>WNFU01009829.1_pt1 | contig 10720 bp, 10 predicted proteins | sample 5400121 | NCBI WGS metagenome assembly WNFU01 (sample SAMN13153360, study PRJNA577476) | soil metagenome | isolation source: 100 cm soil or saprolite under grassland replicate 1 | place: USA:California | collected 2016-06-15
CACGTTCAAGGACCGCTACATCATCGAGCACGACCCGCACCAGCTGATCGAGGGCATCGCGATCACCTGCTGGGCGCTCGACATCCACGTCGCCTACGTCTACATCCGCGGCGAGTTCCCGAAGCAGGCGCGCGTCCTCGAGAAGGCGATCGAGGAGGCGCGCGCGGCCGGGATCCTCGGCGCGCGGCTCCTCGGCAAGAAGGACTTCGACCTCGACATCCACGTGCACCGCGGCGCGGGCGCGTACATCTGCGGCGAGGAGTCCGCGCTGCTCGAGTCGCTCGAGGGCAAGAAGGGCTACCCGCGCCTGAAGCCGCCGTTCCCGGCGATCGTGGGCCTCTGGGGCAAGCCCACCATCATCAACAACGTCGAGACGATCGCGAACATCCCGTGGATCATCGCGAACGGCGGCGAGGCCTTCGCGGCGCTCGGCACCGGCAAGACCGGCGGGACGCGGCTCTTCGGCGTCTCGGGCCACGTGAACCGGCCCGGCGTCTACGAGAAGCCGGCCGCCTACAACCTCAAGAAGCTCATCATGGAGGACTGCGGCGGGATCCCCGGCGGCCGGAAGGTGAAGGCCGTCATCCCCGGCGGCTCCTCCTCGCCGGTGCTCCGCGGCGACGAGATCGACATCTCGCTCGAGGTCGACGCGGTGAAGGCGGCGGGGTCGATGTCGGGGTCGGGCGGAATCATCGTGTTCGACGACTCGACCTGCCTGGTCCGGGCGCTCGCCCGCATCGCCAAGTTCTACGCGGAGGAGAGCTGCGGGCAGTGCACCCCCTGCCGCGAGGGCACCTCGTGGATGGAGGGGATCATCGAGAAGATCGAGCACGGGCACGGCACCGCGGCCGACGTCGAGAAGCTCGAGCAGATCGCCGGCAACATCGGCGGCAACACCATCTGCGCGCTCGGGGACGCGGCGTCGATGCCGGTCCAGTCCTTCCTGAAGAAGTTCCGGGACGAGTTCATTCGCCACGTCGAAGAGCGGCGCTGCCCGTACGGCGATCACGGCTGGGGGCTCGAGCAGTCCTCCCGTCCGGCGGTCGTCGGCGCGGTTCGCTACTGAGGAACGAGCCGATGACCTTCTCCGCCGAGACCGTCATTTTCTTCGTGTTCGCCGTCCCGCTCGTCGTCACGACCCTCGGGGTCGTCGTCGCGCGGAACCCGATGTACGCCGCGATGAACCTCGTCGCGGCCTTCTTCTTCATGGCCGGCATCTACGTGCTCCTGACCGCGCACCTCATCGCGTTCATGCAGATCCTGGTGTACGCGGGCGCGGTCATGGTGCTGTTCCTCTTCGTCATCATGCTGCTCTCGATCGGGGACGAGCACCTCGGCACGAGGCGCAAGAACGCCATGCAGTATCTCGGCGTCCTGGGCGCCGTCGCGCTCACCTCCGTGCTCGCCGCCGCGATCGCCCGCGTCCCCGACCCCGGCATGCGCGCGGTCGACGCGAGCTTTGGCACGGTGAAGGCGGTCGGCGCGGTGCTCTTCACCGAGTTCCTGCTCCCGTTCGAGGCGACGAGCCTCCTCCTCCTCGTCGCCATCGTCGGCGCGGTCGTCGTCGCGAAGGAGAGGATCTGACCATGGTCCCGGTGGCCGCGTACCTCTACCTCGCCGCGATCATCTTCACGATCGGCCTCTCCGGCGTGCTCATGAAGCGCAACGCGCTCATCGTGATGATGTGCGTCGAGCTCATGCTCAACGCCGCGAACCTCACCTTCCTCGCGTTCGCGCGGCAGGCGGGGAACGTCTCCGGCCACGCGATCGCGTTCTTCGTCATCGCGGTCGCGGCCGCCGAGGCCGCCGTTGGGCTCGCCGTCGTCATCGCCATCTACCGCACGCGCGGTGGCGTGAACGTCGACGAGGTCCGCGCGCTGCGCGAGTAGTCGGCGGAGCGCGGGCGGGACGGAGTAAGCTCGGCGCCATGCTCGCTCGCTGCGCCCGCTGCCAGGGCACCTTCACGACGGATCGGTACGGGCGGCTGACCTGCCCGCACTGCGGCTCGGAGCTCATCCTGCCGCCGCCGCCGGGCACCGCGCAGGAGCCTCCCCCGGAGCCCGCGCCGCCGCAGCCCCCCGCCGCGGGCGCGTCTCAGGGCGGCGGGGAGCAGCCGCCGCTGGGACCGCCGCCCGGTGGCTTCGGGCCGCCCTCCGGCTGGCCGCCGCCGCCCCCGCCGGGCGCCGGGTGGAGTCCGCCGCCTCCGCCGCCGCCCGGCGGCTGGGGCGCTGCGCCGCCGTCGCCGCCCCAGGGGCCGGAGTTCCCCGCGCCGTTCGCCGACCGCGCCCGGCTCGGCTTCTTCGCCGCGTTCTTCGAGACCTGGAAGCTCGTCGCGACGCAGCCGCAGCAGTTCTTCGCGCGGGTGCGCTCGGACCAGAGCTGGACCGCGGTCCTCTTTGGCGTCCTCTCGTACACCGTCGCGAGCACGGTGGGCGCGATCCTGAGCTGGCTCTCCGCGCAGCAGCTCGCGGTCGCGTTGCAGCGGGTGTTGCGGGAGATGCCGGAGGAGCAAGGCAAGCTCATCCGCTCGTACATGGAGTCCGTGACGGGCGCCGGGACGATCGCGCAGATCGTGCTCTCCCCGCTCGTCGCCTTCATCGCCATCTTCGTCGGCGCGGCGGTCACCCACCTGCTGCTCATGCTGTTCCGCGGCGCGACCCGCGGCTTCGAGGCGACGCTCACCGTCGTCGCGTACGTCTTCGGCCTCACGCTCCTCGTCGGGCTGCCGCTGTGCGGGCTGCCGATCGTCCTCGTGTGGGCGACGGTCTCGGGGATCATCGGGCTCGGCGCCATCCAGCGGTGCGGCCCGGGCAAGGCGGCCGCCGCGGTGCTGACGCCGGTCGCGCTCGTCTGTGTCTGCTGCTGCACCGCGGGCGGGCTCGGCCTGCCGGCGATCCTCAAGGGCGCGCAGGAGGCGGCGCGCCACGGGCAGACGACGAACCTGTGAACAGCTCGGGGCGAGAGACCGGCGGCTTCGGCCACGCCGAGGTGTTCGCGGCCATCGGAGCGCTCTCCTTCCTCGTGGCGCGGTTCGTCCCGCTCCTCGGAATCCCGTACACCTGTCCGCTGCGGGGCCTCGCCGGGGTCCCGTGCGCGACCTGCGGGATGACGCACGCCTTCGTCCACCTCGCGCATGGAGAGCTCGCCCGCGCGTTCGCGGCGAGCCCGCTCGGCGCGCTCCTCGCGGCGGGCGCGTGGCTGTACGCGCTCGCCGACCTCGCGCGCGTCGCCCTCGGCGCGCCCTTGCCCGTCCCCCCCGCGCGTCTCGTCCGCGCGGCGACTGCGCTTGGCGTCGCCGCGGTGATCGCGAACTGGGCGTGGCTCGTCGTCCGGGAGGCTCGCTCGTGAGCACGACCGCGCTCGGTCTCGTCCTCGTCGTCGTCGGCTACCTCGCCGGCTCGATCCCCTTCGGCCTCATCCTCGCGCGCGTCTTCCTCGGGGTGGACGTCCGGACGGTCGGCTCGGGCAACATCGGCGGCACGAACGTCGCGCGGGTGAACAAGAAGCTCGGCGTCGCGACGATCCTGCTCGACGCGCTGAAGGCGGTCGTGCCGCTCGTCGTCGCGCGCCGCCTCCTCGCGGGCGCGCCCGCCGGGGACCTGTGGGTGATGGCGGTCGCCATCGCGGCGTTCGTCGGGCACGTGTGGACCGTCTGGCTGCGGTTCCAGGGGGGCAAGGGCGTCGCGACCGCGGTCGGGGTCTTCTTCGTCCTCGCGCCGTGGGCCGCCCTGGCCGGGCTCGTCACGTGGGTCGCGACCTACCTCGTCTCGCGCATGTCGTCGCTCGGTTCGCTCGCCGGCACGCTCGTGTGCGTCGTGGGAACGCTCTGGCTCCTCGGCGCGGGGAGCCCGGTCGCGTGGGCGGCGGTGGTGATCGGCGCCCTCATCTTCGTCCGCCACCGCGAGAACATCCGGCGGATCGTAAACGGCGAGGAGAAGCGCCGGATGCGGGTCTGACGGCCGCTGGCGCCGGCGGCGCGCCGCGCGAGCGGCGCCACGGCCGCTGCGTCAGACGTTCGGGGTCGCGCTCGTCTCGCCGATCGGCCGGATGAGGACCTGGCGCGGCTTCACGCCGTTCGCCGGGCCGACGACGCCCTCGCGCTCCATCCGCTCGACGATCTTCGCGGCCTTGTTGTAGCCGAGCCGCATCTCGCGCTGGAGCTTCGAGACCGAGACCTCCTCCATCCGCGCGACGAGCTCGAGCGCCTGGTCGTAGACCGGGTCGTCCTCGTCGTCCTGGCCGCGGTCGCCCGCGCCCTCGCGCGCCCGGAGGATCGAGTCGTCGTAGACCGGACGGCCCTGCTCCTTCAGGAAGGCGACCACGCGGTGAAGCTCCTCCTCCGAGACGAACGCGCCCTGCACGCGCGTGACGGGCTGGGTGGCGGTGAGGACGAGCATGTCGCCGTCTCCGAGCAGCGACTCCGCGCCCGGGCCGTTGATGATCGTCTGCGAGTCGTGGCGGGAGGCGAGGCGGAAGCTGATCCGGGCCGGGAAGTTGTTCTTGATCATCCCGGTCACGATGTCGGTCGAGGGGCGCTGGGTCGCGACGATGAGGTGGATGCCGGTGGCGCGCGCCTTCTGCGCGAGCCGGGCGAGCGAGATCTCGACCTCGCGCGGCGCGGTCATCATGAGGTCCGCGAGCTCGTCGATGACGACGACGATGTACGGCAGCTTCTGCGGCAGGCGCTTCTCGTCGCGCGCCGCGACCGGGTCGGCGGGCGGCGGCGCGGTCGGGTCCTCGAACTCGGGCCCCGCGACCGCCTTCGCCTCCGCGCCGCCGGCGCTGCGGTCGGGGGCGGGGAGGGCGAGCTCCGTCACCTCCGCGAGCGCGCGCGCCGCGGCCTGCTCCTCCGTCTCGCCCGCCGTCACGTCGACGACGACGAGCTTCTTCGGCGGGAGCGGGTCCTTGTCCTCGAACGTCTTCCCCTCGGCGCGGAGCTTCTCGACCTTGTGGTTGTACGACTTCAGGTCCTTCGAGCCGGTGTCGGCGAGGATCTGGGTCCGCCGCTCCATCTCGTCGACCGCCCACTGCAGCGCCCGCGCGGCCTTCTGCGGGTCGGTGACGACCGGCAGGAGGAGATGGGGGATGTCCTCGTAGGCGGACAGCTCCGTCATCTTCGGGTCCACCATGATCATCCGCACCTCCGCCGGCGTCTGCCGGTAGAGCATGCTCAGGATCATGGTGTTGAGGCCGACGGACTTGCCCGACCCGGTCGTGCCCGCGATGAGGAGGTGCGGCATCCTCTGTAGATCTACGCAGTAGGGGAGGCCCTCGATGTTCTTGCCGAGGGCGAGCGGCAGGAAACCGCCCGCGTGCGCGAAGGACTCGGTCTCGAGGATGTCGCGCAGGTAGACGGTCGCGCGGTCGCGGTTCGGCACCTCGATGCCCACGACGCCCTTGCCCGGGATCGGCGCGATGATGCGGATCCGGATGGCGCTGAGCGCCATCGTCAGCTCCTTGTCGAGGTTCTCGATCCGCGCGAGCTTCACGCCGGCGACGGGGGAGAACTCGTAGAGCGTGACGACCGGGCCCGGGCGGATGTGCCGGATCGACCCGTCGATCCCGTGCTGCTTCAGCGTCGCGACGATGACGTCGGCGGTCTGGGTGAGGCCGCTCTCGTCGACGTCCTTCGCCTTCTCCTCGTGGACGTCGAGGAGCTCCGTCGAGGGGAGCCTGAAGACGTCGCCTGCCTTCGTGAAGGCGAACGCAGGGACCTCCTTCTTGTCCTTCTTCTTCTTCCCGCCGCGCTCGAGCATCGCCTGCGAGACGATGATCTCGGGGCGCACCGGCGCGGCCGCGCCCTTCGCCTCCGCGCCGGCCGCGGCGGGGCTCGCCTCCGGGCGCGCGGCCGGGACCTCGACCGCCGTCTTCGCGTCGTCCTTCTCCGCAGCCTTGCGCTTGCGGCGCGGGGGGGCCTCCGCCTCGGCGACTGCGCCGTCGTCCGCCGCGCCGTCGGGCGCGTCCGCGGGGGCGAGCCCGCCGACCCAGGCCGGGTCGTCGAACGAGCCGGTCCGGCGGACGTGCTCGAGCGCGAGCGCGCCCGCGACGGCGCGCGCCTCGGCCTGGTCCTCGTCGCCGGCGGCCTCGATGTCGGCGCTGTCGGCGAGCGCGCGGGCCTCCTCCTCGGCGCGCTGCACGCGGAGCGCCGCGTCCTCCGCGCGGAGCTCGGCCACCGCGGCCCGGTGCTCCTCGACGGCGTCGCCGACGCGCGCGGAGAGGAACCCGAAGGTCGCGCTCGCCGCACGGCCGAGGGCTGCGGCGAGCGCCTGCGGCTTCACGTCGGCGGCGACGATGAGCGCGACCGTCGCCGTCGCGAGGAGGACGATCGCGCTCCCCCAGATCGAGAGGAAGCGGACGGAGATCGCGGAGAGCCCCGCGCCGACCACCCCGCCCGCGGGGAACGGCGCCGCGGCGCGCTCGGCGAGCGCGAGGTGCGCGAGCGACGCGACAGAGAGCGTCAGGACGGCGTACGCGGCCGCGGAGAGCACGGTGATGCGGGGCGGCGCGCCCTGGAAGAGCCGGACCGCCGCGGCCGCGAGCGCGACCGGCAGGACGAGCGCGGAAAACCCGAGGAGCCCGTAGAGGCCGTTCGCCGCGCGGTGCCCGACCGGGCCGCAGAGGTTCGCGGGGGGAATGCCGCGCGCGATGAGCGCGCCGTCGAGCGACGAGAACGTCGCGAGGCCGAGCGCCGCCACCGCGGCGAGCGCGAGGAGCGCGACCGCGGTGACGTCGCGCGCCATCCCGGTGCGCTGCGATCTCCTGCCGTTCCGGGGGGGCTCGTCGCGATCGCCGCGACGGCCCTGGTTGTCCAGACGCCGGTTTCCCTTGGCCTTCCCCATGCGCGCCGCCACCGCCCCCTTCGAACACACACCGCCGCCCGCGCGAACGAGGGCTTGCCCGGCCGAGGATATCGGGGGGTACCGAGGGGTCAATTTTTCTGCGGATCAGGGGCGGTGGCGTAGAATGGCCGAGAAGAACCTCCGTCTTCCCGCGAGCTTCCATGGACGTCCGCTGCGAACGCTGCAGGGCCCAGTACGTCTTCGACGACGATCAGGTCACGCCCTCCGGCCTGACGGTGCAGTGCACCAACTGCGGCCACCTCTTCAAGGTGAAGAAGAAGGAGCTCGTGGTCACGGTGGCCGTGAAGCCCGGCGACTTCGAGGGCGAGCCGCTCCCCGCGACCGCCGCCGCGCCGCGCTCGGGCGGAGCGCGCGCGTCGCTCCCGGGCGGCGCGCCAGCGGCCGCGGCGCCGCAGCACGAGCCCGAGCGGGCACGCGAGTGGCGCGTTCGCCAGGCGAACGGGAACATCTTCACGTTTCGCGAGCTGACCACGCTGCAGAAGTGGATCATCGAGCAGAAGGTCGCGCGCGACGACGAGATCTCGCTCGCGGGCGACCAGTGGAAGCGGCTCGGGAACATCGCGGATCTCGCGAGCTTCTTCCAGGTGGTCGAGGCCGCCGAGCGCTCGAGGGCGCAGCCCGCGCTGACGCCCCTGCCGACGCAGGGGATGCCGGCGATAACGCCGATGCCCATGCCGCTCTACGGCGTCGGGAGCCAGACGCCCTCGTTCTATCCCCCTCCGCCGCCTTCGGGCTTCCCGCCGCCTTCCTACGCCGCGCCGCCGCCTCCTCCCTCGGAGTACCGGACGCCCGAGCCCACCCCGGCGCTCCCGCCGCCCGTGCACGAGGTCGACCTCGGGCCGGACGTGGAGCGGCCGGCGGCGCCGCACCGGGGCGGAGCGCGGACGTGGCTCGTCTCGCTCCTGCTCGCCGCGGTCGCGGCGGGCGCGGCGTACCTCGTCGTCCCCGGGCTCCTCGCGAAGCCGTCCCCGCCCTCGGAGCGGGAGGTCGCGGTGCCGCTCACGATCGAGATGAAGGCGGCCGAGCCTCCCGCGCCGCCGCCGCCGGCGCCCGTCCCGGCCCCGGAGCCGGTCGTGGAGGCGGGGGTGCAGGGGCCGCCCGAGCCCGTGAAGCCGGCGGAGCGCCCTGCGCCGAAGGGGCCGAAGGCCCTCCTCGCGCAGGCGCGCAAGCTCCTCGAGAAGGGCGATCCGGACGCCGCGCTCGAGCTGTTCGGCCGCGTCGCGTCGCAGGATCCGCGCAACGCCGAGGCCCTGACCGGCCGGGGTTTGTGCTATCTCGACCTCGAGAAGTACGCGCCCGCCGAGGCGAGCTTCTCGGCGGCGCTCCAGTCCGACCCGGGGGACCCCGACGCAATGCTGGGGCTCGCGGAGACCTACAGGTTCCAGGGCAAGCAGATCGAGGCCATCGCGCATTACGAGAAGTACCTCGCGCGGCATCCGGACGGCGAGGAGGCCGAGGTGGCCAGGAACGCACTCGCAGAGCTGAGGAAATAGTCATGTCCGACAGGGGAACTCCAGGGAAGGGCTCGTCGAGCGAGGAGGAGTACTTCGTCCGCGAAGACGCGGAGAAGAAGCGAAAGCTCGCGCTGCAGGCGAAGAAGGAGAAGGAGTCGACGGAGCTCAAGCGGCTGAAGGAGCTCCACTGGATGCACTGCCCGAAGTGCGGGTTGCCGATGCACGAGGTGAAGTACCGCGGGGTGGACGTCGACGTCTGCTTCTCCTGCAACGGCATCTTCCTCGACCAGGGCGAGCTCGAGCACCTCGACAAGCCCGAGTCGAGGGGCGTGATGACCTCGATCCTGAACTGGTTCAAGCCCGAGACGAAGAACCCGGTGTAGCCCTCGGCCGCGCGCCCGCTCGCCGGGTGCGGGGCCGCCCACGGGCAGGTAGGAGTATGACGTGGCGCTGTCTCTCGATGAGGTCAGGCGCATCGCCGGCCTCGCGCGCCTCCGGCTCTCGGCCGAGGAGGAGCGGACGTTCGCCGTGCAGCTCTCGGCGATCCTCGACCACGTGCGCCAGCTCGACGAGCTGGACGTGTCCGGGGTCGAGCCGATGACGCACGCGCTCGCCGCGGACGAGGCCCCCGCGCTGCGCCCCGACGCGGTCGAGCCCGGTCTCTCGCCGGGCGAGGCGCTCGCGGCCGCGCCCGCGCGCGAGGGGACCTGCTTCAAGGTGCCGAGGATCATCGAGTGAGCGACCCGACGCGTGAGCTCTCCGCCCTCTCGCTGCGCGAGGCGGGCGCCGGCATCGCGGCCCGCGCTCTCTCTTCGCGCGAGCTCGTCGAGGCGTCGCTCGAGCGGATCGCCCAGACCGACGGCCGGATCGGGGCGTTCCTCGAGGTCACGGCGGAGCGGGCGCGGGCGGCCGCCGGGGTCGCCGATCAGCGCGCGGCGAGGGGCGAGCGCCGCTCGGAGCTCGACGGCGTCCCGGTCGCAGTGAAGGACATCTTCGCGACGAAGGGCGTCCCGACCACCGCCGGCTCGAGGATCCTCGAGGGCTGGCTGCCGCCCTACGACGCGGCGGTCGTGGAGCGGCTCGAGCAGGCGGGCGCGGTCGTCGTCGGCAAGCTCAACATGGACGAGTTCGCGATGGGCTCGTCGAACGAGAACAGCGCGTACCGGCGCTGCGCGAACCCGTACGACCTCACCCGCACGCCGGGCGGCAGCTCGGGCGGGAGCGCCGCGGCGGTCGCGGCGCGGCAGGTCCACGGCGCGCTCGGCACCGACACCGGCGGCTCGATCCGGCTCCCCGCCGCGTTCTGCGGCGTCGTCGGCGTGAAGCCGACCTACGGCCGCGTCTCCCGCTACGGCGTCATCGCGTTCGCGTCGTCGCTCGATCAGGTCGGCCCGCTCGCGCGCACCGTCGAGGACGCGGCGCTCCTGCTCGGGCGCATCGCCGGGCACGACCCGCGCGACATGACCTCGTCGGCGCGGCCGGTCGACGACTACCTCGCCGCGCTCGAGGACGGCGCGCGCGGGCTGCGGATCGGCGTGCCGCGGGAGTGGTTCCAGGGCGGCGTCGAGCCGGGCGTCGAGGCATCGGTGCGCGCGGCGCTCGCGGTGTACGAGAAGCTCGGCGCGCGGCTCGTCGAGATCTCGCTCCCGCACACGAAGTACGGCATCGCCGCCTACTATCTCATCGCGCCGGCGGAGGCGTCCTCGAACCTCGCCCGCTACGACGGCGTCCGCTTCGGACTGCGCACGGAGGCGAAGGGGCTCCGCGAGATGTACGCCGAGACGCGCGAGCGGGGCCTCGGCGCGGAGCCGAAGCGCCGCATCATGCTCGGCACCTACGCGCTCTCGGCCGGCTACTACGACGCGTACTACCTGCGCGCCCAGAAGGTCCGCACGCTCGTCCGTCGCGACTTCGACGAGGCGTTCCGCGCCTGCGACGTCGTCGCCGGTCCGGTCGCGCCGACGGTGGCGTTCCCCCTCGGCGCGCGCACGCAGGATCCCCTCCAGATGTACCTCGCCGACGTCTTCACCATCACCTGCAACCTCGCCGCGCTGCCGGGGCTCTCGGTCCCGTGCGGCCTCCACGCCGAGACGGGGATGCCGATCGGGCTGCAGCTCCTCGGCCGGCCCTTCGACGAGGCGACCCTCCTGCGCGCGGCGCGGGCCCTCGAGCGGGAGGTCGGCGCGCCGCCGCCGCCGGCCGCGGGGCAGGCATGACCGGCAGGGAGCCCTGAGATGGCGGTGTCCGACTTCCAGGTGGTCATCGGGCTCGAGGTCCACGCCCAGCTGCTGACCCGGTCCAAGATCTTCTGCGGCTGCTCGACCGAGTTCGGCGGCGCGCCGAACACCCACGTCTGCCCGGTGTGCCTCGGGCTGCCCGGCGCCCTCCCGCGGCTCAACGCGCAGG
>WNFU01009831.1_pt1 | contig 10719 bp, 6 predicted proteins | sample 5400121 | NCBI WGS metagenome assembly WNFU01 (sample SAMN13153360, study PRJNA577476) | soil metagenome | isolation source: 100 cm soil or saprolite under grassland replicate 1 | place: USA:California | collected 2016-06-15
TCGCCGTTACTGAATACTTTTGAGGCACTTCGCCACTTGCAAATCAAGGGGATGGCATCTTCCAAGAAACACGCCCCAAATCAAGGAGGACGAAATATTAGACTTGATTCTCCCGGCATAAATGGTGCTACTCTCAACGCCGTGCCGATCCTCCAGGGACCAAAACAGGCAACTATATGACTGCTCACCGATTCTCCGCCCTCTTGGCGACCGCTTGTCTTTCCGCCTTTTTCGAATCCGGCGTATTGGCCGATGATCCCCTGCCGCCCGCGATAACCAACATCCACTGGGCGGGGACGCAATTGAATCTTCAGTTCCCTTTGTACCCTGGCGCTTCCAACTACACGATCCTCAGCGCGCCGGACCTGAACTCCCCGTTTCTCCCGGATGCGGGCTTTGCGCTCACCGCGCACCCCTACCTCACGAACGTCTTCACCAACGTGATCAACGGCTCCAACATCGTGACCACGAACGTCCTATCCTATTATGAATGGCGCAGGACGGATAATCTGGCACCCAACGGCTTCTACCGCCTCGAGGTCATGCCGATGGACACCAACGCCCTGCTGACCTGCGCGGTGTTGAATCGTATGGCTTACGGTCCGACGCCGGACGAATTGGAGCGCGTGAGCGCGATGGGGCCGCAATCCTACATCGACGAACAGATGGCGCCGGAATCGATCGCGGACAACCTGCCGTTTGAAACGATCACGACTAACTTCGGCTCCGGCTGGCAGTATTTCACGGCAAGCGGAACCGCAAACACTTCAGGGACAGGCACCAACTTCTATCTCTACCTCAACACTCCGGGCGACTGCTTCATCGACGACATCCAAGTGGTCGCAGGAAACAATGCCGGCGTTGGAGTTAATCTGGTTCGCAATGGGGACTTCGAAGTGCCCTTAACCACGACCGACTGGATCGTTTCTCCAAATCACGCGGCATCAGCGATCGCGACCGGCGTGAGTCATTCCGGCGCGGCCAGTTTGCACATGATTGCCAGCGTGGGTGGAACCACGCAGGGATCCGCTATCTGGCAGCCGGTGATCGGGTTGACGAATGGGGCGCGATACACCTTGAGTTACTGGTTTCTTCCCAGCACCAACAATCAATTGAGCAGCTTGACCGTTCGCTTCTCCGGGAGCTGGATTACCAGCACACCTTATCCCGTGTCGTCTTACACGAAACTGAACTACGGCGCGGGGAGCATCGATGACCTGCGCGCCTGGCACGTCCAGCGCGCGGTGCAATCCCGGCGCCAATTGCTCGAAGTCCTGGATCAGTTTCTGGAGAATCACTTCGTCACCCAATACTCCAAATCAAGCGATTACTTCGACGCCTTCTATAACGACGGCAATCTGCAGGGCCAATTGGCCGCCCAGCTTGAATTCAAGGAAAACCAGCGCTGGCGTCAGGCGCTCATGAATCCGCAGTGCACTTTCTACGATCTGCTCAAGATCAGCGCCGAAAGTCCGGCGATGATCATTTATCTCGACACCGTGGGCAGCCGCGGCGACGGCAGCAACATCGCCAATGAAAACTACGCCCGCGAACTGTTCGAACTTTTCGGCTTCGGCGTCGATAACGGATACGACCAAAGCGACATCACGATCATGTCGCGCTGTTGGACGGGCTGGAGGCTGGAGCTGGTGGACGCGGTCAACGAATTCAATCCGATCGCGGCGAAGACCACCAACCAGGTGCCGGGCGCCCCCAACGGGTCCTACACCAACCTGGTGGGCGTGTGGGCGTTTAATTACAAAACCACCTACCACAACACCACCGCAAAGTACATTTTTTACAACCGCGACACCAACGGGAACATCACGACGCCCAAGACCGTTCCGGCCCGTTTCGGGCCGCCCTGGGCGGGCGTGAACTACTCTCTTTCCATCCCCGCCCGCAGCGGCACAAATGGAATCCAGGACGGCTACGACGTCATCCGGCACATCGCCAGCCAGCCGTTCACCGAGGAATACATCAGCATCAAACTTTGTCGGCTGTTCGTTCACGACGATTTTCCGAACCCGAGCAACGATCCGAACAATGGCAATTACAGCTTTTACAATTACGCCGCCGGCAATCTCTCGCCGGAAGCGGACCTGGTGCACCAATGCATGTTGGCGTGGGAGAACAGCAATCCGAAAGGCCAGATTCGCGCGGTGCTGAATACGATCTTCAATTCCGACCTGTTCCGCGGCCATGGCACCTCGATGCAAAAAGTGAAAACGCCTTTGGAATATCTGGCGAGCGCCATTCGCGCGCTCCGGGCGGCCAACACCAATGGAACCTTTACCGCCACCCTGGACAGCGGCAGCGCCGCCATCGGCACGCCCCTGGGCCGGATGGGCACCATGAGCCTCTTTGATCGCGCCGAGCCCGACGGCTATCCGGAAGCCGGTCCGCCCTGGATCAGCGCCGGCACGTTATCCGAGCGCCTCCGTTATATTCAGTCCCTGCTTTACAATCCGGCCGGAGCGGGCGGTGTGGCCAAACCCTCCGATTCCGGAAGCAGCACGGCGGACCCGGTCAGCCTGTTGAAATTGAAACTGCCCGGCGCCAGTTGGAACGACGCGGGGACCGTGGCCGATTATTTCCTCGGCATTCTTTACCCCGCCGAAGGCAAAGCCAACCTCGATCTTTACCGGACCGCAGCGATAAACTATTTGAACACCGCCGATGACGGCGTCACATCCTCGCCGTTCAGCAGTTTGAACAACATCGCCGCGACCTACGACACGCGCGTCCGCGGCATGGTGGCCATGCTGATGACCCTGCAACGCTTCCACGAACAATAACGCCTATGCCAAACATCAACCTCCTTACCCGCCGGACCTTCTTCGACCGCAGCTTCAAGATCGGTCTGGGCGCCGCGCTCGCCACGCTGGCGGACATTCCCTGGGTCATGAAACGCGCGCTGGCCGAAGGCAACATCGGCGTGCCCGGCCCGGACGGCAAAGTCAAAAAGCTGCTGTTCATCTTTCTGCGCGGCGCCAATGACGCCTTGAACTCGGTGATCCCGGTGGGTGATTCGGCTTACAATACGACCAATCGCCCCAATATCATGATCCCCAAAGATTCAACGGCGGGATTCGATTATGGCGCCAGCGGTCCCTGCTTCGACGCGACCCAATACACTGATGTCGGGGGAACAACCCGCGGCGCCGCGGATGCCACTTTCAGTTACGGCTTTGCCCTCCGGTTGGGCAACGGTTTTGCCGCGCTGCATCCGTCGTTGAAATTCCTGGCGCCGGTTTACAATGCGGGCGATCTCGCGTTTGTGCATCGCGTGGCGTATCCGAAACAGTCGCGCTCGCACTTCGACTCGCAGAACTATTGGGAAACCGGCACGCCCAACAACAACCTGGTCAAAAACGGCATCTTCTACCGGGCCATGGTTGAGTCCGGTCTGGCCAACACATCACCCTTGACAGGCGTGTCGATCGCCTCCGCCCTGCCGCTGTCGCTGCGCGGTTCGGCGGCGGCGATGACCAACCTGACCGACCCGACCCGTTACAATCTGCTCGGCATCCCCAACAACACCGCGGGCAACACCAAAGCGGACAGCTTTATCAACGCCGCGAACGCCTATCCCTTCCCCGACAAAAAAAATCGCGAGCTGTTGGGTTTGCAGTATGAAAATATGGCCAACACGCTGCAGATTTTTGCCGGAATCAACTTCACCGAAACCGGCAACACCTTTGTGGACGACGTCAACACCGACAACGACGCCCCCTATTACCTGTTCCCCACTTCCAACGCCAAAAACGGCGGATACGCCTTCCACGCCAACAACCCGAACAAGTATGTCGTGGACACGGGCGCCTACGGTTTCTTCTCCAATCTCAAGGCGGCGGCGCTGGTTTTGAACAAGACCGACGCCATTGTTGCCGGCGTGGAATTCGGCGGCTTCGACACACACAACAACCAGGGCGGCGTGACCGGCGCGCACGCCAATCTGCAGCGGCGCATCGGCTGGGCGATGTATGCGCTCAAAAAGTACTTCAAGCTCTATCCGGACAAAACGAAATGGGAAAACCTGGTCGTCCTCACGCTTTCCGAGTTCGGACGCACCACGGTCCAAAACACCTCGGTCGGCACCGACCATGCCGAAGCCGGCGTCATGTTCGTCGCCGGCGGCGCGGTCAAAGGCTACGGCAAAGGCAATCCCTACGGCGTCTTTGGCTGTCACCCGAACGACACGGTTCCCTGGGTCACCGGCCAGACCGGCTCGATGTTCGGCGTCAGCAGCCGCTATTTGAAGCGCGCCTACGACTACCGTTCTGTGCTCGGCAAGCTGATTCGCGATCACCTGGGAGCCACGCAAAACCAGTTGAACCGGATCATCCCCGGCTACGCCGTGACCGGCGAACATCTCCAAACGGGCGGACCGTCAAGTGTCGATGGCACCTCCATCGTCGGCGAACCGAGTGTCGTCTAGGTTCGGGTGTCCATCGGTATCATCGCCGGGTGCGAGCGCCTCTATTGCCATTCATTTCGGTGTGGGCCGCGGGCATCCTGGTCCTCGCCATCGGGATTCCTGCCGTGCGCGCCGATGTCGCCATCCTGAACCCTGTGGCCGACACGACGCTCATCGGCGCAGCGCCGGACAATAACAACGGCGGCCAGACATTCGTCAACGCGGGCGTCACACAGAATTACACGACGAATCGGGGCCTTTTCAGGTTCGATATTGCCGCGCAGGTGCCGGCCGGCTCGACCATCACGCGCGCGGACCTGGTGTTGGAGGTGGTGCAAGAGCCGCCGAAAGACGGCTACACGTCTGCCCTGTTTGATCTGCGCCGGTTGCTTGTGCGCTGGGGCGAGGGCGACAAAACCAACAGCCCGTCCCAGAGCAGCCCGAGCCCCGGATTGGGCGAACCGGCGACCACGAACGAGGCGACCTGGAACGCGCGGTTTGCCTTCACCACCAACCTTTGGGCCACTCCCGGCGCCGCCGCCACCAACGATTACCTGCCGGTCGTGAGTTCCTCCCAATTCATCTATGGCCGCGTCAACTCGCCCTACACGTTCGAATCGACGCCGGCGATGGTCGCCGACGTTCAACTGTGGCTGGATCATCCCGAATTCAACTTCGGGTGGATTTTCATGAGCGACGACGAGGGAGTCAACTGGACCGCGTGCCGCTTCGGCTCGCGTGAAGACCCGCAGAACGCGCCGCAGCTCGCCATCGAATACGAGCCCCCCCGGATTGATCGGATTCAATCGAGCGGCTCTCAATTGATCCTCTCATTCACCGCGCAGGCCGGCAAAGCTTACGCGGTCGAACACCGCGACGCGCTTTTTTCTGCCACCGACTGGTCGGTCCTCACCAACGTCACCGCTCAACCGACGGCGACCAACATTGTTGTCTCCGACTCCGGCACCAATGGACAACGGTATTACCGGCTGCGACTGCCCTGACGGGGCGGCGTCGCAACTGGATTTGGCATCATGCCGTCAGTGTATCTTGACCTAAATTTTGAACGTACGTTCAAATAATTGGTAAGGCAGTCCTGAATATCAAAGTCCGCTCACGTCGGCTGCCGCCTCCTCGAACCGGACAGCAACAAACACCAATGCACAACTTTTGCCGGCTGTCTCAGCCCTGACGGGGCGGCGTCGCAACTGGATTTGGCATCATGCCGTCCGTGCGTCCTGACCTAAATTTTGAACGTACGTTCAAATAGTTGGTAAGGCAGTCCTGAAGATCAAAGTCGGCTCACGTCGGCTGCCGCCTCCTCGAACCGGACGGCAATTAACAGCATGACGACGGGATCAAAACCTTCTTATCATGACCGCATGAACTATGGAATCGCCGCGGCGTCTCCCTGCCTCGCGCTGCTGATGGTCGTTTCGCCGGCCACGACCGGCCGTGCCGCCGACGTTGCTGCGAAGACCGACGCCGGCCCCTCCCGCTACGAATACCGCCAGCAACACGACCCCAACGGCATCGGCAAATTTTACCTGGGTCGCGAAATTGCCCGGGTCATGGGCCATCAGGCCGCCGACTGGCTGGAGCGCCCGGAACGGGAAGCAGAGGAAAAGCCACAGCGGCTGCTGCAAGCGCTGAAGCTGAAGCCCGGTGAAGTCGTCGCCGACATCGGGGCGGGCACCGGCTTTTACAGTTGGCGCCTGGCCAAGGAGGTCGGCGAAAAGGGCCTGGTTTACGCCGTCGATATTCAGCAGGAGATGCTCGACCTTCTCGCCGGCAAAATGGCGGAGCTAAAAATCACCAACGTCAAAGGCGTGCTCGGAACGATCACGGACCCCAAGCTCCCCGCCCATTCCGTCGATCTGGTCCTGCTGGTGGACGTCTATCACGAGTTCGATCATCCTTACGAAATGATGCAGGCCATCTGCCAGGCGCTCAAGCCGGGCGGCCGCGTGGTCTTGGTCGAATTTCGCGCCGAAGATCCGAAGGTGCCCATCAAAGAAGTCCATAAAATGTTCGAAGCCCAGGTGCGCAAAGAGATGTCCGCCCAGCCGCTCGAATGGATAGAGACGATTGATACGTTGCCCTGGCAGCACATCATTGCTTTCAAAAGGAAAGGTTAGATTGTTTCTGCGAAGAATCGGCGCCGCCCTCGAGCGCGAGCGTTCGGCCGCGTTCCTTTCCCGCTGGCTGTTTCTCCGCCTGCTCGGAATCATTTACCTGATCGCCTTCATTTCACTGTGGTCGCAAATTGACGGCCTGGTCGGCCATAACGGAATCCTGCCCGCCGCGGATTACCTGAAAGCCGCCGGCGAGCAGGTCGGGCCCGAACGTTACTGGTGGCTTCCGACCTTCTGTTGGTTCGACGCGAGCGATGGCTTTTTGCACTGCCAATGCGCCGCGGGTGTTGTCTTGTCGTTGCTGCTTCTCGTGGGTGTGGCGCCGGTTCTCGACCTGATCCTGCTTTGGACCCTTTACCTCTCGCTTTCCACCATCTGCCGGGAATTTCTCGGTTTCCAGTGGGACATCCTCCTGCTGGAAACCGGTTTTCTCGCCATTTTTCTCGCCCCGCGCCAATGGCTGCCAAAATTTGCCCGGCAAACCGCGCCCTCCCTGACTGTGCTCTGGCTCTGCCGCTGGCTGTTGTTCCGATTGATGTTCATGTCCGGCGCGGTGAAACTGCTGAGCGCCGACTTGACGTGGTGGAACTTCACCGCGCTGACGTTTCACTACGAAACCCAACCCTTGCCCACCTGGATCGGCTGGTATGCGCACCAACTGCCGGTGTGGTTTCAGAAAACCTCCGTCGCCGTCATGTTCGTCATCGAACTCGCCGTGCCCTTCCTGATTGTTTGCGGACGCCGCGCCCGGCAGACGGCCGGCGGCGCGGTCGTCCTGCTGATGCTGCTGATCTCTCTCACCGGCAATTACTGCTTTTTCAACCTGCTCACGCTGGCGCTCAGCGTCCTCCTGCTCGACGACCCGTTCCTGCTGCGATGGGTGCCCGAGGCTCTGTCGGCGTTCGTGAGAACGCGGCTGATTCCCCGGGCAGAATCCGGCATCAACCCGATGCCGGGCTTCGAGCCGGTGGGGCAGCCGTCCCGGCTGCCACCGCGGGCGTCTCGCCCGCAAGAGTCTCAAGGGCGAGACGCCCCATTGGCAGGCGGGACGCCTGCCCTGCTACCGAGGACACGGTTGGGTTTATGGAAAACGGGTCGCACCTTCGGCCTGGCGGTACTGGCCGCGCTCATTCTGCTGGTCAGCGGCACGGAAACGGCCGCCCGGCTGTTCCGCGCGCAACACCCGCCCCGACCGCTGGTGGCGCTGTTGGAACTGGTCTCGCCCCTGCGCACCATAAATTCCTACGGATTATTTTCCGTGATGACGACGAACCGCCCGGAAATCGTCGTGGAAGGCAGCAACGATCGCGTCACCTGGCTGCCGTACGAGTTCAAATGGAAGCCGGGCGATTTGCAGCGGCGTCCCGCTTTCGTCGCGCCGCACCAGCCGCGATTGGACTGGCAGATGTGGTTCGCCGCGCTCGGTGATTATCGCGGCAACCCGTGGTTTATGAATTTCCTGTTGCGTCTGCTCCAGGGATCGCCGGAGGTGCTTGCGTTGCTCGAAAAGAACCCGTTCCCGGACAAACCGCCGAGCTATCTGCGCGCCGTGCTTTACGAATATCATTTCACAGGTTTGGCCGAGCGCGGCGCGACCGGGCAATGGTGGCGGCGGGAGCGCAAAGGACTGTATTGCCCGGAAATCTCTTTGAGGCAAAATAGCCGCAACTGAATTCGGATTCCGTCGCCGGGTTCGACCTCGGTCCGTCGCTATGCAACACTGGGAACTCACCAATCCGCATGCGGCGTCGGGAACTTACGTTCTGTCCGGTTGGCTTTTTCTGCGCCTGCTCGGATTGATCTATCTGGCGGCGTTCGTTTCGTTGGGGACGCAAATTAAAGGGTTGGCGGGCAGTCAGGGCATTTTGCCCGCGCGCGACTTCCTGCTGGCCAGGCAGGGCTGGGGGCCGGCCCGCTGGTTGCAAATTCCAACGCTGTGCTGGTGGAACGCGAGTGATGGTTTTCTTCAACTGCTCTGCTGGGCCGGCGCCGCGCTGTCGCTGCTGCTCGTGGCCGGCGTCGCCCCGATTCCCGTCCTGATTTTGCTTTGGGTCGGCTACCTTTCGTTGTTCAACGCCGGCCGGATTTTTCTGGGATACCAGTGGGACATCCTGCTTTTGGAAACCGGATTTCTGGCAATCTTCGTTGCCCCGTTCGAATTGCTGCCCGCATTTCCGCCCACGACCGCGCCCTCGGGAATCATTCTCTGGCTGCTGTGGTGGCTGGCGTTTCGACTGATGTTCTCCTCCGGGTTCGCGAAATTGCGCAGTGGCGATCGGGCCTGGCGCAACCTCACCGCGTTGAGTTGTCATTATGAGACCCAGCCGCTGCCCACCTGGATAGCCTGGTATGTGCATCAGTTGCCCGGTTGGTTCCACAAACTGTCGGTTCTCCTCATGTTTGCCATCGAGTTGGGCGCCTCGGCCTTCGTGTTCGCTCCGCCACCCGGCTGTTATGTTGCCGGCGCCGCGTTCGTGTTCCTGATGCTGCTCATCATGGCCACGGGTAATTACTGCTTCTTCAACCTGCTCGCCATTGCCCTGTCCATTTTGCTCTTCGACGATGCCGTCTGGTGGCGGTTGGCGGAACGGTTTCTGGCAGGCGTTCGATTCCCGGCCGCCTCATCCATTTCAACCGGTTGGCCCGGTTGGACGACCATTCCCGTGGCGATTGTTATCGCTCTGTTGTCCGCGGAAGCGATGGGGCGCCTCTTTCGTGTAATGACCCGCTGGCCGAAGCCGCTGGCACAACTCGTCGAATGTCTCGATCCGTTTCGTCTGGTCAATGGCTATGGTTTGTTCGCGGTGATGACAACCGAGCGGCCCGAAATCATTGTCGAAGGAAGCCATGACGGGGTCGCCTGGCACGCCTACGAATTCAAATGGAAACCGGGCGAGGCAAACCGCCGGCCGCGCTTCGTTGCGCCGCACCAGCCGCGGTTGGACTGGCAGATGTGGTTCGCCGCGCTGAACTACTACCACAGCACGCCCTGGTTCCATTCCTTCCTGCTTCGCCTCCTGCGCAGTTCACCGGACGTGCTCGCGTTGCTGAGACGAAACCCGTTTCCGGACAAACCGCCACGATTCGTTCGCGCGGTGTTGTATGATTATCGGTTCACCGACCTGGCCACGCGGCGGGCCACCGGCGCCTGGTGGCGCCGCGAGCGTCGCGGGTTATACAGCCCGGTATTGTCGTTGCGCGATGGTATCTGCACGCAAGGTCACTTTTCGGACCAGTAGGGATCGCCGCACGCAGAGTCGTCAGGAAGGATGTTTAATCCCGTTGTCAAGGAGACCGAACAAGAGGGCCATCGAAGGCGGTGAGCCTCCTTGCCCCGATCGCACGGTAGTGGCACGGGCGTCCCGCCCGTGTGGCCTGGGGCGATCGAAGGCGCTGAACCTTCTCACATCGGCCGCACGAGTCCGGTTTACCGCCCTTTCGCCGGTGCGCTCGTGCCTGCGTAAACGGCGTTGCGGCCGAGGATCTGCTCGATGCGAAGCAGTTGATTGTATTTGGCCACACGATCGGTGCGGCTGAGCGAGCCGGTCTTGATCTGGCCGGCGTTGGTGGCCACGGCGATGTCCGCGATGGTCGCGTCCTCGGTTTCACCGGAGCGATGGCTGATAACGGCGGTATAACGGTTCGCCTTCGCCAGTTCGATGGCGTCGAGCGTCTCGGTGAGCGAGCCGATCTGGTTGACCTTCACCAGGATTGAGTTGGCCACGCCCTGTTCGATCCCCTGGCGGAGAAATTTCACGTTGGTCACGAACAAATCGTCCCCCACCAACTGGATCCTGTCACCCAGTTTGGTCGTGAGTTTCTTCCAGTTCGTCCAATCGCTTTCCGCGCAGCCGTCCTCGATGCTGACGACGGGATATTTGCCGCACAGGTCGGCATAGAACCCCACCAGTTGGTCGCCGGTGAGTTTGCGGCCGGTGCTCTTTTTGAGAAGGTAATTGCCGTTGTCGATGTAAAATTCCGAGCTGGCCACGTCAAGGGCGAGGAAGATTTGCCGGCCCGCTTTGTAGCCGGCCTCTTTGGTCGCCTGGAGAATCGCTTCGATCGCCGCCTCCACGCTCTCCAGCTTGGGCGCAAACCCGCCTTCGTCGCCGACGGCGGTGGACAATCCTTTCTTCTTCAACACCCCTTTGAGGGAGTGAAAAA
>WNFU01009835.1_pt1 | contig 10717 bp, 10 predicted proteins | sample 5400121 | NCBI WGS metagenome assembly WNFU01 (sample SAMN13153360, study PRJNA577476) | soil metagenome | isolation source: 100 cm soil or saprolite under grassland replicate 1 | place: USA:California | collected 2016-06-15
CCGGGCCTACGGCTTCCACAGCGCCGACGCCGCACTCGCCCTGGTGCTGCTCTCCTGCGGACCCATCACCCTCCTGCTACCCCACGAACGATCTCCGTGATCCCCCGAATACATCCACACTCATGCCGGGAGAGCCGGATGTTGTCCACGGTGTCGACGTGCGCGATCTGGTACCGGTTGACCAACGTGGCCAGTTCGTCCAGCGCACGCGATCCCGACTTGGCCCGGAACTCCATACCCAGCGCGTTGAGCCCGCAGAACGTGCAGTGGTGCTTGTGCCCCCACCAGCAGCCGCGGGAAAACTCGATGGGAAGCCGGATCGGATCCTTCGGCACCAACACCTCGTCGCGACCGAACCGGTCCAGGGCCGCGAAGTAGTCCTCGTAGACCGGAAGCGGAAGGTCGTTCATGCCGGCCGGTCCCAACCGGTTGTTCGGGGCGTCGGCCGGCGGCGCGCCGTGCCGATGCACGTTGGGCAACTGCACTTCGCGGCCGTCGGCGATGTCGCGCAGCAGGGCCGGGAACGTGACGTCACCCTCGCCCGCGACCACGTAGTCCAGCCACGGCAGCTTCTGCGCGTACTCCAGGCCCATGTCGCTGTCGAAGTTCGCCCCGCCGTACACCAGGGCCGGCCCGGAATGCGTCTCCTTGATGACCCGGCCGAGCGCGAGGGCCGCGGTGTTCTGCAGGAATGTCGAGGTGAAGCCGATGACGTCGTAAGTCGACCACTCCGGGCGGGCCGCGACGTCCGCTATCCATTTCGGCACCGTCTCGCGCTGCATGCGGACGAGGTCGTCCAGGTCGCCCTGCATCCACTCCGACCAGTCCGACAGCACCTCGGGGTACGCGGTCAGGTATTCATCGATCGGCCGCACCTCACCGAACGCGGCGTTGGAGAACAGCCACTCGCCGAGGAAGTGCAGGCGCAGGGAGTCCATCACGGCCAGCTTGTCGTAGGACGTGCCTCCCATGAACGCCGCGAACTCGATGTTCAGGTAGTGGCTGTCGCAGTCGTGCCCGGCCTTGCGGGTGATCGCCTGCAACAGCCCGCACTGGATGGACGGCGCGTTGACCCGGGCCCAGGGCATATTCACCAGAGCCACCCGCAGGCGCCGGCTCGGTGGTTCGTCGAGGTTGATCGGCAGCGTTTCGGGCCTCGTGGTCAGCAGCGGAATATCGATACCAGTCATCAAGCCCCCTCAGATCACTCGTTGATTGGTCAGTCGAAGTCGTCATGGCCGTGCCGGGCGGCCCGGCGGCTCTGGATGGCGACGGCCAGCACGCCCAGCCCCGCCGACACGACACAGATAGTCAGCTCCAGCAGTGCCTCGTTCAGCCACGGTCGGCCGTCCAGCGCCGCGTGGATGGCGGCCAGGCCGTGCCGTACCGGCAGCACCGACCCGATCGCGTCAACCCACGGAACCTGGCCTGGCGGCAGGAACGCGCCGCTGCACAGCATGGTCAGGTAGCCCAGAACATTGGGTGCGATGGCGTCGGCTCTTTTGGCGATGGTCAGCGTGGCGGCGGCGATGCCCAGCATCGCGTACCCGCCGGCCATGATCACGAAGATCCACAGCCACGGTAGGAGGCGCAGCGCCAGCGGCCCGAGACCGAGCAGGCCGGCCGCGATCGCCGCCTCCACCAGGAAGAGGCCGAGGGCCACACCCAGATACGGCACGGCGCGGGCGTAGAGCACCGAGACGGCCGGCAGCGCGCCGGTGCGCACCCGCCAGAATGTCGAAAAGTACTTGTCGGCGAACGGGACGCTGATCACCGTGACCACGTTCGTGGTGGTCAACGCGAGGGCCAGGCCGCCGACGAACGCGTACTGGCGCTGCTCGGGGCCGGCCACCACCCCGCCGAGCAGGGTGAAGAACACGATCTGCAGTACGCCTTTGGGCAAGGTCGCGGCGGCCACGGCGAACGGCGGGTAGGTCACATTGTGCTCCTGCCAGCCATGCCGGACGGCCTCGGCCGTTCGCCACCGGGACAGGCTCCACCGGGCCCACTCAAGCGTAGTCAAGCGTCCCCCTATGCCGCGCCTGGTCGATCGACCACCGGTAGGTGAGCCAGGCGGTGACGCCGTAGCCGGCCGTCAACATCAGCGCGATCGCCAACGGCCACAGCGACAGCCGGCCGCCGATCGCCCCGGCCAGAAACTCGTTCAACCAGTGCAGGCTGAGCAGCTGCGGCGCCCAACGCAGCCAGACCGGCAGGGCACTGGGCGGCAGCAGCAGCCCGCCGACCACGAATACCGGATACATCAACGCTCCGGACCAGATGACGCCGTACTGGCTGAGCAGGAACAGGCAGGCCAGCATGGCCCCGAGCGCAGTCGCCGACACGACGACCACCAGCAGTCCGACCACCATCCACAGCGGATGGGCCACGGCCAGCGGCAGCCGCAGCACCAGTGCGGTGGCGGCCGTCGTGACCAGAGTCATGCCAACGCCGTAGAGCGTGGCCCCGAAGCTCTTGCCGAACAGGACGACGGTCGGCGACTCGACCCCGCATACGCAGCGGGCCAGGGTACCGTAGGTGCGTTCGCGTCGCAGCACGCCGCCGCTGGTCCAGATGGTCGTCGCCCAGAGCGCGGTCAGGATGACCGATACGAAGATCTCGGTGGACCGGGCCCGATCCGGCCGGTTGGTCTCGATCGCGATGACCAGCAGGGCTATCGGCAGGAAGCCGCCATTGATGAGCACCAACGGATTGCCATGCATGGTGCGCTGCTCGACCCGGGCCGCGGTGAGGAACGTCCACGTGGTGCGGCGCGTGCGGTCGCCCATCACGACCGCTCACGTTCCATGAGCTGCGCGGCGACGTGCGAGTAGACGTCCTCCAACCGCATTGGCGCAACGTCAACGCTGAGAATGTCGACGCCGGCCAGGACGGAACCCAGCGACCCGAACGAATCCACGCTCCAGTCGCGTACCCGCAGACGCAGGGCCCACACGCCGTCGGCCTCGCTCAGGTCGTCCACCGTGAACTGGGACGCCGCCCCGTTCAGGGCCGGCGGATCGCCCGAGCCGCGGATGGTGACGATCGCGGTGTAGCCGGCCAGTTTGGCGAACTCGGTGACATCGACATCGGCCGCCGCCTCGCCGTCGGCCAGGATCACGACCCTATCGGCCAGCCGCTCGATGTCCAGCAGGTAATGGCTGGTCAACAGGACCGAGGTACCGGCGTCCCGCAGGTCCGCGATGTCCCGGCGTAGGCGCTGGGCCTCCACCGGGTCGAGGCCGACGGTCGGCTCGTCCAGGAGCAGCAGCGGTGGCTGATGAACCATGCCGATGGCCAAGTGCAGCCGCTGCCGCATGCCCTTGGAGTAGGTCTCGACCGGCCGATCGGCGACACCGGACAGCCCGACCCGGTCCAGCCCGGCCGCCAGCCGATCGGCCAAGCCACGCCGTCCCACCCCGGCCAGCATCGCGAAGAACCGCAGGTTGTCGCGGCCGCTCAGCTTGCTGTAAAGCCCGCGGTCACCGCCCAGCACGACACCGGTCATCCGCCGTACTGTCCGCAGGTCCTTCGTGACGTCGTGCCCGAAGACCCGGGCATTGCCGCTCGTGGGCAGCAGCAGCGTGGCCAGGATCTTCGTCAGCGTCGTCTTGCCGGCGCCGTTGCTACCGAGCAGCCCGACGATCTCGCCCGGCGCGACCCGCATGGTCACGTCCTTGAGCGCCACGATTTCCTCGCCATGCACCTTGAACGTCCGGCGCAGTGACTCCACTTCGATCGCCGCGGCGGTCATTTGATCCCCCGTCGTTGCTGGGCCCCCACCAGTCGCACCAACGGGATCCGGGGGGATGCGCACGAGATGTAGTCGATGTCGAGCTCGGCCAGGAAGCGCACGGCGGATTCCGCGGCCGCCTGCTCACCGCAGACGCCGATCTGGATGTCGGGGCGGGCCGCGCGGGCGTCCCGCACCACTTGCTGGATGATGGCGCCGACCCCGTCGATATCAAGCTGCTCGAACGGCGACTGATCGATAAGGCCAAGCTCTTGGTACGCCGGCAGCAGCGCACGATCGGCGTCGTCCCGTGACAGCCCCCACAGCAGGGCCGTCAAATCGTTGGTACCCAACGAGATGGTGTCCAGCCGCGAGGCCAGCCGACCGGCCATCAACGCGGCCCGTGGCGTTTCGATCATCGCACCGACCCGAACGGCCAGGGTGTCGGCCGCCGGTCCGGCCGCCGCCTTGACGTCTGACAGCAGTCCGCATACGACGTCGACCTCGCGGGGTGTACTGACCATAGGTATCAACAACTCTGGCCGCGGATCGCCGCCGGACCGCCGGACCACGAGCGCGGCATCGATCAGCGCCTGAATCTGGGTCACGGTCAGCGCGGGCACCAGGATTCCCAGCCGAACTCCGCGTACGCCGAGCATCGGATTGTGCTCACGCAGCCGATCGATCATCGCTCGGGCCATGGGATCAGCGATGTCACGCGGATCGGCCAGGAATTCGTGACGGGGTGGGTCGAGCAGCCGGACCGTGACGTTCAGGCCGTCCATGGCCGTGAGGAGGTCGATGAACTCCCCGCGCAGGACCTCGTACACCGCCGCCAGTCCCTCGGCCAGTTCGGGCCCGGGGCGGGCGATCATCACCCGTTCCAGTAACGGCCGGCGATCGCCGAGGAACATGTGCTCGATCCGGCACAGTCCGACACCGGTCGCACCCAACGCGCGCCCACGGGCGGCCGCCGCCGCCGAATCCGCGTTGACCTTCACCGGCACTCCCGGCCCGTCGGTCAGCACCTCATGCAGCCACCGCAGCAGGTCGGCGGTTCCGTTGTCCTGCGGCCGCGGCTCAACCAGGTGGCCCCGGTAGACGGTTCCGCTCGTGCCGTCGACCGTCGCGATATCCCCGGCTGCGAGGGCTTCCCCGCGAGGGCCTGACAGATGCTGCTGCGCAACGGACAGCGCACCACCGACCAACCCGGCCACCGCCGGGCGGCCCAGCGCCCGCGCGACCACGGCGGCATGCGTCGTCTGCCCGCCCTGATCGGTGACGATGGCCACCGACGCCAGCACGCCAGGCAGATCTTCCGGCCGCGCCTCGGTCAACACGAGCACGGGTTCGAAACCCTTGGCGCGAGCCGCGACGGCGGCGTCGCTACTGAACACCACGGGGCCACTTCCGACACCCGGGGAGACGCCCAGACCTTGTACAACGACAACCAAGCCGCGAACATCGGCGGTAGATGTGAGTGCCCGCTCCAAATCCTGCGGGCAGATGGCCGCCACGGCCTGGGCGCTTGTGCATTCCCCCCGTGTGTGACTAGCGGCGATGGCTCCGATGCCATCGGGAGGCATCGCCTAGCGGATGTTCATGTACTCACGGCGAACGCCGAGCAGGTACACCCGGTCGTCCAGCTCGGCCGCTTCTTCGGGCGCGAGCGGAGAGAACTGGAGCTCAGCCAGATCCTCGGCCGCCTCTTGGGCCTCTGTTGCCTCTGAGGTAACGGTTTCGCTATCTCTCATGGACGAGAGTCTACGTAGACACCAAGTATCATTCAACCCCGAGGCCGACGCGGTGAAAGCACGTGCAGGCGGCTGCGACTGAGTTCCGTGCTGGGGGTCTGGGCAACAAGCTGGATGGCGGACGCCAACGACGAAGTCTCACCCCGGCTCGGCCTACCCAAGCTGCCGATCGTCGAATGGTCCGACGCAGCCGACAACCCGCCGACTGAGCTGCACTGGAAGACCCAAGACCTTCGTCAATTGGGCCGCCGGCCGCCCTTTCATCTGGATCGACGATGAGATCCGCACCGCTGACCGCGATTCGGTGGCACAGCACTACCAGGCGCCATCGCTGCTGCACCGCGTCGACCCCCGCCACGGCGTGACAGACAGCGACTTCAAGTACCTCGGGCAGTGGCTCGCCGCTCAAGACGGCAACGACACCCATCACCCGCTGACCACTGGAGGCAGCGCCAGATACGGGTCATACCGTCCGCACGCCGGCCCTCCGTCGACAGTCCACGACAGGTGGAATGCCGCAAAGAGGACATGATCGGCCTGTCCTCTTGACTGGTGCAGATAAGTGTGGCGCATCGCCACCCGTCCCTACCGGGCGCCCATGTGGCGCCGTTTCCGATCGACCTGCCGCTGCGCGCGATCGCCGCCGGCTGCCCACCCGGCGGGACCGTGCTGGACCCGTTCTCCGGCGCGGCGACCACCGGCCTGGCCGCGCTGCAGCTCGGCCGGTCGTACGTGGGGATCGACGTCAGCGCCGCGTTCCACGACGAGGCGCACGAGCGCATATTGCTTCAGATGCAACAACTTGGCATGTCGGTGGACGGCGAGTCTCCAGCATAGGAGGACTGGTTGATCGACGATCGTAACTAGAATTCGTTGACCTTGCTGCGGGTTTGCGCGCCGCGTCTTCTGCCCCAACAATGTTGCTTCTGACGCAACGAGGAGGGCGGGGAGATGGCGGTGTCGGCGGAGGTGGCCGGCTCGGCGCGGTTGGAACTCGTCGACGGCGTGATCCCGCTGGATCCGCAGCGGGCGGTGTTCGAGGCGATGCTGTCGGGGTGGGCGCGCCAGCAGTCGGCGCGGTTTCTCAAGCAGGACGCGACGATCGGGCCTCGGTTGGCGCTGGTACGGCGACTGGCGGAGTTCAGCGGCCTGTACCCGTGGCAGTGGACGCCGGCGGAGGCGGAGGCGTTCATCGCTCACCTACGCTCGGGGGCGAAGCCGGTCCGGTTCTCCACCGCACGCGGGTACGAGATCGCGTTGCGGATGTTCTGTGAGTACGTGGCGGATCCGCGTTACGGCTGGCCGGCGGAGTGCCTGCATCGGTTCGGCGAGTGCGTCACGCAGGTGTTCCATGAGGGCAACAGCCTGCTGCACCTGGCCGACTACGAGGGCGATCCGCGGCGCCGGCCGCTGACCTACGACGAGGTGCAGGCGTTGTTCGACGCTGCGGACGGTCAGGTGGAACAGATCCGCCAGCGCAAGCGCAAGGGCGCGGTCACCGCGATGCGCGACGCCGCGATGCTCAAGACGGTTTACGCCTACGGGCTGCGGCGTCGGGAGTGCTGCTGCCTGGACCTGGCTGATCTGCGTCGCAACCCGAAGGCGGCGCAGTTCGGCCGGTTCGGGGCGTTGTTCGTCCGCTTCGGCAAGTCCTCCCGGGGCGGCGAGCCGAAACGGCGCACCGTGCTGACCGTGCCGGAGATGGACTGGGTGGTGCCGGTGCTCGAGCAGTGGGTCGACGAGATCCGCCCACTGCTGGTGCCGGGCCAGCACCCGGCGCTGTGGGTGACCGAGCGGCGCGGCCGGGTCAGCCGGCACGGGCTGGACCGGGCGTTCGAGACCGCCCGCCAGGCTGCCGGCCTGCCGCCGGAGCTGGACCTGCACTGTCTGCGGCACTCGTACGTCACGCATCTGGTCGAGTTCGGCTACCCGGAACGGTTCGTGCAGGAACAGGTCGGACACGCCTACGGCTCCACGACGGCCATCTACACCGGGGTGTCCGACGAGTACCGCACCCGGCTGGTCCAGAAGGCGTTGCGCCAGCAGCTTGGCGAGTTGTGGGAGACGGCGAATTGATCAAGAAGATGGGCTACCGCTGGCACCTGCGGCAGCTGATGGCCCGGGCGGAGATGTACGCGACCAGCGACCTGGTACCGCTGCTTGCCGAACGCGGTGTGCACCTGTCCCGCGAGCAGGTCTACCGGCTGGTGACCACGCCGCCGCAGCGGCTGTCGATGGACGTGCTGGCTGCGCTGTGCGACATCCTGGAGTGCACCCCGAACGATCTGATCGAGATCACCGTGGTCAACGCCGAGGTGCGCAAGACCGCCACCGGAGAGGCCAACCCGCCCCCGCCGGTGCGGCGCAGCACCATCCGGCGCCCTGAAGGGCTATGAGCCTGCGGCAAACCGCCCGCCGGGAACAGGCACTCCAGCGGGTCGTCGCCTCCTTGACGACAACCATGGACGGCCTGGACGAGGCGGCGGCGCTGGCGGCGCTGGCCACCGCGAACGCGACCCGGCTGCGGCCGCTGCACGAACTCGACGCCTGGCTGCGCGAATACCCGGACGCGCTGACCAACCCGGGTAAGCACTGCCCGCTGGCGCTGGTCCGGCTGGCCCACGCCCTGCACACCGCCGGGTACACCATGGTCGCGTTGCCCCGGTGCGTCGTCTGTGGCCGTCCGTGTCGCACCCTCGAGCTCGGGCCAGAGGGACGTACCTGCGGTGCGTGTATGGCGAAGAGCCGCAAGCGGGCGTGCGCCCGATGTGGGCAGGAAGGAAGGATCCTGGCCCGCCGCGCTGAGGGCGGCATCTGCCACCGCTGCTACCGGGTGGACGAGCAGGTCGTCGAGCCGTGCGGGCGGTGCGGTCGGAAGCGGGCACCGGCCGCCCGGCTGCAGGACGGCTCGCCGGTGTGTGACACGTGTTGGCAGTCGGCCTCGGCGCGTACCTGCGTCCGGTGCGGGGTCACCGGGCCCACCCACTATCGCGGCCCGGACGGGTCGTTGTGTCCCGGCTGCTACCGGGAGCGCCGCCGGCCCCGGCGGCGGTGCAGCCGGTGCGGCGAGATCGCCGATATCGCCAAACGCGGCCCGGACGCCACGGACGAGGTGTGCTACCGCTGCTACCGCCGGCCCACCGCCGAAACGGAATGCGCCGCGTGCGGACGCTTGCGGCTCTGCCAGCGGGCCGGCCGCTCCGGGCCTCTGCTCTGTGCGAGTTGCCGGCCCGCGCGTCGCGTGCCCTGCGCCCGCTGCCAAGGCGTAAAGGTCGTTGCGGTGAACTGGCCGATGGGGCCGGTCTGCCGCAGCTGCTACACCGCGATCCGCCGCGGCGGCGACGAGTGCGCGCAGTGCGGACGACCCCGACCACTCATCGGCCTTGCCACGACCACGTCGGCCGGCATCTGCGGGCCGTGCGCCGGCGTCGACGTCTCATTCCGGTGCCGCACGTGCGGAACGGACGAAGCGATCTGGGCGGACGGTCAGTGCCCGCGCTGCGTGGTCCGCGCCCGGGCGGTGGAGCTGCTCACCGGACCCGACGGCCAGGTCGAACCGCAGCTGGTCCCGCTGCTCGATGCACTCGTCCAGGCGGACCGCCCGCACACGGTCATCCAGTGGCTGGACCGCAGCCCGGTCGCTCGCACGCTGGCTCAGCTCGCGGCCCACGGCCGACCCATCAGCCACGACGACCTCGACACCCTGCCGCTGGGCCACGTCGAGCGCTACGCCCGACACCTACTCGTGCACACCGGCGTGCTACCCGAACGCCGCGACGACATCGACCGGGTCGAGGTATGGCTCGACCCGCTGCTCGCCGGCCGGCCGGCTGCCCACGCCCGGCTCATCCGCCCGTTCGCCACCTGGCACCTGCTGCGGCGAGCCCGCCGCGACGCGGCCCGCCGCCAACCCACACCCGCCACCGGAAACTGGCTGCGGGCCCAGATCCTGACCGCCCTGGACCTCCTCGCTTGGATCGACCGCCAGCACCTGACTCTGGCAACCCTCACCCAGGACGACATCGACCGCTGGCTGGCCGAACTCGCCCCCTACCGTCGCCGCGCGGCCCGGGCCTTCCTGGACTGGGCCGCCGCCAGGCGACTCACCGCCGACCACGACATTGCGATGCCATCACGCCAGGATCCCACCAACATCCTCGACGACGGCCAACGCCTACAACAGCTACGCCGGTGCCTGACCGACCACCAGCTACCCACCGAGGTCCGCGTCGCTGGCGCGCTGATCCTGCTCTACGGGCTCGCCGCCAGCCGCGTCACGCGCCTGACCACCGCGGCCCTGGAGGTCCACAACGGACAGCCGGTGCTCGTCGTCGGACGCAAACCGCTGCCGCTGCCACCGAGCCTTGCCGACCTCGTCACGCAACTCGCCGAGCAGCCACGCGTGCGAGCAGCGATGAACTCCGGCAACAGCAGCGCGAAACAATGGCTGTTCCCCGGGCTCAACGCCGGACAACCGCTCACCACCCGCGGCATGAGCAACCTACTGCGCCGCCACGGCATCCAGACGCTGCCCGGCCGCCACGCCGGCCTGATCGCCTTGGCGGGCGAACTGCCCACACCGATCCTCGCCGACGCCCTCGGCATCCACGTCAACACCGCCAAGCGCTGGGCCGGCTACCTGCAAAGCGACTGGAGCACCTACCTGGCCGCCCGAGCCACCGACTCCCGGCGCGAGCACCCGTAGCCCTCGCACCCCGGTAGTGACGGTGCCGACCCCAACGGGACCAACCCGGCAGCTCGACGGCCAGTAGCCGGAAATCGCTGCTATCAGCAATTCGCCGGCAAGCCACGCTCCTGCGGCGGAGACGACACAACCCAGAGCCGCACGGCGCACGTCGTCGGCATCTGCCCAGTCACCGAGATCCCCGAGGACCCCGCTGGCTACGACGGACAAGATGGGCTCCACCGGGACGGCCATAACTGGCCCCACCACGGGCCGGTCTCGCCGAAAGCCAAGTAACGGTGCGTGAGGGCCACGACTGATGGTGCTGCCGCTCGACAGTGCGCGGATCTGCCGATGAGCGGGCGCACACGCCACGACGAGCCCGGCTGTCGCCGCCTTCGATCAGACGTCGTCGTGACGTCGCCGTCGGCTCGCAGCCTCGCGGAGCATCGCGTCGAGTTCGGGGTCGAATCCGATCGCTCGGACCTCCTGTGTGCAGCGGCACGCGGCAGCGACTTTGGCAGCCCACTTCAGCGCCTCCTCGCG
>WNFU01009836.1_pt1 | contig 10717 bp, 9 predicted proteins | sample 5400121 | NCBI WGS metagenome assembly WNFU01 (sample SAMN13153360, study PRJNA577476) | soil metagenome | isolation source: 100 cm soil or saprolite under grassland replicate 1 | place: USA:California | collected 2016-06-15
CGAAGAAGGCAAACTCCGCGTCACGCTCATCAAGGCGGTCGTGAAAGCCACGAGTCGCGCCGGCGAGCTGCTGTTTGAAAAATAGTCGTGCGCGTCGTCGCCTTGTCATTCCGAACGAAGTCGCGGAGATGTCTAACATGAGTCCGCTGCTTTATCTCGTGATCGGATTGATCGGCGGCGGGTTGATCGTCGCCGTGGTCGTTCTGCTAACACGGCGCGGAAATCAGGGGGCGGCAACGGACATGGCGAAACGGTTAGAGACGATCGATCGCAGCTTGCGCGACGAATTTTCGCGTAATCGCGAGGAAGCAGGCGCGGCGGCGAAGAATCAGCGCGAGGAATTAGCCAGATCATTGGAAGGTGTCAGATCGATTGTGTATGTTCGACTGCGGCAATTACAGGACGACAACGCGCAGCAGATCGATAAGATGCGCGCGACCGTCGACGAAAAGTTGCAGGGCACGCTCGAGAAACGCCTCGGCGAGTCCTTCAAGCTGGTTAGCGAGCGCTTGGAGCAAGTGCATCAGGGCCTTGGTGCGATGCAGCAATTGGCGAGTGACGTTGGTGGATTACAACGTGTGCTCACAAACGTGAAGACACGAGGTGGCTGGAGCGAATGGCAACTCGGCGTTCTCCTCGACGAAATGCTTACCCCCGAGCAGTTCGCGAAAAATATCAAGATGCGCGATGACACTGACGAGCGCGTCGAGTTTGCGATCAAATTGCCCGGGGACGAAAACGGCGGGCCGGTCTGGTTGCCGATCGACGCGAAATTTCCAATGGAACACTACGACCGTCTGGCTGCGGCGCAGGAGAAGGGCGATCCCGCGGCAGTCGAAACCGCGGTTAAAACCCTGGAGACCCAATTGAAGCGCTGCGCCAAAGACATTTGCGAGAAGTACATTAATCCGCCGAAGACGACCGATTTTGCGCTGCTGTTTCTGCCGAGCGAAGGGCTTTACGCGGAAGCGATCCGGCGTGTGGGCCTGGTTCAAAACGTGCAGCGCGATTGTCGCGTCACGTTTGTGGGGCCGACGACACTCGCCGCGTTGCTCAATAGCTTACAAATGGGGTTTCGTACGCTCGCCATCCAGAAGCGATCCAGCGAAGTCTGGAACCTGCTGGCAGCAGTGAAGACTGAGTTTGGAAAATTTGGCGAATCGTTATTGGCGGTAAAGGAGAAGATTGATCAAGCATCGCGCAAGATGGAAGACGTCGATGTTCGTTCGCGCGCGATCACAAAGAAATTGCGTGATGTCGAAGAATTGCCCTCGAATCCGCAGCCGTTGCTCAAGGATTTTTTGCAAACCGAGCATCCGGAAACGCTCGATGAATAAGAAGTGAAAACAGTGTTGATTACCGGTGCGAACAAAGGCATTGGCCACGAAGTGGCGCGACAGCTCGCGGCCAAAGGATTTCACGTGTTTGTCGGTGCGCGAAATGCAAAGGCTGGTCGCAAAGCGGCGGAAAAGATCGCAAAGCAATGCGGCAAGGCAACATTTTTGGAAATAGATGTTGCCGACAACAATAGCGTCACAAACGCGGCGCGCGAATTCTCGAACATCGAAAATCATCTCGATGTGCTCGTGAACAACGCAGGGATCATTGTCGACGGCGACGATGCGATTTTGGAAATCAGCAACGACCTGTTTCGAAAGACGCTGGAGACAAATACTCTCGGTGCTCTGCGAGTGACCCGCGGGTTCGCGCCGTTACTCCGGAAAAGCAAAGCGCCGCGCGTGATCAATGTCTCGAGCGGCGGCGGTCAACTCACCGACGGCGCGGATGGTTGGGCGCCGGCTTACTGCATTTCGAAGACTGCGCTGAATGGCGTGACAGTGCAGCTCGCAGCGGCGTTGCCGAAATTCGCCATGAATTCGGTGTGCCCTGGTTGGGTGCGGACGGAAATGGGCGGCGAAAAAGCCAGCCGCTCAGTGGAGGAAGGCGCGGACACGATTGTGTGGCTCGCCAGCGAAGCGCCGCAAGATCTCACGGGTAAGTTCTTGCGTGATCGCAAAGAGATTCCGTGGTGACCCGCCTTCGCCAAGGCTACGGCGGGCAGGTCCCGCCTTCTCTATGCCTGGAGAAATGGATTTGTCAGGCGTTCCTGGCCGATCGTCGTTGGCGGGCCGTGGCCGGAGAGCACAGTCACATCGTCGCCCAGCGGGAATACCTTTTTCCTGATCCCGTCGATTAGCAGATCGATATCGCCGCCGGGCAAATCACCGCGACCAATGCTGCCGGCGAAAAGAACATCGCCACCAATGAGTAACCGGTCCTTGGGCGAAAAGAAACAAAGACTGCCGGGGCAATGGCCAGGCACTTCCAGAACCTGGAAGTCGTCACCGAGAAAATTTCGGTTTGGTGTTTCTTCGATGAGAAAATCTGGTTCGACTGGTTCGATTTCGAGCGCGAACCCGAAGTTGCGAAAAAAATCGCGATCAGAAATCATAGGCGCGGTGAGCGGGTGACATCCGATCTGGCAGTGAAACTGGCGTTTAACCTTCGCAACGTCTTGGACGTGATCGACGTGCCCGTGTGTCACCAGCAAAAGTTTGGGATGGATATTGAGCGAGCGCGCCCATTCGCACGCACCCTCAGGTGCGTCGAACAGGATCCATCCGTCCGGCGCTTCGAACAGATAGCAATTGGTTTCAAAGATCCCCCCGCAAAACGCTTTGAAAGTTGCAGATGCCATCGTAACGAAGTTTTTGAATGTTCAGCGCTGTCGATTGTCTATTTCTACCCAATAATGCCGATTTTGTCTCGTCGTCTTGCGCCGCGGACCGAATTCTGCGAATGTCTTAAACCTCTTTTTTACCAATGAGATCATCTTTGCGACGATCACTTGCCCTTTGCACGATCCTTTTTACGGCCGCGATCGCGGCTCCGCCGGTACCGGCGAGTTCGAGAGAAACGGTGGCGATGTCGGTTGGGCGACTTCTGGAGGAAGGCCATTACACCCGGCAAAAACTGAACGAAGAGGTTTCGAAAAAATTCCTGCAGACGTATCTGGAGATGCTCGATTACAGCCATCTCTTTTTCACGCAGGAAGACGTTGATGCCGTCACTAAGAAGTATGCCGACGCCATGGCCGGGGACGTTCTTATGGGGACGCTCAAGCCCGGCTACGAGATTTACGCGCTATACACGAAGCGCGTTGATGAACGCGTGGCGAAAATAAAAGAGCTGTTGAAACAGCCGATCGATTCCAAAGGCAACGCGACGGTCGAATTGAGCCGTCAAAAATCGCCGTGGCCGAAAAATGAGGCTGAAGCCGACCAACTCTGGCGCGGCCGGATCTCAAACGAACTGCTTCAGGAGCATTTGAGCGAGCACCCGATCGAGCCCGCGCCGCAACTCGTTTCTCGCCGCTATGAACGTCTCGCCCGGAATGTTCACGAGCAGGATAAAGACGAGCAGATGAAACTTTATCTCGATGCGCTCGCCCAAGCTTACGACCCGCACTCGGAATACCTGAGCAAGGCCGACATGAAAAATTTCAGCATTAACATGGGCCTCTCGCTCGTGGGCATCGGTGCCATGCTTCGCTCCGAAGATGGCTACGCCAAAATTGAAAGCCTCGTGCCCGGTGGACCAGCGCAAACGGACGGGAGACTCAAGGTCGGCGACCGCATCAGTGCCGTGGCGCAGGGCCAGGCGGAATATGTCGATGTTCGCGAGATGCGACTCGACAAAGTCGTCGAAATGATTCGCGGAAAGAAAGGCACACGCGTTCGCTTGCTTGTGATTCCCTCCGCTGCGGCGGATCCGTCGCACCGGAAAAATGTCGAGCTGGTGCGTGATGAAATTAAGCTGAAAGATCAGGAAGCCCGTGCCGACATCATCCTCAGGAAAGACGAGAACGGCGAGCCGATAAAACTCGGCTGGTTGACGCTGCCTTCTTTCTATGCCGACATGGACAGGCACCAGAAGAGCACGACGCGCGATGTGCTCGCATTGCTCAAGCGGCTGAAGAAAGAGAATATCGGCGGGCTCGTTGTCGATCTGCGTAAGAATGGTGGCGGTTCGCTGGAAGAAGCGCTCTCGCTGACGGGCCTGTTTTTGAAGTCAGGTCCGATAGTCCAGACGAAAGATTATAGCGGGGCGATCAGGATTTCGTCCGATCCGGATTCGGGCATCGCTTACTCCGGGCCAATGGTTGTTGTTACCAGCCGGCAAAGCGCGTCGGCGAGCGAGATTTTCGCCGCTGCGCTTCAGGATTATGGCCGCGCGGTCATCATCGGCGACAAGAACACGTTCGGCAAAGGCACGGTGCAGACGATCCTTCCGATTGGCCGGTTCGCTTCGCTGCTGGGCAATCATTCCGATGAAGATGGCGCTTTGAAGTTAACCATCCAAAAATTTTATCGCGTGGCGGGCGGCTCAACGCAGCTTCACGGCGTAGCCTCCGATATTGTTCTTCCGAGCTTGAGCGATCTTCCTGAGTTCGGTGAAGGCGCGCTCAAAAATGCCCTGGCATATGACGAAGTGGCCAAGGCGAAATACACCAAATGGTCGGACAACCATTCCCTTTTTATTGACCAGCTTCGCCGACGTTCAGAGGAGCGCGTGAAAAGCGATCCCGAATTTCACTACGTCATGGAGGACATGAATCGGCTGCGCCACAAAATCGACGAAAACAGGATTTCGCTGAACGAAGATGCGCGAAAAAAAGAGACTGCCGACGATAAACTGCGCAAGGAAACGCGATCGAAAGAGCGCCTGGCGCGGAACCAGGAAGAGCCCAGCATCTATCGCGTGACGCTCGACACCGTGGATAAACCGAATCTGCAGCTGATCATGTATCCTGGGAAACTGGCCGAGGCGAAAAAGAACGGCATTGTGCCGAAAGTGGATTCCGATGCCGCTCCGGACGCCGATTCCGATCTGGCTGACGGCGCTACGGCTACGGGCGACGGCGACAGCAAGGATCCTCAAATCGATCCAGAGCGCGACGAGGCCCTTAATATCCTCGCTGATCTTGTTCAGCTTTCGAACGGGCCCAAGACCGCCAGCACCAACCGCTAAGTAGCGGCAGGAACGAGGCTGCGATTGCTGTAGCGTGCGCTGTCCCAGCGCATTTGAAATACTGAGTTTCATCCGCTGAGACAGCGGACCCTACAGCTCGATTTACCGCCACCAGACTCCCGGCGGAGGCGGCGGCGGAAAGCGCTGACCCATGAATGGGCCGAAACGTGGACGGCGTTGAAAACGTGGTTGCGGTTGGCCTGAGTAGTAGCGATTGACTGGCGTCCTGCCGAACACAGTGACGGGAGTCCCGACCTGCACGGCATTAAAAAACGCAATGGCGTATTGCTCTGGCATGCGGACGCAGCCGTGCGAAGCAGGATAACCCGGTAAATATCCGGAGTGCATTCCATCTCCGCCGTTGAATCGCATAAAATAATGCATGGGCGCCGGGATAAACTTTCCGCCACGAGGGACCTGCATGTCGGCGTCAGCGTCCGCCACGACGGTGTTGCCGCCCGCATCAACAATTTTCCCATACATGCTCGAGTAATGACTGCGCTCCTTGTCCAGGATTCTGAACGAGCCCGTCCGGGTCAGGTGGCCGTAGCGTCCGCTTGAGATGGGCGACGCTAGAACTGGACGGCCATTTTGCAGGAGGTACGCACTCTGTTCCTGCAAATCGATCTCCACCGAAGTTTCGGCGCGCAGTAACACGGCTGCGCAGAAGAATAGCGTTAGCCCTAAAACCGCCCTCACACTGCTTTTAAACCCGCGCGCCGCACGAAAGTCGCAAGCCTACACCGCGATTGGCGCTTTGATCGATGGATGTGGCTCGTACCCGACGAGTTCGAAATCTTCGAATTTGAAGTCGTGGATGTTTTTAACGGCCGGATTCAGTTTCAACCGGGGTAATGGCCGGCAATCGCGAGAGAGCTGTTCGCGCGCCTGGTCGAGATGGTTTTTGTAGAGATGGAGATCGCCGAACGTGTGAACGAAATCGCCGGGTGTGAGGTCGACGGCTTGCGCCATCATCATCGTGAGCAGCGAATATGACGCGATGTTGAATGGCACACCCAGGAAAAGATCGCAGCTGCGCTGATACAACTGGCAGCTTAACTCGCCGTCCTGCACGTAAAACTGAAACAGCACGTGACACGGCGGCAGCGCCATCTGATCGATCTCAGCCGGATTCCATGCGCTGACAATTAATCGCCGGCTTTGCGGATTGGATTTTATTTGTGCAATCAGGTTATTGATTTGATCAACGTGCACGCCATCTGCGCCGCGCCAATCCCGCCATTGCGCACCATAAACGCGGCCTAGCTCGCCATTTTCATCGGCCCATTCATCCCAGATCGTGACGCCGTGCTCGTTCAAGTAGCGAATGTTTGTGTCACCGCGCAGAAACCAAAGCAGCTCGTAGACGATCGATTTGATGTGCAACTTTTTCGTTGTAAGCAGCGGGAACCCCGGCCCGTCTACACGCAAATTGAATCGCGTCTGCGCACCAAAGACCGATAACGTTCCTGTGCCTGTGCGATCGGGGCGGTCACGACCCTTCTCAAGCACGAGCCGGAGCAGATCGTGATATTGTCGCACGCCGAAATTTTATCGCGGCGCATCGCATTCGCGAAACAGAATTTCTTGTTGCTACGAATTTGTCTTTGCCAGGGGCGTGATGCTTGGAGCGTTTTCGAATAGATAAGTGAGTGCGACCGCAGTTCGCGAAATGTGATTTTTATTTCGGAGTGAGCTTACAATGAATCTAATTTTTCAACGGATGGTGAGGGGATTGGCTGCGCTGTTCGCGTCACTTTTGATCACAGCTTGTGGTGCGCATTCGACCAACCAATCTACCGAAACTTTTACTGTCTATGAAGACGCACCAAAGATGACCGTGCTTGATCTTGGCGCGCCGGGAAACAGTCTGGGCGACGTCTATCATTTTTCTGCTCCACTACATTCAGAGCGCAGCGGTCCGGTGGCGGGTGAGGTAATCGGCTCAAAGACTCTGGTGAAGGTGGCGACTGATGCCAACCCGAACCTGGAGAGGCGCGCAACGCTCTTGTTCTTTACCTTTGCCGATCGCAAGGACCAGATTATTGCGTTCGGAGCTGCCGATTATACGGCGTCCGCTCCCGAATTCGATGCTGGCCAGCCTGTCGTCCGTCCGGTCTTAGGCGGGACCGGCAAGTACATGGGGGCACGTGGCCAGGTCACCAGCACCCGGAATGCGGATGGTTCGTATACGCAAGTATTCACGTTACTGAAGTGATCGGAATAGCATTCAGAAATGCTCAGAACAGTGCCGGGTTGACGCGATTACTGATTTAAGGGAGCCCGAAAACGAGCCGAACTGTCTCGACTCAGGATTTCTAGCTCGACGCCACATCTCGTTTATTCTCTCGTGATCAGGTATTTACGCGGGGTGCTCAGGATTGGTCTAACCCTTGCTTAGATTCCACTTGGGTTAGTCTGCCGATTCGGGTTCTGCACTCAGTGGCAGACTTCAAAAGAAAGGAAATTTTCAATTTATGGCAAAAGTTTTAGGTATCGATTTGGGAACCACCAACTCCTGCATGGCCGTGATGGAAGGTGGCGATCCGGTAGTTTTGGAAAATAGCGAAGGCGCGCGCACGACGCCTTCAGTTGTTGCGTTTACAAAGAGCGGTGAGCGGCTGGTCGGCCAAGCCGCCAAACGCCAGGCGGTGACCAATCCGCAGAACACGGTCTTCTCGATCAAGCGTTTCATGGGCCGCAAGTACGATGAAGTTCAGGAGGAAATTAAGCGCGTCCCTTACAAGGTCGTGAAGGCCGCCAACGGCGACGCGCACGTGCAGGTCGAGATCGACGGCCAGCGCAAGACGTTTTCGCCGCCGGAAATCTCCGCAATGATTTTGTCGAAGTTAAAGGCCGATGCGGAAGCGAAGCTCGGCGAAAAAATCACTCAGGCCGTCATCACTGTGCCGGCGTATTTCAACGACTCACAACGCAACGCCACCAAAGACGCCGGCAAGATCGCGGGCCTGGAAGTATTGCGCATCATCAACGAACCGACCGCGGCATCGCTCGCTTACGGATTGGATAAGAAAAAAGACGAGAAGATCGCGGTTTACGATTTGGGCGGCGGCACGTTCGACATTTCGGTCCTCGAGATTGGCGACGGCGTTTTCGAAGTAAAAGCGACGAACGGTGATACTCACCTGGGTGGCGACGACTGGGACGCGCGCATCATGGATTGGATCATCAACGAGTTCAAAAAGGACACAGGCATCGATCTAAGCAAGCAGCCGGACGCGGTTCAACGAATCAAGGAGGAAGCTGAGAAAGCCAAGATCGCGCTTTCATCGACGCAGGAATACGAAATCAATCTGCCGTTTATTACAGCGGACGCCAGCGGGCCGAAACACATCCAGAAGAAACTCACGCGCTCCAAGATGGAGCAGCTCTGCGATGATTTGTTCCAACGGACTGTCCCCCCGGTGAAAGCGTGCTTGAAAGACGCGCAACTGACGGAGAAGGAAATTAACGAGCTGGTGCTAGTGGGCGGCATGACGCGTATGCCCAAGGTTCAGCAAATTGCCCGCGACCTCATTGGCAAGGAACCCCACAAGGGAGTAAACCCTGACGAAGTAGTCGCGATCGGCGCTGGCATTCAGGGAGGCGTGCTTAAGGGCGACGTCAAGGATGTGCTTCTTCTCGATGTCACGCCGCTTACGCTTTCGATCGAAACAGCCGGCGGCGTGGCCACATCGATGATTCCACGGAACACCACGATTCCTACGAGAAAATCACAGATCTTCTCGACTTACAGCGACAATCAACCAGGTGTGGAGATCAAGGTGTTACAGGGTGAGCGGCCACTGTCGCGCGACAATAAACAACTAGGCGTGTTCCACCTCGATGGAATTCCACCCGCCCCGCGCGGTGTTCCGCAAATCGAAGTGACATTCGATACCGATGCGAACGGCATTCTGCACGTGTCAGCAAAAGATTTGGGCACCGGCAAGGAACAGAAAATTTCCATCACTGGCAGCTCCGGTCTTTCCAAGGACGAAGTGGAAAAGATGCAGCGCGAAGCCGAAGCGCACGCCGAAGAGGACAAGAAGGCGAAGGAAGCCATCGAGATCAAGAACAACGCCGACATGCTCGCGTATCAGAGCGAGAAGCAGTTGAAAGAGCTTGGCGACAAAATCTCGGGAGACAAGAAGAAGCAGGTCGAAGACGCCATTGCTGCGGTGCGCGATGCGATCAATCGCAACGACGTCGACGCGATGAAGCGGACCTACGACGATTTGCAGAATAAATTCCAGGAAATCAGCGCCGAGCTCTACAAGCAGGCATCAGCGCAGGCCGGTCCGCATCCAGGGCCGCAACCCGGGCCTGAAGCGCAGCCGCCCGGTGCCGCTGAAGAAGGCGCTGGCAAACAAGGCGACGTTGTCGATGCGGAGTTCGAAGTCGTGGACGAGAACAAGAAAAAGTAATCCGTGATGTTTCGAATTGAACCGAGGACATTTGTGAGGGCGATGCGTGAACCGGAAATCCGGGGAGCGCACGCGCCCTCGCGTGCACGTTTCGGCGCCCTCGCCGAAACGCCTTCCGCGCGGCAGCTCGTAGGGTCCCTGGAATCGGAAAAAGTTCGCGATCGCGAGGGCGCGATCGCCAGCACGCGAGGCGCGTGCGCTCCCCTGAGCTGCGCGAACGAGCTTTGATTGATCAAACGAAATTGCCGACGACCCCGAACTTTTCGGGGTCGCCGGCGTAACCCAAAAACAAACCAAGGAGTAAACGAAAACCTATGGCAGCAGTTAATGTAAGACCGCTCGGAGACCGGGTGCTGGTGCAGCCGCTCGAAGAGCAGGAAGTGAAAAAAGGCGGGATCATCATCCCCGATACCGCCAAGGAAAAACCACAAGAGGGGAAAGTGGTCGCTTTAGGCACCGGCAAAATCGATGACAACGGAAAGAAAATCGATTTCACCGTGAAGAAGGGCGACAAGGTGCTGATCTCGAAATACGGCGGCACCGAAATCAAAATCGAGGATCAAAATTATCTGATCATGCGCGAGGACGACATCCTCGGCATCATTGGATAATCCGTCGATCAACAATCAACCAACAGCTATCAACTAAATTATGGCAGCTAAACAATTACAATTCGATGAAAACGCGCGGCACACCTTGTTGCGCGGTATCGAGAAACTGGCGAAAGCCGTGAAGGCCACACTCGGACCCTCCGGCCGCAACGTCATTCTCGACAAGAAATTCGGCAGCCCCACGATCACCAAGGACGGTGTGACGGTCGCGAAAGAGATCGAGCTCGAAGACCCGTATGAAAATATGGGTGCCCAGCTCGTACGCGAAGTCGCTTCGAAAACGTCCGACGTGGCCGGCGACGGCACGACCACAGCGACGATCCTCGCGGAATCCATTTACCGCGAAGGTCTGCGCAACGTCACTGCCGGTGCGAACCCGACTTCGTTGCAGCGCGGCATCATGAAAGGTGTCGATGCAATCGTCGAAGAGCTGAAGAAGCTCTCGAAGAAAGTCAGCGATCGCACTGAGATCGCGCAGGTGGCGACCGTTTCGGCCAACTGGGACAAGACGATCGGCGAGATTATCGCCGACGCGATGGACAAAGTCGGCAAAGACGGGACGATCACGGTCGAGGAAGCCAAATCGATCGAGACCACCCTGGAAGTGGTCGAGGGCATGCAGTTCGACAAAGGTTATCTATCGCCCTA
>WNFU01009840.1_pt1 | contig 10711 bp, 8 predicted proteins | sample 5400121 | NCBI WGS metagenome assembly WNFU01 (sample SAMN13153360, study PRJNA577476) | soil metagenome | isolation source: 100 cm soil or saprolite under grassland replicate 1 | place: USA:California | collected 2016-06-15
GAGCTCGCGCCGTCCGACCAGCCCGCGCACCTCGGGCGAGTTGCGGAGGTGGATCGAGACCACGTCGGCCTGGCGGAAGACTTCGTCGCGGTCCACGAGCTCCACCCCGAGCGCCGCGGTGCGAGCAGGATCGTGCCGAACACTCCAACCGATGACCCGCATGCCGATCCCCTTGCCGATTCGAGCGAAGTGCTGCCCGATCGCACCAAGCCCGAGCAGCCCCAGCGTCTTGCCCTGGAGCTCCGGCCCGATTTCGTGCTGCCAGGTGCCGGCGCGCAGCCGCCGGTCGCTCAGCGGGATGGCCCGCGCCACCGCCATCATCAGCCCGAGCGCCATCTCCGCCACCGGCACCGCGCCGATGCCGGGCGTGTTCGTGACGACCAGCGCGCGACGGGTCGCCGCCGCGAGATCGACGTTGTCGGTTCCGGTCCCGAGGATCGAGATGAGCTTCAGGCGCGGCGCGTGAGCCAGCGCCTCATCGTCGAACTCCGAGTAGGCTCGGACGTTGATCACCACGTCCGCCGGCTCGATGCGCCGGAAGAGCTCGGCTCGGTCAGCCCAGCGGGTGGGGTGGACGGTAACCGTTCCGTACGGCGCCAGACGGCGCAGGTCCTGGTGGTCAGGGCTACCGTAGGCCACCGGGTGATCATCGGGCACGACTACCTGAACCGATCCCATCGACGAAAACCTCCTCCGCTCTTTTGGCGACCGTCCGGTCGCTGCATTACCTTACTGAGTCGTCTAAGACGCCGTCGATACTCGCGGTGTCATCTCGCCGAAAACGTGCACCGTCCGGGCGTCAAATCCGTCCGGATGAGCCCGACAGTAGCTGAGGATATCTTCAATAATGTGCTCGAGATGCTGGACCATCGCGGCCTCGGCCGCACCTGGGTCGTGTCTGGCGACGGCCTCAACGACCGCCTTGTGGTCTTCGATCAGGCCGCTCGCACGGCCCCGCCGAAGCTCCTCCAGGAGGCGCTGCATATCCACATTGCGGCGAATGAAGCGCAACGTGCCAGCCAGGAAGCGGTTACCGCTCGCATCGGCCAGGGTCTCGTGGAAGCGGCGGTCTTCATCGATCGCGATGCCCCGCTCGCGCACGACAGCACGCTGATCGGCGAGAGCCGCCCAGAGCGCTTCTATGTGCTGGTCGGTCGCGCGCAGCGCGGCGAGCCGCGCGATCTCGCGCTCGATCGCTCGCCGGGCCACGAGCAGATCGAGCAGTTCTCCGAGGGTGCTTGGTCGTACCCCCTCTAGCAGAAGGCCGTGCGAGTCAGCATGCTCGCGCTCCGCGCGCAGCTCCGCCAGACGGCGCGCCCCGGCCTCGGTGAGTGCCCGGCCCCGATAGCCGACAGGCCGAGTGTAGCCCCGCAGGTCGAGCAGCTTGAGGACGCGTCCGACGGTCGTGGGGCTCTTGCTGAATCCGATCTGTTGCAGCTCGGCCCACAGCGAGCCACAGCCATGGGGGCGGTCGGCGGGCTCCAGGCGCGCCAGGATCTCCCGTTCCAGGTCGGGAGAAAGTGCCGGGCTGTCGTTGCTCATCATCATTGGTGAGCAGTGTAAGGACTCCCAACTCTGGACGTCAACACACGTCCTCGGAGGCGACGTTGACAGACACCGGACCTCTGCCTATACTGCTGACCATCCGTGGTTAGCACTGGTTGGCGATCCCCAGGTAACAGGATGGCGGCGGCGCCGACTCGGGCCAGCGGGCAGGCGGGTGAGCAGCCTGTTCGTGGGCGTGGCCTCCTGGAGTGCCTACTTCAACGCACTGATGTTCATCAACGACCAGAACCTCCAGCCGCTGCAGGTAGTGGTTTCGGCAGGCTCCAGCGGTTCTTCATGCGAGGAGTGCTGGTCGGCAGGGTGAAGGGCTAAACGAGGGGAGGTGACGAGGAGCGCCAGAAGCGAGCGGGGAGCCTCCGTCGCGACTGCTACTGTGGGCGGTGCCTGTGGCAGCAGTTGATTGGACCTCCGAGGAAGGGGGAGTATCATGCTCGGAGCAGCGAAGGCCAAGCGATTCAGCCGACGGGAATTCGTCAGATCGGCCACGCTCGTAGCGGGCGTGGTCGCAGCTCTACCGGTGCTGTCGGCGTGTGCCCCGTCAGGACCCGCGGCGCCCAAGGCCGAAGCGCCGAAGCCAGCGGCGCCGACCGAGGCCGCCAAAGCGGCGCCGGCCGCGGCACCCACCGCGGCCCCGGCGGCTACGGCCCCGTCACGAGGCGGTGAGCTGAAGATCGGCCTCTACCGAACCTTCGAGAACCTCGACCCGGCCGTTTACTGGGGGCCACCCGAGACGATGGTGACCCAGATGGTCTTCGACAGCCTGGTCTACCTGGGCAACGACCTGAAGTTCCATCCCGGGCTGGCGGAGTCCTGGGAGGTGTCTGAGGGCGGCAAGGTCTTGACCTTCAAGCTCCGTCGGGGGGTGAAGTTCCACGATGGCACCGACCTCAAAGCAGACGCCGTGAAGTTCCACTTCGACCGATGTGTGGACCCGGCCACCAAATCCAAGTACGCCCGCTCTCTGCTGGGACCATACGACTCGACTGTGGTCATGGACGACTACACCGTGCAGCTTCGGCTGAAGTCGGCCTATGCGCCGATCCTCGACTCGCTCAGCCAAGGTTACCTGGGGATTCCCTCGCCCACGGCGGTGAAGAAATTCGGAGACCAGTTCGAGGACAACCTGGTGGGCAGCGGCCCCTTCAAGTTCGTGGAATGGAAGCGCGACAGCCAGCTGATCCTGGAGCGCAACCGTGACTACGCGTGGGGCGTCACCTTCCCGGACAAGACCAACCCGGGCCTGTCGCACGTGGACCGCTTGATATTCAAGTTCATCCCCGAAGTGGGTACCCGCGACGCCCTGATGGATGGGCGGAAGGAGATCAACGTCGAGGCCTGGCCCGGCACCCAGAGCCTGCCCCGCTGGCGGAAGGACACCAACTACAAGGTCTACGATGGCGTGTCGCCGGGAACGACCTGGCTGAACTTCATCAACGTCGAGAAGCCGCCCACCAGCGAGCTGGCGGTGCGCCAGGCGATCAACTTCGCGGTCGACAAGGACACGATCGTCAAAAAGTTCTTCGAGGGGGTGAGCCTACCGACCTGGAACCTGCTGGGCACCACGACCTTCGGCTACGACAAGACGCTGGACTCGATCTACAGCTATGATCCGGCCCGCGCCCGGGACCTCCTGGAGAAGGCAGGTTGGAAGGTCGGGGCGGACGGCGCTCGAACCAAGGAGGGTCAGCCCCTGCAGCTGGATGTGTTCACGTCCAGTGGCGAGAAGGAGGCCTACAAGGAGTTGATGGCCGCCCAGTTGCAAGACGCGGGCTTCTCGGTGAAGCTGATCACGGGCACCGGCGCCGAGCGCGCCGTGGCCGGGAGCAAGGGGCTCTACCACCTCATCAATCGGCAGTTCGAGGCCAGCGACCCACATTTCCTGGTCGACCTCTTCCACTCCCAGGGTATCGGCACCTTCGCCTGGTCGATGGCCAGGGATGCCGATCTCGACAAGATGCTCGAGGAGCAGGACGCGACGCTCGAACTGGATCGGCGCAAGGCGACCATTGTGAGGGCCACGAAGCACATCCTGGAGCAGGCCTACGTGGTCCCGATCTACCTCTCGCTGTTCACTTGGGTCACCACGGCCGACGTCCAGGACTTCCACATGGACGCCCGGTCCTGGTACCCATACTTCCAGGACGCCTCGCTGAAGCAATAGGACCGACGGCACGGGGGAGGATCGGCTCCTCCCCGCGCCGGTCCGGGTGCCAGCGAGGGGAGGAACCTGCCGTGCTAATGTTCGTCGTGCGGCGGCTGTCGACCGCCCTGCCGGCGCTGGTAGGCATCTACACGCTGGTCTTCGTGCTGTTGCATATCGTCCCCGGCGACCCGGCTATGCTGATGATCTCCGAAGGCAGCGCGTCCAGGGAGCACCTGGAGTCCCTGCGCCGTGAGATCGGTCTTGACCGGCCCCTCCCCGAGCAATATGTCGGCTACCTGTCCGGCCTCCTACGTGGCGATTTGGGGCGCTCGATTCGTCACAACCGGCCGGTTAGCAGCCTGATCGCCGAGTTCTTCCCGTACACCTTACAGTTGACTTTGGCCGGTCTGGGGCTCGCCGTTCTCCTGGGTCTCGTCCTGGGGACGATCGCCGCCGTGCATCAGAACCGCTGGCTCGACAGCTTCAGCATGCTGGTGGCGCTGGCCGGCGTGTCGATCCCCAGTTTCTGGCTGGGGTTGATGCTCATCTTCCTCTTTTCCCTGACCCTGAGGTGGTTGCCGGTGACGGAAGAGGCCGGCTGGCAGCGCCTGGTGATGCCCGCCCTGGCGCTGGGACTGTACAGCGCCGCGGTGATCACCCGCCTGACCCGGTCGAGTCTGCTGGAGGTTCTGCGCCAGGACTACATCACGACGGCTCGGGCCAAGGGGCTGGCCACACTGGCGGTGACTCTCCGCCATGCCCTGCGCAACGCCCTGATTCCAGTCGTCACGATTATCGGGGTAGAGGTCGGCCATCTCCTGTCCGGCGCGGTGGTGATCGAGACTGTGTTTGCCCGCCCAGGGATGGGCAGGCTGATCATCGACTCGATCCGCTTCAAGGACTTTCCCGCCCTCCAGTCCACGATCCTCGTCGTGGCGTGCTGTTACGTGCTGACTAACCTCGTGGTGGACGTCTCCTACGGGTACCTCGACCCGCGGATCCGGACGGGAGAGAACGTCTAAACGGACGAACATGCGAGCTGTACCCATCGTTCTGGCCGGGGACGTGGCGGCCAGATCGGCGAGCCCGCGCGTGGACTTACTCCGCCGCCTGTGGTCCAGCCGAGGCGTTACCTTCGGTGCCCCACTCCTGGTCGCCCTGGCGCTCATGGCCGTCCTTGCCCCATATATCGTCTCCTATCCGCCGACCCGGCCGTTCCCGGCTGAGGCCCTGCAAGCCCCGGACGCCGGGCACTGGATGGGGACGGACGAGATCGGCCGCGACATCTTCAGCCGGATCGTCGCGGGAGCGGGCGTCTCCCTGCAGGTCGGAATCATGGCCAGCTCCATCTCCCTCTTTTTCGGGGTCGTCCTGGGCCTGCTTGCGGGCTACCGAAGTGGCTGGGTAGGAGCGGTCATCATGCGACTGGTGGACGTGATGCTGGCGATGCCGGGCCTCCTGCTCGCCCTGGCGATCGTGGCTAGCCTGGGGCCAAGCCTGGTCAACGTGATGATGGGCGTGGGCATCGCCAGCGTCCCACGCTTTACCCGAGTGATGCGCGGATGCGTCCTGACGGCCAAAGAAAACGTCTACGTCGAGGCGGCGCGGGTCATTGGCTGCGGAGGAACGCGCATCGCCGTCCGCCACATCCTGCCCAATGTCTTCGCCCCCGCTCTCGTTCTGGCGACGCTGAACGTTGGCTCGGCGATCCTGACCGCCGCTGCGCTCAGCTTCCTGGGGATGGGAGCCCAGCCACCCACGCCCGAATGGGGACTGATGCTGGCGAAAGGACGCGACTATTTGCGCACCGCCTGGTGGATCAGCACCTTCCCGGGCCTGGCGATCATGCTCACGGTGCTGGCCGTCAACATGCTGGGCGACGGGCTGCGGGATGCCTTAGACCCCAGGCTGCGGCTGTGAATGTGTCGGTCACCGACCAGCACCGGAGGCACGACCGAATTCGGGGCCATCGAGCCCTCACGAGGAGCTACGAGAGATGCCGGCAATGACCATGGTCCGACCGGGCCCCTACACCGCCGCGCTCACTAGCTACGCCGCCGAGTTCAAGTACGAGCAGTTGACGCAGGCGGCTGTCAGCGCGGCCAAGACTATCGTCCTGGATACACTGGGCGCGCTCCTTCTCGGATCCTCCCGCCAGTACGCCGCCTCCTGGCTCACTGGTGAGCTGGCTAGGCAGATGGGAGGCCGCCAGGAGTGCACGGTGATCGGTCGTGGCTTCAAGACATCGTGTGAGAGCGCGGCCCTTGCGAACGGCACAATGGGCTACGCGGCGGACATCGAAGGCGGCGGCGCGGCGCGCCAGCACGTCCCGGCCGTGCTGGTTCCGACGGCGCTGGTCATGGCCGAACGGGAGAACGCCGACGGCAGGACGCTCCTGGCAGCGCTGGCGCTCGGGTACGAGGTCTCCTGTCGGGTGAGCGAGTCCTGCCGCACCCGGCAGTCATACCCGCATTCCTTCCATCCGTCCGCGGTCTTCGGCTATTTCGGCGCCGCTACGACCGCCGGACACGCCCTGCGCCTCGACCGGGACCAGTTCGCGAATGCCCTCGGCCTGGCCGGGAGCAACGCCAGCGGTCTGATGACCTGGGTGACCGAGCCGACCGAGAACTCGCGCCCCTTCGTGATCGGGATGGCCGCCCGCGGCGGGGTGACGGCCGCCCTGCTCGCGAAGATGGGTTTCGGTGGCCCTCCGGCGGTGCTCGACCCTGGCAAGTACAGCATCTACGATGCCTATGCCGGCGAGATGCACCTCGATCGGCTGCTCGATGGCCTCGGCACGGACCTCTGGATCACCAGGACCGGCGGGTTCAAGCGCTACCCGTGCTGCGGCGACATCCACACCGGCCTGGACGCGCTGCTGAGGCTCATGGACCAGCACCGGCTCGACGCCGACGATCTCATCGAGGTCGAGCACCGCGTCAAGGCGGACCGGTTCCCGGTCATCGACGACAACGAATTGAAGTCCCACTGCGCCCAGTACATCATGGCTGTGGCGGCGGTGAATCGGAAGATCGGCTCCGACGACATCCTGGTGGACCGGCGCGTCGACCCGAGGATTGAAGCGATGTGCCGGCGAGTGAAGCTGGTGGGCGACGTCGAGATGGACTCCTGGAGGGCCGCCGCCCCGGCGGTCGTGAAGTTGACGACTTCGGACGGCCAGACGTTTGTCAAGCGAGTCGACTGGCCGAAGGGCCACCGGAAGAATCCGATGAGCGCGGGCGAGCTCGAGGCCAAGTTTCTCGATCTCGCGACCACCAGGATCTCCCGAGAGCGGGCCGAACGCTTGATGGGCCTGGTCTACCACCTGGAAACGGTCGACGACGCCAGCAGGCTGACCGAGCTGCTGCGCTGCGATGAGGAGCCCGGGGAAGCAACCAATGGATGAGCTCGTGCTGCGTCCGGCAGCACTCGCCGACGTACGGATCCTCGCTCGCCAGCGCCGCGCGATGTTCGAAGCGATGCGCCTGCTCGACCCCGCCGAGGGCGAGGAGTTGGTCGTCGTCCAGCGGACAGGAATCCGGCGTCCGTTGGAAACGCCAGGACCCAAAGACACCGCGCTGCCAACTAGCCAACAGGCTTCGGGGAGCCGATGGTCGGATTCGAACCGACGGCCTGCCGCTTACGAGGCGGCTGCTCTACCACTGAGCTACATCGGCACCGACCCGCCTCAGGCGGGGCGCCAAAGGATACCAGACCCGGCACGCTACCCGCTATGGCGCATGAGCCCAGCCCTCACCCCCTGGCCCCTCTCCCAAATTTGGGAGAGGAGGTTGGGGGTGAGGGAGCGCAGCGAGTCTGGTATCCTGAAGGTCGGGCCGAGGAGCGGCTCGCGGCCCCTTGGCTAGCCCTCACCCCCGCCTCTCCCAGAGGGCCCAGAGGGAGAGGGGTTTCGCTGGAGGCTGTACGATGATCGGCGGCCACATGGGAAGGGTGCTGTTTGTCGACCTTGGCAGTGGCCAGATCCGGGCCGAGCAGCCAGACGATTCCCTGTACCGTGACTTTCTCGGTGGCTACGGCTTCGGCGCGCGCGTGATCTACGGCCAACAGCCGGGCGGCGTCGATCCGCTTGGGGCCGACGCGACGCTTGGATTCTGTACCGGCGTGCTCGTGGGCAGCCCGGCTATCACGCCCAACCGCTGGACGGTGGTCGGAAAGTCGCCCCTGACCCTGGGCTGGGGCGACGCGAACTGCGGCGGCCAGTGGGGCCCGATGCTCAAGATGGCCGGCTTCGACGCCGTCTTCGTGCAAGGCATCGCCGACCGTCCGGCGTACTTGTTCGTCCAGGAGGGCGAGGCCGAGCTTCGGGACGCCTCAGATATGTGGGGAGTGGACGCGCTGGAGACCGAGCTGCGGCTCCGCGAGCGCTACCCCAAATCGCAGTCGGCGGTGATCGGCCCGGCGGGTGAGAAGCTGTCGCTCATGAGCGGCGTGGTCAACGACGAGGGGCGGATCGCGGCCCGTTCGGGGTTAGGCGCGGTGATGGGGTCCAAGCGCCTGAAGGCGATCGTCGCGCGCGGCACGGCCCCACTGCCGATGGCCGACGCGGCCCGAGCCAACGAGATCAGGCGCCGCTTCATCCGCGAGATGGCGGCCAATCCGAAGGTCAAGTACTTCACCAAGTACGGCACCATCAACCACACGGCCTCGAGCGCCTTCGGCGGGGACTCGCCGATCCGAAACTGGGGCGGCAGCGGTCTCGAGGACTTCCCGACCGCCGAGAAGATCAGCGACGACACGCTGCTGTCATACGAGTACAAGAAATACGCCTGCTGGAAGTGCAACATCGCCTGTGGCGGCCACTACCGGACCGACGACCCTCTGTTCTCGGTCGCCAAGACGCACAAGCCCGAGTACGAGAGCTCGGCGCTGTGGGGCAACAACCTGCTCAACGACAACATCCACTCGCTGATGAAGGCCAACGACCTGTGCAACCGCTACGGTCTGGACACCATCTCGACCGGCTCGGTCATCGGCTTCGCGATCGAGTGCTTCGAGCGCGGCTTGATCTCGAAGGTCGATACCGACGGCATCGAGCTACGCTGGGGCGACGCGGCGGCGATCATGGCGCTGGGCGAGAAGATCGGGAAGCGCGAGGGCATCGGCGACGTGCTGGCCGACGGCGTGATGCGGGCCTCGCAGAAGATCCCCGGCTCGGAGGAGCTGGCCATCCACGTCGGCGGCCAGGAGCCGCCGGCCCACGACCCACGTTACGCGCCGAGCTGGGGGATGATCTACGCGGCGGATGCGACGCCCGGTCGCCATACTCAGATGGCCTACTGGGTCCAGGAGAACGGCGGCGTTATCCCGGGGGTTGACCTGCCGAAACTGGAGAAATACCAGTACAGCGGCAAGGGCGCACTCAACGCCAAGATCAACAACCTCGGCCAGGCCGTTTTCTCCGCGGGCGTCTGCATGTTCGCCTTCACCCGAGTGGACTTCTCCGCCTGGACCGAGATGATCGAGGCGGTTAGCGGGGTCGAGACGAGCGTCGATTCGCTCGACGAGATCGGAGCCCGAGTGGCCGCGACGCGCCAGGCGTTCACACTGCGCGAAGGAGTCAACCCGCTCAAATACCACATCCCTGGGCGCGCCTACGGCTACCCGCCGATCGACCGCGGTCCGCTGGCCGGCGTGGTGGTCGACGTCGAGACGCTCCGCCGTGAGTTCTACGAGGCCCGCGGCTGGGACCCGGAGACCGGCACGCCCCACACGGAGACGCTTGAGCGGCTCGGCCTGGAGGAAATGGTGCCCGACATGGAGGCATGCCGCGCACAGCTCGGCGCGGTGTAATCGTTGCTTGTCGTCCCGGCGGCCGCGGGTAAGGGCACGGCATGCCGTGCCCCTACAGGCATCCCGAGCGCGCAAGTAGGCGCGACGTGCGGGTAACCGTCCACGTCTACGATCGAATCCGCGACGCGTTGGGGGCGGGGCGGCTCGCGGCCGACCTGCCAGATGGGGCGGACCTGGGCATGCTCTTTGCCGAGCTGGCCACACACTATGATCCTCACTTCGCCGAGCTACCCAACGACGAGGAGTCGCCGTTCGGCGTGAACGCCCTCGTGCTCAACGGCCGCCGGGTGTCCATGCCACGCGACGCTTCGCTGCGGCTGGCGGACGGCGATCAGCTGCATCTCATCCCGCCGATCGGGGGCGGATAACCAGTCCCAGCCCGGGGGCTTGTCCCCCGCGAAACAAGACGGGGGACAAGCCGTGGAGAAGCTCAAGGCCCTGCGTCCGTGATCGGCCTGCCCCGACTGGGCCGCAAGGACGGCCCGATGGTCGGGATCTGTGTCGGTCACGCGATGACCCACTGGTACCCGGGCGCCTTCACCGTCATCCTGCCATTCTTTGCGCAGGACCTGGGGCTGACCCTCACCCAGGTTGGCCTGCTGATCGGACTGCGCAACGTCACCGGCACGCTGATCAATTTGCCGGGCGGAATGCTGGTCGACATTGTCGGACGCCGGAAGCTGATCATGGGGCTGGCCATCGCCTGGACCGGCATCCCTTACCTGCTGCTGGGACTCACCTACAACTTCGTGTTGATCGCCCTCTTCCTCGGCGTCGTCGGGGTGGGCAATCTACTCTTCCACCCGGCCGCCCTCTCGAGCTTGTCGGAGCTGTACCCCACGCGGCGCGGCTTCGCGACCGCGATGCACCAGCTGGGCGCGAGCTTCGGCGACACACTCGGACCGTTCTGCATCGGCATCGTCTTGACGTGGGCAACATGGCGCCAGGTGACGCTGGCCAACGCCATTCCGGGCATCGTGATGTCAATCATCTTCTGGCGACTCATGCGGCACGTCCAGCTGCGGAGACCGCGCCCGGCCGGCCGGCTGGCCCTGCGCAGTTACATGCAGGCCGTCTCGAGCCTCTTCAAGAACGCCAACCTGGTGCTGCTGGCGCTGCTCGGCGGGGCACGGTCGATGACCCAGAGCGGCCTGACCGTCTTCCTGCCGATCTATCTGACCACCGTCTCCA
>WNFU01011375.1_pt1 | contig 10709 bp, 8 predicted proteins | sample 5400121 | NCBI WGS metagenome assembly WNFU01 (sample SAMN13153360, study PRJNA577476) | soil metagenome | isolation source: 100 cm soil or saprolite under grassland replicate 1 | place: USA:California | collected 2016-06-15
CAGGAGGTGGCCACCGTCCTGGGCATTCCGGCCGCACGCGTCCGGGCACGCCTGCACAAGGCCCGGGCGCGGCTTCGCAGAGAACTCGGTGACGCCTTCGGCACCGCCGGACACGTATCGGTTGTCCGCCCGCGCACGCTTCAGGAGGAGGAGCAATGACCGACCACGAGCTCGACCGCCTGATCGCGCGGGCCAACCCGTACGGCGACGAGACGGTGGCGAACCTTCCGGCCGCCGGCGCCGGCGCCGAGCGTTGGAGGAGATCGTGAGTACACCCACAACCTCAGTCAGGCTGGTCGAGCACACAACGCCGCGGCCGCCGCGCAGGTGGCGTCGTCGGCCGGCGCTGCTCGCCGCTGCCGCGGTGGCTGCCATCGTGGCCGCTCGCACGAGATGACCGCGACACCGATCATGCTGCTCGGCCAGACCGGTTCGATGTTCAGCTACAACGCGGAGGACTTCACCACGATCCTGCCGCCCAGGGGCCAGAACTTCCTCGAGATCCGCGGCACCTTCCTTTCCGAGACCGAATACCGCCGGCTGATCGCGAAGCTGTACCCGGTCGACGTGAACACCTGGTTGGACGCCCTTCCGGAATCTGTCGTGCGGCCTGAGCAGAAGGCCGCTGTGATCACCGAGATGCTGACCGACATCCCGGTCCCGAAGGGCTTCGACGCCCGGAAGCTGAACACCGACACCACCACCGAGCGGTACCACGTCGGCGCCCGCGTCACCGGTGCCGTGACCTGCGCCTGGGTCGACCAATGGGCGAAGGCCAAGAAGTCCGGTGACGCCGCGGGTGTCCAGGAGGCCGTTGACGCCATGCGCTCGGCCAGGTCCTGGAAGATCCTCCGCGAGATGGACGCCCAGGGCGACTACCCGGAGGTGGTGTGGGAGTTCGCCGACGCGGTGGTGAACGGCACGCTCGTGATCGGCAAGTCGTCGAACCCCAAGGCCATGAGCACCGAGGACACGAAGCCCGCCCTCGGCTGCTAGGCCGCCGCGACAAAGAGTCCCGCCCGGATCGCGCCGGGCGGGGCTTCGTCGTACCGGGCAGTGCCGTGTTCGAACTCTTGACCTTTTGTGTCTGATTCTGTTCACTCTCGTGCAAGCGTGTTCATTAGAGCGCAAAAAGTGAGGACGAGGAGACTCGATGTTCACCCAGATCAGTCGCACGCGTCGCGTGCGACGAGCGGAGCCCAGCCGCTCATTCCGCAGGCGTTGGATGGCCCTGACTACCGTGACGGCCGCGGTGGCGTCACTCGCGATCTGCGCGCCGGCCCCCGCGCACGCGGCCGTCACGATCACCGTCGACGGCACCAAGCCCGGCCGGACGTTCGACGGTATCGGCGCGATCAGCGGCGGTGGCGGCAACTCGCGGCTGCTGCTGGACTACCCGGCACAGCAGCGCAACGAGATCCTGGACTACCTGTTCAAGCCCGGGTACGGCGCGGCGCTGCAGATGCTGAAGGTGGAGATCGGCGGCGACACCAACTCCACCGACGGCGCGGAACCCAGTCACATGCACACCGCGACCGACGAGAACTACCAGCGCGGGTACGAGTGGTGGCTGATGGAGCAGGCCAAGGCCCGCAACCCGAACATCAAGCTCGCGGCGCTGGCATGGGGCGCACCGGGCTGGATCGGCGTCAACGACCCGAACAACCCGAGTCCCGGCAAGCCGTACTTCTGGTCGGCCGACATGATCACCTATCTGGTCAAGTGGCTGCAGCACGCCAAGTCGGATCACAACCTGACCATCGATTACATCGGTGGCTGGAACGAGCGCGGCTACGACAAGTCGTGGTATGCACGGCTCAAGAGCGCGCTGGTCGCCAACGGGCTGGCCGCGAAGATCGTCGGCGCGGACAGCTGGGGCTGGGAGATCGCGAACGACCTGGCGACCGATGCGACGTTCAAGAACGCGGTGGACGTGGTCGGCGTGCACTATCCGTGCGGCTACCTGGCCGACGGATCCTCCTGCCCGAGCTCGCGGACGGCGCAGCGCCTGAACAAGCCGCTGTGGGCGAGTGAGAACGGCTCCCAGGACTACAACAGCGGCGCGGCCGCCGCGGCGCGTGCGGTCAACCGCGGCTACATCGACGGGAAGATGACCTCGTTCATCAACTGGCCGGTCATGGCGGCGCTGTACCAGAACCTGTTCTTCTCCTCCGACGGTCTGGTGGTGGCCAACCAGCCCTGGTCCGGGGCGTACAGCGTCGGCAAGACCGCTTGGGTCCTCGCCCACACGACCCAGTTCACCCAGCCCGGCTGGCGCTACATCGACTCGGCCTCCGGGTTCCTCGGGTCCAACCGCACGGGTGGCAGCTACGTCACCCTGACGTCGACCGGCAGCGGCGACTACAGCAGCGTCATCGAGACGATAGACGCCACCGCGGACCAGACGGCGACGTTCACCGTCACCGGCGGGCTGTCCACCGGCACGGTGCACGTCTGGGCCACCAACCTGCGCTCGTCCAACCCGTCCGACCACTTCGTCCACACGACCGACGTGACGCCGTCCGGCGGGTCGTTCTCGGTGACCTTGAAGCCCGGCTACGTGTACACCCTGACCACGACCACCGGGCAGGAGAAGGGCACGGCGACCGCCCCGGCGCGCGCGTCCCTCGGCCTGCCGTACGCCGACGACTTCGACTCGTACGCGGCCGGCGAGCAGGCGAGGTACGTCAGTGCCATGAACGGCGCCTTCGAGACGGCCGCCTGCGGCGGCGGACGCGCCGGCACCTGCCTGCGGCAGACGGCGGTCGGCACTCCCGTCCGGTGGACGGACGAGCCGTACTTCGCGCCGTACGCACAGCTGGGCGACCTGGGCTGGGCAGACTACACGATCAGCGCGGACACCCTGCTCGAGCAAGCGGGGTACGTCGAGCTGCTCGGACGCGTCGGGCAGCAGGGCCGTAACAACAACGGCCTGAACGCCTACCACCTGCGCGTGAGCGACACCGGCGCCTGGTCGATCCAGCGCAGCGACACCAGCTGGTCGTTCACCACGATCGCCAGCGGCACCACGACACCGCTGGGCACGAACCGGTGGCACAACCTCGCGCTGTCGCTGAACGGGTCCACCCTCACCGCCCGCCTCGACGGCGCCGACCTCGGCAGTGTCAACGACACCACGTTCTCCAGCGGCCAGCCCGGCCTGGGCGTGGGCGGCCATTACGGCGCGCTGTTCGACAACGTCCGGATCGATGCCCTGAGCAACCGGTACGCCGGTACGACGTACAAGATCATCAACCGCAACAGCGGCAAGGTCCTCGACGTCGCCGGCGGCTCGACGGCCGACGGCGCGGCGGTCGTTCAGAACACCGACACCGGCAGCGCCGCGCAGCAGTGGCAGCTGACCGGTGACGCCAGTGGCTACCTGAAGGTCGTCAACGCCGGCAGCGGCAAGGTGCTCGAGGTCCCGAACGCGTCCACCACCGCCGGTGTGCAGCTCGATCAGTGGACCGACACCGGCGGCACCAACCAGCAGTGGCGCGTCGCCGCCGGTTCGGACGGGTACGTCACGATCACCGGCCGGGGCAGCGGCCTGCTCGCCGACGTGGAGTCCTCGTCCACGGCCGACGGAGCCCGGGTGGTTCAGTGGCCGGACACCGGTGCGGCGAACCAGCGCTGGGCGCTCGTCCCGGTCAGCGGCCGCTTCGTGATCGCCAACGGCACCAGCGACAAGGTGATGGACGTGAGCGGCGCGTCCACGGTCGATGGCGGAAAGGTCGTCGAGTGGCCCGCGAACAGCGGCACCAACCAGCAGTGGAGCGTCGCGAACGGGACCGGCGGCTACGTCAAGCTGACGAACGTCAACAGTGGCAAGGTGCTCGACGTGCCGGGCCTGTCCACTGCAGACGGCACCGAGCTGGTCCAGTGGACCGACAACGGTGGCGCCGGCCAGCAGTGGCGGCTCACCCCGTTGCCCGGCGGCACGTTCCAGGTCACGAACCGCAACAGCGGCAAGGCCGTCGACCTGCAGAACGGCTCCATCGCCGACGGCACTCCCATCACCCAGCAGACCGCGACGACCGCGGCGTCGCAGCAGTGGCTCCTCTACAGCCTCACCTGAACCGCACTCACCTTGCAGGCACGCCGTACGGCGGTCCGTCGTACGGCGTGCCTTCAAGGTAAGTCGGGGATACCGCGGCGTGCCTGCAAGGCAAGTGGGAGCCATCGCGGCGTGCCGGCAAGGTAGGTCGATGTTGCCGGGCGCGGCTTTCGTCGTACCGCGGGAGTCGCACTTACCTTGCCGACTCGCCGGTCAGCTGCACAGTTACCTTGTCGGCTCGCCGCCAGGTTGCGCACTCACCTTGGAGGCACGCCGCACGGCGGCCCGTCGTACGGCGTGCCTGCAAGGCAAGTGGGGCTATTGCGGCGTGCCGGCAAGGCAAGTGGGAGCCATCGCGGCGTGCCTGCAAGGCGAGTGGGAGCCATCGCGGCGTGCCGGCAAGGTAGGTCGATGGTGCTTGGGACCGGGCTCGTCGGGCTGGGGGATCAGCCGAGGTCGAGGCCGGGGTAGAGGGGGTTGGCGGTGAGGAGTTCGGCGGCGGCGGACTTGGTCTTGTCGGCGACGCCGTCGGCCAGGACGTACTTGGCCTTGCCCGGCTTGCCCTCCTTGGTGGTGGCCGGGGTGGTCGAGGAGAGCACGTCGACGATCAGCTCGGCGACGCGGTCGAAGTCGTCGGCGCCGAAGCCGCGGGAGGTGAGGGCGGGGGTTCCGATCCGGACGCCGGAGGTGTACCAAGCGCCGTTCGGGTCGCGCGGTACCGAGTTGCGGTTGGTGACGATGCCGGAGTCGAGCAGGGCGGACTCGGCCTGGCGGCCGGTGATGCCGTACGACGAGACGTCGAGCAGCACGATGTGATTCTCGGTGCCGTTGGTGACGAGCTTGACGCCGCGCTTCATCAGGCCCTCGGCGAGCGCGACGGCGTTGTCGGCGACGTTCTGCGCGTAGGTCTGGAAGGCCGGCTGCCGCGCCTCCGCGAACGCGACCGCCTTGGCCGCCATCACGTGGCCGAGTGGTCCGCCGAGCACCATCGGGCAGCCGCGGTCGACGGCGTCGGCGTACTCCGGCTGGCACAGCACCGCGCCGCCGCGCGGGCCGCGCAGGGACTTGTGCGTGGTGGTGGTCGTGACGTGCGCGTGCGGCACCGGGTCGAAGTCGCCGGTGAACACCTTGCCCGCGACCAGCCCGGCGAAGTGCGCCATGTCGACCATCAGGGTGGCGCCGACGGAGTCGGCGATCTCGCGCATCGTGGCGAAGTTCACCTTGCGCGGGTACGCCGAGTACCCGGCCATCAGGATCAGCGGCTTGAACTCGCGCGCCAGCCGGGCCACCTCGTCGTAGTCCAGCAGTCCGGTCTCCGGGTCGGTCCCGTACGACGTCTGGTTGAACATCTTGCCGGAGATGTTCGGCCGGAACCCGTGTGTCAGGTGGCCGCCGGCGTCGAGCGACATGCCGATCATCCGCTGGTCGCCGAGCGCCTTGCGCAGGTCGGCCCAGTCGGCCTCGGACAGGTCGTTGACGTGCTTCGCGCCGGCCTTCTCCAGCGCCGGCGACTCGATCCGCTGGGCCAGGATCGCCCAGAACGCGACCAGGTTGGCGTCGATCCCGGAGTGCGGCTGCACGTAGGCGTGCGGCGCGCTGAAGAGCTCACGAGCGTGGTCGGCGGCGAGCTGCTCGACGGTGTCGATGTTCTGGCAGCCGGCGTAGAAGCGGTGCCCGACGGTGCCCTCGGCGTACTTGTCGGACATCCACTGGCCCATGGTTAGCAGTACCGCGGGGGAGGCGTAGTTCTCGCTCGCGATCAGCTTCAGCGACGCGCGCTGGTCGGCCAGCTCCTGGCGGATCGCGCCGGCCACGTTCGGCTCGACGGCGCCGATCACCTGCAGCGCGCTGTTGTACGCCGTGCTCGCGGCCGCGGCGTCGAAGGTCTCGGTCATCTCACGCTCTCCTGTCAGTCGGGCTGTGCCCGCCAGCTTGGGCGGGCACCCAGGCGCACGGTGTCCGCGGCGTTTTCGCTCCCCGGTGGTGCTCCACCTCGGAGGCCGAACCTCCAGCGCCAGTCGCGACGCAGCCGAGCCTATGGCATCACCCGCGACCGTGGTGAGGTGGCCGTCAGCCGATCGTGCGCCTCACCATCGCGGACGCCGTGGCCCGCGCGCACCTGGGACGGCTGACCCTCACCGCGGTGCCGTCGGGTGGCCTCGAGGTGCGGGTGGAGATCCCGCTGCCCGCAGCGACACTACGAACCGTCCATGAGCGCTCGACAGCCCGTGACGTTGCGGATTGAATTAGGTTCTACCCATTTCGAGGGGAGGGCCATGCGGACGGCGTTCATGCGTCAGGCGGTGGCCCTCGGGCTGCACGGGATGCGGATCGGCGAGGGCGGCCCGTTCGGTGCCGTGGTGGTCAAGCGCGGCCGGGTCTTCGCCGCGGGGTGGAACCGCGTCATGGCCGCGAACGACCCGACCGCGCACGCCGGGATGGTCGCGATCCGCCGTGCCTGCGAGCGCCTCGGCAGCACCGCGCTGCCGGACTGCGACGTCTACACCAGCAGCGAGCCGTGCCCGATGTGCCTTGGCGCGATCTACTGGGCCCGGCCCCGGGCGGTGTACTTCGCGAGCAGCAGGTCGGACGCCGCCGAGATCGGTTTCGACGACACCTTCATCGTGTCCGAGCTGCAGATCCCGCACGCCGAGCGCTCGATCCCGTTCCGCCGCGTCCCGCTCGACGACGCCTCCGAAGGCCTCCGGGAGTGGTCAGCCCGGTCGGCTCGGGCCCGCTTCTGACCCTGCCTGGCACAAACCGGCTGGACATGTCGCTACGGTGAACGCATGTCGACTCACGAGTCTGCCTCCGGTGCGGAGACGCATCGGGTGCTGCGGCGTGTCCGCCGCATCCCGGCGGTGACGTGGCAGCTGTTCACCCGGACGGTGGGCGTCTGCCTGCGGTACCGCGTCACCGGGCTCGCCGCCGAGGGGGCGTTCTTCGCGATCCTGTCCCTGCCGCCGCTGGTCTTCGGGCTCGCCGGCAGCATCGGCTACCTCGCCGGGCAGTTCAAGGTCGAGACGATCGACGAGATGAAGCAGCAGATCATCGAGCTGGCCGGCCGGGCGCTGACCGACGACTCGGTCAACAAGGTGATCGTGCCGACGCTGAACGACGTGCTCAGCGGCAACGGCCGGCTCGAGGTGGTGTCGATCGGCTTCCTGATCGCGCTCTGGTCGGGCAGCCGCGCGCTGAACGTGTTCGTCGACACCATCACGATCATGTACGGGATGGGCGGCAAGCGCGGCATCGTCAGGACTCGCGCGCTGTCGTTCACGCTGTACTGCGTGGCGCTGCTGATCGGCGTCGTGGTGCTGCCGCTGGTGCTGGCCGGGCCGAACGCGGTCGACGACCTGCTGCCCGAGCGGGTCGGCTTCCTGAACGAGCTCTACTGGCCGGTCGTGATCGTGCTGTCGGTCGGCTTCCTGAACACGCTGTACCACCTGTCGGTGCCGATCCGGACCCCGTGGGTCTCCGACCTGCCGGGCTCCGCGCTCGCCCTGTCCGTGTGGATACTGGGCAGCTTCATCCTGCGCTGGACGCTGCAGACCACCGTCGGCGGCACCTCGATCTACGGCCCGCTGGCCGCGCCGATCGCCGTCCTGCTCTGGCTCTACCTGACCACCATCGCGGTGCTGATCGGCGCCGCCCTGAACGCGGTCACCGACACCATGTGGCCGAACAAGCCGGGCCGCCAGACCGCGACCGTCCGCAGCACCGAGGCCGCCCGTGCCGCGACCCCCGTTGCCGAGAGCAAGCAGATCGTCAAGCCCGAGCCGCACTCCGACCTGGACGGCAAGCCCGCCCGTACGACGAAGGCCCAGCCCGCCCGGTCCACCAAGCCCGCGCGTACGACGAAGGCCCGGCCGGATGCGGACGGCGAGTCCGGCGGTACGACGAAGGCGCGGCCCGCTCAAGACGCCGAGCCCGACCGGCCGCAGGAGGCCGCGGCGCGGCCGCAGCCGGCGCGCGAGCGAAATTCCCGTGCGCGCCGCAAGAGCGGCAACGTAGCCTGACAGCGCACTGCAGATGCGACCCCGCTCGCCGGACCGGCGGGCCCGACACCGAAGGGAGACCTGTGCCATGACCCGACATGCGGTCGCGATGACCGCCGTCTCCCACTCCAACCGGTCGTTGCGCTGACGTCGCCGCGGCCGGCCTGTCGAAAGGTTCGTCGCATGCCGACGTCGTCGCTGAACTCCCTCGGCCTCACCGCCGACATCACCACCACACTTGGCCTCACCGAAACGGCGCATCCCGATGCGGACGAGCTGTTTCCCGGCCGGGTGGCGCGGGTCGACAAGGGGATGTGCACCGTCCTCACGGAGGACGGACCCGTGCGGGCCTTCTGGTCGGGACGGCTGCTCACCGAGATCGCGCGGGACCCGCAGAGCACGCCCTGCACCGGCGACTGGGTCGCGCTGAGGCGCTGGCCGGACAGCCCGGTGACGGTCGAGACGCTCGCCCCACGTCGTACCGCGATCGTCCGGGCGGAGGCGGGCGGCACCTCCGCGGGTCAGGTGCTGGCGGCCAACGTGGACGTGGTCGCGGTCGTCGTCGGGTTGCACCCGGAACCGAACCTCGGCCGGATCGAGCGGTTCCTGGCGCTGGCCTGGGACTCCGGCGCCCGGCCGGTCGTCATCCTGACCAAGGCCGACCTGGTGAACGACGCCGACGACCTCGCCGCCGACGTGGCCGCCGCCGCGCCGGGCGCCGACGTGCTGGTGTGCAGCGTGGTGTCGGGGCGCGGCCTGGACGAGGTCCGGGACCTGGTCGTGGGGAACAGGACGATGGCGCTGCTCGGGGTCAGCGGCGCGGGCAAGTCGTCGCTGATCAACGCGCTCGTCGGGGCGGAGGTCCTCGCGGTGAAGGCGATCCGCGACGACGGCAAGGGCCGGCACACGTCGGTCCGGCGGGAGCTGATCGCGCTCCCCGGCGGCGGCGTCGTGATCGACACCCCGGGGCTGCGGGGTGTCGGCATCCAGGACAGCGGCGACGGGCTGGCCGCGGTGTTCTCCGACATCGAGGACTTGGCCGAGCACTGCCGGTTCGACGACTGCCGGCACGACACCGAACCCGGCTGCGCGGTCCGGCAGGCACTCGAGGACGGCACCCTGCCGGTGCGGCGGTACGAGTCCTGGCGGAAGTTGCAGCGTGAGGCGGCCTGGATGGCACGTCGTACCGATGCCCGGCTGCGCGCCGAGGCCAAGCGCGAGTGGAAGCAACGCACGCAGGGAATCCGGAACCGCCCGTGAGGTGTCAGCGGCGTTAACGACGACGTTCACGCCCCTGCAACGCCCGTGCTGCGAGCGTTTCAGCCATGACTAAGACATGGCGTGCCGCGGCGGTTCTCGCGCTGGTGCTGGTGATGGCCGGATGCGGCGACAAGGGCAGTGACGACAACGCGACTGGCGACAGCACTCAGGCGGCCGGTGACCAGGCGGTGAAGTTCGCGCAGTGCATGCGTGAGCACGGCGTGCAGGTGCCGGACCCGCAGCCGGGGCAGCCGATCCAGATCCAGGGCAACCCCGACGACACGTCGAAGATCAAGGCGGCGCAGGAGGCCTGCAAGGACTACGCGCCGCAGGGCGCTGCGGATCCGCGGCCAGCGCCGTGACGAGACGAAGACGAACGAGGCCATGCAGGCCTGCCAGGCGGAGGTCGGCGGCCCGTCGCCGGCCCGAGTGGGCGGGTGACCGGCATGGGCGCGGCGAAGGTTGTCGTGTGCTCGCTGTGCGCGCTCGCGGTCGGCGGTGCGGCCGGTGCCGGCTCGATGGTGCTGTTCCGCCGGAACGCCGAACCGGTCGCCACCGAGGTGATCCCGGTCGCGACTGCCAAGGTCACGAAGGCTGACCTGGTCAGCCGGACCGACGTCGACGGCACCCTCGGCTACAAGAACAGCTACACGGTCTCCGGCGCCGGCAACGGCGTGATCACCTGGCTGCCCGACGAGGGCGACTCGATCAAGCGCGGCGGCACGGTGTACGGCCTGACCGGCACCACGGTGCCGCTGTTCTACGGCTCCACGCCGTTCTGGCGCACGCTCAAGTACGGCGTCGACGACGGCAAGGACGTCGAGATCCTGGAGCGCAACCTCAAGGCGCTCGGGTACGGCGACGACATCACCGTCGACGAGGAGTTCACCACCGCGACGACCGAAGCGGTGGAGGAGTGGCAGGAGGACCTCGGCGTCACCGAGTCCGGCGTGTTCACCCCGGGCACGGTGGTGCTGGAGCCGGGCGGGATCCGGGTCTCCGCGGTCAAGGCGTCGCTCGGGGACGCGCCGCGCGGGGCGCTGCTGACCGCGAACGACGGCGTCCGCCAGGTCACCGTCGACATGCCGGTCGGCCAGCAGGAGCTGGCCAAGGTCGGCAACTCGGTGCGGGTCAAGCTGCCCGGTGGCGTCACTACCACCGGCAAGGTGACCTCGATCGGTACGACGGCCAGCGCCGGCAGCGGCAGCGACGGCGGCAAGTCTCAGACCGGCCAGGGCACCGAGACCGCGACCGTGCCGGTGTACGTCACGCTCGACAAGCCGGGCACGGCGGGCAAGCTCGACGGCGCCCCAGTTACCGTCGGCTTCACCAGCGCCACCCGCAAGGGCGTGCTGAGCGTCCCGGTGAGCGCGCTGCTGGCGAACGCGGACGGG
>WNFU01014410.1_pt1 | contig 10708 bp, 10 predicted proteins | sample 5400121 | NCBI WGS metagenome assembly WNFU01 (sample SAMN13153360, study PRJNA577476) | soil metagenome | isolation source: 100 cm soil or saprolite under grassland replicate 1 | place: USA:California | collected 2016-06-15
TGAAACGAGCGCATATCCATGTTGCTCGAGCCGATCACCGCGATGTCGTCGTCGATGCTCATATGTTTGGCGTGCAACAGTACCGGCGACGGGTAACGGTAGATCTGCACGCCGGCTGCCAGCAACGCTTCATAGTACGATCGCTGCGCATGGTGGACAAAGAACTGGTCGCCGATCTCCGAGACGATCAGCCGCACATTCACCCCGCGCTGCGCCGCACTCGTCAGCGCGGTCATCAGCGCCTCGTCGGGTACGAAGTAGGGGTTGGCGATCGTAATCGTCTGCTGCGCGGCGTGGCACAGCGCCACGAACAGCTTCAGATTGTTGTCGTTCTCGAAGCCCGGCCCGCTCGGCAGCACCTGGCACAACACGTTGCCGGGCGTCTGCGATGAGACGTTGATGTCAATCTCCGGCGCTGTGCTAGGGCCGAGCAGCGCGCCCGTCTCGGCGTACCAGTCGCTGAGGAAGGCCGCGTTGAGCTGCTGGACGATCGGACCATGCACGCGTGCGACCAGCTCGACATAGTGCAACCCCTTTTTGGCATTGCTGCGCTTGTGGTAATCGCAATCGATCAGGTTCTGCGAGCCGGTGAAGCCAACCTCGCCATCCACCACCACGATCTTGCGGTGGTTGCGCAGATCGAAGCGCAACCACTCAGTGCTGAAGATTCGGATCGGCAGCATCCGCTGCGCCGCGACCCCGCCCGAACGCAAGCGTTTGAGAAGGGCGCGATTGAAGAAGAAGTTACCGATATAGTCGACCAGCACACGGCATGGCACCCCGCGTTTCTGCGCGCGTATCAAGGCGTCGATCACCTTGGAGCCAGTCGCGTCGTCGGCGAACTGGAAATACTCGACGTGGACATAGCGTTGTGCCCGCTCGATCGCCGCGACGATACAATCGACCGGAGAGCTTGGGGCTGCCCAGCAGCAGAAACAGGATTGCGCCCAGATAGGGCAACCCAAAGATCAGCATCAGCCAGGCAGTCGCCGAGGATGGCTTGCGATTGGCCGGCACCACGAACAGCGCCACGATGCGGATCGCGACGGAAAGCAGCGCCGGCAGCCTAGAGACGATCGTCCAGGCCGAGTTCATGCAAGGTCCTCCCGTTCGAGTAGCGACAACATCGGCATCTCAGGTTGTAATTCTAGATGGTGGGATCTCGCACTTCGATCTGGGCTTCGGGCTCGATGCCACCCTCCGCCGTGCCTCTGGGAGTTGGCCGTGTGAGTGGCGGAAGCACGCGCTCAAGCTCGTCGTGCACGCCCTCCAGCCACGGTGGCAGCTTCAAGTGGCTGCCAAGTTCGTCCAGCGGCTCGTCGACCGTAAAGCCCGGCGGGTCGGTGGCGATCTCAAACAGCACGCCACCTGGCTCCCGAAAGTAGACCGAATGGAAGTACTGGCGATCGATGACCGGAGTGACATTCAGTCGCTGCCTGGCAAGCTGCTCGCGCAGCACAAGCTGCGTGGCATCGTCGCGTGCGCGGAAGGCGACATGGTGAATGGTGCCCACTGCCACTATCCCGCCCCAGAAGCCGGGCGCACAGCGGACGTCGACAATGGCGCCGGCAATACCTGGGTGGCCCTGGCGCGCCGGGTCACCTCCTGCGGATACGTACCGGAACACATTGTGCTCATCTGCGGCGGCCCGAAACCCCAACTGGTTCGTGAGCAACTGCGCCGTCTGCTCGTAGCCCGCTTCCCACAGCGTCACCGAGTGGAAGCCATGGACTTCGTGTTCGTTATCAGGCGCATTAGCGCGCGATCCCATTGGGGGCCTGAAGGTTCAGCCAGCGCATAATGTCGCTGCTGCGCACCAGCCCTACCAGATGCCCGTTGGAGATCACCGGCACTTGATGCACGTTGCGCTCCGTCAGCTTGTCCAGCGCCGCCGATGCGTCATCCTGGGGCTGGACCACGGCAAGCTGATCGGCCGGGGTCATAATCTCGGCTGCCGAAGTGGTGTCCCAATCTTCACGAGCCACCTTGCGGATGTCCTCCAAAGTCACCAGCCCGACCAGCCGGTCGCCATCCAGCACTGGGAAAGCCCGCTCGTCGGTGCCCATCATGTAATGGTGGACTAAATCGCTGGTGCTGGTCCCAGGGGACACAGCCGGCACATTCGCCCGCATCAGCCGAGCCGCTGGCACCCCTTCGAGCATATCGTGGACGACCACCTGCTGGTAGCTCTGGCGGGCCGCGCTACTCATAAACCAGCCAATAAAAGCCAGCCACAGGCCGCCGATCAGGCCGGTTCCGAAGAAGGGGATCTCCACACCGAAGATCATGGCGATGCCGCTGAAGATCAGCAGCCAGGCCAACACCTGCCCAACCCCGGCGGCCCAGCGCGTGGCTGTGCGAAAGTTACCCGTCACGCCCCACAGGATCGCCCGCAGCACTCGTCCACCGTCGAGCGGGAAACCCGGCAGCAGATTAAAGATACCCAGGACGATGTTGGCTGACCCCAGCCACAGCAGCAGCGTGGTCAGCGGATCGAGTGAGGCGAAGGCAAGCCCTGGGTTCAGGGCAGCATCCGCGGACAGAGGGGCGAACAGGCTGACGGCCAGCAGACAGAACCCACCGATGGCAAGGCTGGTGAGCGGGCCAACGATGGCCAGCAGGAATTCTCCTCGCGGCGAACGAGGTTCCTGCTGGATGTTGGCCACCCCACCGAACAGAAACAAGGTGATGTTGCGCACCGGGATTCCCTGAGCCTGAGCTACAATCGAGTGAGCCAACTCGTGCGCCAGCACTGAGGCAAAGAAAAGCAGGGCGGCGGCGATGGCAACGCTCCAGGCCAGCTCCGGCCCCCAGGCCGGGTGCATGAGGGCAAACTGGGTCGCCAGGCTCCACGCTACTAGTAGAAAAATCAGCAGCCAGCTCCAATCAAGATAGATATTGATCCCGAAGAGCCGGCCCGTGATGGACGCTGCGCCGGCTGCGCACCCTTGAGGCGCAAGCCGGCGATGATGTACAGGACGCCCAGGACCAGCGCGTAGCCGCCCAGGAGCCAGACCAGACTGATCAGGCCCGTATCCGGCGCGGCGCCCAGCAGAAAGCCCAGGACGATCGACAGCGCGCCGGCCAGGCCGAGCAGCCACATATCCGAGAGCGCCCGGCGGAACTCGATTGCTGCGACGATTTCGAATACGCCCGAGATGATCGCCCAGGCTGCGATGATATAGAGCAGCGCGTAGGCTGTCACAACCGGATAGAAGAAGGTCAGAAAGCCCGCAGCGATGCCAGCGCTGCCCGAGAGCACCAGCCAGCCACTCCCACGATCGACATGGAACGCCATGACGAGCGCGGTGACGCCGTCCACCAGCATGTAGGCGCCGAGCAGGATCACCAATGCCCCGACGGTGTCGCGCGGATAGGCGAACGCGAGGATGCCGAACAGGATGCCTATAATGCCCCGCAGGACCAGGACCCACCAATTTTGTGCCAGTCGACCCAACATAGGAGTGCCCCCTTGCTTGAGTGCATCAGTATTCTACAGCCGATCGGTTCCTTGCCGTCTGTTCCTCTACCCAGCACATACCAGTCGCCGGATATAGCTGCAGATTACACGATAGGCAGGTGTTGGTCGTCTCCTATCGGGCCAGGCGCGATCTGGCGAAATGGACAGCTGTGCGTACGCATCAGCTATCGGGGCGATCCCTTACCTTTCGATAAGCCATGACGCCGATCTATGGTACGAAGAAGATCAATGCTCGCTGTAGACGGCAAATGGCGCAACATCTCCTACACTATCGATGGCTGCGGGAAGCTCGTTGACCGCGGCTGGAAGGAGCAAATCGAATGAATATAGTGATCCTTGTGCAGCTGGCAATCGTCGGCGCCTGGGCTGCTACCATCCTCCGACACACGCGCCGACTCCTTCGGCTCGCACACGTGAACCCGGTATGGACCTCGCAGGATCAGAGGGTTCGCCCGTTGGCGAACCGGATCTGGTGGTGGCTTGGCCGCGAGGAGTTCTGGCGCACAGCGCAGGTAGATACCTTGCACTGCGTGGAGATAACGTTGATGGTGTTTCTGCTGGTGCATGGTTTATAAATGGTGTGACCGTGACTAATCACCAAAAACATGTGGTTGTCGTCGGCGCGGGGTTCGGCGGGCTGAACGCCGCCAGGCGTCTCTCCGGCCACGGCTTTGATGTGCTGCTGGTCGATCGCAACAATTACCACCTGTTCATACCATTGCTCTACCAGGTTGCGACCGGCAACCTGGGTACAGAAGAGATCGCGGGGCCGCTGCGCCAGATCTTCCGATCCCGCCGGGATGTGCGCTTCCTGCGCGCCAGCGTGCAACAGGTCGACCTGGAGCGGCGCCAGATTGTGACCGACGCTGGGCCTCTCGACTATGACTACCTGGTGCTGGCGCCGGGCAGCGTCACCAACTACTTCGGCAACAGCGCTATACAGCAGCAGGCCTACGATTTCAAAGCACTCGACGACGCGGCCGCGCTGCGCAGCCATATTCTGGATATGTTCGAGCGCGCCACCCACGCGGCCGACCCACAGCAGCAGCAAGCCCTCTTGACATTCCTGATCGTCGGCGGTGGACCAACCGGCGTCGAGTACGCCGGCGCGCTCGCCGAACTCGTACGGCACACGCTGCGCAGGGATTACGCGCACTTGCCGATGCAGCAGGCCAAGATCTATCTGGTTGAAGGGCTGCCCTATCTGCTTGCGTCATTTCCCGATCGCCTGCGCCAATACGCCCAGCGCCGGCTCGAGCGGCTTGGCGTCGAGGTGCGGCTCAATATGCTGGTGAGCGCGGTCGAGGGCGAGCATGTGCAGCTCAATGACGGCACGGTCATTCGTGCCGCGACGCTGGTGTGGGCCGCCGGGGTGCAGGCGCCACCGCTGATCGAGACACTCGACGCACCGAAAGCGCGTGGCGGGCGGGTCAAGGTCGCACCGGATCTCAGCCTGGTCGATCATCCGGAGGTATTTGTGGTCGGCGACATGGCTTATCGCGAGCAGGACGGACAGCCCATTCCCCAGCTGGCGCAGCCGGCGATCCAGGGTGGGCGCTATGTCGCCAAGGTGATTGTGAAGCAGCGCGAGCGCGGCGAGCATGTGCCGCCGTTCCGCTATCGCAACCTGGGGACGCTGGCCGTGATTGGCCGGTTCGCCGCGGTCGCGGATCTGCCGGTTCTATCGCTCCAGCTGACCGGCATCATCGCGTGGGTGATCTGGCTGGTCGTGCATCTGTACCAGTTGGTTGGCTTCCGTAACCGCATTGTTGCCATGCTTGACTGGGGCTATGACTATGTGCGTTTCGACCCGCCGGTGCGCCTGATTACGGGCAGTGCCGAGGAACACGTCCTCATCGCAAAGGAGTAATACTGATGTCCGCACTACTTCCAATCAATATTGCTTCACGTCCCGTCACCGTTGTTGGTGCGGGAACTCTCGGTCGCCGGATTGCCTTGATGTTTGCTACGCAGGGCGGCCAGGTACGGATCTTCGATCAGGCAGCCGATGCCCGTAAATCGGCAATCGCATATGTTGAGCAAGAACTGCCGAACGTGATCGAAACGGTTGTTACAGGCGGCACGGCAGGAACTGTCGTGGCCAGCGACGATCTGGCTGGGGCGCTCAAGGGAGCCTGGCTGGTTGTCGAAGCTGTTCCAGAGCTCCTAGATGTGAAGAAGCAGGTTTTCGGCCAGTTGGATGTATTGGCCGATCAGGACGCCATTCTGGCGAGCAACTCTTCCTCATACCCCACCAGGACGTTCCTCGACAATGTCACGCACCCGGAACGGGTTCTGAATCTGCATTTCTATATGCCGCCGACTCAGAACGCAGCCGATGTGATGGGAAATGAGCACACCGATCATGCGCTGATTGAGCTGCTGCTTCAGCAGCTTCCCCATTACGGTGTGCATCCCTTTGAGGCCCATAAGGAGAGCATCGGATTTATCTTCAACCGGATCTGGGCTGCCATCAAGCGCGAGTCGCTCACCGTTGTCGCAGAAGGAGTCTCGACGCCACAGGATGTTGATGAGATGTGGAAGCTCAACATGGGCACCAAGAGTGGTCCGTTTCGACTGATGGATGCGGTGGGCCTCGACGTCGTCCTTGAGATCGAGAACCACTACGTCAACGCATTTCCCAATCTCTCCACGACTGCCCGCGACTTCGTGAAGCGCTACGTGGACGCCGGCAAGCTGGGTCGCAAGAGTGGCGAAGGCTTCTACAGCGACTACAAGTGACGATGTGCCGTCTCACAAGCGATCGGCATTACGCCCTATCGAAAGGTAGATTCCGGCCCATGACGATGTATGTGCTGTAATCCTGCCGAGGCGCAGACGGCGGGCGGCGGCCCACACGCTATACTGCATGACATGGACATCTTGAACACGAACGAAAGGAGACCTGAGTATGAGGAAACGAATGCATCGCGATACGGCCAAGGCCAGGGTTGAGCGCGCGATCGACGCGATGGCGCCGGGCGTCGCCGAGCAGCTGGCGGGCAAGGCGAAGGCAGAGATCGGTGAGAGCGAGCAACTCCTCGGCGAGATCACCGATCATCCCGACATCGCCAGGGCAGGGCGCAAGCTGGAGGCCGAGGGAAAGGTCGAGGAGATCATGGGCGGTGTCAAGGCGGTAACAGCGGATGTTGCCGAGCACGTCAAGGCCGCTGGCGAGCGAATCTCAGAAAAGTTGAAGGGCCAGCCTAAGCAGCCCTAGATCGCGACCACTGGATCTGCTTGCTTCGCACATTTTTCGGGCGCAAATCTCATGGACTATATATGCACACAGGAGGAATCACCCATGAACACTGAGCTGGTTGTGACGATGTTCGACGGCGAGGAGGCTGCCAGCGCCGCGTACGAAGCGCTGCGGCGGCTGGAGCAGAACGGCGGCATTGCGATCTTGGATGCCGCGACCCTTGTCAAGCACGGCGACGGCACATCCGAGATCAAGGACACGCAGGACGTGGATACACGCCACGGCGCGTACTTCGGTGTCATCAGCGGTGCCCTGATCGGGCTGCTCGGCGGCCCGGCCGGCGCGCTGATCGGCTCGGTCGCCGGCGCCGCCACCGGTGCGGCCTCGGCCAGCATGATCGACCTCGGCTTCCCGAAAGCCGATCTCCAGGCACTCGACGACCAGCTCGCTCCCGGCAGCTCGGCGCTGGTGGTGCTCGTCGAAGCGACCTGGCTCGACAAGCTCGACGACGCGCTCGCCAGCTTCGCGGGCCGGAGCACCTCGCGCAGCCTGCACAGTGATCGTGCCGATCGGATCGCTGCCGCCGCAGAGGCGATCGAGCAGGAGCTGGCCGAGCTGCGCCTAGAGGACGAGCGGGGCTGGGCGGCGCTGCTCGCAGATTTCGATGCCGACCTCGCCCGGATGGACGCCCAGCTCGCGCAGGAATCCGACCTCATCCGCGCCGAGCTCAACGCCGAGGCTCAGGCCGAAGCCAAACTGGCCGAGCTGCGCGACCGGCGTGACGCGAAGCGGCAGGAACTGAACCAGAAGATCCAGGCCCGCATCGATGGGTTGAATGCAGCGATCACGCAGCGCCGGGCGGCGCTGGCCGACGCTACGGCTGAGGCCAAAGCCAAGGCCGATACCCGGATCGCCACACTTGAGACCAAGCGCCAGGCGGCCCAGCAGCAGCTGGAGGCGAACTGGCACGCGCAGCAAGCGGAGTGGCAGCAGGATATCGACGCTTTGAAGGCCCGGGCGGCGAAGGCCGAGGCCGCGGCCAAGACCAGGATCGACGCGCAGACCGCCGCGCTCGAAGCCAAGCGCCAGGCGGCCCAGCAGGAGTGGGATCAGCGCAAGCACGCCACGGCTGCCGCAGCGCAGGATCTCAAAACGGGCGCAAGCGAGGCGCGGGCCGATCTGCGGCAGGCCCACGAGAAAGCCGCGGCCGAGTTCAAGTAGCCAGATCGACTGGCCACTGGACGGGCTGCTGGCTAGCGATCTGTGGCGGACGCCGACGGTGGCCCTGATGCAGTGGTGGACCACGCGCGGCGCCCACGCTAGCGATCAGAAGGTCATGGCCGATCAATTGCCGGCGCGTTGTCGCCATCATATCGGTCTCCAACCTGATCGATCGATCAGGTTGGAGACCGACAGACGGACCAGAATCGAGCCAACCTTTCTCGATAGTGACACCTGGACACGACGCAGAAGCCAGAACGCGCCCGATCGTATACGATGCACCTGTGTTTCCGAGCGCTTCCGCGCACGTTGATCGGCTGATACGAGCGTGCAGGAGTGGCAGGAGATGGAGAAGTGGAACGCGACCTAATGATGCAAGAAAGCAATCCCATGTCCGACAAACCGATCTTCGTCTACGTGGCGACCTATGCCAGCGCCGACGACGCGTGGCAGGACTACAAGGCTGTTCAGCAGTTGCACCGCGACGGTGTGATGGGAACCTACGATGCTGCGATCATCAGCAAGGACGCCGACGGCACCGTCCACGTGAGCGAGCGCGAGAAGCCGACCGAGTACGGCGCCTGGGCCGGGCTGGCCGTGGGCGCGCTGATCGGCCTGTTCTTCCCGCCCTATATGATCTATGAGGCCGTGGCGGCCGGTGCGCTAGTCGGCGCCGGCACCGGCGCGCTGGTCGGCCATGCCTACGCGGGCCTACCCCGCGACGACATGAAGCAGATCGGCCAACTGCTGAACGAGGGCACCGCGGCGCTGATCGTCGTCGGCGAGTCCGAGCTGAAGCAGGCAATCAGCCGGGCGGTCCAGCGTGCGACCAAGCAGTTCGAGACACAGCTCAGCGCGGACACGAAGCAGTTCAACCAGGCGCTGGATCAGACGGTCAACGACATGCTGAAGGGCAGCTAGTCCGAGTTCCAGGCGCTCTCCTCGGCCTTGAGCAGAGGCGTGATGGCAAGTGGCTTCGCGGAGAGGCTCGGGGAGGGCCGACGGTCCTCCCCCAAACCCCTCCCGTTGATGTGCGGATTTCGGAGAAACAGGTATAATCGTCCGCAGGGCTGAGGTCCCACCCATCCTGTCGATGGCCGATCTCGCTCGCTGACACCCATGCCCTCCGCACATTGCCGTCGTGCGCGAGGTCCGGCGGCACGCTTCTGTAGCGCAGGAAAGACGACCATGACCCAGAGTTCTACACCCACTATCGCGCTCGACAGCCTGCGCTCCAGCGGGCCCCTTGCGCCACCCGATCTGCCCGTTGCCGAACGCCGAGCGCGTGGACGTGCCTTGCGTGCCCAGACATCGCGCCGCAGTCACGCCGGATGGACCCCGCCGGCCGATCGCCCCGATCCCATTACGTTGCTGGAATCAGAGGCCGTGAACCGTGTCCCCGAGCTCGTGCCCATCCGCTATGGGCGCATGCTGGCCTCTCCGTTCGCCTTCCTGCGCGGCGCCGCCATCCTCATGGCCGCCGACCTTGCCACCACACCGTCGACAGGCATCGTGGTGCAGTTGTGTGGTGATGCCCACCTGGCCAACTTTGGCCTGTACGCCTCGCCCGAGCGCCGCTTGCTCTTCGACGTCAATGACTTTGACCAGACGCTCCCCGGACCGTGGGAGTGGGATGTGAAACGCCTCGCCGCGAGCATTATGGTCGCGGGCCGCACCTATGGCATTGGCGAAGCCGCCGCGCGCGACGCCGTGCATGAGGCCATACACTCCTACCGTGCGCGGATGGCGGCGTTCGCCAGCATGGGCGAGCAAGCAGTCTGGTATGCGCGGGTGCGCGCGGCTACGTTTGTCGCCGATCAATCGCGTACGCTGATCAAGCGGCGCGCGCACGCCGCGATCGCCAAGCCGCGCCAGCACGATCATCACCAATCCCTGGCCAAGCTGACGGAGGTCGTCAACGGCCGGCGCCGGATCGTGAACGATCCACCGCTGATCGAGCGGGTCGAGACGGACGACCTGGCGACCTGGGTGCAGACCACGCTCCACGCCTACCGGCAGACCCTCCAAGATGACCGGCGGCACTTGCTCGCGCGCTATCGCTTCGTCGACCTCGCCCACAAGGTGGTTGGGGTCGGCAGTGTCGGCATGCGCTGTTATATCGTGTTGCTCACCGGCCGCGACGACGACGATCCGCTGTTCCTGCAGATCAAGCAGGCGGAGCGCTCGGTGCTGGAAGCGCACCTGCCGGCGAGCCGGTATGCCAACCACGGGCAGCGGGTGGTGGCTGGCCAGCGCCTGATGCAGGCGGCCAGCGACATCCTGCTGGGCTGGCAGCGTGGCAGCGACGGGCGCGATTACTATTGGCGCCAGCTCCGCGACATGAAAGGGGGCGCCAACGTCGCGGCTATGACGGCCTCGATGTTGCGTTCCTACGCGGCACTGTGCGGATGGGCGTTAGCCCGCGGCCATGCGCGGTCCGGCGACCGGGTGCAGATCGCGGCCTACCTGGGTCGCAGCGATCAGTTCGACCGCGCGATTGCCGCATTTGCGACGGCCTACGCCGATCAGACTGAGCACGACCACGCCGTGCTGGTCGCCGCCGTGCGGTCAGGACGCGTTGCGGCGGAAATTGGCATTTGAACTTCTGGTCGGAAAAGCACACTGCGACGATGTGCGAAGAGCAGGCGTCAAATCGTGGCGCTTGCGCTACCCTCTGCGCGAGATAGACGACGTTTCCTCGTCAGAGCGCGAGCGGGCTAAAGATGGATACATTCTGAGCGCCAGTCTGGAGGAGCTATGCTGCGGAATGATGGCCGTGCAACCGAGGAGGTGGTCGTGTGGGG
>WNFU01009843.1_pt1 | contig 10707 bp, 9 predicted proteins | sample 5400121 | NCBI WGS metagenome assembly WNFU01 (sample SAMN13153360, study PRJNA577476) | soil metagenome | isolation source: 100 cm soil or saprolite under grassland replicate 1 | place: USA:California | collected 2016-06-15
CATCCCGTCGAGTTCGGAACGCGCACGCTGAAGGAGGCGACGAGCGAGGCGATCCGCGACTGGATCACGAACGTCGAGACGACGCACTACCTGATCGGCTCGGCCGTCGGGCCGGATCCGTATCCCCAGATCGTGCGCGAGCTGCAGTCGGTGATCGGGCGCGAGGCGCGCGCGCAATTTCTCGAGACCGAGGAGCGGCTGCCGGAGGTCGTCGTCGCCTGTGTGGGCGGCGGTTCGAACGCGATCGGGATGTTCGCCGGCTTCCTGGACGACGACGTGCGCCTCGTCGGCGTCGAAGCGGCGGGTGCGGCGTCCCTCGGCACGGGACGGGCGGGTGTGCTGCACGGCGCGCGCTCGTCGATCCTCGCGGACGAGGACGGACAGATCCTCGACGCGCATTCCATCTCCGCCGGGCTCGACTACCCGGGCGTCGGCCCTGAGCATGCGTTCCTCCGCGACAGCGGCCGCGCCGAGTACGTGGGCGCCACCGACGCGGAGGCGCTCGGTGCGTTCCGTGCGTTGACGCGGACGGAAGGGATCATCCCCGCGCTCGAACCGGCGCACGCTCTGGCGCGTGCGCGCGAGCTCGCCGAGACGTACGTCCTCGTCTGCCTGAGCGGCCGCGGCGACAAGGATCTCGAGGAGGTGCTGGCGCGATGAGCCGCTCCGATCCGACGACGGGCCGGCTCTCGACGTACACGTTCCCGCCCGAGCTGCGGATCGACGAGCTGCTGCTGCGTCCGGCGAGCGAGGCCGACGTGCCGGTCGTCGCGCCGGCCTTCCAGGATCCCGCGGTCGGCCCGGAGGCGGGGATCCCGCCCTTCGACGAGGAGACGCTGCGCACGCTGATGCGCGAGCAGCTCCCGGGGATGATCGCGAGCGGCCTGCTCTGCCCGTACGTGATCGTCGACACGGGCAGCGGCGAACTGCTCGGCGGTCTCACGCTGCAGCACTTCGACCCGATGCGCGACTCCGTGGAGGTCGGCTACTGGCTCTTCGCCCCCGCACGCGGACGCGGCGTCGCGACGCGGGCAGTTCAAGCCGCCGCCGAGCACGCGTTCGCGAACGGCATCGACCGCGTAGAGGCGCACGTGCGCGTGGGCAACGTCGCGTCGGAGCGCGTGCTCGAGCGTGCTGGCTTCGCGCGCGAGGGCGTGAAGCGGCGGTTCCTGCGCCGCGACCTCGGCGAGAAGTACGACGCGACGCTCTTCGCGCGGCTCGCCGAGGACTGACGAGCCGACGCGAATGCAAAACGCGTCACGACTGCGTTGCACTCCCTCATGAGTGGCTGCCGCCAGAGCTGTCCGTCGTCGACGGGGTCGACCGGACGAAGAAGCGCAGCAATCACGGACGAAGCGCTTGCCTTGTCACGAAGTCGCAACACTCCTGAGCGGGTGGCTGCCGCCAGACATGTTGCGCCGGGGCGTGTCCGCTCGTGATACGCAGGAAGGCGCTCTCGATCTACTTGATGTGCGGGGCCGAGACGCCCGCGCTCGCGGCTGCGGCCGTGGACGGCGGCGCGGATCTGCTCGAGCTCGGCTTCCCCTTCTCCGATCCGCTTGCCGATGGGCCGGTCATCCGCCGGGCGGCCGAGCGCGCGCTCGCCGCCGGAATGCGCACGGCCGCTTGCCTCGGCGTCCTGCGCGAGACGCGCGCCGCCGTCGACGTGCCGCTGATCCCGATGACCTACGCGTCGCTGCTGGAGGCGTACGGCTGGGAGCGCTTCGCCGCCGCCGCGAGCGCTGCCGGCGCGACGAGCCTGATCGTCGCCGACCTGCCCGCAGGCCAGCGTCCGGAGCTGAAGCGCGTCCAGCTCGTCGCCCCGACGTCTACCGACGCACGGCTGCGCGTGGCGGCGGCGCAGACGGACGGCTGGCTCTACCTCGTCACCGTCGCGGGAACCACGGGTGCGCGGGCCGACGTCTCCCCCGCCCTCGCGGGCCTGGTCGAGCGGGCGCGCGCCGTCGCCGACGTGCCGCTGTACGCCGGCTTCGGCATCTCGACGCCCGAGCACGCGCGCGCCGCGGGAGCGCTCGCGGACGGAATCGTCGTCGGCTCGCGCGCCGTCGAGGTCGCAGAGCAAGGGCCGCGAGCATTGCGCGAGTACGTCGCCGGCCTGCGCGAGGCGCTCGACCGCTAGAGTTGCGGCAGACGCGGCGACCGCCGCGTCTTTCGTGTGTCCCCGTTTTCGAGGAGTCTCGCGTGCAGGTCGACCCGCCAGATCTCGGCTTCGTCGCCACGGCCGTAAGGCTGCTTCGCGTCTGGCGCGAGCAGTGGCGTCTCGTCCTGCTCGGGCTCACGTGCGCGCTGATCACGACCGGCTTCTCGCTCGCGATCCCGATCCTGATCCGGCACGCGATCGACTACTCGATCGCCCCGATTCACGGCGGCCGGCAGCGGCTCTGGCCGTACCTGCTCGTCGTGCTCGTCCTCGCCGTGCTCCGCTTCGGATCGAACTTCACGCGCCGGTACGCGACGGCGCGCGTCGGCATCCGGGTCGAGGCGCGCATGCGCGAGCTGCTCTACCAGGCCTACCTCCGCTTCCCACGGGCGTTCTACGACCAGCACGCGACCGGCCAGGTCGTCTCGCGGGCGACGAACGACCTCTATCCGATCCGCTACTTCATCGGCTGGGGAATGGTGCAGGGGGCGCAGTCGCTGATGATGATCATCGGCGTCGCGGTCGTGCTCATGCTCGTCAACCCGCTGCTCGCGCTGTACGCGCTGCTGGCGATGCCGCTCGTCGGACTGCTGACGTGGATGTTCGCCGTGATGGTGATGCCCGTCTCGCGTCTCGTCCAGCAGCTGAAGGCCGACGTCACCGAGGCCGCGGACGAGTCCGTCGTCGGGATCGAGATGGTGCAGGCCTTCGGCCGCGAGGACGACGTCCGCACGCGCTTCGGCGTCAAGGCGCGCGCCGTCCGGGACGGTGTCCTGCGCCAGGCGCGCATCGAGGGAGGCTTCCTGCCCGGCCTGCTCTTCCTGCCGACGGTGTCGATCGCGATCGTCCTCTGGTTCGGCGGCCGCGACGTGATCCACCAGCACCTGACGCTCGGCGAGTTCTTCCTCTTCTATTCGCTGCTGCTGCAGCTCGTCTGGCCGCTGGAAGCGCTCGGCTGGATCATCAACCTCGGCCAGCGCGCGACCGCCTCGGCGTCGCGCAGCTTCGCGTGGCTCGAGCAGATCGACGAGATCCCCGAGGCGGCGGAGCCGAAGCACCTGCCCGCCGGCCGGCCGCTCGGCGTGAGCTTCGAGAACGTGCATTTCTCGTACGGGAGCGGCTCCGAGGTTCTGTCCGGCGTCGATCTCGACGTCGAGCCCGGTGCAATCGTCGCCGTCTGCGGGCCGACGGGCGCCGGCAAGACGACGGTGCTGAACCTGCTGCCCCGCTTCTACGACCCGACCGGCGGGCGCGTGCTCGTCGGCGGCGTAGACGCGCGGGACGTGCCGATCGCCGAGCTCCGCTCCTCGGTGGCGATCGTCACGCAGCGGCCGATTCTCTTCTCGATTCCGCTGCGCGACAACCTGACCGCGGGCCGTCCGGACGTGTCCTGGGACCTGGTCCGGGCGGCGTGCGAAGCCGCAGGCGTCGCCGAGTTCGCCGACGACCTGCCCGACGGCTACGACACGCTGATCGGCGAGCGCGGCGTGAACCTCTCCGGCGGCCAGCGCCAGCGCGTCGCACTCGCGCGCGCGCTGATCGCGGGCGCACGCGTCATCGTGCTCGACGACCCGCTGTCGGCCGTCGACACCGAGACGGAGCGGCTGCTGGTCGACACGCTGCGCCCCGCCGTCGCCGGGCGCACCGTGCTCGTCGCCACGCAGCGGCTGTCGACGGTCCAGGTCGCCGATCGCGCCGTCGTCCTCGTCGACGGACGCATCGTCCAGGACGGCGCGCCCGGCGACCTGCTGCAGCACGAAGGCTTCTTCAAGCGCCTGTTCGGAGACGAGGTCCTTGCCGCCGCGTAAGCGCACGGGACTGACGCGCCTCGGCCGCTACCTGGAAGGGCAGCGCGGGCGGGTGGCGTTCCTGGCCGTGATCGCGATGCTCGGCGCCGCGGGGCCGGTGATCGGCCTGCTGCTCGTGCAGGACGCGATCGACAACGGGATGAAGAAGGGCGACGTCTCGCGCTTGACGCGCGACGTGATCATCTACCTGAGCGTCAACGCCGCCGCGTGGGTGCTCACCTCGACGATGATCCGCGGGCTCGCGCGCGTCGGGCAGACGGTCGTGCTCGCGCTGCGCGAGCACCTGTTCGAGCACCTGACGTCGCTCTCGCTGCGCTACTTCTCCGAGCAGCGCGCGGGCTGGATCATCGCGCGGCTCACATCGGACGTGGACGCGATCTCGGACGTCCTCTCCCAGGGCCTGACGACGCTCGTCGGCAACTCGCTGACGCTCGTCGCCGCCGTGATCGGGCTGTTCATCCTCGACTGGCGGCTCGGACTCGTCGCGCTCGTGATCCTGCCGCCGACGCTCGTGCTCACACGCTGGTTCCAGGTGCGCTCGCACGCCGCGTTCCTCGAGGTGCGCAACACGATCTCGGGCATGACCGCGCAGATCGCGGAATCGGTCGCCGGCATGGCGGTGGTGCAGGCGTTCAACCGCGAGCGTGCGTTCCTCGCGGAGTTCGACGAGGCCAACACGGCGAACCTGCGCACGAACCAGTTCGCGCAGTGGCTCAACTCGCTCTTCTTCCCGGCGATCGAGATCTTCGGGATGATCGCGATCGTCGCGGTGCTGCTCGTCGGCGGGCGCTTGCACGACGAGGGCACGCTCACCGTCGGCACGCTCATCTCGGCGGTCTTCCTGCTCAACCTCGTCTTCCAGCCGCTCCAGGAGCTCTCCGATTTGTACGGGCAGGTTCAATCGGCGGGCGCGGCGATGGAGAAGGTCTCCTCGGTCCTCGACACGGACGAGGAGATCCGTGACAGGCCGGACGCACGCAAGCTCGATCGAGTCGACGGCAAAGTCGACCTCGACTCGATCTGGTTCGCGTACGGAAAGGAGCCGGTGATCCGCGGCGTCGAGCTGCACATCGCCGCGGGCTCGTGCATCGCGCTCGTCGGCCACACCGGTCACGGGAAGTCGACGCTCGCGAAGCTGATCGGCCGGTTCTACGACCCCGACGAGGGTGCGATCCGGGTCGACGACGTCGACCTGCGCGAGGTGGAGCTGCGTTCGTACCGCCGCCGCCTCGGCGTCGTGCTGCAGGATCCGTTCCTCTTCTCGGGCACGATCGCGGACAACATCCGCTTCGCGCGGCCGGGCGCAACGGACGAGCAAGTGCGCGAGACGGCCGCGGCGATCGGCATCGACAGGGTCGCGGCGCGCTTCGAGGATGGTCTCGCGCACGTCGTGCGGGAAGGCGGCGCCGGGCTCTCCGCAGGCGAGCGGCAATTGATCTCGATCGCGCGCGCGCTCCTTGCCGACCCGCGCATCCTCATCCTCGACGAAGCGACGTCGAACATCGACCGGCCGACCGAGATCCTGATCGAGCAGGCACTCGACCGCCTCCTGCACGGACGCACGTCGATCATCATCGCGCACCGGCTCGCCACCGTCCGGCGCGCGGACGAGATCCTCGTGATCGAGCACGGCCAGATCGTCCAGCGCGGGACGGAGCGCGCGCTCCTCGCCGAGGACGGCCCTTTCCGCCGCCTGGCGCGCGATCTCCGTCAGGCCGTGGCGCCGGACGCACTCAAGACCTTGTAGCCGCAGGGACGGAGTGATAGAACCGAGTCGGCGGGTCTTTCACCCACGAAGGGGGCATACATGGCGACGGACACCACGCTCGCGGGCATCGACGAGCTTCGGGCTCAGTTGCGCGGCGAGCTGATCACGCAGGACGACGACGGCTACGACGAGGCGCGCAAGGTCTACAACGGCAGCATCGACAGGTATCCGGCGGCGATCGCGCGCTGCGCCGACGCCGCGGACGTCGCAACCGCGATCGGCTTCGCGCGTGCACAGGAGCTCGAGCTCGCCGTCCGCGGCGGCGGTCACAGCGGAGCGGGATTCGGCACCAGCGATGGAGGCCTGGTCATCGATCTCTCAGCGCAGCGGTGGGTGCGGGTCGATCCCGAGACGCGGCTGGTGCAGGTCGGCGGCGGCTGCGAGCTCGGAGACATCGATCACGCGACATACCCGTACGGTCTCGCCATCCCGTTCGGCACCTTCTCGATCACGGGGATCGGCGGGCTCACCCTCGGTGGCGGGCTCGGCCATCTGACACGTAAGTACGGCCTTTCGATCGACAACCTGGTCGACGCCGACGTCGTGCTCGCGGACGGCTCGATCGTCAAGGCGAACGAGAGCGAGAACGCCGAGCTCTTCTGGGCACTTCGAGGCGGCGGCGGCAACTTCGGCGTCGTCACCGCATTCACGTTCCAGGCGCACCCGAGCCCGAACGTGGTCGCGGGCCCGATGTTCTGGCCGCTCGAGCGTACGCAGGAGGTCATGCGCTTCTGGGCGGACTTCCTCGCGGACGCACCGGACGACCTGAGCGGCTTCTTCGCGTTTCTGACCGTCCCGCCCGTGCCGCTCTTCCCGGAAGCGCTGCACAACCAGCAGGTCTGCGCGATCATCTGGTGCTGGACCGGCCCGCCCGAGGACGTCGACGAGGCGCTCGCGCCTGCGCGCGCGCTGGAGCCGATGCTCGACGCGGTCGGCCCGATTCCGGTGCCCGTGCTGAACAGCCTCTTCGACCCGCTCTACCCGCCCGGGATGCCGCAGTACTGGCGCTCCGACTTCATCGAGGAGTTCACGGACGAGGCGATCGCGAAGTACGCCGAGGTCGGACCGAGCTACCCGACGCCGATGACGCAGATCCACCTGTACGCGATCGACGGCGCGGCCTCGCGCGTGCCGAGCGACGCGACCGCGTGGGGCTACCGCGGCTCGAGGTTTGCGTCGGTGCTCTTCAGCGTCTCGCCCGATCCCGCCGACCTGCCCGCGATGCGCGAGTGGGCCGTCGGAGCGTGGGAGTCGCTGCACCCCTACTCCGCGAAGGGCGGCGGCGCGTACGTCAACTTCATGATGGAAGAGAGCGAGGAGCGCGTGCAGGCGAGCTACGGCGCGAACTACGAGCGGCTCACGCGCGTGAAGGCGCAATACGACCCCGAGAACGTCTTCCGCCTGAACCAGAACATCCAGCCTGCGTAGCAACGCTCGAAGCGGCGGGGCGCGGCAAGCGCCCCGCCGTTTCAATGCGGACGCATCTCGATCCAGGACATCCCCTGCGCCGCGAGCCAGTAGCGGCCGTCGCCGCGCACGAGCACGAGCAGCACCGACTCGCAGGCGGAGCAGCGGATCACGGCGCCCGGCGCGTCGAGGTAGGCGTGCGCCTCGCCGAGCGCGCCGACGTTCCCACAGCTCGAGCAGCGCCCGCGTGCTCCGGTCACCTCGAGCGCAAAGACCTCGCTCAGCATTCCGGCGGCAGCGTTTCCGTCCAGTCTCTCCATGTTCACCTCCCCGTCGGTCCGAACCGCTCGGTCCTGACCCGCTCGGGCGGGTGGCCGAGCGCCACGAGCGCCGACGCAACGCTCTCGACGAACGGCGTCGGACCGCAAACGAAGGTGCGCGGCTCCCGTTCGGGTTGAAAACCGGCCTCGCGAAGCAGGTCGGCGTCAACGCGACCGGCATGGAAGCCGTCGCGCTGCTCGCGCGTGAGCGTCAGGACGACGTCGTCGCCCAGCGCCTCGAGCTCGTCGCGGTAGATCACGTCCTCGAGAGTCCTCGCGGAATAGATCAGCCGAGCCGGAATGTCCGCCGGTCGAGCGCGGAGCATCGACCGCAGCGGCACGACGCCCGAGCCGCCGCCCACGAGCAGCAACGGGCCGCCGTCGGCGGGGTCCCACGCGAAGTAACCTCCGATCGGCCCGCGCAGCTCGAAGGCGTCGCCGTGCTGCAGCTCCCCGACGAGATACGGCGAGACCTCGCCGTCCTCGATGAGCTCGACCGTCAGCTCGAGCCTTCCGTTGTTCGGTCCCGATGCGATCGAGTACGAGCGCTCCGCCTGGTACCCGTCCTCGGCGGTGAGGCGAACGTCGACGTGCTGTCCCGCGCGATGGCCGGGCCAGCCGTCCACGTCGAGGACGAGCGTGCGCGTGCGCGGCGTCTCCTCGATTACGTCGGCGAGCGTGGCGACGCGCCAGGTTAGTCGCCCCAGTACCGCTGTTCCCGCCACGGGTCCCCGTAGTTGTGGTAGCCGTACTGCTCCCAGAAGCCCGGCTCATCCTCGGTGCGCAGCGTCAGCCCACGCACCCACTTCGCGCTCTTCCAGAAGTAGAGATGTGGCACGAGCAGACGCGCCGGGCCGCCGTGCTCTGGCTCGAGCGGCTCGCCGCCGTAGCCGAATGCGACCCACGCCTTGCCGCCGGTGACGTCCTCGAGCGGAAGATTCGTCGTGTAGCCCCCGTCGCAGAACGCGCGCACGTATTCGGCTTCGGTTTCGATGCCGCCGAGCAGCGTGTCGATCGACACGCCTTCCCACTGTGTGTCGAGCTTCGACCACTTCGTGACGCAGTGGATGTCCTTCGTGACCTGCTCGCTCGGGAGCGTGCGGAATTCGTCCCACGTCCAGCTCCGCGGCTCGTCCACCTCGCCTTCGATCGTGAACGTCCACTGGTCGAGCGGCGTGTGCGGCGTCGGGCCGGCGGAGAGGACGGGGAAGTCGTCCGTCACGTACTGCCCGGGCGGAACGCGGTCGGCCGTCCCCTCGCGGCGGGCGCGGCCGCGGAAGCCACGTGAGACTGGTGGGTCGCTCGCCATGACGCGATGGTAAGGGGCACGGGCCGCGGCCGCGCCCCTTCTCGCCCTCAGACCGCCGCGAGGCCGGCGGCCGTCGCCGGCAGCCCGTCGAAGTCGCCGACCGGATCGAGCCGGCCGTCGTCGCGCACGGCGAACGCGAAGACCTTCCGCGCATCGGCGTCGAGCGTGTAGAGGAACCGGCCGTCCGAGCTGAGAGCCTCGTCCCGCACGCCCTTCTCGCCGAGCACCGTCGAGCCCGCGACCGCGTCGACCAGCGTGAGCGAGCCGTCGGCGCCGATCGCATAGCTCGAGATGGAGCCGTCTCCGAAGTTCGTGACGAAGACGTAGCGACCGTCCTTCGTGACCGCTGCCCAGCAGACCTCGCTGCGCGTGTTCGCGACGCTCTTGCTGACCGGCTGGAGCCCAGCCGCGTAGGACGACGTCGCGGCGGCGCCGACCGTCCCGCCGAACGCCTCCGTGACGACGAGCGTCCCGTCGGGCGCGAAGTCGAACCCGTAGGGTGTCGCACCCGCGGACGCATGCCGGATCGGATCACCCCCGGCGACCGGCACCTCGAGCAGCGCGTCGGTCGCGCGGTCCGTGACGATCAGCGACGAGCCGTCGGGCGTGAAGCCGATCTGCGCGGGATCCGCACCGCGCAGCGCGCGCGTATCGCCGCTCGGCTCCAGCTCCGTCTCGCCGAGCGTGAAGCCGGTGACGTTCGCCTCGCCGCCCGCGTTCAGGACGAAGACGCTCGAGTCGCGCACGGCGACGCTGGTCGGCATCGATCCGCCCGAGCCGGCACGGTCGAGCAACGAGAGGCCGTCCGCGCCGATCGCGAACAGGGAAATGTCGTCGCTGCCGGCGTTCACGACGAGCAGCCGGTCGCCGCTGACGACGATCGAGCTCTGGGACGGGAGGTGCGGCTTCCCGGTGCCGCGCCCGCCGGTGGCGTACGAGCCGAGCGCGCTCAGCGTGCCGTCGGCCTCGCGCCGGAAGGCGACGACCTCGTTCCGTTCCGCGTCGTTGGTCTGCAGATACACAGCGTTCAAGGTGAAGCTCCTTTCGCTCGCGATGCGACCCCGCACGAAGAGTCCCTGGACGCGCCGGTTCGTTACAGCGGGCGCCCCGCGCGAGCGGGGCGCCCGCAGTGAGGACCTACGTCAGAGCGAGGGCTTGTGCTTCCGCAGGGCGGCGGAAGCCGAGCCTGACGTAGTCCCGCTCGTCCGCGCCGACGTACAGCTGACGCGGACGGGCGATCTTCTGCTCGGGGTCGACAACGCCCTCGAGCCATTGGGCGAGCCAGCCGGCGGTGCGCGGGATCGCGAACATCACCGGGAACATCGCCGTCGGCAGGCCGAGTGCCTGGTAGATGATCCCAGAGTAGAAGTCCACGTTCGGGTAGAGCTTGCGGCTGACGAAGTACTCGTCCTCGAGCGCGATCTTCTCCAGCTCGAGCGCGATGTCGAGCAGGCGATTGCGACCGGTCACCTCGAACACGGCATCGGCGGCCTGCTTGATGATCTTCGCCCGCGGGTCGTAGTTCTTGTAGACGCGGTGGCCGAAGCCCATCAGGCGTCCTTCGCCCGCCTTCACCCGCGTGATGAACTCCGGGATGCGCTTCACGTCGCCGATCTCCGCGAGCATCCTCAGCACCGCCTCGTTCGCGCCCCCGTGCAGCGGCCCGTACAGCGCCGCCGCCGCACCCGCGAGCGCGGAGTACGGATCGGCCTTCGACGAGCCGATCGAGCGCATGACGTTCGCCGAGCAGTTCTGCTCGTGGTCGGCATGCAGGATGAAGAGCACGTCGAGCGCCTTGATCAGCGCCGGCTCGGCGCTGTAGCGCGGCTCGGCCATCCGGAACATCATCGAGAGGAAGTTCTCGGTGAAGCCGAGCTCGTTGTCGGGATAGACGTACGGCAGCCCACGGCTGTGCCGGTACGAGAACGCGGCGA
>WNFU01009844.1_pt1 | contig 10707 bp, 9 predicted proteins | sample 5400121 | NCBI WGS metagenome assembly WNFU01 (sample SAMN13153360, study PRJNA577476) | soil metagenome | isolation source: 100 cm soil or saprolite under grassland replicate 1 | place: USA:California | collected 2016-06-15
CACAATTCCAAGCACGCTGACTACCAGAGTGTTCACCAATCCAACCAGAAGCGCGCGCCCATATGTATTAGAAGGATCGTAAGGAATGAAAGACTCGCCGATCCCGAAACTTGCCGGGTTTTTCATGAAACCATAGCCGACTGCTAATCCTTGGCGGGCAAGGTTGGAAGTGACGTTAAGATACAAATATCCAGCAACCAACGCTAGCACAATGAGAAAAATCAATTGTGCCAGTATTTTTAGAAAACGAATATCACGCCACAGAAGCCGGATGTTCATTGAATGTGGATCGGGCGGCCCAGAGTTAACCAGACCGCCCGACAGTCAAATTTTGATTTAGCGGAAAGGTGGCGCGTACATCAAGCCACCGTTTGTCCATAGCTCGTTTTGGCCACGTGCCAGGTTGAAGGTAGCCAGATTGCGATCGTACACTTCACCGTAATTGCCAACCAGCTTAATGGCGCGATAGATGAAGTCGTTACTCAAACCCAGTTTGGAACCGAGTTCCCCTTCCACACCTAGTAGGCGGCGGACCACCGGATCTTCGCTGGTAAGGAATTCATCTACATTTTCAGATGTGATGCCAAGTTCTTCAGCTTGGATCATGCCATACACAACCCAATGAATGGCATCCGCCCACTTGTCGTCACCTTGTGCGACAGCCGGAGCCAATGGCTCTTTTGACATGACCAAATCAAGAATCACATGATCGGCAAAGTTCTTAAGGACAGCCTGTCCTTGTGTCGCGAGCTGTGAGCGGTCAGAGGTGATCGCATCACAGCGACCCTCATCATAAGCCTGAAAGGCAGCGTTCTGATCTTCGAAGACCACCGGCGTGTAATTTACGCCTGCGGCACGGAATTGATCTGCAAGATTGAGTTCAGTCGTCGTTCCACTTTGCACACAGACATTCGCGCCCTCCAGTGCGTCGAGACCCGCAGTAGGATCACTCACAATATCCTTTTTCACCATGATGGCTTGACCATCATAAAAAGTAACAGGACCGAAGGTGAGTCCAAGTTCTGCATCACGATCGTAGGTCCAGGTACTGTTTCGGCTGAGCACATCCACTTCACCAGATTGCAAGGCTGTGAAGCGTTCCTGTGCGCTCAAACTACGGAATTCAACAGCATTGGCATCATTGAAGAAGGCCGCAGCCCAAGCGCGGCAGAAATCCACATCAAAGCCGGTCCAGTTGCCTGCGCTATCTACAAACCCGAAACCCTGGAAGGTGCCGTGCACACCACAGATGACCTTGCCGCGATCCAGTACGGTTTGCAGACGTTCGCCGCCTGCAACTGGAGCTGGAGCAGCGGTTGGTGTTTCACCACCAGTAGTCGTTGTCGTGGTCGCTGTTTCCACACCCGCGGCAGGAGCTTGAGCTGTCACGATACGGGTGACTTCCACGGTAACAGGCGTGGCAGCAATTGGCGTTCCACAGGCTGCAAGCACGAGGCTTGCAAACACAACCAGACTGAAGAGAGGGGACAACTTACGCATGATTTTCTTCTCCTTTTGGCGAATCTTTTGTTTGGGAAAACAAATGGCGAATAACACAAACTCTACATCAACGCTTGCACCTCCAATCTTTTATTTTACAAGATCATGTCCCTCTAGCTGGTAAACAACCATTATGACTTGGAATTATATAAAAAGCATAAGGGAGAGTCAATAAATTGATGTGTTTGTAAGAAGGCAGATCACGCACTTTGTTTTGTTCAGGCTGCAAATCAGCTGGATCGATTCTTCATATATTGTTAAACGTAAGCTCCGGACCACGTCTCGAAGAGTCTGCCGCCGCGTTCACCGTCTTTGTAGAACGTCAGGTAGGTGAATGTTTGGTAGCGGATGAATTTTTGTTCCTTGGGATCTTTTACGGCAAGATCGTAATAGGAGCGCCACGTGCCGGAGTTAATGTAGAGTTGGTCTTGTTCATTTGGCGGTTCCCCATCTGAATCGAGTGGGACAATCTCATGCTGATGGGTATGTCCATAAACAACAAACCGGGCCGAATCATCAAGAAATGCTGATTCCTGCAGCGCATGCTCGGCAAGAGAGCGTCCATTTTCCCGTAATCGATCATGTACCCATAGGACAATGTCGTTGAGAGTTTCAAAGGAGGTACGTTTGGATATTTTAATTACCAATTGGAGAGCATCCACGATGTCAAGCTTGAATGCTTTATCCTGTTCGCGAACGACATCAAGCTGAAGGAACTCATCGCAGATATCGTCCCATACTTTTTTAAGCTCTGTTTCCAAAGCGGTGCTTTCCGCATAACGTTTGATCTGTCCACTGATCCATAGCGGGGTAGCCAGCGCCGGGCGCACGTTCGTGATTCGGCGCAAGCTATCGATGATGCCAATCGGCAGTTGATTGCCATAACGTTTTTGTACCTCGACCGGGAAACGATTACAGACATCCATCGTGAAGACATCCCCGAGCGTAGAGTAGTTGCGTCCTTTTTCGCGGTTGAAGTTAAATTTATCGTAGCAGTCACCGTGACGAACGAAGACTCGATAGGACTGCAATATTTCACGCAGCGCGGGATGTTCGTCCAGGTCGTAGGGGAAAGGACCGAAGTCGTTGCACAAGCCCAGCGACTCGATAATTGTTTTACGGACCTCATCGAAGGCTTTCCCTGGAAGATGATAGTACCAATCGTGGTTGCCCACCATGTAATGAATGCGGACTCTGATTGGAATGCGTTCTTTTGAATCCTCGTCAGCTTCCCTGCGGGCATTGGCTGGAGGTAAAAGGACAATTTCTCCGTTTGCACAGCGTCTCAACAGCTCAAGCGACTCCTTGTTGACATCGATAATAGCTTTTGTCGTTTCTGAGACCGTAGTTACAAAATTAGGACTATTGATGTCGGTCCAGGGTCGAGTGTAGTTTAACGCGCCGTGCGCAGTATCCAGCCAAAGCGTGGAATGAAGCGGATCCAGGATATCGCCCATTAGCAGAAGATCAAGGTTTTCAATAGGACGGTACGTGCCATCCTGGCGTAACGAAGCGTAATAAGCTGTTTCGCGCAGGCGATTTGAAAAAAGATCGAATGCTGTTGGTGAGATTGAATTGGCGGTTGTGCCGTCCCCCAGGTGAATATCACTGCTAATGACAAGCATAATGATCCTCCTGAACAATACCAGGAACAACAATTAAATTATAGTCTGAATATATCCTAATTTTAATGAAATGCAAATTTTCCCGGTGATTGGTGTCAAACTACATCCCTGATGAATCCTTCTCATAGTTTCTTCATGGAAGAAGAATATTGACGTATAATCTTAATAAATCGTTTTCCTGGATAAGGTGGGCATTCATGTTTTTCAACATTCAGGCAAGTTGTTATTTCTCGTTCTCACCGCAGACTCAATCTTATTGATGAGGAGGTCTTGTGGCTCGCAAAATTCTTGCTGGAATCTTGATCGCATTCAGTGCGATATTTCTTGTGTTAAGTGTCGTGGGCATTGGAGCAATCTGGTTCTACAAAGGAACATTGACCCGTGAAGTGACCAGTCGACTCACGGAAATAGATGCTCAATTGGCACAAGCGCAGGCTACTTTGCAAAGCTCAGAGAAGGAATTGCAGCGTGCTCTGCGAATTGTCGATGCAGCGCAGGCCGCGCTTGAAAAAATGGCTGAACAGACCGGTAGTGCAAAGAGTCTTTTTGATAGTATCCAGAGTACTATCGATGATAAGCTGCTGCCCGATTTGAAAACCACTCGTGAGAGAATTGATTCTGCACGCACGACTCTGGAAAGTTTGCAATCCGTGCTCAAGAGTGTTAGTGGTTTTATTCCTGGCGTTGATCTGAATGCCCCAACCAAAACATTGACCGATCTTATCGCCTCTACCCATTCCTTGGATACGGAAATCTCCAATGTAGAGGCGCTGGCAACCCAGGCTTCTACGTTTGTGAGCGACACATCCTTTTTGCTGGGTGGTGATCTGACAGAAACACGCACCAGTCTACAAAATTTTATTGCCTATACTCAGGAATATCAAAAGAAAGTGGCTGGCTGGCGTGATCAGGATAAGGATTTGCTGGATAAGGCACCCAGATGGATTGACCAAGCCTCGATCATTCTGACAATCTTCCTGCTCTGGTTTGGTCTTTCGCAATTCGGCTTGCTCCTGCATGGACTTAGTCTCCAGCGAGGGGAAGATCCACTTTATGTGTTAAGAAGAAATCGTATCAGCCTTGTAGAGGAAAATGAGGAGATTATTTAGCAAAACAAAAGGGTAATGCAATTAAGTTCACCTAAGTTCACCTTACAATTGTGTGGATTGACTTAGAACATTTGTTCTAATATAATTCCCTTGTGTCTCTTTTGGATCGCATCCGGCAATACTTATCGCAAGTGTATAAAAAGGGGAAAGAGCCGCGTGTCTTTTTAAAGGATGAAGAATTAATCGCAACCATCAAAAACGTGGCGAGACAGGAAAAACGTACTGAAGAAGAAATCGTGGCTGAGTTTACAAAGGCGGGATTGAATCAATTTTTGACGCAACATGAACTAGATAATCGTTGGGCATCTCTTTCACAGCGCGAGCAGCAAGTGATTGCATTAATTTGTCTCGGACATAGAAATTATGAGATCGCGAATATTCTAGGCATTGCACCTGAAACCGTGAAGACACACTTACAGCGCATCTTCGATAAATTCCAATTGCGCAGCAGCAAAGAGTTGCGTCTGGCTTTAAGAGATTGGAATTTTCGTGATTGGTGGGAGCATAACCAGCAAAGCTAGGGGCACAACTAATTATCATCCAATATTTAGGTCAACCGTTGGTCTACCCCAGCAATCCCCCTCTAAATCCCCCGCCGGGGGATTGTTTTTTTAATTTCTGTGAGCTACTTTGAAAAACCAAGCGCGTTGAACCTCTGTTTAACTTCTCCAAGGATTTTCAAATGACACAATCGAAACGACAGAAACATCTATTTCTTATCTACGCCCACAGCGACAAAAATGCCGTTCGCAAGTTGTATCACCGCCTCACCAGGAGTCACATAGCGACATGGATGGATGAAATGGAGTTATTGCCCGGACAAAATTGGAAGCATAAAATCCGCCAGTCAATCCTTAGGAGTGATGCTGTCATTGTTTGCCTTTCGAAGCAATTTAACAAACAGGGAGGTTATCGCCATGAGGAAGTAAAGATCGCACTTGGAAAGGCGAGATCAATTCCTGAAGATCAAATCTTCCTGATCCCCGCCAGATTAGAAAAATGTGATGTACCGGAACCATTGCGCCAATGGCAGTACGTGAGTCTATTTGAAGTTGATGGGTATAAAAAACTTTTGAAGACTTTAAGAGAAAGCCTGTTTTCAAATTCCAGCTAGACTTTGTATTATGGGCTTGACAAAAGAAAAAAAAGGAATATACTAAGTGTGAAATGAACACTAACTATGATGGATACGAAAAGCCTGGGGTGACTGTTGATCTGGTCATTTTTACGGTCAACAAGGATGTGCTAAAGGTAATGCTCGTCAAAAGGGCTGAAGCACCCTTTTCAGGTTATTGGTCTCTTCCGGGAGGGTTCTTGAAGATTGGTGAATCACTGGAGGAGGCTGCGTTGAGGGTCCTGGAAGAGAAGACTGGTGTGAAGGAAGTTTATCTTGAACAACTCTATACTTTTGGTGAGCCAGACCGCGATCCGAGGGCCCGTGTCATCACCGTGACCTATTTTGCGTTGATCCCATGGAAAAATCTGATGACTCCAGAATCCAATAAGGTTACTGATGTCACGTGGCACCCTAGCAACCAGCTGCCCAGGCTGGCCTTTGATCATAAAGACATTATTAATTATGCAATCCAGCGTCTGCGAGCAAAAGCAGGTTACAGCAATATCGTATATGGATTGATGCCCGAAAAGTTCAGGCTTTCAGATCTTCAGAAGATGTATGAAATTATCCTAAATAAACCTTTGGACAAGAGAAATTTTAGAAAACGGATGCTTGCTAGCGGACTGCTACAAGAAACTGGCAGGAAGGATATCGTAGGTGCCCACAGACCTGCCATGTTATATCAGTTCAAAAAAATGGAGATTGCCTTTCTAGACTAAATTTTTTTACCCTGTAGTTAGTGTAAGAAACACACTTATAGATACTGATAAGTTATCAAATACAAGGTGAACCATGAATCAAGAATTGGAAATCATTGCAAATCGGTTGATGCAAGCAAGCACGCCGGAAGAAGTCTTTGGAGAGATCAAAGCTCGATATGATGAGATGTTATTCGTGTTGCAGAAAAATTATCGAGCGATTGCCAAAATTGCTCACCCAGATATGTATCACACGAAGCAGGAACAACTATTGGCTCAAACGACATTCACTTTGCTGACGGATTGGTTAGGCAAGGCGCGCGAGAAGATTAAGGCTGGTGAATACGGAAAAAGAGTGGATTCATCGAAAACGATTCTCCGGACCAGGAAAAGAGAGTACTCGGTTGAAGGATCTTATGTGCAGGAGCGAATTTTCAATCTTTACCCGTGCAGTTTTATTGAAGATGGTCGAGTCCACCAGTCCGTTCTCAAAATCATTCGTGAATGGCATGATAACAATTTGGCTGAAAACGAGACGAGAGCTTTACGCACGCTTTCCAGAGGCAGAGATGCAGAACAGTTTTCTCCTTACATCCCAAATCTGATCGATGCCTTTGTTTATGAAGGCGCAGGAGCGGATCGGCAAGCTATCGTCCTCGAAAAATACGATGGCTGGTATTCACTGGAAGATGTCTATAAAGCTTACCCCGCTGGGATCGATCCCAAAGACATGGCATGGATGTGGCGCAGGCTGTTGGTCGCTTTAGGGTTCTCTCATGCGAACAAAATCCTGCATGGCGCGGTCCTGCCTCGCAACGTATGGATCCTCCCGCAAGAGCATGGTTTGATGTTGGTGAACTGGTATTCTGCCGTGTTCGATCCGTTGACCATCGGGCAGCGTATTCAAGCGATTGCTTCGGATGATGCAGGTTGGTATCCGCAGGAAGTGGTGAGAGGCGAAATTCCCTCGTTTGGAACAGACATTCATATGTCTGCAAAATGTATGGTCTGGTTGTTAGGAGGTGATCCACAAAGGAAAGTATTGCCTGAATCTGTCCCCACCCCGCTAAAGGCTTTCTTAAAGGGCTGCATTTTGCCCGATAGGCGGGCTCCTCAAAATGCCTGGAATTTGAAAGAGGAATTTGATGAACTGCTCGGAAGGCTCTGGGGCAAACGTAAATTTCATCCATTCAGTATGAAGTAATAATACCCATTCACCAAAAGGAGGCACAAATGGGCAGCGGAAGATGGTCCACAAATGTTTATGATGAACATAATCACTTCAAGGCAGCCGCAGGGAAAAGCATTTTTGATTACAGTGACGGCATGCATAAATCTGGTAGATCGACATGGCATGTGCATAAGAGTCTCGATCCGAAAGGATGCGGGGTCAGAGAGAGTCGCGATAACGATGAGCACCCTGAATCGACGGCGATTGCCGTGATGTTTGACGTCACTGGCTCGATGGGCTCGATCCCTGTTACATTGCAGAAGAAGTTACCGGAGCTTTTAGGGCTTCTGTTACGCAAGGGATATGTAGCCGATCCTCAAATTCTCTTCGGCGCAATCGGCGACGCGACCTGTGATCGAGTCCCGTTGCAGGTCGGGCAATTCGAATCAGATAATCGCATGGATGAAAACCTCGAGAATATATTCCTCGAGGGTGGGGGTGGCGGCCAGCAGACCGAGTCCTATGAATTGGCCATGTACTTCCTCGCGCGCCACACCGATATCGACTGCTGGAACAAACGTGGGCATAAGGGCTATTTGTTCATGATCGGGGATGAAATGGCTTATCCCTCCGTGAAAAGGCATGGGTTCAGAGACATTATTGAGGAGGGTGCGGAGCGCGATATTCCTACCGCGGAGATTATCCGCGAACTCCAGCAGCGTTATCACGTTTTTTACATTCTGCCGCAGACAGCCAGCAATGGACGCGATGCAAAAATCCTTGGCTTCTGGCGAAAACTCCTCGGGCAAAACGTCCTCGAGCTTGAAGATCCCGAGGCAGTCTGTGAAACGATCGCGCTTACCATTGGAATGATGGAGGGCACCATTGACCTGTATGCGGGTACAGATGATCTCAGAGAGTTTGGAACGGCTGACAGTACGCTGAAAGTAGTCACGACGGCTCTTGAAAATATCCCTGTTAACATGACCAAAGCAAAAACGCTGAGCGGTTTTCTGCCTGGTCTGCGCTAAAACCTATTCGCTCCGATAGGGTCAAATGAAAATCTATGGCTCCCGATGGTTCTGTTTGATCTCGACCATCGGGAGCAAGATGAAACATCTGGAGATAGAAATGGATAAAACAAAAAACACGGCGATCTTGATCGCGGACCTGGGCTATGGGGATGCCGGAAAAGGCAGCATCGTGGATTACTTGACCCGCACGACGGGCGCGCATACCGTGGTTCGATATAACGGCGGAGCACAGGCGGCTCATAACGTGATTGCGCCGGATGGCAGGCACCATACCTTTGCCCAATTCGGAAGCGGGACCTTCGTTCCGGGCACACGAACGCATTTATCCCGTTTTATGATGGTTCATCCGTTGGCAATGCTTGCGGAAGAAAGACATCTTCGTTCATTAGGGATCTCGGACGCTTTCAACCGCGTCAGCATTGACCGGGAAGCGCTGGTGACAACTCCGTTTCAGCAGTCAGCCAACCGGCTGAAGGAAATCGCGCGCGGCGATGGACGCCACGGAAGCTGTGGCATGGGAGTCGGCGAAACAATGTCTGATTGGCTCACCTATGGTTCACAGGTTCTTTTTGCTGGAGACTTGAGTGACCGACCAACCACCTTCAAAAAATTGAACTTCTTGCGTGATACAAAAATTGCCCAGCTTGAAATGCTATTGAAAAGTCTTTCGGATATTGAGCCAGCCAGGGATGATCTTAATGTTTTGTATGACCCTGGGATTGTCGAAACGACCGCTGATATTTACAAGTATTTCTCAGAGTTGATTTCCATTGTCGAGCCCTCCTATTTGCGTGAAATCTTGAATGAACCGGGAACGACGATTTTTGAAGGTGCCCAAGGAGTTCTTCTCGATGAATGGTATGGATTCTATCCCTACAACAGCTGGAGCACGTTGACGTTCAAGAATGCAGATTCTCTTCTTCGTGAGAATGACTTTGCGGGAGAGACAATCAAGCTGGGGCTCGTCCGTGCTTATGCAACTCGCCACGGTGCAGGACCATTTGTTACCGAAGATGAGGCTCTTACCGCTCAAGTGCAGGACTATCACAATCAGAATAATGACTGGCAAAGGGGTTTCAGGGTTGGCTATCTTGATTTCGTTGCTGTTCGTTATGCATTGGCAGTGACCGGTAAAATCGATGGTTTGGTCATCACAAATCTCGACCGCATGGATGCCATCCCTGCGTGGCGGATGTGTGAACTTTATAAATATGTGGGTGATCAGGTGAATGCGGCTGAGTATTTTGATTTGCAGGATTCATCCATAAGGGATATAAAAGTACCAAGTGATCCTACGAATTTAATTAAGCAGGAGGAACTTACAAAATTGCTTTTGGATATGCGTCCAATCTATATGAATTGCCAAAAGAACAAAAATGCTTATATTGAATTCATCAGCCGGAAACTCAATATCCCCGTTGCGATTATCTCTGCTGGACCTACTGCATTGGAAAAAGATAGTTTCTTCTCATTCAGCAAGCTGGAGGCTGGTTTATATATACCTTCATCTATGACGTAATACGTTTTCTGCTTTGTTTGTGTTTGTACATCGCGGCGTCTGCTTGGGAGAGCAATCCCTCCATCGTGATGGAGGCATTAATATCCACCTGGATCACTCCCAGGCTGAAAGACAAGGTAAGTCCATTTGTGGAACGAAGATTATAGGCTGCCACATTATTTTGCAAACGTGTCTGAATGTTATGAAGATCGCTTTCCGTCGCGTCGATGGTGAGAATGACGAATTCATCCCCACCTAGGCGCGCAATCACATCAGAGTCACGAAACGTGTCAGTCAAAATACGGGCGAATTCATTCAGGGCTGCATCTCCCTGCGCATGTCCAAATGTATCATTGAGATACTTCAAACGATCCATATCTATATATAACAGGCATAGGGGATGATTGGCGCGCTGGGCAAATTTCAACAAGCCGGTCGCCAGGATCATGAAGCCGCGGCGGTTGTTTAAACCAGTCAGTTCATCCGTCAACGAAAGAGTGCGCAGGCGCTCATTGGCAGTCTCCAGCTCCGAAACCTTTTGGTAAAGTTTATCTGCCAGCAGTTGAAGATGATCACGCTGGAGTTGCCCAGTTTGAGGAAGCCTGGAAGGAATGGTGGGCTGCTTCAGGGCTGCATTGACCGTGCGCAGGATTTCCTGTGGGTCAGTGGGCTTGCTGAGAATAAACCGAATTCCGCTCGCTTGTGCCAGCCTGCGTACTTCTGATTCAAAATAGTTGGCGGTTTGGAAAATAACCGGTACACCTGCCAGGAGAGGCTCTGCTCGCAGGCGGCGTATCAGAGTAAAGCCATCCATGCGCGGCATAAGGATGTCCGTAATAATCAGATCAGGAAGTTCAGTCCGCGCCAACTCCAACGCCTCGACCCCATCATTGGCTTGCAACAGGCGATGCCCAAAATTACCCAGCAAGGTAATATACGACCGGCGGTCGGATGG
>WNFU01017571.1_pt1 | contig 10707 bp, 11 predicted proteins | sample 5400121 | NCBI WGS metagenome assembly WNFU01 (sample SAMN13153360, study PRJNA577476) | soil metagenome | isolation source: 100 cm soil or saprolite under grassland replicate 1 | place: USA:California | collected 2016-06-15
GCGACTCGCCGAGTTTGCGCGCGGCGGCATCACCACCGCCGTGCTCGCGCTGTCCTGCCCACCCAGCGACGTCCCCGCATTGATCGATGCTTTCGCACCCGACTAGCAGCAAGCCTTACACGAGCAGGCGCGCCCACCGCTCTCCCGTCGTGACGTAATAGGTCAGAGCCTTGTAGGCCTTCTCCGTGTCTTCGCTGTGGTCGTGTGGTGATCGAAGCAGGTCGGTGAAGGCGGCGATGTCGGCGAGGGCCCAGGTGAGCCGGAAAAACCTCACGGCAACTTCGTCGAGTCGCTGACCTGTCGCATCGGTGTAAATGGTCGACTCTTCTGCAGGTTCTTCTACGAGCATCCAGAGATCCCGCTCGCGCGGAGCCAGCGCAACCGTGTCCCAGTCGACGAGCACGTAGCTCTCACCGGCCCGGATCACATTGCCGCCGTGCGGCTCTCCGTGGGTAATGACCCAGTCGGTGCCGCGCGTCGCTACATCTGCAGAGAGGCGGTCTAGCAGCGCGAGCAGCTCAGCCACGTCGGAAGCGTGCGGGGCGAGCGTTCGCCGCGCCGGTTCGGAGAGCGGTCCGCCCGACCATGCCTGGTTCATCGCTTCGAGCGCTGCTTCGAGCTTTTCGCGGCCCGGCAGCGCGAGGTCGATGCGACGTGCTACGGACGCAGCTAACGGTGTTGCTTCATGCAGGTCGGCAAGCATCGCCAAAAGAGCAGCGCGCTCGGCGGTCTCGTACGTGCCAAACGTGCCCGGTTCCCCATCCACGAAAGGGAAGAGAGCGATGGTGTGACGCGGTCCGATTCGACGCACAGTCTCGCCTTGGCTCGTGGGGATCGGTGCGACCACGAAGCCGACGCCGCTGTCGCGGAGGGCAACCACGGTGTCGAATGCGCGTCTCAGGCCGTCGAACGCCGACTCTCGCGTTTTCCCCAGCCAAGGCTTCTGGTCGAGGTCGTCGGCCGTGACAAAGCTGCGCGTTCCTTCGAGGTCCTTCACTAGCCAGTGGTAGCTGCCACCGCCGACCGCCGCGTAGTCGACAGCTTCGACATCCAATCCCCAATCGTCGGCCAAGACAGCGATCAGCGCGCTGGTCTCGAGCTCCTCAGGCGGGGCCGCCCTCACTACACCAAGAGTAACCACGGTCTCCTACGTGTCAGGATCCGAGCATGGACATCGTCGAGCGGCGAACAAACGCACACGACGCGGCACCCCCGCCGCTTCTGATCCTTGAGACGGTCCGCTCGTTCCTCGACGAGCACCGACTGGGATCAGGCGCGCTGCAAGCACATCGGATCGGCGAGGGCGGCGGCTCGAACTTCTCCTTCCTGCTCGAGCGGGAGGACGGAACGCGGTATGTACTAAGACGACCGCCGCGGCCGCCGCTGCCGCCGTCGGCGCACGATGTCGTGCGCGAGGCGGGCCTTCAACTCGCGCTCGCGCCACTCGGGATCCGCGTCCCGAATATCCGTGCCGTCTGCGAGGACGACTCGCTCCTCGGGGTTCCTTTCTACGTCATGGACTACATCGACGGGGACGTGATCACAGCCGCGCTGCCGCCGCCGCTCGACGAGGATCCCACGGCGCGCCGCCGCCTGGCGGACGACCTCGTCGACACGCTCGTGGAGATCCATGCGGCCGACGTGCGCGTGCCCGCTCTCGCCGCGTTCCTCAGGCCTGGGAACTACAACGAGCGCCAGGTGCGTCGCTTCTCGCAACTGTGGGAGCTGAACCAGACGCGCGATCTGCCCACGGTGGTCGACGTCGGGCGCTGGCTCGCCGCGAATGTGCCCGACCAACTGCCGGCGACCGTCGTCCACGGCGATTACCGCCTCGGCAACATGATCGTCACACGCGAGCAGCCGGAGCGCGTCGCAGCGGTGCTCGACTGGGAGATGGGCGCGATCGGCGACCCCCGCGCCGACGTCGGCTATCTCGTCGCGACGTACAGCGAGCCGGGCGGGCGCGAGAATCCACTCGGGACCTCGCCGGTCACAGGGATGGAGGGCTTCCCCACGCGCAGCGAGCTGGTCGAGCGCTACAAGAGCCGCAGCGGCCGAGACGTGGAACCGCTGGCGTGGTTCGAGGCGCTTGCGCTCTGGAAGGCCGCGGTCTTCTGCGAGGCGATCTACGGGCGGTACGTGCGCGGCGAGCTGACGGCCGACGACCGCGGCGCGAGCCGTTTCGAGACGGGCGTTCCGCTTCTCGCGGAGACAGCCGCCGAGCTTGTCGGCGCGTAGCTTGCGGCGCTACCCGACCGCCGACCTGACCTTTTGATCGCACCGCGCTTCCGCGTCCAGGTTGCCGCTCACCGCCGTGGCGTCCACCACCCACACGGGACCAATCAGCTCTCGAGGTCGAGCGACTCCGTCCCCGCACGGCCGTCGATGAAGTGAAGAGGCGCGTCGACGTGCGTCCCGTTGTGCACTCCGAGATCGAGTCGGCTCACGTTGGCATGCGCTCCGGCCGCGATCGAGCTGACGAGCTCGAGGCGAAAGCCCGGATTGCCGTCGTAAACGTGCATGCCGGCATGGATCGGGATCGAGATGTCGTGGAGCTCCGCCACCTTGCGAGATCGTCGCATTTAGCGCACTCCCTCCGTCGGCCTGGCCGCGATACTCCGAGTGCCTTGGCGGGGTTGCGAGCAGAAACACCACTGGAGGGACGGATCGTGCGCGTCGACCCGCTCGCGGAGCATCACCGAGAAGGGTTGCGCGAGGCCGCACGCGATACATGAACATCGAGCCGTTCCACCGCCGCGTCGAGATCGGCTGGACCTGGCTCGAGCGAGCCCAGTGGGGAACGGGTGCGAACATCGAGACGAAGTACCTCCTCCTGCGAAACGCTTTTGACGATTGGGGCGCGATGCGCGTCGAGTTCAAGACCGACGCTCGCAATTTGCGCGTTCGCGGCGCGCTCCTCGGCATCGGGGCGACGTTCGAGGGGATCTTCCGCAAGCACATGGTGCTGCCGGACTCGATCCGCGACTCGGCCTGGTACGCGATCGTCGACGACGACTGGCCGGCCGTCAGGGCTCTGCTCGAGAAGAAAATCGAGCAGCACTCACCGTCTACAGAGAGCCTGGGCTGACGAATCTGTAGCCCGCCGCCTCAATGCCTTCGACTGTGCGCTTCAGGTAATCGAGCTCGAGAAACGGATGGAAGTAGAAGGAGGCGAACCCGTCTCGTACGACGAGATTGGCGCGCGCGGCCCGCACGATGTCCTTCGGTAGGCGCGTCTTGTACGAGTGCCAAGTCGACGGCGCGATCGAGCCTAGATTCTCGGGCAGGACCTTGCTGCCGTAGACATCGTGCACGACGTAGGGGAAGAACTGACCCTCGACGCCGGCATACCGAGTCGGTCCCTTCCCGAGCAGCCCCGGGAAGTAGTCGCTTCGCTCCCACCGGACGGCGAAGCGGCGCGCCGCAGCGCGGTAGGCGCGAACCGAAGCGACGTAGTGAGGGAATTCGAAGATCTTGGGCGGTCCTAACCCCGCAGCTGCGAACTCCTGGTTGGCGGCAACGATGCGGTGCTCCGTCCACGCGACCGACGTATCTCCAGGCAATGGCCCGACGTCGCGAACCTGCCCGTCCGGCGTCTCGGTGACGCGGTAGAACTCGACGTCGTCACCGGTCACGCCGTCGTATGGGTTGCTCCCGCCGTCCCACTGATGCGTGTACCCGTGGCCGACAAGCACGCCGCCCTTCCGCTCCAGGTATTCGAGCGCAGAGATCAGCTCGGGAACGTTGCGCAGCCGTAGTTCGTACGGCTTGTCGTCATGGCCCTGCGGGTCGCGATAGTACGCGCTGACGCCGAACCCGAACGGAATCCCCTTCGAATAGAGGTAATCGGCAGCTGCCCTGAGCTCGCTTGGATCGGACCGCGGATTGATGTCCTCCAGTCGCACGAGTGCGCGATGTCGCTCGCGCGTCTTCGGCGCGAGCTCATCGAACAGGAGGTCTGCGAAGACAAGGACGCGGTCGGTCTCGCTCGTGTAGCGAAACGGCATCTCACCGATGTAGGTGAGATTTCGCGAGCGCAGTGCCCAGGGAAACGTCGACCCATCCGCCCGCACTGCCTGCGCAAGCACGCGCACTCGCGAGCGGTTGACCGCCGCATAGCGCATGATCCCGTCGCCATTGTGCGTCCAGCGCGTGAGCGACCTTCCCTTGTACCGCACCTCGGCAACGGTCGACCGGTCGAGGACCGAAGAGTGCCAGCCGTAGCGCGCACGGAAGTCGCGGGCGCGGCTTTCCAGCTTGTCGATATTGTCGGCGACCCAGATCACCTGCCGATGCGTTCGGAGCACGTCGTCCAGCAGGGTCGTCGGCAGCCGCTCGCCGAACACCGATCCGACGTAGATCGTCGCCGTGTAGCGCTCGACCTCGCCGCTCCTGTATTCGGCAGCAGGCTTCGCGTCCCAGTCGCCAAAATGGCCGACGAGGTTCGCCGTCATCGTCGCGTCCAGCCCGCCGAGCCATCCCCACTTGCCGGAGCGGTCATACAGGATGAGCGTGCGCACGTTCGGCGACCACTCGGCCGGGAGCGTCGCCGATCTGGGGATGTCCGGACGCGGCGGCAATTGCTGGAAGCGGAGCGGTTGCAGTTCCGGCGCCGACTTCTGGATCAGCTGCTGGCGCACCGGCAGGAGCACGAACGCGGCGATCGCAGCTATGACGGCGAGCGGGATCCACCGTCCGGGCGCGCGGCTGCGCCGCCTGGGTTGAGCAGTTGTGGCGCCGCCGGTCACGCCGCGTGCGGAAGGGGGAACTGCTCGAGCGCTTGCACGATCCGGCCACTGGCCCGCCCGTCACCGAATGGATTCGCAGGCTGAGCCATCGCTGCGTACGCGATTGGATCGTCGAGCAGATTCGCCACCACATTGACGATTACGGCCGGGTTGGTGCCGACCAGCCGCGCGACGCCCGCCTCGATAGCCTCGGGTCGCTCCGTCCTGTCTCTGAGAACGAGGACGGGCTTGCCGAGCGTCGGGGCCTCCTCCTGCAACCCGCCGGAGTCGGTGAGCACGAGATCGCACGAGTCCAGAACCTGAACGAACGACAGGTAGTCCAGCGGCTCGCACAGAAGCACACCCTCCACGTTTGCGAGCTGGGGGATCACGACGTCACGGACTGCGGGGCTGCGATGAACGGGGAAGACGATCTCCGCGTCGCCTCGGTGGGCCAGAGCGCGCACTGCTTCACAGACGGCTCGCATTGCCTCGCCGTGACTTTCTCGCCGGTGTAGCGTAAGCAGCAGGCGACGCCGTCGCGTACGCGGCACGGCGGGCTCGAGCAAGCGGGCCCGCTCGACCGCCCAGAGGAGTGCGTCGATGACCGTATTGCCCGTCACGAGGACGCGCTGTTCCGGCACACCTTCGTCGGCCAGGTTCTCGGCGCTCCCGGGCGTCGGACACAGATGTAGCGAGGCGAGGTTGGCGAGAACCTTGCGGTTGACCTCCTCGGGGAAGGGAGAGTGATTGTGGCCGCTGCGCAACCCGGCCTCGACGTGTGCGACCGGCACGGTCTCGTAAAACGAGGCGAGGGCGCCGCAGAGTGCCGTCGTCGTGTCGCCCTGGACGAGGACCCAGTCCGGCTCGAACTCCGTGAGAGTGTTGCCCAGGCCGCGCACGAGCTCGGCTGTGAGATCAGACAACCGTTGCTGAGGACGCATCACGCCGAGGTCGACGTCCGTCGAAAGGTCGAACTGCTCCAGCATCTGATCGAGAAGCTCCCGGTGCTGGCCCGTCGAGACAACAACGCTTTCCGTACCGCTGCGGCGTTCGAGCTCGCCGATGACCGGGGCGAGCTTGATCACCTCAGGGCGGGTCCCGAGAACGGTCATGACCCTCATCACGCCGCCTCCTCTCGTGTCACGCGTCCTGTCTTGGCCCAACCGACGTGGCCACCAACGAGCCGGAACCAGGCGACAATCGAGGCTGCCGTCCAGAGGTACACGTAGAAGCCGAACGCAGCACCGTACGCAGGCAGCTCCCACCATCGCAGCGCGTGAGGGCTGTGCTGCTGATAGCGCGTCAGGAGCATGACGACGGGGCTCAGCCCGATCAGCTCCATCGTCACGTTGCGAGGTGGGCCGGCAGGAAGGAAACCGAGGAAGTCGTTCGTGATCACGATCCAGCCGAGCGCACCCCCGAGAGCGACCGCGAGGTTCGCGGCGACAAACATCACGAAGGTGACGAACAAGAGGTAGAGCGTCAGGTCGAGTCTCGTCACGAGTGGGAGCCTTCGCGCGGTGAGCAGCTTTGGAATGTGATCCCAGCACTGGTAGTGGCCCTGCGCCCACCGAGTTCGCTGACGCAGCCACGCCCTCAAGGTCTGTACGCCCTGCTGTGTGACCGAGGTCGTCCTGCAGAAGCGGATCTCCCAGCCGATCCGCCTGAGATGGAGGCCGAGATCAAGATCCTCGGTCAGGCAGTCACTCCATGGGGAGCGTCCAACCGAGCGCAAAGCCGTCAGGCGGGTGAACTGACCGTTGCCGCCGAGACCCACGGAGCCCATCCGATCGCGCGCGGCCTGCGCGAGGTGACTGAACCCGGTGAACTCGAGATCCTGGCAGCGAGAGATCAAACCGTCGCGCGCATTGCCGATGATCACGCCCATCTGCACACCACCCACGCGCGGTTCTGCGAACAAGCGGCCGACCTCGTGCAGCGCCCTCGGCTCGAGGTGTCCGTCGGCGTCGACGACACCGACTATCACCTCATCCGGATCGAAGCCCGCCACGAGGGGATCCCCACGATCGAGCAGCGCGCTGAGCACGCGAAGGCCTTCATTGAGAGCTGCGCCTTTCCCACGGCCGGCGACCTCAGGCGGGCGGTCGACGACGAGCACGCGGCCGGTCGACTCGAAGACCCGTGCCCGCGCGCTCGTCCTGTCCCTGGAACCGTCGTTGACGACGATGACGCAATAGCGGTCGTAGTCAAGCGCCAGAAGGCTTTCGAGGGTGCCTCCGATCACGAGCTCCTCGTTGTACGCCGGCACGATCAGCGCCATGGGAGGGCGCGGCCCTTCGGTCTTATCCGATCGCGCGGCCCGCCGCGTCGAAAGGAGGAAGAGGGCGACGTAGTACACGGACACGAGTGCCATGAAGTAGCCGAGCCAGGTGACATCCACGCGGAACATCAGCGCGGCCCCGGAACCCAGAGGAAGTGGCCCTGCGTTACGACACGTGCGTCGACCGGCAGCGCGTCACCTGGACAAAGCTGATGCCGCGTGGCCGTGGTCACGGTCGACCCCTCCGCGCGCGCACGCAGCGAGATGTCATAGACCGCGCAGCTCCCTGGGAGCTCGACGCGGAAGACGCCCGCGGCATCACTCACCGCCGTGCCGGCGGTGCGACCCGTTCGCCGCACTTCGATACGTGCCCCGCGTAATCCGCCGCCGTTTGGCTCGAGCACACGACCCTGGACAACGGCCTTCGAGCCCGGCCGCGGCACCACCGGCCCGATGTCCGTGCTCAGCGTCGCGGTCGGAGCCGCAACGGCATACAAAACGAGGAGAGCAAGGACGCCGACCGATGCGGAAGCAACGAAGATGTCGCGGACGCGGGGATGCGGCGACCGACCCTTCCGGCGTTTCACGAGGCCGCAGGGACTCGGTTGAATTTGCTCCAGCATCGACCCCTCGGGGCGCGAGATGACGGCTCTACTCGCGGAGATGCCTGGGGGTTTCCGAGCTTGTGGTCTCCTAAACGAGACTTACATAATGCTTACATCGCCTTGTCCGGACACTGAGGAAGAGTAGTTCGATGGCCACCCTGGTGGACCTCGATGAGCTCGCCCTCGCGATGCCGCAGACGACGAAGGAGCTGTCCGAGGACGGCCGGCCGACGTACCTCGTGCACGGCAAGTTTTTCTGCTTCCATCGCACACGCCGTCGAGATGCGATCGATCCAGATACAGGCGAACGACTCGACGACGTGCTGGTCTTCCGTGTCGCCGATCTCGGAGTGAAGGAGCTCATGCTCGCCGACGATCGCAAAATCTTCTTCACGACACCGCATTGGGACGGCTACGCCGCCGTGCTCATCCGCATCCCGGATCTTGCCCGCCTCGATCGAGACGAGCTGGAAGACGCTGTGGTCGAAGCGTGGCTGACCCGGGCGCAGAAGCGCGTCGCGACGGCCTGGCTCGACGAGCACAGGCTGGAAGACGACTAGGGGTTCTCCAGGTCCTCCGCCCGTTCGCCCTTCTCGACGATGTCACCCTCGGTGAAGAGGATCGTCTGCAGGGCAATCCGCCACTTCGGTGTGCGCCGGATCAGGAACTCGAGATCCATGCCGAAATGCTTGAACTCCTCGCTCTGAGCGTTCTCCATGATCGCCTTCGCCTGACCGTCCGGCTCGAGCGCGATGCGCTGTTCGTACCACCCGATTGCCTCGGCCTCTTCGGTCAGCGAAGCGATCATCCGCGCGAACGTCCGCACCTCCGCGCTGAGCTCGCCCGCCGGCTCGTGGTATTGCTCGAAACCCATCTCGTCTCCTTCCCGAGTCGTGTGCACTGCAGCATCATGGCTCCGTCGGCAGCGCTGCCTCGTCGAGCCCTTGGCCCCGCGCGATCTGCTCGAGCAGCATGCGGTCGGTCAGCCACTCCACGGGCGCTCGATCGTCAGTGAGCACCCGCCCACCTGGGCGCACGCGCACGAGCTCACGCCGAAACAGCGGTACAAGCGTGCGTAGACGACCCGTCACGCCTGACGCGCGGCGTACCAGGATGCTCCGCGGTGCAGGACGGTCGAGCGCGAAGACCAAGTCGTTGAAGCGCAGCGCGGGCCAGCGCCAGACCTGAGGGAACACCTCGAGCAGGGTCGCGTCGACAGCCTGGATCAGGCGGTCGTCCCTGGGTACCTTGGCGACGTTGAGCGCAAGAATCCCGCCTGGTCGTAGATGCCGGCGGGCAAGCGCGAAGAACTCGCGCGTCGCCAGGTAGAACGGCACGTAGGGTTGTCGGTACGCGTCGACGACGATCAGGTCGTACCGCTTGTCGCTGCGCTGGAGGAAAGGCCGCCCGTCGGCCGTGTGGACGTGGAGATGGGGGTTGTCGTCGAGGCCGAGGTAACGCCTGCCTGCCTCCGTCACCGAGGGATCGAGCTCGACACCGTCGATCGATACGCCCGGATAGAAGGGGCCGTACATGCGCGCGATCGTGCCGCCGGCGTTTCCGATCACGAGCATGTCGCGCGCCGCGTGGCCCAGCAATGGCGGCAGCATCGCGAAGAGGTCCCAGTACTCCCCCGTCAGTACCGAACCGCGACGCCACATGGAGTGGTAGACGACACCCTCGTTCAGTTGCAGGACACGGGTGCCGTCATCCCACTGAATCACCGAAACGTACTGATATGGGGACTCGGTTTCGAAGAGAAGACCGGAGGCTGCCTTGACGCTCCCTGCAGGAACCAGCAGAAGCGCAAGCGCGGCGATGGTCGCAGGAACCGCGCGCCGACCGATCAGCAAGATGGTGGAGCCGGCAAGCAACACCGCGGTGCCGACCATCGTCCGCTGCGTGCCAATGGCCTGTATGGCGACGAGAGCCGTGACGAACGTCCCGATGATGCTGCCGACCGTCGAGAGCGCGTACAAACGGCCCGCGATCGTTCCGGCCTTCTGCAGATCGGTGAGCGCAAGCCTGATCGCGAACGGGGAAACGGCGCCGAGCAGCGTGACGGGCACCGCGAAGAGTCGAGAATCGGGCGCGCGGCGAACGGAGTCGCCGCGATGAATGCAGCCGACACGAGGACGATGCCTCCCAGCAGCGCGGGCCGGGGCGCGCGGTCGGCAAGCTTCCCGCCCAACCAGTAGCCGACCGAGAGGTACACGAGGATCAGCCCGATGATGTTCGCCCAAACGACGGTCGAATTGCCGAAGTAAGGCGCGAGCAGCCGGGAGGCCGCGATCTCCGTCGACAGCGTGCCGGCGCCCGCTGCAAAGACGACTCCCTCGAGTCGCCACAGTGCGCAGTTGTCCGTCACCCAGACGGACGCTACCGAAGGGGCTTCGACCCTCGAGCACGGGCACCGACGCTGGCCCAAGTCGCGGACGTCGCAGCCTTCAACCTCAGTTGTGGGTCGCTCGTGGATGAATCAGATCGACGGGCTTCCACAGGAGGTTCCGGCGCTGAAGACATTGCGGAAGCGCCCGAATCTGCCGGTGCAGCTGACGCCACCGATCGAGGGCGACACCGAGTTGGGGGAAGTGTCACTCGATGGCACGCGCTCGAGCGTCCGGGCGGCGGCCAGGAGTATGCCTTTGCTCGATCCCTCGAGCGCAAGATAGAGGCCGTCTTTCTGCATGACCGCTATTCCGGAATCGAAGACCAGGATCGAGCCCTCGGGCGGCGAGTAGTTCGTGACGACACGTTGGAAAAGGGGATCCAACGTCCGCGATTCGCTGACTTGAACGAACGGCATCGGCGTAGCCGGGCCGCTCGCGTTGCGGGAACTCGCGGGATCGCCGTTGTCGTCGAGCGTCCCGTAGAAGAACGTCACTCCGGTATACGTCTTCGCCCAGCCACCGCTCTTACGGTTGTAACCCTCGCCGCGCTCGTCCTTCCAGATCCGTGCGAGGTCGAGACCGGCGACGCTGTGCCCGGCCCAGAGGGCAGGCCGTCCGAGCACGGCGCTCGCCTCGGACGGCTTGAAGAATCCCGTCCATGCGATCTTCAGCGGTAGGCCGCTCGAGTCGCGAGGCATGCG
>WNFU01009846.1_pt1 | contig 10706 bp, 10 predicted proteins | sample 5400121 | NCBI WGS metagenome assembly WNFU01 (sample SAMN13153360, study PRJNA577476) | soil metagenome | isolation source: 100 cm soil or saprolite under grassland replicate 1 | place: USA:California | collected 2016-06-15
ACGGCGCCGATGGCGTACCCGGGCACGAACGAGCCGCAGGGCGCGGTCGGTCCGATCGCGGCGGGCGTCGCGGGGCTCGCGATCGGCGCGGTCGTCGGGGCCGGGTTCGTCGCCTCGAAGAAGCTGTCGAAGGAAGAGGAGCAGTAGCTCCGCCCGGAGCGAGGACCTCATGACGATATTCACCCGACGGGACGTGCTGAAAGTGGTCGCGGCGACCGGCGCCGCGGCCGCGGTCGTGGACGTCGCAGAGGCGCGCGAGCCGCACCCCGTGAAGGCCGACGACCTCGGCATGCTGTTCGACTCGACGCGCTGCGTGGGCTGCCGCGCCTGCCAGACCGCGTGCCGGGAGGCGAACGAGCTGCCCTCCGATCGCAAGGCGGCGAACGGCGCCGAGTACGACGCGCCGCTCGACCTGAACGGCACGACGAAGAACGTCATCAAGCTCGCGCAGGGCGAGGGCGACACCGCGTACATGAAGGCGCAGTGCATGCACTGCGCGGACCCCGCCTGCGTCTCGGTCTGCATGGCGGGCGCCCTCCACAAGGTGAAGGGTGGCGTCGTCGCGTACGACAAGAACACCTGCGTCGGCTGCCGGTACTGCCAGATCGGCTGCGCGTTCAACGTCCCCAAGTTCCAGTGGTTCACCGCCGTGCCGGTGATCGTGAAGTGCGAGCTGTGCCGGCACCGCGGCGAGAGAGGCGCGGCCTGCGCCGAGGTCTGCCCGCGGGAGGCCGTCGTCTACGGCAAGCGCGGCGAGCTCCTCGCCGAGGCGAAGCGGCGTCTCGCCGCCGAGCCGGAGAAGTACGCGCAGAAGGTCTACGGCGAGACCGACGGCGGCGGGATGAACGTCCTCTACGTCACGTCGCGCAAGGTCAGCTTCGCCGCGCTCGGCCTGCCGAACCTGCCGGAGCACCCGCTCCCGCAGATGAGCGAGACGGTGCAGCACGGCCTCTACAAGCACGGGATCGCGCCGATCGCGCTCTGGACCGCGGTGACCGTGATGCAGCTCCGGGCCCGCAAGAAGGACGAGGCCGGTCACGGCCACGGGGAGGGCAAGTGATGAGCGCGCACGAGAGACCGCTCGGGGGCAGGATCCTCACCCCCTTCTTCAAGTTCCTCCTCGCCCTGTGCGGCGTGTGGGTGGTGCTCGTCGTCGTCCGCCTGTTCTTCGGGCTCGGCGCCGTCTCCGCCCAGAACGACGGGTACGCCTGGGGCATCTGGAAGCCGCTCAACGTCGTCACGTTCACCGGCATCGCGGCGGGCGCGTACGCCGTCGGGCTCGTCACCTACCTCTTCAACAAGGGCGAGTACCACCCGATCGTCCGCTCCGCCGTCATGGCGGGCGCGATGGGCTACACGCTCGCCGGCGCGTCGGTCCTCATCGACCTCGGCCGGTGGTGGAACCTCTGGGTGGTCTTCTGGCCGCCGGTCTGGAACCTCAACTCGGTGCTCCTCGAGGTCGCCGTCTGCGTGCTGGCGTACACGATGGTGCTCTGGGTCGAGGTCGGGCCGTCGGTGCTCGAGAAGCTCGAGACCTCCTCCTCGGAGAAGGTGGCCGGGATCGCGCGGCGGCTGCTGCCGCCGCTGCGCCGCGCGATGCCGTTCGTCGTCGCGACCGCGATCCTCCTCCCCTCGATGCACCAGTCGTCGCTCGGCGGCATCTTCATGGTCGCAGAGACGAAGACGCACCCGCTCTGGCACACCTCCTGGCTCTCCGGCCTGTTCCTCCTCTCCTGCGTGACGATGGGATTCGGCGCGGTCGTGCTCATCGAGAACCTGACCGCGATCGCGTGGGGGAAGCGGATCGACCAGAAGCTCCTTGCCCGGCTGAACGTCGTCCCGGCGTGGCTCTCGCTCGGGTACGTCGTCCTGCGCCTCGGCGACCTCGCCGCGAAGGGGCGGCTCGGGCTCGTCGCCTCGCAGGGGCTCTACTCCTTCTTCTTCCTGCTCGAGCTCGCGCTCTTCCTCGCGCCCGGGTTGCTCCTGCTCTCGCCGCGCTGGCGCGCGAACCGCGGCAAGCTCCTCGGGGCGGCGCTGCTCCTCCTGTTCGGGGGCGCGCTCTACCGGTTCGACACCTACCTCCTCGCGTACCAGCCGACGCCGGGCTGGCACTACTTCCCGTACGTCCGCGAGATGCTGTTCAGCGCCTGCCTCGCAGCCATCGGGGTCACGGTGTACGTGCTGTTCGTGAAGCTCTTCCCCATCCTGAGCGGCGTCGACAAGACGGCCGCCACCACCCCCGCCGACGGGCTCAAGGCCGCCGGCGGCGCCGAGTAACAGAGAGGACGAACGGACATGGGCAAGCTCATCACGATCGATCCCGTCACCCGGATCGAGGGCCACCTCCGGATCGACGTCGAGGTGGAAGGTGGGGCGGTGAAGAACGCGTGGTCCAGCGGGACCATGTGGCGCGGCATCGAGACCATCCTGCAGGGGCGAGACCCGCGGGACGCCTGGGTGTTCACCCAGCGCATCTGCGGCGTGTGCACGACCGTGCACGCGATCGCGTCGGTCCGCTCGGTCGAGAACGCGCTCGGCCTCGAGATCCCCCTCAACGCGCAGCTCATCCGGAACATCGTGATCGGCGCGCACTCGCTGCACGACCACGTCGTCCACTTCTACCACCTGTCGGCGCTCGACTGGGTCGACGTCACGAAGGTGCTCGAGGCCTCGCCCGAGAAGGCGGCCGCCTTCGCCGACTCGCTCGGCCTCACCTGGGCGGGCAACTCGAAGCACGCGCTCGCGGCGGTGAAGGAGAAGGTGAAGGAGTTCGTCGCGAAGGGGCAGCTCGGCATCTTCACGAACGGCTACTGGGGCCACCCGGCGATGAAGCTCTCGCCCGAGGTGAACCTCCTCGCGGTCGCCCACTACCTGCAGGCGCTCGACGTCCAGCGCAAGGCGAACCAGGCCGTCGCGATCCTCGGCTCGAAGACGCCGAACATCCAGAACCTCGCCGTCGGCGGGGTCGCTAACGCGATCAACCTCGACAGCCCCTCCGCGCTCAACATGGAGAAGCTGTACCAGGTGAAGACGCTCCTCGACGAGGTGCAGGCCTTCGTCACGCAGGTCTACCTCCCCGACGTGGCGGCCATCGCGGCGAGCTACCCCGACTGGCTCAAGTACGGCGCGGGCGTCACGAACTACCTCGCCGTGCCGGACATGCCGACCGACGCGAAGATGACGAAGTTCGACCTGCCGGGCGGCGTGATCTGGAACGGCGACCTCGCGAAGGTCCGGCCCATCACGAGCTGGAACGACGACTACCTCCGCCAGAACGTGACCGAGTCGATCGCCCGCTCCTACTACGAGGGCGACGAGAAGCGCGGGCCGTGGGAGGGCCAGACCGTCCCGAAGTACACGGGAGAGTGGAAGGCGGAGACGCCCGCGCCCGAGCGCTACAGCTGGGTGAAGGCGCCGCGGCTCGAGGGCAAGCCGGTGCAGGTCGGCCCGCTCGCGCAGCTGCTCGCGGGCTACGCGCAGGGGCACGAGGGCTTCAAGAAGTGGGGTGACTGGATGCTCGGCACCGCCGGCAAGATCGCCGGCGTGAAGCTCGGGCCGGCGGTCCTCCACTCGACCCTCGGCCGCCACGCGGCGCGCGCGATCCGCTGCGCCGTCATGTCGGAGCTCGCGCAGAAGCACTGGAAGCTCCTCGTCGAGAACGTCGGCAAGGGCGACACGGCGATCTTCACCGACCCGATGAAGACGCTGAAGCCCGGCAAGTACCGGGGCGTCGGGTTCCACGAGGCGCCGCGCGGCACGCTCTCGCACTGGAGCGTCATCGAGTCCGACGGCAAGACGATGAAGCTCGAGAACTACCAGGCGGTCGTGCCGTCCACCTGGAACGCCGGCCCGCGCGACGCGAAGGATCAGAAGGGACCGTACGAGGCCTCGCTCGTCGGAAACCCGATCGCGAAGCCCGAGCTGCCGCTCGAGGCGCTCCGGACGATCCACTCGTTCGACCCGTGCCTCGCCTGCGCGATCCACACCGTCGACGCGGACGGGGAGGAGATCGCGCGGGTGAAGGTGTTGTAGCGAGCGAACGGCTCGAGACCTGGACCTGGACCTGGTCCTGGACCAAGCCAGGCCGTGAGGTCCACGTCGACGTCCACGTCCACGTTTGCACGTGCCCCCGCCGATCGTGAACAATCCTCCGGTGCGCATCGCGATCATCGGCATCGGCAACGTCCTCGCGGGCGACGACGCGGTCGGCCCCCACGTCGTCCGCGTGTTCGAGGCGCGCTACGCGCTGCCGGACGACGTGCAGGTCATCGACGCCGGTACGCCCGGCTACGACCTCACCGCGTTCCTCGTCGGCCTCGACGCGGTCGTGCTCGTCGACGCCGTGAAGGCGAAGGGGACGTCCGGCGAGGTGCGCACGTTCGACAAGGCGGCGCTCCTCGAGAAGAAGCCGATCCTCGCGATCAGCCCGCACGAGCCGGGCGTGCGCGAGGCGCTCCTCAACGCGGACTTCATGGGCGTTACGCCGCCCGTGGTGCGGCTCGTCGGCGTCATCCCCGGCGGCACCGCCACCGGCATCGGGCTCTCCGCCGAGGTGCGCGCCGCCGTGCCCGGCGCGGTCGAGGCGGTCACACGCGAGCTGCTCGCGCTCGGCATCGCGCTGCGCGAGCGGACGCCGACCGTCGAGCCCGACCTCTGGTGGGAGCGGCGGCCGGACGTGCGCGGCCGCCCATGACGAGCGAGGGACGAGACGGCGGTCCCGCCGGGCCCCGCGAGGGAAGACGGATCGCGCTCAGCGGCACGGTCCAGGGGGTCGGCTTCCGCCCGTTCGTCTACCGCATCGCCCGGGAGACCGGGATCGCGGGGCGCGTGCGGAACGACCCCGCGGGGGTGACGATCGAGGCGTTCGGCCCCGCCGCCGCGCTCGACCGGTTCGTCGCGCGGCTGCGCGCCGACCGGCCCGCCGCGTCGGTGATCGCGGCGCTGAGCGAGGAGGCGATCCCGGCCGAGCCGGTGCGCGGCTTCGAGATCGTCGAGAGCGGCGGGGCGGTGGAGCGGCGCGCGGCGATCCCTCCCGATCTCGCGACCTGCGCGTCGTGCCTGCGCGAGGTGACCGACCCGCGGGACCGGCGCCACGCCTACCCGTTCACGAACTGCACCGGATGCGGCCCGCGCTTCACGATCGCGCTCGGCGCACCCTACGACCGCCCCGCGACGACGATGGCGGACTTCCGCATGTGTCCAGCCTGCGCGGGCGAGTACGGCGATCCCGGCGACCGGCGCTTCCACGCGCAGCCGAACGCGTGTCCCGCGTGCGGACCGCAGGTCTCGTTGAGGGGCCGGGGCGGCGAGCCGATGACCTCGCCCGACCCGATCGGCGCGGTGGGCGCGGCGCTCGCGGCGGGCGCGGTCGCCGCGGTGAAGGGGATCGGCGGCTACCACCTCGCCTGCGACGCGACCTCGTCGGCGGCGGTCCGGACCCTGCGCGAGCGGAAGCGGCGCGAGGAGAAGCCGCTCGCCGTGATGGTGCGGGACCTCGACGAGGCGCGCGCGGTCGCGGACCTCTCGCCCGAGGAGGAGGCGCTCCTCGCCGCGGTGGAGCGACCCGTCGTCCTCTGCCGCCGGCGCGCGACTCCGGGCGGCGCGCCGCAGCTCGCGCCGGAGCTCGCGCCGGGGAGCCCGCTCGTGGGGCTGCTCCTGCCCTACACGCCGCTCCACCACCTGCTGCTCGCCGTCGCCGGTCGCCCGCTCGTCATGACGAGCGGGAACCTCTCCGACGAGCCGATCGCCTTCGAGGACGACGACGCGCTCCGGCGGCTCGCCGCGATCGCCGACCTGTTCCTCGTCCACGACCGGCCGATCGCGTCGCGCTGCGACGACTCGGTCGCGCGCGTCGTCGCGGGCCGCCCGCTCGTCCTGCGCCGCGCGCGCGGGTTCGTGCCGCGCCCGGTGCGGGTGACGCGCCGCTTCCGGCGGCCGATCCTCGGGGTCGGGGCGCAGCTCAAGAACGCCTGCTGCCTCGGGCGCGGCGACGAGGCGGTGCTCGGGCCCCACGTCGGCGACCTCGACGGCCTCGAGACCTACGGCGCTTTCGAGGCCGCCGTGGCGCGCCTCGAGGCCTTCCTCGCCCTCCAGCCCGAGGCGGTCGCCTGCGACCTCCACCCGCTCTACCTCTCGACGCGCTACGCCCGCGAGCGGGCCGCCGCGCTCGGCGTGCCGCTCGTCGAGGTTCAGCACCACCACGCCCACGCGGCGGCCGCGATGGCGGAGCACGGCCTCGACGGGCCGGTGCTCGCGCTCGCCTGGGACGGCACCGGGCTCGGCACCGACGGGACCGCCTGGGGTGGCGAGCTGCTCCTCGTCGAGCGCGGCCGCTTCGAGCGGCTCGCCACGTTCCGGCCGGTGCGGCTCGCCGGCGGGGACCGGGCGATCCGCGAGCCGTGGCGCGTCGCGCTCGCGGCGCTCGACGACGCGTTCGGACCCGGGGCGCCGCTCGACCTGCTGCCGCTCTTCCGCGCGGTGGACCCGAAGGAGCGCGACGTCGTCCTGCGGATGCTCGCCGGAGCGGTGAACAGCCCCGCAGCGCACGGCGCGGGGCGCGCATTCGACGCCGCCGGCGCGCTCGCCCTCGCCCGGCCCGTGGCGCGGTTCGAGGGGCAGGTCGCGCTCGCGCTCGACGCCGCCGCCGAGGGCGGGGCCGCCCCGCCGTACCCGTTCGACCTCGACCTCGCGCGCCCGATCGAGGAGCTCGATCTCCGCGCGACCTGGCGCGCGATCGCGGCGGACGTCCTCGCGGGCGTCGCCTGCGGAGCCATCTCGGCCCGCTTCCACGCGACCCTCGCGCGAGCCGGGGCGGAGCTCGTGCGGCGCGCGGCCCGGCGTACGGGGGTGCTGCCGGTCGTGCTCACGGGCGGCTGCTTCCAGAACGCCCGGCTCGCCGAGGGGCTCCTCGGAGAGCTTTCGAGCGGTTTTCCGGTATACCTCCCCAGAGAGGTTCCGCCAGGGGACGGAGGGATCGCGCTCGGTCAGGCGATCGTCGCGGACGCGACGCTCGGGTGACCGAGGAGGAGAACGCGCATGTGTCTTGGAGTCCCAGGCAAGGTCCTCGCCATCGACGGGATGAACGCGACGGTGGACTTCTTCGGCGTGAAGAAGGAGCTGCGGCTCGACATCGTGGACGAGCCGGTGAAGATCGGCGACTACGTCCTGAACCACGTCGGGTTCGCGATCCGCCGGATCCCGCCCGAGGAGGTCCAGGAGACGCTCGCCCTCTTCGACCAGATCCTCGAGATCACCGGCGCGAAGGACGACCTCATGGCCGCGGACGTCCGCGGCGAGATCGCCGCGGGCAAGGACAAGCCGTGACCCGCGACCTGTTCGCCGAGCTCAAGTTCCGCGACCCGGCGCGCGCGCGGGCGCTCGCGGAGGCGATCCAGCGGAACGTCGCCGCCATCGGCCGGCCCGTCTCGGTGATGCACGTCTGCGGCAGCCACGAGCAGGCGATCGCGCGCTTCGGCCTGCGCGCGGTCCTCCCCGAGGGGCTGCAGCTCATCATGGGCCCCGGCTGCCCGGTCTGCGTGACGGACGGCCCGGAGGTCGACGAGGCGGTCGCGCTCGCCGCGCAGGGCGCGCGCGTCTGCACGTATGGCGACATGCTCCGCCTGCCCGGCACCGCGCGCTCGCTCGCCGACGCGAAGGCTTCGGGCGGCAAGGTGGAGATCGTCTACTCGGTCGCGCAGGCGGTCGAGCTCGCGGAGAAACACCCCTCTGACGAGGTGGTCTTCCTCGGCAGCGGCTTCGAGACGACCGCCGTCGCGACCGCCGCGATCGCGCTCTCGCCGGCGCCGCGGAACTTCTCCATCCTGTCGGTGCACAAGTACGTGCCCGCCGCGATGGAGCTGGTCGCGTCGATCGAGACGACGAACATCGAGGGCTACATCGCCGCGGGCCACGCCGCGATCGTCACCGGCTTCGGGATCTTCGAGCCGTTCGCGGCGCGCACCGGCTGCCCGGTGGTCGTCGCGGGCTTCGAGCCGCTCGACATCCTCGCGGCGATCGCGAAGCTCACCGAGCTCATGCGCGACGAGCGGCCGGAGGTGTTCAACGCCTACCCGCGCTGCGTCTCGCGCGAGGGGAACCTCGCCGCCCAGAAGACGCTCTGGAAGGTCTTCCGGCCGGTGACCGGGAAGTGGCGCGGCATCGCCGAGGTGAAGGACGGGAACCTCGACCTGCGCCCGGAGTGGGCGGCGATCGACGCGCGGCGAAGGTTCGCGATCGACACCGCCGCCGTCCGCGACGCGGACGCCGAGGAGGAGGCGAAGGGGTGCATCTGCGGGTCGATCATGCTCGGCCTCGCCGTCCCCACCGATTGCCCCCTCTACCAGCGGACCTGCGTCCCGGACTCGCCGGTCGGCGCCTGCATGGTGTCGTCGGAGGGGCAGTGCCGCATCTGGCACACCTACGGCGGCACGCCGGACCTCCGCAGAGTGGGGACCTAGGAGATGGCGATGGAGAAGCCAGCACGCCGGATCGGCCTCAAGCACGGCTCGGGCGGGCGCGCGATGCGCCAGCTCATCGAGGACACCTTCCTCCAGCTCGCGACGCCGGTGGACGGCATCGGCCTCGCGGCGCTCGACGACGGCGCCGCGCTCCGCGTCGGCGACCGCTGGCTCGTCGTGACGACCGACTCGCACGTGGTGCAGCCGATCTTCTTCCCTGGCGGCGACATCGGGCGGCTGTCGATCTCGGGGACGGTGAACGACCTCGCGATGATGGGCGCGACCGAGCCGGTGGCGCTCACCTGCGCGGTGATCCTCGAGGACGGCTTCCCGCGCGACGACCTCGAGCAGATCGTCCGGTCGATGGCCGACACGGCGCGCGAGGCCGGCGCGCCGATCGTCACGGGTGACACGAAGGTGATGGGCAAGGGCGAGGTGGACGGGATCGTCCTCAACACCACGGGCGTCGCGTTCGCCGACCGCGTCGTCACCGACGCCGGCCTCCGCGCCGGCGACCGCCTCATCGTGACCGGCACCGTCGGCGACCACGGCATGGCGATCATGTCGCGCCGCCACGACCTGCGGCTCGAGGGCGACCTCCGCTCCGACGTCGCGCCGGTGAACGGGCTCGTCCGCGAGGCGCTGCGCGCCGGCGGCGAGGACGTCGTCGCGATGAAGGACCCGACCCGCGGCGGCGTCGCGGGGGTGCTCCACGAGATGGCCGCGAAGGGGAAGGTCGGGATCGTCATCGACGAGGGGGCGGTCCCGGTGCGCGACGAGGTCCGCGCCGCCGCGGAGATGGTCGGCATCGACCCGCTCCTCGTCGCGAACGAGGGGAAGGCGGTCATCGCGGTCCGCGCGGCGTCGGCCGAGAAGGTCCTCGCGGCGCTCCGCGCCCACCCGCTCGGCGGGGCCGCCGCGATCTTCGCGACGGCGATCGCCGACCGGCCCGGCACGGTGATCCTCGACACGGGGTTCGGCAAGCGCATGCTCGCCGAGCCCGAGGGTGAGCTGCTCCCGCGGATCTGCTGATCCGCGCGCAACCTGGACCTGGACCTGGACCTGGACCTGGACCTGGACCTGGACCTGGACGTGGACGTGGACGTGGAGAAACTTCGTTGCACGAATACTCCCTCGTAGAAGCCCTGGTCCGGCGCGTCGAGGACGAAGCTCGCCGCCGCAACGCGATCGCCGTCCACGGACTCTCCGTGCGCATCGGTGAGCTCGCCGGGGTGGACCCGGAGCTCTTCCAGACCGCCTACGAGACCTTCCGCGCCGGGACGATCTGCGAGCGCGTCCCCCTCGCGCTCTCGCGCGTCCCTGCCACCTGGGCGTGCCCGCGCTGCCGCCGGCCGATCCCACGCGGCGAGGCGCTGACCTGCCCGGACTGCCACGAGGCCGCGCGCCTCGACGAGGGCGGCGACGCGCTCACCCTCGACCGCATCGAGATGGAGGTGCCCTGATGTGCACGACCTGTGGCTGCGGCGACACCGACCTCGTGCCGGTGGAGCTGCACGAGAAGATCCTGGCCGGGAACGACCGCGCCGCCCGGCACAACCGTGAGCACTTCGTCGAGTCGAGCGTCCTCGCGCTGAACCTCATGGGCTCTCCGGGCGCGGGGAAGACCGCAGTGCTCGAGGCGACCGCGAAGGCCGCCGCCGCGAAGGGCTGGCGGCTCGGCGCCGTCTCGGCCGACCTCGCGACCGACAACGACGCGCGCCGGCTCGAGAAGGCCGGCATCCCGTCGAAGGCGATCACGACCGGCCAGGCGTGCCATCTCGACGCCGAGGTCGTCCACCGCGCGCTCCACGGCTTCCCCTGGCGGAACACCGACGTCTTCTTCATCGAGAATGTCGGGAACCTCGTCTGCCCCGCGATCTACGACCTCGGCCAGGCGGCGAACGTCGTCGTGCTCTCGGTCACGGAGGGCGAGGACAAGCCGCTCAAGTATTTGGTGATGTTCAGGGCGGTGGACCTCGTGCTCCTCACGAAGTGCGATCTCGTCTCGCACCTCGACGTGGACCTCGCGAAGCTCCACGACGCCCTCGCGCGCGTCATGCCGCGGCCGAGGGTGATCGAGGTCTCGGCCCGCACCGGCCAGGGCATGGACGCGTGGGTCGCCTGGGTCGCGGAGCAGCGGAGTGTCGTCGCGCCGGGCCGGGTCGCGATGAAGCTCGAGGTGCCGGAGGGGATGGGCGGGCGGCACAGGCACGGGTAGCGGTCGCGGGTACGCCGTGCTGCTCGGGCTCG
>WNFU01020320.1_pt1 | contig 10706 bp, 7 predicted proteins | sample 5400121 | NCBI WGS metagenome assembly WNFU01 (sample SAMN13153360, study PRJNA577476) | soil metagenome | isolation source: 100 cm soil or saprolite under grassland replicate 1 | place: USA:California | collected 2016-06-15
GGGGATCTCGATCTCGGCAACGACGGTGCGAAAGCCGGCACGGGAGTCGGATCTGCGTCCGGCGGGCGAGCGAGGCGGGCTTGCCTGGCGCGAGTTCGTCCGTGCGCAGGCGGCGGGAATCATCGCCTGCGACTTCTTCACCGTCGACACGCTCTGGCTCGGACGCCTATACGTGTTCTTCTTCGTCGAGCTCGGCAGCCGACGCGTGCACCTTGCCGGCTGCACCGCCCATCCCAGCAGCAGTTGGGTAGTCCAGCAGGCCCGCCAGTTCGCGGGGTCGCTGTCCGAGCGCGCGCTACCAATCCGTTTCCTGATTCGTGATCGCGACAGCAAGTACACCGCCGCCTTCGACGAGATCTCCCGGAGCGAACGGATCGAGGTGATCCGCACACCGATACGAGCGCCGAGAGCGAACGCCTACGCCGAGCGCTTCGTCGGCACCATCCGACGTGAATGTCTCGACTGGATCCTGATCCTCAGCCGAGGGCACCTCGAGCGCGTGCTCAACGCTTACGTCGACCATTACAACAGCCACCGGCCGCACCGAGCGCTCAAGCTCGTCCCGCCGGACGCGGCCGCACCAACTCTTCGTCTCGTCGCCACGGGGCCTGACCGTCCCATTCACCGACGCGAGCTGCTAGGCGGACTGATCCACGAGTACCGACGGGCGGCCTAAACGGAACGACCAGACTTTGCGCACCCCACACGCGGCCATGGGCGACACGCGCCCGGCCCGCGTGTACCCGCGTGTTGCTCACACAGGCTACGCCACATACTCATTTGCAGGGATTTTAGCGAAAGCCCTCTCCCGGACTCGAACCGGGGACCGCCCTCCTTACCATAAGTGGTCTACATGGAGCTGCCGTTCACGTCCCGCGCGCATCTGGGCCGCCCTGCGCGTGCGCTGATCAGCCGACGACTCCCGTTCCGCTGACGGCGAGGCTGTGCTGGCCGCGCCCGTCCGCATAGAGGGTGATCGTCGCCTTCCATTGGCCTGGGAATGCGATGAACGTCACAGAGAACGCGCACGCGCGACCCGGCGCGAGCGTTTTCCCACACGACCCGTACGCGACGCTGAAGTGTTTCGGATCGGAGCTGGTGATGCTGCGAATCGTGAGCGTCGCGTTCCCGGTGTTCGAGAGTGTGACCTTCTGCATCGGCGACCGCGTTCCGCAGTCGGTGCAGACAGTGCCGAAGTCGACGCTCGTCGGCGAGAGGACGACGTACGGCGCGAGGCCGACGCCGGTGAGCGTCGCCGCGAGCGGCGTGCCGCCGTCGGTGCGCGTGACGGTGAGTTTCGCGCTTCGATTGCCGTTTGAGACCGGCGCGAAGACGACACTGATCGTGCAGCTGCTCGACGGGTTGAGCATGCCGCTGCAGGTGTTCGCGGTGATCCGGAAGTCCTTCGATCGCGTCGTAGCGCCCGCGTACGGGAACGGCGAGGACCCCGCGCTGAGCGTAAAGGCGGTCGTCGCGGAGCGCACACCGACGCGCACGCTGCCGAAGTCGAACTTCGCCGGAGCGAGCGTCGGTGCGACCGAGACGCCGACTCCGCCCAGGGCCGCGCTCACGTGCGGCCCGCCGTCGCTCCGGCTGACGACGAGCGTGCCGAGCCGCTTGCCCTCGGCGACGGGGACGAACGTGACGCCGATCGTGCAGCTGTGGCGCGGATCGAGCCGCGCCGGGCAGTTGTTCGCGGTGATGCGGTAGTCCTTCGCCGTGGCGCCGATGCTGGCGATCGGAAGCGCGCTCGAGCCGGCGGTGAGCGTGAAGTTGGTGGGGGCCGAGCGCTTGCCGATGTGGATGCCGCCGAAATCGGCGTGGTCAGGCGTTAGCTTCGGCGCGACCGCGAGGCCGGTGCCGTTGAGCGGCGCCGTCAGCGGTGCGCCGCCGGCGCGCTCGACCGTGAGCGTCCCCTTTCGGACGCCGGCCGCGCTCGGCGCGAAGACGATGCCGATTGTGCACGTGTCGCGCGCCGCGAGCTGGGCGCCGCAGCTGGTGCCGTCGACCACGAAATCGGGTGGGTCGCTTGCGATCTTGATCCCCGTCAATGCCGTCGAGCCAGCCGTGAGCGTGAATTGCGTCGGCTGCGAGCGCGTGCCGAGCTGCACCGTGGCGAAGTCCGCGTGCGTCGGTACGAGCTTCGGCTCCGTGGGCGCGAGGCCGACGCCGCGCAGCCCGGCCGTGAGCGGTGCGGCGCCGCGCGCCCGCGCCACGGTGAGCGTGCCGTCATGGCCGCCCGTTGCCCGGGGCGCGAAGGTCACCTGGATCGCGCAGGTGCTTCCGGGCGGGAGCCGGCCGGAGCACGAGTTCACCCCGATCCGGAACTCGGATGACGCGGTCACGCCGACGACCTCGAGCGTGGACGATCCCGCAGCGAGCGTGAACGTCACCGGCGTCGAGCCGGAGCCGACTTGGACGCTGCCGAAGTCGGCGTGCGCCGGTGTGAGGTTCGCCTGCGTCGGCGGACGGACGGCTGTGCCGGTCAGCGCCGCCGTGAGCGGGCGGCCGCCGTCACGGCGCGCCACCGTCAGAGTCGCACTGCGGGTGCCGGCGGAGACGGGCGCGAACACGACGCGGATCCTGCACGCGCTCCCGGCAGACAGCTGGTCTGGGCAATCGTTCGCCGCCACCGTGAACTCCTGCGACCCGGTCGCGATCTCGGCGACGGGCAGTGGGACGTTGCCCGCGCGGAGCGTAACGGTCTCCGCCGGAGCGGTCGAGCCGACCTTGGTCCGCCCGAAGCTCGGGCTGGGCGGTGCGAGCGTCGCGCCGACGAACCTCACCGCCGTCCCTTCCAGCACGAGCGTCAGCTCCGGATCCTCGATGAAGGAGATCGTCAGACGGCCCTCGACGTGACCCGGACGGTCCGGCTGGAACACGATGCCGACGCTGCAGCTCGAGCGCGCGGCCAGACGGCGGGGGCAGCCACTCTCGACCCGGAAGGCGGCCGGCGACGCGTCGATTCGAAGCTTGCGCAGCTCCTGCGAGCCGCTCGACAGGACGAGCGACTCAGGCGCCGAGCTGCCGCCGACGCGGACGTCGCCGAACGTCAGCCGCGCAGAGCTCGTGACCACGCGGCCGTCCGGCAGCCGTACGCTCGGAGCTGTGGCACGCCGGGCGCCGCCGAAGAAGGTCGTGTGCCGGTGGCCGAGCAGCGACTGCCCACGGGCGGTTTCGACGGCCGTGAAAGCGCCGACGACCACGACCGTCGCGGCGAGCGTCGACACGAGTGGCGCAGCGACCGGAGTTGCGCTGCCCGCGGCGATTCGATGCCGAAGGCGGTCGAACAGCAGTGCGAGCGCCGTGACGAACCAGAGCCTGCGCACGCTCCAGTTGCGACTCGTGACGAACTCCTTGATCGTGTCGCCGAGCAGCTGCGAGAGCACGAGTCCGGCGAAAGCCCCCTTTGGGCCAAGCCAGCCGAGCACGGCGGCGCCGACGGCGCCGATCATCAGGCGGAGCGCAAAGTCGCGCGACGTGACGACCCCGAGCAGGGTCGCGAGCAGGCTGCGCTTCTCCGGCGGCGCCTCGGAGGCGACCGGCTCCGACATCAGAGCCCCACGTCCTCTCGCTTGTCCACGGCTCTCTGGCCGGCGGGACGACGCTCCCCGACTGCCTCGCCCGCAGAAAGCTTTCAAGGCGGCGGCGTTCCCGACGGCTGGCTGTAGTCGATTCTCTTACCGCCTCGCGTCTGATGCAAGCCGGTAGGTGCCGGAAAGCCCGATGCTGATGGAACTCGACGACCGTGATTGGCGGGTGCGGTTCCTGATCCAGGATCGCGCCGCAGCGTTCCGGCGTGCCTTGAACGTGCTCTTGGCGACGGAGAAGGCCAAGGTCATCGGCACCCCTGCGCAAGCGCCGACGCGAGCTTCCTGATTTGCGACTGGTTGCGAGCGATTGCAGCCAGGAGGCTCCATAAAGGCTGAAGGGTGTCAAAACTCCGATCCGACTCTCGAGACGGGGATTAGGTTGTGACCGGCGGCCCCTCTGCGCCCTCGCGGTGGATTCGGAGCGCAAGGCTGCTTGGGTTCGTTCAACTGGGGGTCGTTCCTAGGTCCTGATTCTGGTTTCACGCGCGCGCGCGTTTACCAGAAACCGCTGAACGGCGCAAGAACTGTCAGCCCTGACTGGGCCTGGGAGGATCGCTAGATGCTCCTCTCTTTCGCTTACCTTGCTTTCGCTGCCGTTCTGAGGCTGCTCGTTCGCGGTCGGCGACCCGAGTTCGCCAAGGACGTGGAGCTGGTGTTGCTGCGCCACCAGCTTTCGGTTCTGGCTCGTCAGCATCGACGCCCGAGGCTTCGGCCCGCCGATCGTGCGCTCATCGCCGTCCGCACCGCTCGCCGCGGCTTCTCGCCGCCGATCTGCAGGAGCGGATTTGCGACTGCCGTCGGAAGACCGGCTGGGGGCCGCGGCTTGTGGCCGGGGCGACGGGTTTTGCGCACTCGACCGTCTGGAAGGTGCTCCACCGGGCCGGCATCTCGCGTCGACCGCGGGCGGTTAGGGAGCCGGCCAACAGCTACGAGTGGCCTTGCCCGGGTGATCTGCTGCACATGGATGTCTGCAGCTACGCGCGTTTCCTGCGGCCCGGGCACAGAGTTACCGGCAACCGCTCTCAGTCGTTGCGCGGTCGCAGCGTGGAGAAGCGGGTCGGCTACGACTACGCGCACGCGATCGTCGACGACCATTCACGGCTCGCTTATGTCGAGCTCCACGACGACGTGAAAGCCGCGACAGTGACCGGCTTCCTCCAACGGGCGCTGGCCTTCTTCGCCGAGCATGGCATCGTCGCGAAGCGGCTGATGACCGATAACGCCTTCACCTACGTGAAGAGCCGCTCGCTGCGCGAGCTGCTCGCCAGCCACGAGATCCGCCATCTCACCACCGAGCCCTACCGGCCACGCACCAACGGCAAGGTCGAGCGCTTCCACCAGACGATGGCTCGCGAATGGGCCTACGGACTCGCCTACCGCTCACATCGACAACGCAACCAAGCCTTGCCACACTGGCTCAACCACTACAACCGGCGACGGCCACACAGCTCACTCGGCGACCGGCCACCAATCAGCCGCGTTCACAACGCCCGTGGGTAGGACAACTAGTCAGGCGGTAGCGGCCGCGCGACGACTTCGAGCTGTCGACGCTTTGTCGGGCGTTTGCCGGTTCGATCAGCCGATCACGGCGACATAGAAGGAGTGGTCCTCTCTTGCCGTCTCGCCCGCGTTGTTGGTGATGACGAGGACATGGTTGATGTCGTTGCCGATAGGGCAGGCGCTTCCCTCGGCGGTGCCGCCGCAGGGACCTGCGCTGACCATGCCGCGAAACTCGGGGTCACTCGCGCGTGCCGAAGTGGCCATGATCAGCTTCCCGGCGACCGAGGCTCCGAAATCGATGACGTATTGGCCTCCGGTCGGGTGGGCCACGCTCACCCCCCCGGATTGGGCGACGATGCTGCCGTCGGGCCCGACGAGTGCCCATCTCGCGCCGGGTCCCGGAGCGCCTTGCGGGCCCGCCGGCCCCGTTGCTCCTACCGCGCCTGCTGGCCCGGTTGGTCCTGCTGGGCCTGCCGGACCGGCCGGGCCGCGCGGGATCTGATTCCTCGCGAAGTCGACCCGCCGCAGCGAATAGTTCCTCACCTTCGCTGAGACGACGGCGTTATTCCTGAGCTGCGGCGTGCCCACACTGTTTCGCGGAAGCACGATCGAAACGCCGGCGAAGCTCGTTCCGCTCAATGCGATGAGCAGAGCGAAACCGGCGAGCACGGTGGCAGGCGACAGACGACCAACAAGACGTCTCATGTTCCCCCCTTCTTCCTGCCGGGCTTGGCGCACGAGACTCGCACAGCCAGCCGACGATCGCAACCGCGCCCGTTGACCGTCGGCGCAGCGTCATTCGCCGCGCTTGAATGCACCTGAGCGGGCCGGCGCGGACGGCCAACGCATCAGATGCTCGGCCTACTCGCCCGGCGCGAAAAGAGACGCGCGCTTAGAAGCTCTAACTGACTGCGATAGCGCCCGCATCCGTCGAGGCGCATGCGGACTTTAGGTTCGGTTTAGCTCGCGTTTGTGCCGTGTTCGGCGGCCGCCGCGACCCTCGGCGTGCAGATGCGGGAATCGGTCCGGCTGACGCAAGCTTGTGGGGTAAGGAAACTCGATTCCACCGGGACGGGTGCTGGTGATCCACGCCGGACCGGTTAAGACTGCGCGTCGTGCTGGCGTGTTTGCTGTACCGGCTGCTGTGCGGCGTCGTTCGCTTGCTCGCCCGCGGCGGGGGTGAGCGTGAGCACGCTTCGCCGCTGGCACCGCGCACTGCTGCAGGGAGGTCGGAAACGCCGCCGCGTGCCCGGTCGTCCCCCGCTTGCGGCCGAGACGCGCGGCCTGATCCAACGACTGGCGAGAGAGAACCCTCGCTGGGGCTACATACGTATCCAGGGTGAGCTGCTCAAGCTCGGCATCGGCGTCTCCGCCACTACGATCGCCACCGTGCTGCGCAAGTCGGGCATGGGGCCGGCACCGCGGCGCATCGGCCCCACCTGGTCTGAGTTCCTGCGCGCCCAGGCGCACGGGATACTCGGCGGCGGTCTGCGCTCTGCGCTGGCAGACGACGGCCTCGAGGGCGACGCGTCCGAGCGCAGCTGGTCCGCTCAGGATCGGGAGGCCTGCCAGCTGGAAGCTGACGACACCCTCTTCCCGGGCGCTGCTGACGAACGCCGGTTGGCTTCGCGCCCGCTGCCGGGTCAGGGGCCGCTCGTGCGCCTACCGCCATCGCATCGATCGCACGCTCGCGACGGACCGAGAGCAGGACGGCGCGCACGTCACCGCTCCACTGTTCTTGCTAGGACGACAAAGCAATCGCCGGTCCGCGCCCAGCTTCCGGGCCAACCACGAGCCGGATCTGCTCGGACCGCTCCCAGGAATCTTCAGCCTCGCGGCGTCACCACAACCGAACGACCAGCAACCTACCTCGCAGCCTGAATCGAGTTTCTTTACCCCACAGGGGCCAACGGCCGAATCCGGTTCAGCGGGGTACCCACCGTGTACCGCGATCGCGTCTAGACGTTCATGGACTCGCGATGGAGGCGATGACGAAGGTTGGGAGGGATCCCCTTCGGCTTCACCGGCGGCGTCTCGAACCAACCCACCTGGTGGGCCAACGCGACGTGCGGCCACGTTTCTACCGAATGACGCGGCGGACGTAGTTGCCGTTGTCGAACATGTACGGGCGTCCCGCATCGGCAGCGAGGAACGAGAGGTCGGCGAGGCGACGAGCGACAGCCGCCGCTCCCTGATCCAGTTCATCGACGTTGCCGTGCCAGGGATCGGTCACGAGAACGTCTTCTTCGATAGGGTGGATGGTCGGTGGTGGAAAGGCTCCGGGCCCCAGGGCCACAGCAAAGCCGCTCACGTTTTCCAGGCGGGCTTCCGCTTCGACAGGTCCGTCGTAGCCGACCAACCGATACACCTGCTGCGCAAGGAGGAGGAAGTCGTGCGTGTACTCAACGATCGCCGCCGACGGAAGCGTCTTTTGGCCGGCGGCTTCGTCCGGAAACATGGGCTCAAGTAGGTCGCCGTACTCCGCGACGCCGTTCCGCCATAACCGGATGAGATATCGGGGATACGTGTCGTCGCGATCGGGCAGCTGTCCGTAGAAGCCCCGCGTCGTTCGCTGCAGGCGAAAGTGGGTTAGGGGAGCCTCCTCCGCGCGCCAGCGGTCAGCGAGTGCGTTGCTCAAGTCGTAAAGCTGCTCGGGGTCGATCCGGATCGGGTCGATGACCGCACCCGCAGCTTCGGTTGGTATCGCGAGAACGGATAGCCATGCCGGATTGCGTCCCGACCCAGTCTCCGCGCGGTAAAGACGAAACTCTCGCTCGAGGAGTTCGCGTTGCTCACGCCTCACCTCATCGGTGCGCCCCGCCGGCTCCTGTCGTTCTGGCACCCCGAGACCCGCTGCCTCTCGAATAAACCGCTCGCGATAGGCGTCAGCGACCTCGGCCTCAGTCATCTCACGCACGAGAAGATTCCTCCGCTCGTAATATCGCCCGTTCGAGCAGCGATGCGGCCTTCGACGAGGGAACACCTCGACGACGAGATACGACCCTCCTCCCTGCGCCGGAATTGAGTGGATGTCGAATGGAAGGCGCGGCTCGCCCCGTGAGTCGAGAACATTGTTCAGGCGTTCGTAAAGAGAGCCATCGGCGATCGGCATCAAATCTACAGCCGCCTTAGCACCCCCCTCGACCTGCCCCTCGACGATCCCATAGATGATGTGCCCGCCCCCGGAGTTGGTCATCCCCTGCGCGTCCCGCTCTGCCTCTAACTTCTGCTCATTCGTATCAAGGTTCAGTTGCTGCTTGAACTCCAGCCGAGCCGACTCGTGCCGCCCTTGTTCACACAGTTCACACAGGTCCGCCTCGTTCCAAAGCGCCGCGGGCTTCTCGTCAATCGACACAGCGTCCGATCTTAGGTCGACGGTGAGCGAAACCCGATCTCGAAGCGCGGCTCCTCGCTCTCAGGCTTGAGCGTCTGCATCGTGACGGCGACGGCGTCGGGCGCGATCAGGACTATGTGGTCGTCGGACGTCGTGAACTGCATGAACGAGCGGAAGGTGCCGATCGTCTTGATGCGGATCGGTCCCGCCGACGTGAGCAGGAACCAGGCGGGTAACTCGGCCTCGGATTTCGCATCGAATGTGAACTGCGCGTGCGCGTGCTCCAAGGCTTGGAGTACGCGCTCGGCGTCCGACGATTGTCCGGGAAAGACCATGGTCGCGGCGAAGAGTGCCCGCGGCGCCGGACGGTGTACGAGGTGGCAGGCGGACCGCGCGAGGCGGGTCGAACACCAACTGGCGCTATCCCGTCGCACGGCCCGCGCCGCAACCTAAGGAGTGTCGCGGTTCAGCAGGGCGCCCCATCGCTGAATCGCGTTCGGCGGGGTGCCGCCGTCGTCAACACGCGATCGGATCGAAGTTTCGATCTAGACGACGATGTCTAGATCCGAATGATCGACAACGCGCGGCTGTTTACCGCTCGTCCGTGACAGGCCGAGGCATAACAAGAACGCGTAGGCCCTAGGAGTTTAGGGACAGGGGCGCAGCCCGAGTGGATAGAGAGCCCAAAGCTAGCTGGGACCGGAGGGACAAGGCGGCGCGGCCCGGCAGTTGCTCGGGGAACGAAGACGCTCGTGCCTCAGGAAGAGTGCGCAATCACGTATTCGACATCTCCTTCCATCAGGTCGGCGGCTTTCGCGGTCACGTGCTTGCCCGACTGTGCGCGGATCTCATGGCGAAGAGCGTCCAGCTGCCCGCGTTGCGCCTTCGTCATCAAGCTGTTGGCCACTCCGTTCGAATCGATCTGACCCAAGCTCGCCAGCTTCTCGATGAGGGCCACCAGGCTCTCGGGCGTGGCGACGAGCTCGAACGAGGCCGAGCCGGTCGCCGTCGATCCGGCCACGTCGCTCCCGGTTGCCGAGAGCACGTGGGTCCCCAAGGGGTACCACAGCAGATCGACGTTCTGGGCGTCCGACACCGGAGTGGTGTCCAGCGTTCCCGCGACGGTCGCTATCCCGGATCCCGGGAAGGGATCGGTCGCGCTGAAGTGAGCCGTGAACGACTGGAGGCGAGTGTACGTGGGCTGATCGACAGAGACCGCAATGACGGGAGCGCGGGTGTCGATCTTGAGCTCCCGGCTCCTGGGCTGCTCTTCATTGAGCGCGTAGTCGCGTGCACGGTAGTAGAGCCTCGTGTCCCCCTCGTCGGAATAGAGGAACGGGCCGCCGTACATCGCCCAGCTCATCAGATCGCGACTCGTCTCGATGGCCGCGATGCCGGTGCCGCTGAAGTCCTGCGCGCTCAGAGTGACGGTGACCGGGGCGAGGAGCCAGCCCATTTTTCCAGGGACGTGGCCGCTCAAGGAGATTGCGGTGACGGGCCGTTCGAACTGGCCGCGCTGAAGCTCCAGGTGGAGCCGCTGCGCGGTCTCGGGCGAGACCTGCACGCCGGCTTGCCGGAGCACCCCGAGCGGAGCGGCCTCGAACTCCCTCCGCAGTTGGGGATCCGACTCAACCCGGGTGCGAAACGCGGCGAGGAGCATCTCTTGCATGGGGGACACGAGCGGTCTCCTTGGGGTTGCGGTCAGGTCACCGGAGAGCGGAAGATCGAACGACCCCAGCTCGCCGCGTAGATGAAGCGCGCGCCGGTCGACTCGCGGACGAAGTCTATTTCGTTCAGGTGAGCGCGGCGAGGCAGCCCCTGGGCCATGAGCTGCCAGCTCTCGCCGCGGTCGGTGCTCATGTACACGCGGCTGTCGGTCGACACGAACATCGTCTTCGGGTCCACGGTCCAGTCGGTGCTGAGCCCCCAGAACATCTCGAGCGGGAGGTTGCGCGCGACCCGCTCCCAGACTCCGCCCTGGTAGCGGAGCACGATGCCATTGGGGCCGCGGTTCGCGATCGCGTAGGCGTAGCTGGCTTCGTGCATCAGCACGCGCACAACCGAGCCCGGGCCATCTTTTCCGGCGTAGATGGTGTGGAAGGTCGAGCTGCCCGCGGTGGTATCGAAGGCGGCGATCCGGCCGTCGCTGAAGCCGGCGAAGATGACGCGCCCGTCGCCGGAGTTGGCGCAGGTGATGGTGGCGCTGTTGGTGACGGTGATCGTGCCCAGGTACTCCCAGTGCAGGTTGCTGCCGTCGTTGCGCGCGAACCCGCCGTACA
>WNFU01011262.1_pt1 | contig 10704 bp, 10 predicted proteins | sample 5400121 | NCBI WGS metagenome assembly WNFU01 (sample SAMN13153360, study PRJNA577476) | soil metagenome | isolation source: 100 cm soil or saprolite under grassland replicate 1 | place: USA:California | collected 2016-06-15
GTCGGCCAGGTAGAACCAGTCGCCATGCTCGACGGCCAGGGCCAGGCGGGACACGTAGTCCAGCACGCCGGCGTAGGCCTCGGCGATGCGCCGCTCGGTGCTGGTCAGTGACACGGCCATCGGGTCAGTCCCCCTCGTCGCTAAGGGCTTGGGCGTCGGGGCTGAGCCAGCCGCCGACCGGGCTGAGCGTCCGCCAGGCGGCGCCCAGCCGCTCGGTCGCGGCCGTGATGACCTCGGCAGTGAGGTGCAGTTCGGTGGCGGCCAGGCGAGGGGCGTCCGCCGGGCCGGTCAGCGTGCCGTGTCGGCCGCTGCCGACCAGCAGGTCCGCGAGCTGCTCGCACAGTTGCGGGAGCCGGCTGGTGAGCAGATGCAGCGCGGCGGCGGTGTCGAAGAGGTCAGAGCCGGAGGCCAGGCCGGGCACGGGGCGGCGGTCGAAGGTGGCGTGGTTGGCGGCGCGGACCTGCTCGGCGGCGGCGCTCACCAGCCGGGCCGGGTGCCCGCCGGCCTCCGGCACCAGGTCGATCGACTCGGGCTTACTCATGATCGGCTACTCCTTCTGGCAAGTTGCGGTGGCGGCGGCTGACCGCGGGTGTTGGTCGGGATCGGACGCGTCGGCGATGCGGTGGCGCGCTATGGCTCGGAACGAGGTGACGTCGCGAGCGTCGAGGCCGGTCCAGATCGACGGGAACCGCTGCGCGTCTCCCGGACGGGCGACCGGGATGAACGAGCGCTCGGCCGCGACGGTGGGGACCTCGCCGGCGGCCACGGCCAGCAGGACGCCCTCCCGGACCGGCTCGGCTCGAAGGTTCAGCCGGCCGCCCGATCGCTCGTCGAGCAGGCGGAACCATGCTGGCGAGGACGCCCAGTACAGGTTGCCGGCGCGGTCGCGAGCCACCGCGAGCGGGCAGAGGGCGGCGCGGGCCAGGAAGACCAGGTGCGGCCGGCCCCGATCGACCCATGCGAGCGCCGCCGGGCCGCGCATGGTCGATAACAGGCCGCAGACGGCCGACAGGTCGTCGCGGACCCGGTCGAGGGCGAGGCAGAGAACCTCGCTGTCGGTGTCGCCCTGCCGGGAGGGCAGCTCGTATGGGAGCCTGCCGACCAGGTCGTCGATGTCGAGGTCGCCGTTGTGGGTGCCGATTAGCCCGGCGCCGGCCACCAGCGGCGCGGCATTGGCGAGCGCGTCGAGGGCGGGCAGGTAGCCGGCGTGCCAGACGTCGTCCCATGGGCGGGTGTCCTTGACCATCAGGCAATCGCCGAGCTGGACTTCGTGTCGGCAGGCCGCATCCGTCGGCGGGGGCGGCGCGGCGGGTCCCGACCGGTGGGTGACGAGCGCGAAGCCGGCGGCGTCACGTCCTCGCTGCTGGGCCAGGTGGCCGAGGGCAGCGAAGACCCTGGAAGCCCGTGCCGGCTCCGGGTCGTCCGTGGCCCGGACCATGCCGAAGATTCCACACATCTCGCCTGCTACCTGCCTGTCCGGGCCGCTGGAGGGACTGGCCGGCGGGGGTGGGGAGGCAGCGGCCCGAAACCTGTCATCTCCCCGCCCCCGCCACGTCAGAAGGGCGGCTCGTCGTTGAACTGGCCGCCGCCCTTGGCGTTCTTGGAGCCGTCGTTGTCGCGCGGGGCGCGCTCGACCTTGGCGGTGGCGAACTTCAGGCTCGGGCCGACCTCGTCGGCCTCGATCTCGGTGACGGAGCGCTTCTCGCCCTCGGGCGTCTCCCAGGAGCGGCTGCGCAGACGGCCGACCACGATGCAGCGGGCGCCCTTGGTCAGGGTCTCGCTGGCGTTCTCGGCCATCTGGCGCCAGACGTTCACGCGGAAGAACGAAGTCTCCCCGTCCTTCCAGCCGCCGCCCTCCCGTAGGCGCGGGGTCACGGCCAGCCGGAAGTTGGCGACGGCGTTGCCGTTGGGGGTGAAGCGCAGCTCGGGGTCGTCGGTGAGGTTGCCGACCAGGGTGATTTGGTTGTCTGCGGCCACGTGGTTCCTCTCCTTCTCGACGCTCGGGCGGTTGCGTGTCACCCACCACGCTGCGTCGTGTCGGCCGGGGGGTTGGGCGGCTCGGCGCGCAGCGGCGACCGAGGGGAGATCTCGTCGCCGAGTCCTCTTGACGAGGGGAATATAAGGTCTTATACTCTACTTGTGTCCGACGGGGTCTCACCAGCCCCACAACAGAGAGGAGCAGCACATGGCTCACGCAGTCGAGACTGCGTACTTCGCCGACCGGCCCGCCTGGCACGGCCGCGGCGTCACCGTCGAGGGCGCCCGCACCTGGCGGGCGGCCATGGAGATCGCGGACGCGCTCTGGGAGGTCGAGAAGCACCCCGCCTACGCGCTGGTTCCCGTGATCACCGCCGACGGCGTCAGCAACCATTACGTCCCGATGGATGGGCGCTATGCCGTCACCCGCACCCTGCGTGACGGCTCGGTCCGCGTGCTGGGCGACGTCGGCGAGCAGTGGACCCCCTTCCAGAACGTCGAGGCCGGCGAGTTCCTCGACACCCTCGTCGACGCCGGCGAACTGCGGTTCGAGTCGGTCCTGGTCCTGCACGGCGGCCGCGTCATCGTCCTGCTGGCCCGTACCCCCAACGACCTGGTCATCGGCGACGGCGACCGGGTCCGCCCCTACATCGGCCTGGTGAACTCCCACGACGGATCGATGGCGCTGAGCGTGCGCGAGTTCCAGACCCGCATCGTGTGCGCCAACACCCTGGCGGTCGGGCTGCGGGAGCGCACCCCCAACGTCTGGAAGGTCCGCCACACCGGCAACCTGCGCGAACGGCTCGAGGAGGCACGGCGCACGCTCAAGCTGCACACCACCTACAACCAGGCGTGGGCCGAGGAGATGCACCGGCTGCTGGACCAGCCGTTCAGCCAGGCCGACTACGCCGGCATGGTCAAGGAGCTGTTCCCGGTCGACCGCCGCCGTGACCGCAAGCGCGAGGACCCTAACGTCGACCGCCGGGCAGTAATGCTGGCCAACTACCACCGCACCCGCACCGTCAGCCCCGCGATGCTGGCCACCAAGTACGGCGCGTTCAACGTGGCGACCGAGGCGCTGGAGCACCTGCAGAAGGTCCGCGGCCGCAAGGGCTACGACAAGGGCGAGGTCCGGCTGATCGGCAGCCTGTTCGGTCAGATCGCCGATCAGCGCCAGCAGGTCTACGCCTACCTCATCAGGAACTGACCACACACGCGAACGGGGCGCCCTCCATGGGCGCCCCGTCGCGCGAGACCGGGTAGCCGACCGGCCCCGCCGATCCCGGGTGGGTGTGCTGGCCCATGCAAGGCGCGCCACCGGAGGGGTTGACCAGAGTGATATAAGATCTTATACTCTCTTTATCCGACCGGGCCTCACCAGCCCCCCACAAGAGGAGCGCCACATGGCACCCACGACCCGCCCCGCCGACGACCCTCTCGGCGTCGAGCCCATCAGCGTCTACACGCACGAGCAGGCGATCGCCGACGGCACCCTCGTGGCGATCAGCGAGCAGGTGGCGCGCGAGGCCGGGTTCCGGCTGCCGCTGGCGCTCACCCGCGCCGTGTTCGACGGGTGCGTCGCCTGGACCGACGCCGACACCGCGACCACCGGCGTGGTGCAGGACGAGGCCGGTCGCCTCTGGGACGTCGTCTCGATGGCCGCTCTGGCCGGCCGGCACACCAGGGGTGACCGGGTCCGCTTCCAGGTGTACCGGGTGCCCCGCGGCGACCATCACATCCCGATCGACGACCTCGACGAGGACGAGTACGAGGCGCTGTGTCTGGTCTCGCTGGTGCTTCGCTGTCGCCCCGGCGACCGCGGCGAGCCGGTCCTGACCATCATGGAGCCGGGCGAGGACTGACCAGCTCCCCGAGCGGGCGGAGTGGCCACCGAGCCGCCCCGCCGCTCCAACGGCCATCAACTCGGTCGGCGCCCGACCCGACGCGGCGCCGTCACGCCGCCCGACCCACAGGAGGGCCCGATGCGCCATGACCATCGCCTACCAGGCAATCGAAGCCCTGGCGGGCCGCTGGCGGCCGCCACGCTCTCGCCAGCGCCGCCGGGAGTGCCTATCCTCCCCAGGATGAGCCCACCCGACCCCTCCGCCGAGGCCGAGCTGGCCCGGCTGCAGGAGCTGTACCAGGCGTACGAGCAGGCACGGACTGCGGAGCGTGCCGCCTACGAGGCGCTGGCGCAGCAGGCCCGCCGCATCAACCAGCGGGGGCTGTCGCTGGAGGCGATCGCCGCCCGGCTCGGGGTCTACAAGGCGCGCGTGCAGTACTGGGTCCGGCCGGTCAAGCAGCGCCCCCGCGTGACCCCGGACCGCCGGCGTCCACCCACGCGAGGCTCGGAGACGGGCCAGGCGGACTGACCCTGGCGCTCGTGGCCTGTGCTATGGTCGGCGCGCTCGGCAGGGTCGGTAGAGGCCCCCAAAGGGCCTGCTCTTCTCCCCTGCCGAGGTCGGACGGAGCCCCGGCGCGCAAGCGGCCGGTAAGGCTGGTAACCGGACGGCGATGGCAACATCCCGGGGCTCCTACAACCACCTTCAGGATCGGCCCGCGTCCGAGGGTGGCCACGGAAGTACCTCCTGCCGCTCCAGGTTGGCGCGGGCCAACTCCTCGGCAGAACGCTCCGCGACCTTCCAGCGACGGTGTGCCGCGAGCTCGGCGTCGGCCGCCAGCCGGCAGTAGTCGAGAGAGCGGTCGAGGGAGATGCCGATCCGGCTAAGCGCGGCGGCGACGTGTGCGGTCGTGCCGGTGCCGCCGAAGGGATCGAGCACGACCGAGGGTCGGCTCGGTGGCGGCTCCCACTGGTCGAGGTGGTATTCGCGCCACGGACCGACGCGCTGGTACTCGCCGGCCTGGTGGCGTCCGTAGGTACCTTGAGGGTTGTTGTCGCGGGGGCCGGGGCTGTAGCCGCGCCGCCGGGTGGACTGCCCGGTGCTGGGATGGTCGGTGGAGGGCGCGCAGGCGCAGGCGTAGCCGACGAGACGGGCAGAGGTCACGCCGCGCGGCACGCCGCCCCACCCGTTGCTCGGGTCGAGCCGGCCGTGGCCGCGGTTGCGCTCGGCGGACACGTCGGCCTGGAGCGTGAACTCCTGATCGGTCACCGGGAAGCGGCCCTGCCCGCATGCCAGGCAAATCGCGGGCGGGCTCCAGCCGAGGATGAGTCGGCGCGGCCACTCGGTCCCGAAGGCGGCGTAGTGCTCGGCGGCCAGGTGACCCGTACGTGGCAGGCGCTCGGTTGGCAGACTCCACACGGAGCCCGGGATCCGGCCGAGTCGGTTGGTGGGTCCGGTGTAGGTGGAGGCGCCCCTGTGGCGAACTCCCGCTTCGGATAATCGTCCCCCGAACACGTCGGCGCGGACTCGATCAGGCTGCAAGTACGGCTCGCGCAGCACGTCGCCTGCGGCGTAGTAGCGCTCGCTCTTGGTGAGCAGGAACCAGTACTCGTGGGTCGTGTGCGGCCGGTCGCGGACGCTCTCGGGGATCGGGTTGGTCTTCGCCCAGATCTGATCGCGGCGAAGGACCAGGTTCAGACCGGTGTCCAGCCCGCGGACCTGGTCGGCCAGGTCCAGTTGCGACTCGGCGTCGGCGAGGCTCAACCACCCCTGGGCGACATCCTGGAGCAGGGTCCTGGCGAGTTCCGCGCTGACCATGCCGCCAGTGAGGTGGCGGACCATGCCGGTGCAGCCGAGCGCGTACGCCCACGGCAGGCCGTGCAGGCTCTTGGCACGGAGGACCCGGCGGCGGGACGCGGTGCGTTGCCGCAGGTTGACGCGACCCTCCAGGGTGGAGGCGCTGCGGTCGGGTCCCTGCGGGGCGGCTTGGTAGCAGTCGCCGAGGTTGATCCACATCGCCCCGGAGGGCTTGAGGACCCGGACCATCTCACGGGTGGCCGCCCACAACGCCTCGAGGTAGGCGAGCGGGGTGGCCTCCAGGCCGAGCTGCCCTGGGTAGCCGTAGTCGCGGACGTGGTAGTAGGGCGGCGACGTCACGATCAGATCCACGCTCTCGTCGCGCAGCGGCAGGCGGCCCGCGTCTCCGCAGATGAGTAGCATCTCGGGCTGCTCACTCGCGTTCACCGCGACCTCGCAAGGCTGTCTGCGACCTGCTGGAAGATCCACGCTCCGACTGGCGGGGTCCAGGCCTGGCCGAGCTGGCGGACCTGCTCCCGCTTGTTGCCGGTGATGACGTAGTCGTCGAAGAAGCTCATGCCGCGCTTGATCTCCCGGGGCGCCAGCATCCTGAACCCGCAGGCGTCGATCACCGCGGCCGGGTCGACCAGCGCGTACCGATCGCTGGCGGGCAACGTTCCCAACGGGTCCGTCGCGGCCCGCCGCGGGCGGCCGGTGCGCATGTAGGGCACGAGGAACTCCCGCGGGAGCTGCACCAGCGCGTGCTCCTTGTCGGCGGTCTGGGTGGCCATCGGCTCGACCGCGACCAGCCGGCAGCGCCGCCCCGTGCCGCCCGGGTCGTGGACGTGCCCGTTGGTGGGCAACAGCAGCGCGTGGGTCTCGCTGGAGGTCTGCGTCGGCAGCGGCCGGCAGGTGAGCTGCGCCTGGTCGTTCCAGGTCCCGCCGCAGGGCACCAGCAGGGCGTGGTGGTCACGGGCGGTGAAGGCGCCGAGCGGCAACGTCACCGGCCGCGACCAGCCGGGGTTGAAGTTGGACACCACCAGCGCCTCGGGCAACGTCTCCCCGTCCAGCTCCCCCGCTGGAGATGCGACCGGCGGATGGATGAGCGCGTGATGCTGGCCTGATGCCGCGAACTTCGGCAGCGGCTCGTCCAGCCGCCGCGCGGTGGCGTTGCGGCGCAGCATCGCCAGGAACGGGACACCTGAGTCTGCGGCCATGGCATCGGGTTCCGGCGGGATGACGAAGCCGGTCTCCTGCCGGCCGGTCTGCGTGCGCATCGGCTCGGTTGCGGGCGCCGGCAGCTTGATCTCGAGCTGGCCATCTCGGCTGGTCCGCTCGGTGGGGACCAGCTCCGGCAGGAAGCCGAAGCGGCGCAGGCCCGCCTCGATCCGCGCCAGGGTCGCCTCCTCGAGCGGCTCCTTGCGCTCGCCGATCAGCGTTGCTGGGAGCGTCCAGTCGATCGCCACCGCCGCCGGCGCCACCCACGGCATCGTCACCTGCCCGCAGCCGGGCTCCGGGCAGCGGTAGTCGTACTGGAAGCGGTACTTGGCCTTGCGGGTCGCCCCGTCTGGCCGCTTGAACACCTGCACCGCGTCCACGTTGCGCTCACACCTGGGGCACCACGCCCGTGGGCGGTAGTCGAGGTCGGGCGCCGGGTTGCCCTCCTTGGTGAGAACGCACCACCAGCGGTCGCGGCTCTGCGGTGGCCGCAGGCCGCCGCCCCGCTCCGGCTCCCCGCCAAAGAACATGGAATTGAGGTGGCACACCTGCAGTCGGTAGCCGAGCGCCCGGGCGCGGCGGCGCCACTCGTCGTGGTAGACCCAGTCCTGCACCTCTTCGACGTTCTCGACGACGATCGCCTCGTAGTCGTGCACCTCGGCCCAGCGTAGGATCTCGAACATGGTCGCGCGGCTTCTGACCTCCAGGTCCCGGGCGATCGGCTCATCGTCGTCGAGGTAGAACAGCGGGTCTTCCTGGTAGGCGCGTGGCTTGCCGCGGGCGTAGGTGTGCGCCCGGCACTCCGCGCCGGCGGTCAGGATGTCGGTGCGGGGGAAGTCGCGCGGGTCCAGGGTGGTCACGTCCGCGAGCGCATGGTTGACGTCGGGGAAGTTGGTCGCGTGGGTCTCGATGCAGCGCGCGGAGTGGTTGAGGGCGACCAGCACGATCCCACCGCCCAACAGGACCGCGATGGTGCCGCCGCCGGCGCCGCAGAACATGTCCGTGTCCGTCAGGTCCTGGGTGTTGGGGCGCACGCTCACCGTCCTCCGGCGACGTCGAAGTCGAACGGGAGTTGCTCGGCGTCGGTGCAGCGGCGCAGCACGCGCTCGCGCCAGGCGAGGGCGTAGCGCAGGCAGTTAGCGCAGTTGCGGTGGCGGGCGCAGCCGAGCAGGGGCGGCTCGCGGCGCGCCTGGTAGCTCCAGGCCATAGAGTCGGCGCTGGCCAGCGCGTGGCTGTAGTGGGTGAGGCCCTCGGTCTTGACCCCGAACCCGTGCAGCCGCAGCCCACAGCTTGCGAGCGAACGGACGATCTCGCCGATCTCGCCGGTGGCCTGGCGGCGGCACACTGAGCCGAGGCCGACCAGCGGCGCCGCCTGGAGATCGACGTCGGCCTTGGCGTACAGGTCGAGGCAGCGGCGGTAGTCGTCTCTCGTCCAGCCTTGCAGCACGGGAACGACCGGCAGGTCGGCCGCGAGGAACCGCAGCTCCAGGTAGTTGGTGACGGTGCGGCGCTGGTGCTCGGCCACGTCGAGGCCGGTCCGGGCGAGGATGGCCGGCTCGCACATCCAGTCCTGCATGGCAGCCCATTGGAGGTTGCCGACCTCCTTTGCGTAGCGCCGGACCGCCTCCGTGTAGGCCCGTGGCGAGGTCTGGAACTCGCCGTAGGTGGCGACCTCGGAGAATGCGCCCGAGTCGAGCGCCCATGGACCGGAGGCCCGAGGCAGCCGGCGGCGCTGAGCGAGCGTTCGGTGGCTGACGAACAGGTGCACGTCCGTCAGCGCGAGCCAGTGCGGCTGATGTGTGCCGAGCCAGAACTGCAGCCGCACGGATCAGTCCCCCGCCTCGCCGCTGCCGCTGTTCTCACCCTGGAAGCGCTCCAGGCGCAGCGCGATCGCCTCGGCTGTGCGCGTCAGGATCGTGGCCGGGTCAACCTCGAGGCTTTGCAGCGCCACCAACGCCGTGATGACGACGTCGGCCAACTCGGCGGCGACGTCGTCGCGGCTGTGCGTGACGCCCTTGCGCGGGTTCTGCCCAAACTGGCCGATCCGGGCCTCGGCGACCTCGCCGACCTCCTCGACCAGCTTGAGGATGCGGTGGGTGACCTCTTGCTGGCTGCGGCCGTTGTGGGCGTCCAGCCACGCGGCGGCGGCGCGGGCGACCGCCAGCAGTTCGGCGATGGCCAGCAGGTCCGCGATCTGGTTGGGGTCGCCAGCGGCGCCGGTGAGCTTGGCGGCCAGGCGCCGGGCGTGCTGCGGGGTGAGGTAGGCCTCGCGGCTGCGGTCCGCCGGCCGGATAGGGCTGCGCGGGTAGATGGCGAGCTGGATGCCGTCGTAGGGCGCGCCGGTGAACCGGCCGACGCGAACCCCACCGGTGGGCCGCTCGGGCTCCTGGGGGTCCAGCCCTGCGGGCACGTTGCCCAGGTCGGTGAAGCCGTGGGTCATGGCTGGGGCTCCTTGGGGTCGGGGTCAAACGACTGGATCGGCAACATTCGGGCTGTGACTCGGCGTGCGGGGTGGTTGCGCGCCGCATGGCGCCGCGCTCTCCTTGGGTGGTCTGACCGGGAACAGCCGCTGTCGGCCGCGCGTCGGGATCGGTCGCGGCAGTTCCCAGTGCTGGGCCATCTGCCAGTGCCACTGGCCGGGCTCCGCCCATTCGCTCCGCGAGTCGCGCACACAGGCCATGAGTTCGACCGCGCCGACCAGCGCGCCGTGCGGGAGCCGGTCCGGCTTCGGCAGATCGACGCCAGCGGCACGAAGGGCCCCGGTAGGCTTCCTGGTCGAACCGTTGGCTGGCGTGGATCCACAACCGGCTGCGGTGGTTGGTCCTCCATGTGCGGTTCTCGACGTCCTTGACGCCGGTGACCAGCAGGTACGCCCACGGCTGCCAGACCGACAGGGCCATCTGCTCGGCCGACCTCACGGTCGGCTCGACGCGCATCACGCGATCCCTCCGAGCAGGTCGAGCTGGTGCTCCTTGTTGACCCGACCCTGGACCTTCGCGGCGCGCTGCCGGGCCAGTGTCCGGTCAGCGGCCAGCCGGCAGTACGCCTCGGACAGGTCGAGGGAGATCCCGATCCGGCCGAGCGCCTGGGCGACATGGGCGGTCGTGCCGGTGCCGCCGAATGGGTCGAGCACGATCGCTGGACGGCTTGGCGGCGGCTCCCACCGGTCGAGGTGGAACTCGCGGACCGGCCCGCGTGGGTTGGCGAGCTCGTCGAGGTATCGGTGCTTGCGCTGGGCGCCGTTGCCGTCGTTGTTGCCGCGCTCGCCCTCTGTGGCGTGATCGGTGAAGGTCTTGCCGCGCCGCTCAGGACGGTCGCTGTACGGGGCGCAGGCGCACGCGTAGCCCACGATGGTGGCCGCTGTCCTGCCGCGCACTGACGGGCCGGCGCCAAAGGCTGACCCGTTCGGCCGGCGGCCGTCGTCGCTTGCGTCCATCGCTGCGCGCGTGCGGGTGTAGCCGTTGGGCCGCTCGGAGGCGTCGAGGCGCCGGTCGACGACCGGCCACCGGCCCTGCCCGCACTCCAGGCAGAGGGCCGGTGGGCTCCAGCCGAGGATCAGCCGGCGTGGCCACTCCGACGGAAACGCCGCGTAGTGGACCGTGTCGACCCACAGCGGCAGGCGCAGGGGCTCACTGGGGATCGACCAGACCGACCCGGGGAGCTTGCCGAGCGGGTGGCACGCGAGTTGGGGATCCACGGTGTTCGGCGGCCCGACGCCGTCCTGTGAGTGGTCGACGGCGAACCGCCTGCGACCTGACCGAGCGATGCTCTGCGGTGCGTGCGGCTCGCGCAGCTCGTCCAGCGCGGCGTAGTAGCGGGGCTGCTTGACGAAATGGAACCAGTATTCGTGGCTGGAGCGGCACCTGTCCGT
>WNFU01013297.1_pt1 | contig 10701 bp, 9 predicted proteins | sample 5400121 | NCBI WGS metagenome assembly WNFU01 (sample SAMN13153360, study PRJNA577476) | soil metagenome | isolation source: 100 cm soil or saprolite under grassland replicate 1 | place: USA:California | collected 2016-06-15
GCCTCGCCGACCCGACCGAGTTGGTCATTGTGGATGAGGCAGATCGCCTGAAAGTCACGAGTCTGGAGCAACTGCGGGATTTTTACGACCGGCGATCGGTCGGACTGATTTTGATTGGAATGCCGGGGATTGAGAAACGGATGGTGCGCTACCCGCAACTCTACTCACGGGTCGGGTTTGTACACGTGATACGCCCGCTTGAGGCCGATGAACTGCGTGCCGTCTTGGATCGCAAATGGGACCAGTGGGGTATCGGGCAGACCAGCGATACGGTGACAACCGAAGCCAAAGCGGCAATCATCCGCATCACGCAAGGGAACTTTCGGCTCCTGCAACGGCTGTTTGAGCAGATTGGGCGGATCCTGGCGCTCAATGACCTGCACGCCATCAGGCCCGAGGTCGTCGAAGCGGCCCGTGAGCGGCTGATCATTGGCAAAAGCTAACTACTGCCGAATCCACGCAGGCAGTGGGGCGCCGTGGTGTTCAGGGTGACACATAATCCTGATAGATCGTGCCAACTATTTCTGAAATTGACACCAAGAACCACCGCCGATCCCAACCGGCTTGCAAGTGCTCCCACGATGCTGGGTCGTGGAGCGCACCTTCGCCTCTCTGGACCAGTACCATCGGCTCAGCAAGGACTACGAACGCATCCCGGCAACCAGTGAAGCCTGCATGTGTACAGCCATGTCTTGGCTCGTGGTGCGTCGTTTAGCCCACCAACAAGCGGTATTGGCAAACTAGCGCATCAGAAACGCGAGCTCCTAGCTCCTAGCTCTTGCTCCTGCGCTGAAAGCGCACGAGGCTCAGGGTTCGGCCACTTCCATGCGTACCAGATGATGAGTGCCAGAGCCACAACTTCTATAGTTACAAAAAACATGTCATCAAGATCCCTCACTCCATTAGCTAGAACAATCGCAATGGTTAGTATGCTTGCGATGATGTTTGTCCAACGGTTCACGCGATACTTCAGTACGCGGGACAGGAGAACCATAGCAATCGGGAGCTCCACCACTATTGCGCCGAGCAACAAAAATCCTTCAGTCACTTGAACGCCGTTTACGGTTCCTGTCATCATTTCCTCTAGCATCCCGGATCTAAATAATTCATGGATATCCCGAAACAGCGTGTTAAGCAGCACGAATATCCATAATGTCGAAAGCATTGCTTTCCTATCTATCGTGGTCATCTTTTTGTTTGTATCCATTTCTCTACTCCCTTAAGGGCAGCGCACCGCAGGTTACGCAGCCGTAATGATCACTTTTCCTCGAGCGTGCCCGGTTTCAAGATACCGGATGGCCTCGGCGGTCTCGCACAGGGGATAGCATCTATCGATGACCGGGACGACTTTCCCAGCTTCAAGAAGCGCTTTGATAAAGAGCAGATCTTCTTTGTTTGTGTGTACCGTGCTCATCAGACCGATCTGCTTGGTTCCAGTCCGCGACACCCATGCGCCGAGCACGATAAGCTGGAACAAGCGCGACAGGGTTGTGAAGCCAGCGACGGCACAGATCCCGCGTGGCTTCAATGCCCGCTCCAGGTCGGCAACCGAGCGATTTCCCACGGCGTCAAAAATCAGGTCGTACTGCTGGCTGTTTCTCGTGAAATCTTCTTTTGTATAGTCGACGACATCGTCTGCGCCAATCGAGCGCACCATATCGACATTCCGCGTACTGCACACGCCGGTCACTTCCGTCCCGAGCGCTTTTGCGATCTGTACTGCGAACGTACCAACGCCGCCCGACGCGCCGTTAACGAGCACCTTCTGTCCCGGTTGAATCTGCCCTTTGTTGCGAAGGCCCTGCAAAGCGGTGAGCGCCGCTATCGGGACGGCCGCTGCTGCCTCAAGCGAGAGATTGGCCGGTTTCAATGCCAGCGCACGTTCAGGAACAGCTACATACTCGGCAAAGCCGCCCAGCCCGCGCGCGAAGTTCTCCCCGAACACCACATCGCCTGGCTGAAACTGTGTTACGTCGGCGCCGACCGCTTCAACCCGCCCCGCGATGTCCGCCCCGAGGCGTGTGATTTTTGGTTTTCGAAGTCCGTTTTCCAGACGGGCCAAGAATGGCTCACCTCTCATCAGGTGCCAGTCAAGAGGATTGGCGGCGGCGGCATGCACGTTTACCAGCACCTCATCGCCCTTGGGAGTAGGCTTTTCTACTTCCTTGAGTTCAAGAACATCGGGGGAGCCATACGTTTCGTAGACAATCGCTTTCATGTTCTTACCCTTTTCTGTTTGGGCCGACATAGTGAACCGAAATGAGCAGTACGCCGAGGTCTCTCAGCTTGTTGAACACACCATGGAGGGCGGCCTGGTCGGAGAGACGGCCATCGAGGGTGGTCGTCCCGTCGCTTTCGTGGGTGAAGCTCAGGCCTTCAAACCAGTCGGCCCACCGCTCATCAAGGTGTCCCTCGAGGCGAATCTCGCAGCGTCCATGCACGTGATGAAGCTCGGTTGACACGTGTGTTGGGCTCATGTCGATCACCTCGTGCATGTTGCTCATTTGGAGGTACGCGGTTGCGCATCTCCTGTCGTATGACCAGAGTTATGGGGAGGGGATTTCGGGGAGGCTACGTCTCCTCGGCCCTGCCATTGCGTAGCTAGAGCATACAAACAAATGTGGGGAGCTGTCATTCCCCATGTGTAGGGATTTATGTGGGGAGATGTAGGGGGAGGACGCAGGGGACAAAAAACTGTGCTGGGCATGCAATGCTGGTTTACCTGGCGGTGCTCCGTGGATGCCCGCTCGGGCCGCTTGCTGCGCGGCTATAGCAGATCCAGCTCTGATGCCCGTTTGACGGCCGCCCGGCGACTGTTGACGTTGAGCTTACGGTAGATGCTCTTCGTATATGTGCGGACTGTGCTCAGGCCGATCGTGAGCTCGCGGGCGATCTCGGGCCCGGAAAGCTCGGTTTCGAGCAAGCGGAGAACGTCGCGCTCGCGCTCGGTGAGCGGCTCGACCAAAGCGTTTGAAGGTTCGAGCGTAGAGCGTAGAACAGCTTCCGCCTGCGAAGGATGTGACATTTCACCCCGCTGTTCAGCGGGAAAAGCCGATAGTAATCGTTCAGCATACATCCTGATCGGGTCGCTCTGCGCTCTGCGCTCTGCGCTCTGCGCTAACAGTTCGGCCATTGGGGCACCTTCGTCCACAAAGATACGGGCGTAGCCCTCCGGCTCAGCCAGCCGCAGGGCGCGAGAGAGCGGCAAGAGCGCAGAGGAGACGTCGCCCTGTGCCGCGTGAGCAAGCGCCAGCTGCGCCAGGATCTCGATCGCGCTCCCCGTTCGCTCCCCTGCTTCCGCCGTTTGTAGCAGGCGCTCCAGCAGCCCCACCGCCTCTCGAATCGCGCTTTCGGCTCGGTCGCGCCGATAGCGGGCGATGAGCACCCGCGCTAGGGTAATGTGCTCGTACTCGCGCAGGTAGCTCAGGTCGTCGTCAACGGACAGGCCGCGCGCGCGCACCCAGGCCAGGGCTTCGGCCAGCCTGCCCCGCGCCACCAGCACCCGCGTCTTCAGCGCCGCGATCGGACGCACATCAGGGATGGGGCTTCTGTAAAACAGCCGCTCCGCCTGGTTCAGCAGGTCGAGCGCGCCGTCCAGATCGCCCTCGGCCTCCGTGATGAGCGCCTGCACAACGCACCAGAGATACTCATAGCCAGGCAAGGATGCCTGCTCGCCTAGCGCCTTGCCTCGCAGCAGGTGCTGCCTGGCGGAATCCAGGTCGCCCCGCTCACGGTGGAGCTCGGCTAACCCCAGGTATAGCTCCGCCGTTCCCTGCAGCGCCGGCTCGCCTTGCGCCGTCGCGAGCTGCAGCGCCTGCTCGTAGATACGTTCCGCCTCGTGCAGACGACCTTGCGCCACCGCTATGTGCGCCAGGATCACCGTGCCGCCGATCCTGATAAGGATGCCGCCGCCTCGCTGCAGGCTGTCCAGTCCATCGGCAAAAGAGCGGTAGGCCGCTTCGAGATCCCCGCTCGCCCAGTAGGCCAGCCCGAGGAGCGCCGCCGTCGTGCCGCGCTCGTAATAGTCGCCCTCCTGCAAGAACTCGAGCGCCTGCCGCGCGTACGTCACCGTGCCGGGTATATCGTCGAGCGCCTGGGCGCGGTAGGCGCGCGCGTTGGCAATCGATGCCGGCAGAGACCGAAACTGTGCGTCGTCCACCACGACCATCGTGGGCGCTGCGGCTTGGGGTCGCTCGCGCCCGTCTGCCGCCGTGCCCAACCACTGTTCGGCGGAGAGCAGCCGGGCTTCGGCGGCCTCCAGCTCGCCGCCGTCCAGCAGCGCCCAGGCGCACACAACGCTGAGCACAGGCCTGGCGCGGATGAGCGAGTCTGGCAGCGCCTTCACCCAGCCGAGCATCGTGGCCTCCTGTCTGCGCTTGCGCATCGCCGGCCAGGCCAGCTCGACCAGGCGCGCCGCTCGCTCCCAATCTTCGGCGGCCAGCGCGTGGCGGATCGCATCGGCTGGAAGACCGTTCTGCTCGTACCACTCGCTCGCCCGCCGATGCCGGACAGGTGCCAGATCGGGCTGCTCCTTGATCAGGCGCGCTTGCAGCATATCGGCGAAGAGATGGTGGTAGCGATACCATTGGCGCTGGTCGTCGAGCGGGACGACGAACAGGTTGCCGCGCTCCAGCGCCTCCAGCATCTCTCTGCCATCGCCCTGGCTTGCAACGGCATCGCACAACGGGCCGCTTAACCGATCGAGAATGGAGGTCTGGAGTAAGAAGTCGCGGACGCGTTCGGGCTGACGCTGCAGCACCTCTTCGACCAGATAGTCGATGATGAAACGGTGGCTGCCGGTGAAGGCTCGGATAAAGCTGGCGGTGTCCGCGCGCCCCTGCATGGAGAGCGCGGCCATTTGCAGGCCAACAATCCAGCCCTCAGTACGGCTCTCCAGGGCTGCCACATCGGCTGCCGAGAGGTCCAGGCCCATCATCTGGTTGAGGAAGGTGGCGGCCTCGTCGGGCGTAAAGCGCAGGTCGGCAGCGCGCAGCTCAGTCAGCCTGCGCTGGCCGCGCAGGCGGGCCAGCGGCAGCGGCGGGTCGGAGCGGCTGGCTATCGCCAGATGCATCTGCGGCGGCAGATGGTCGAGCAGAAAGGTGAGGGCGTTGTGGATCGGCCGGGCTTCGATACGGTGGTAGTCGTCGAGGAGGAGGATGAACTGTTGCGGGGCCTCCGCGACTGCATTGATGAGAGACGTCAGGAACAGCTCGGCTGGCAGCGGCTGGGGAGATTGCAGGATGCTCAGCATGCCAGCCCCCATGTGGTTATCGATGGTCTGCAAGGCGGCGACAAGGTAAGTCAGGAATTGGGATAGGTCGTTGTCGCTTTCGTCAAGCGACAGCCAGGCGACAGGCCACTTGCGGCCGGCGATCCATTCGCTGAGGAGCGTGGTTTTCCCAAAGCCGGCGGGGGCCGAGATGAGGGTCAGTCTACCGTGCAGCCCCTCGTTCAGCCGCGCGATCAGGCGCGGGCGCAGAACCACGTTCGGCCGCGGTGGGGGGATATACAGTTTCGTGGCTAAAATCGGCGTAGACATAGAGCAATTATAACCGTTCACAGCACTGCTGGGGAACCACCTGGTCGCCGCATTTGACGGCAGCCCCACGACAACATACTTGTGGCAACGTGCGTGATGCCGCCTACGATTGCACCGCCAACGTGATCGGCTGGCTGCTGGCAACCGACTGGCGCCTGGCTGATCAGCGGCGAAACGCTGGCAAGCCCCTCAGGCGTAGCTGATGCACCAATACATGCCGCTGTCAGCGTGCGGCACCCGATCTTAACCATATTGGGGCATAGTTGGTTCGGGCTGCTGTGTAGGGAGGGGTTGCCTCGTCCATAACGCACATTATGGGTTCATCGTCACTTTCCGTGGCGCCAATTTCTGGCACCGCGTACTGATGCGGCACTGCGGAATCGGGAGTACCAGTTTTCGCCTTGAACCACGGAAAGTGGCGATGAACCACATTATGGAACGTGACATCGACAACACCAACGTTTGTGGCACTGCCTGTTCGCGACTGTTCAGTTATGCAGCCTGATGTTTCAAAAACGGTCGTTTCCGAGAGCCTGACTTTTTAGCCGCTCGCGATCATCCACGCCTCTCCTTCCCGAATCCAGCGCGTTTCGCTACTGGCTGTGCGAGTCTTTCGTCGCTGATGCGATGGTTGCGCGTGCGCGGTGGCTGGTGATTGCTCGCCGCGCGTCGGCCCGTGGCAGGCCGGCTTTATCACAAAGTAGCGGGATCAGGACCGTGTTGAGATACCTGGTTCCAATCCCTCCACCTCGATACGAAAACAGCAAATCAACCAGTTCGTTCGTCTTTTCATCGAGGGCGCGCGGCTGTGGGGGATGTTGTTGCTCCCAGGCAGTGATATACCGCCCAACCAGCGCATAGACCGGTTTCCAGAAGGCGGTGTTGGTCTTATTCACCGGCACATGCAGAAAGCACACGGCGTCTGCAGGAACCTGGCCACTGCCTTGTGTGAGCATCGCATCATCCCACTGCCAGCGGATACAGCCCACACGCAGGCGCCGAAGTTCGTCAGAACGAAGCGCCGAGTAACACCAGGTGACCGCTAAAGCGCGAGCCATGGCCAGCGGATAGCGCTTGAACCCATTCCGACCGCATGGGAGATCCTCCTCGGTGAGCTCCGTGGTGGCTTGAAGGATTTTCCCCCACCAGATATCATCAATCACGCGCGGATCGGGACCGATGAGTCGCCGAATAGACGGTGGCGTCTGAAAGACCAACTGCGGGTTGAAGTGGCGTGCTATCCTGCGCGCCGGCGCTGCTCCCACGCTATGGGGGATTTCTTGGAGATCGGTAAAGAATCGTCGCAGGACCGTGAACATGTGGTCTTTGCTTCGTGGTGTCAATCCCTTTCCTAACCCGATCAGCTCGGCGGTATCCTTCAACGTGATGTAGTCCCCAATCTTGAAGTCAGTGACGGCGCTTGCGAACTCAAGGGCTAACTCGTACGTCCATTGTTCCGGGTTCGTAATCGTGGGATGATGGTGCCAGAGCCATACGCCCACCTTACGCAGATAGGTGAAATAGGTCTCCTTGGTTCCGGTTGCGAGCACGGATTGTCGATACCATGCACTGCACCATTCCTGCCATTCCGGAGCGATCCCCTCGGCCATGGCGCGTTGCGGAGCCGGTGTAGTTGGCGGGCGAAGGGGCAAGGCGCCCTGGATGACCTTGAGTTCTGCTAGCACGCGTGAAATGAGCGCGAGACCGTTTGCCATCCGCTTGGAGGTATCGAGCTGATGGCGAGTCGCCAGCACCTCCAAGCTGAGCTCCTCGATCGCTGGGCTTCCAGTCGCAAGACAAACGTCAGCCAGCGCAAGCTGGACCCGTGCTTCTGGATGGGAATAGCCCCATTCGGTCAGCACCGTACAGACGTGGTGGAGCGAGGTGTGAAAGTGGGAACCGAAGATCAGCGATGCGGTTTGATAGAGTTGCAGGGTTGCCCGCTCAAACCGATCAAACGCTGTGAAATGCCCAAGGAGATAGGCCATGACAATGACCTGCTGGCGGGCGGAGGGGCCACTGCCGCCATGGCGTTGCCAAAAGGCGTCCCAGCTGGGGGCGATCGTTGCGGCCCATTCTTCACTCGACCAGCCCCAATAGGCCGTGCCCCGACGGTCCATCTCACGCAGCAGCACCCGAATGGGCGCATATTGTTCTGCTTGTGAACTTTCGAGAAAGCGGAGCACATCCAGAACTGGCTGGAGCAATCGCTGGAGAATCGTGGCCCGTTGCTTTGCCCGACGTGAGCTATGGTGCGCCAGCGCGTAGGATATCGCAGCTTTTTCGTCCTCAGTCAAGGCAGGATGACGATTGTATCCTTCCAGATTCACCGGCCAAGTCCAGCGTTGGTGTGTGGCATCCATGCAGGAGCCTCTTTTCGCTAACCTTGGTTTGTTGCCGCGACTTTTTGCCGTAATCGCTCAGTGATATGCTGGGTCGCCGCACGCACCCGATCGCCAAGGTCGCCACCACTGAGATTGATATACAACTGGGTTGACTCAAGATGTTTATGTCCCGCAAGCAGCGCAATCTCGTAGAGCTCGAGTTTTGCGCGGGCATAATCGGTCAGCCGAAGATGCCGAAAGGTGTGCGTCGTAAACTGCGGCAACCCCGCCCGTTTCGCGAGCCGCTGAACAATCTTGTTCCACATATCGACAGAGAGCGCGTGCCCGCGATTACGCTTCGACTCCGAAACAAAGAGCGGTCCACTTCTGAGCTGTTTCGTCCCCGCCAGGAGTGTTTGACGATGGGCCATGTAGGCAACTAACAACTCTTGGGTGGCATCACCGTAAAACATGAGCCGTTGCCGTTTATTCTTGGTGATTTCCGCGCGAATGGTGATGATCCGCTGGGGCCAATCGATATCTGCTACGCCGAGCGCCACTAACTCGCTGCGGCGTAGGGCACCCTCGTAGGCGAGCAAGACCATGAGTTGATTGCGGAGCGATTCCTCACGCAGAACGATGGTGAGCAAGTGATCCCACTCGTCATCGCCTGGAATCCAGGGCTGCTGCGTATAGCGTGGGAGCAGGGCGCGCTTGGGCGAACCAGTGACTGGTTCGCAATAACTCGCTGATGGAGATCATTGAGATAGGTAGCGATATGCCCATGGTGGGCTTCAATGAGCGGAAAGTTCGATCGGGTGAAGAAGTCGATTAGATCGTCAAGGCCGCGGGCGTATGCATCAATGGTTTTTGGCGCTTTCTGAAGTTGAGCGAGGAGCAGCAGCCAATCACGTGCATGAGTGGTACGAGCAACTCGCGGATAATAGTCCCAGCGTATGGAATCCATGCATCTGCTCCTGGCTATCTGAAAACTTACCCAGGGCGGAAAGGCCATGGAAAACAGTGAGACCGATCCTATCATATTAGGAGCACTTGATTCCAGATAACATATACGCATGGCCAGAGCGGGGTGGGCTTTGCCTTCTGTTATCTGCTGGGCTTCCAGCTCCTACCGCGCCTCAAGAACCTCAAAAAGCAACGGCTGTACCGCCCAAGTGCGGGCGAGCCGGACACCTATGCCAACCTGCCGCCGATCTTGACCCGATCGATTAACTGGGTGCTGATCGAGCAACAGTACGATGAACTGATCAAGTTGACGACGGCACTGCGGCTGGGGACGGCGGACGCCGAATCGATCTTGCGGCGGTTCACGCGCAGCAATGTCCAGCACCCGACCTACAAGGCCCTTTGTGAACTCGGCAAGGCCCTGAAAACAATCTTCTTATGCGACTTTCTGCGCCTGGAATCCTTGCGGCGCGAGATTCATGAGGGCTTGCAGGTGATCGAGACGTGGAATAGTGCGAACGACTTTATTCTGTACGGCAAAGGGGGCGAGTTTGCCAGTAACAAGGTGGAGGACCACGAGGTGCTGATGTTATCCCTCCACCTCCTGCAAATCAGCCTCGTGTATGTGAACACGCTGATGATCCAGCAAGTCCTGGCCGAACCAGAATGGCAGGGGCAGCTGACAGTGACCGACCTCCGGGCGTTGACGCCATTGAAGTGGCAGCACGTCAACCCGTACGGGACATTCACGTTGAATATGCAGGAGCGCTTGCCATTGCAGCATACAGCCTGACACCCTGCGCTACTTTGCCGAAATTTCGGCCTTCGCTACCTTAGGGCCTACAAGCCGCGGGGCGTGACTCCATATGGGTGGCGTAAGCAGCAGGAGCAGCGTACGGTGTCGCAACCATAGATGCAACGACGTAGCCATCGGCAATTAGCCTCCACGCCAGGCCAGTATCGCGCATGTGCGAGGCAGTATCTGCCGAGGTTGTCGTTCACGACTGCACGAAGGCTTCCTTCAAAGAGTACTGGTAACCGGATGAAGGTGTGTGGGCGTGCTCTGCCTGAGGAAGAGGCCGTGGAGGAAGACACCTGATAAGTGCGAGAGAAGGATCGGCAGATCACGCATGGCATGAGGCTCAAAACAAACACGAAACCTCAGCTTGCTGTGCTTACGAGCAAGCACTCATTGCCAGGTGCTTGCTTCCTTAAAGAGGGCGGAGGCAAGCAGGGCGCTGCGCGTGGCGATCTCCCTGGGCGTGTAAGGTCTGCCCTGCTCAAGCCACCAGGTGATCGCTTCCACAAACAGCGCGGATACGAGATCTGGCACAAACGCATCTGAGAAGCTGTGGAGGGGCCGATCGGAGGCGTTCGGCCCGTGAGGAAGGCGCCCGCGCTCTTTGAGCAGCCCAGCAAGCGCCGCACGCATCTTCCACACAAACCAGGGGCTTCCTTTGCGGCCAAGCAGCGCTCGATAGAGCTGTTCATATTCGGCGATATGCTCGAAGAACGTGACCCAGATATCGGGAGGATGTTCTCGCCCCAGATCTCCAACCGCTGCGAGCAAGGCGCTCATGGCCTCCTCAAAGATCTGCTCGACCAGATCGTATTTATCCCGATAATTGCGATAGAACGCGGCTCGGCTCACCATCGCGCGCTCGGTCAGCTCGCCGATGGTGAGCGAGTCGAAGCCCCGCTCCTCGATCAGCTCGATTAATGCCTCGCGCAAGAGCTTTTGCGTCCGTTTGAGACGTACGTTCTTCGCCGGCTGAGACATTTCGCGCTCCTTGTCTCATTTGGGACAGATCTTCCCAGTTGATTCTTGTTTGGCTGCGAGCGTCCGACTATACTTGAGTTCAGACAGAATGC
>WNFU01009857.1_pt1 | contig 10699 bp, 12 predicted proteins | sample 5400121 | NCBI WGS metagenome assembly WNFU01 (sample SAMN13153360, study PRJNA577476) | soil metagenome | isolation source: 100 cm soil or saprolite under grassland replicate 1 | place: USA:California | collected 2016-06-15
TGCTCGTGTCACATGATGTCCAGATGAACGCTGCGTTCCCTGAATTCATCACCAAAACGTACGCGCACGAAAAAAAGACCGGCCGCCGCGATGTGCAGCGCACTTCGCATTACGAATGGGGCAGGTGGGGCTACATCGGGTTTGCAGTCAAGAAAAGCTGACCACGGATTACGCGGATTAGGGAGCGCACGCGCCTCGCGTGCTGGTTGCGGCGCCTCGCCGAAACAAAGTTCTTCTCAAACAATTTCTGCTGCCACCACAGATGATTGGATTTGCTGACCTTTGATCTAAAAAGAACTCTAGTGATCTGTTTTCGGTTTGATCGAGATACTCTCGTAAAATTTATTACACGTCGTCCCGCTCAACTCAGCTTCGCTTTGCGCGTTGTACATGACCTGGTACAGGTCCGGCTTGGTAAGAACGTAGTCGATTCTCCAGAACTTCGGTTCTTGTCCGGGCGTTGAGATCACAAATGAGTGAGCGGGGCATCCTGAGACAGGATAGTCTCGTTCTGAGATCACTCGGATATTCGGAGCTCCTGGAAGATGAAACTTTGCATCGGCGAAGAAATGTGGAGCGATCGTCTGCCACCACACGTCAGGCATAACAATGCGCCGGACCGCAACCGCGGCGCTTTTTCGGGCCCAACTTTGATCACGATATGGAACATTGCCGACCGGAGTTACCAGATATCCAGTTGTAGAGCGAGTGGGTTTGAACGACGGAGGAGTCTTGATCGTGAATTCGAATGGCGACTGTTCGAAGACGGAAGCCGGCGGCTTCTCAATTGCGTCCGCTGTGCCAACGCTTAATCCGAGCGCGATGCTCAGCACGAGCCTCGGATCTACCGCCGCTGTCATTGCGGAGTTCAACCGATCTGCTTTTTGTAAGCGGAGGCGTCTTTCAGATTTTTGAGGTCGTCGGGATTCTCGATTTTGAGAACAAAAATCCATCCTTGCGCGTACGGTTCGCGGTTAATCAGGCCCGGGTCGGCTTCGAGCGCCTTGTTCGCTTCGACAACCGTGCCTTTCACCGGCGCGTAAATGTCGCTCGCCGCTTTCACTGATTCGACAACCGCGATCGGTTCCTTGGCGTTCACCTGCCGCTCGAGTTTCGGTAGCTCGACATAAACCACGTCGGTCAATTCCGATTGCGCGTGATCCGTGATGCCTACGCGGATATTGTCGCCTTCGTGCTTAGTCCATTCGTGGCTTTCGGTGTAGAGCAAATCATCTGGGATTGTCATGATGCTGGTTTTCTGTAGAGCGGTTTCTTTTCTACGGTGGCTGGGAATTTTTGCGCGCGAATCTCGATGTCAATTTCAGCGCCGATCTTCGCGTGCGCCGACGACACATACGCCATGCCGATGCCCCAGTTCAAGCTCGGAGAAAGGGTGCCGCTCGTCACTTCCCCGATGCGCTCGCCATTGCGAAAAACGGCGTAGTGCGGCCGCGGCGGCGGACCTTTCTCCTTCATCCGGAACGGCACCAGCTTTTCGCGAGGACCGACTTCTTTTGTCTTCAGCAACGCATCGCGACCGACGAAATCTGCTTTGGCTAGATCGACGAAGAATCCTAGTCCCGCCTCGATCGGGTTTCGTTCCGGCGATAGATCGGAACCGTTCAGCGGGTAGCACATCTCCAGCCTCAACGTGTCGCGCGCGCCGAGGCCACACGGCTTGATTCCGAGCGGCTTGCCTCGTTCAAGCGTCGCGTTCCAAAACTTCACCGCGTCGTTTGCGGGGAAGAAAACTTCAATGCCGTCCTCGCCGGTGTAGCCGGTCCGGGCGACCGAAACATTCGTTGTGTTAAACGGAACATCCAGGATGTGGTTTCGCGCCGGCAGCTCGATGTCTTTACCGAAGAGCGCATGAAATAATGCCATGGTGTGCGGGCCTTGAACGGCCACTGCGCCAAAGTCCGCGCTGCGATTGATGAGCATGGTAGCGCATGCGTCTCGCATGCGATCTCTGCTATCAGGCAAGCCAGAGGCGTGCCCTCCCTTGAAATGATCTTGCAGCCATGCAAAATCTTCATCCGCACGAGCCGCGTTCACGACGAGCAAATACTTCTGCTCGTCAATGCGATATACAATCAGGTCATCAATGATCCCGCCGCGGTCATTGAGCAAAAACGTGTACTGGCCGGTGCCAATGTCGAGCTTGTCGACGTTATTGGTCAACATGCTATTGAGCCAGGTGGCGGCGGCGCCCTCGCCGCCGACTGTCTGCGACGAGGGCGTCGCAGCCACGACAAACTGGCCCATGTGCGAAATGTCGAAGACGCCGACATTGTTTCGCACTGCCTGATGTTCCTCGACGATGCTGGTGTATTGCACCGGCATCAGCCAGCCGGCGAATGGAACCATCTTCGCGCCAAGCCGCATGTGCTCGTCGTAAAGGGGTGTCTTTTTATCTACGGGCTCGCTCACGGGCCAAGCTAAGCGGCGCTGTGAACATGCGCAAAGTTGGATCGGCTTCTCCGAAGACGATGAAATCCATCGCGTTGAGGACAACGCGATCCACCTTGCGTGCGACCTGCGCGACATTACCGTGCGCCAGCAATGACCTGGCTGGACAAACTCGAACGCCGTTTTGGTTTTCTGAGCATTCCGGGACTGATCCGGATCGTGATTGGCTTCACCGCGCTGGTTTATATGCTGGTTTTTCTTAATCGCGGCTTCGAATCGTTTCTAACGCTCGATCCAGCTTTGATTCTTCGAGGCCAGGTTTGGCGGCTCGTGACCTACATTTTCCTTCCGCAGACGTTCAGTCCACTGTGGGTGCTTCTCGCCCTCTGGTTTCTCTGGTTCATCGGCGAAGGTCTCGAACGCGCATGGGGCCCGTTCCGGCTGACGCTCTATTTCGTCGTAGGGATGATTGGCACGACCATCGCGGCTTTCTTTTTCGGCAGCAATTTCTCCAATGGCATGCTCATCACGTCATTATTCTTCGCATTCGCGCGCTTTTATCCCGATGAAGTCATTTACATCCTTTTTATTTTGCCCGTAAAAATCAAATGGCTGGCGTGGATTTACGCTGCCTTTTTAATGCTCGGATTTTTTCTGGGACCGAACTCGTATCGCGCAGCGCTGATTGCCGCATTCATTAACTATTTCATTTTCTTCGGACCGGAGATTATTCATCAAGCGCGTCACCGGCACGACGTCTCGACGCGGCGTAAACGCTTTGAAGTCCAATCGCGCAGCCCCGCTGAAACGCTCCATCGCTGCGCGGTCTGCGGCGCCACCGAACTAAGCGATCCAAATCTCGATTTCCGCGTCGCGCGCGACGGCGAAGAATATTGCATGGCGCATCTGCCGAAAGTGGGGAGCGCGGTTCAAGGTAGCGGCGATTGACCTCATCGCCTGCCGGCGGTTCGGGTGAACCGCCTCTACCTCCTTGACCATTAAATGGCACGTCCGAAACTACCGCGATGACTGACAAGAACACCACGCTTGTCCCGGAAGAAGGCTGGCATTGCTTGCATTTATTTTATCGGATCGAGTACGGCCAATGGCAGTTACTCAGTCGCGAGGAACAAAACGCTGCGAAAACGAATCTAGCGTCGCTGGTGCAGGAAGTGCGCGCGATGGATTCTACTCAATTGCTCACGCTTGGAATGGTGACGCCAAAGGCCGATATCGGCTTCATGCTGATCACGCCCGATTTGCACAACGCCAATGGCATTGAGAAACGATTGTCGCTCTCGTTAGGCGCAGACGTGTTCACGCCAGTCTACAGTTATTTGTCGCTGACCGAGGAGAGCGAATACATCACGACTGAGGAAGAATACGCACAGACCCTCGAATCGAGTGTCCGCAAGGATCCTGCAAAGCTCGAAGAGACCTTGAGATCATTTCGCGAGCGAATAAAAAATTATCGACAGGAACGGGTTTATCCGACGTTGCCCGATTGGCCGGTGGTTTGTTTTTATAACATGAGCAAGCGCCGCGCCGAGCAGCGCAACTGGTATGCGCTGCCATATGATGAACGCCGCAAACTAATGAAAGGGCACGCTAGTGTCGGACGCGAGTTCGCCGGCAAAGTGAAACAGCTGATCACCGGTTCGACCGGTCTCGACGATGCGGAATGGGGCGTGACTCTTTTCGCGCGAGACACATTTCAGATCAAAGCCGTCGTTTACAAAATGAGATTCGACCCGGTCAGCGCCGAGTACGCCGACTTCGGTGAATTTTACATTGGCATCCAACTACCGCTCGACGAACTGTTCCGGCGCTTGCAGCTGTGATAATCTTCCTTTCCCGCTTCCTCTTGGTCTTACTCTGTTCCGACTGTCGCTTTACCCACGGAGACTAAGATTCAGAGGAAGAGGAAGATTGTTCTGGATGGGTGACAGAGCGGTTGATTGTGCACGCCTGGAAAGCGTGTGTGCCGAAAGGCACCGGGGGTTCGAATCCCCCCCCATCCGTTTGCCTCTGATAGCAGTTAGCGAGAAACGGAACGCATAAGCTAAGTTACTCCGGCTCGAGAGCAGCGTCTTAGGGTAATGCTAAAAACAGTTGTGGTGCAATCTCGCCACAAATCGTTAGGGCATGAGATAGCCCCAGCGGAAAAAACCAGCGTTGAACAGGTGCACGGTAGGCCTTTAATAGACATATGGTTATCGATTGCCATACGCACCTCGACGATAACGGCGCCGCAGACAAATTGCTCCAATCAATGGACGAAGCGGAGATCGACGCCTCTATCGTCATCGCCGAGACGTTGCCCGGGGACATTTCCAACGCCGCTCAGGTGCTGGAAGCAGTCAATCGCTCAGAGAGGCTGTGGGCGATCATAAACTGCGTTTTCTCAAAAACCGTTGAGCTAAAGTACGTCGAGGAGCTGACGCAACTTCTGCACGAGGACAGGGTGGTGGGATTGAAGTTTTATCTCGGCTACGAGGAATATTCGGCCAACGACGAGCGGTTGCATCAGTTGTACGAGTATTGTGAGAAGCATGATGTGCCGATCATGTTTCACACGGGCGTTCTCGAAACCGGCAGCTCGGGTTTGCTTGAATTTTCGCACCCGTTACAGGTTGATCGCGTAGCGACTCGATTTCCAAATCTCACCATTGTTATGGCGCATATGGGCAACCCGTGGCTGATCGATTGCGCGGCCGTTGTCGCGAAAAATCCAAATGTGTATGCCGACATGTCAGCATTCTTCGCCGAAAATAGATCGATCACCGCTCATGACGTTGAGGTGTTCAAACAACGCATGGAACAGGTTCGGGTTTTTTTGTATTCCTATGAGAAGTTTTTGTTCGGCACGGATTATCCATTGTACTCACAAAAGGAGTATTTAGGAGCGGTGGAGGCGCTTGAGATGGAACAAGCCGAACATGAAGCAGTCATGCATGCCAACGCCGCCCGGCTGTTTGGCGTGACTACTTCTTAATGTCAGCGACCCTTACGTTGAAGGGCAGTTGGTACAGCTTCTTCTCCAAGCCGTAATTAATCCGATTCAATATCGATGTCGGATAATCGAGCGATAAAAAGTCGGATTTCGGTCGGTAATAAGCCCCGGCAAAAGAGAAACCATCGACGCTTTTGTACATCGAATTGACCGCCTGATCGATTGAATCACCGGTTCCGCTTATGACCCCCAGGTTCCAGTCGTCGCCCACGGTGACAAGGCGGTTACCTTCGCGGCGGACATCCCATAACCACAGATTTTGCTCGATCTCCGGTTTATAATCGACGCGCAAGCCCTCGGCAGTGCGGCCAGTCTCCTCGTCTGTGGCGGGGTTCAAGAGCAAAACGGAAGTGGCCACTGTTCCGAGTTTGAAGGGGCTCTCTTTTCGAACAATGGATGAAAAATAATGATGCACTGACGAACACTGCGCGAGCTCGGTGAACAGTGAGTTATAGCCGGGGCGGTTTGAGCAGAATTCGCCGAAGTAGATCTTGCCGGTTCGCTTGTCGACCAGAAGCGAGGCATCCCAGTAAAACAAACCTCTATGCTGCTTTGCCATTGCGTCGACCACCGGCGGAAAAGCGATAGCGTTGATCTTGTCGCCCTTTGCAATCGGGAAGAGCAGATTCTGAGAGCACCCAGTCTGAATCGAAATATTTCCGCTGCCGAAGGGTTTATTTTCAAACTCGAGTACGACGGCCAGCGGCACTCCATCGTAATAGATTTTCTCCGGCGTTATCTCGATCGCGGGATTGATTAATTCTTCGAGGATAAATCCGGAACAGTCATAGGCTGCCGTGTTCTCTTTCAAGGTCTCGATGATCTGTCTGGCAGCGAGTTTCGGGTCGTCGACATCCGGAACGAATGTCTTCACGCTGTCATCCTGACCTTTGAGCACCCATAGTTGTTCCGTCGATTTTAGGAACTCAAGTGCCTCAGGCACATCATTAAACGGCTTTACATCGGGGACGTGCAACCGAGGATAATGCTCACGTACCAGTTGCTTCGCCTGATCCCGGTTCCGTTCGAATAAGTAATCCGCTTCAGTCGGAAAGTTGCCGTGGAACGGCATCTCGGCGAGCTGATCGCTAAATTGGAACAAGTGATTTCGATCGAAAAATACGAAGTAATCTTCAGGATGCTCATAGCCCCTCATTTCCTCGATCAGAAGATTAGCCGGGCGCTTCTCAACCAATCCGTCAAACAATGCCAGTCGGCGCCGCTTCGCCTCGGCATTTTCCGGTCGCAGCTCTTCCTCTTTCGCAGAATGGATCGCTGCTTTGTCGTGGACCATGCCGACGACCACTTCACAACCTTCCTGCTGGAGTTTGTGAGCAATGGGTAGTGCGTCGCCCGAGTAAGTAAATATTCGGTATTTCATTGGCCGCGACTGAATGCTTGATGCTTGGCCATTGCACGTCTCGCCGGAATGATTCGCTCCTGGGCTTGTTGTCGGTTCATGATGAATTGTGAAACCGGCACAAATTCGTTACGTGCGCGAACGTCAAAACGCTTAAGCCAAACACGATAGGGAGGATTCTTCCTATCGCTGTTCTGGCTGACTCTCTGCTTGGTCCGGTTCTTGAATAAAGGTTTCTATGATGGTTAACAGTTCGTGAATGGCGCGTACTTCTTCTTTGATACTGCGCTGGAGCATTCGAATAAGAGCAACACCTTGCGGCGAAAGCGATTCTTCGCGCAGCAGGAGCTGCAGCACTAGCAACGTCGGACCCAATGGCTCGTGCAGTCGGTGCCTGATGAGCTTAATCAGCTCCTCCCTCGCAGGTCCGCCCGTTGGTTCAGCGCACAACGGCGCAGAGTTCTTTTGACCACGGCGTACCATCGATTATTCCCTCCAAACATTTACATCGCACGCAAGCCATCATCGAGACGCTTCTTTGGATCGGAAAAAATCCGGCGGTCATCAGAATTTTTTGCACTTTCGCGAAACTGTTAATTAGTCGCCGGGCACGTTTCTCCTTTACATTGCGTTTACGAATCCGAACTACGCGACGTGCCGAACCCGTCAGCGTTTCCCAATCACCTGCAAATCCTGGCGCAATTTGACCCTGCTGCCGTGCGGCAGGAAGCCGCGGAAATTTACGCTGGGGTAAATCATGCAGTCGCGGCCGATAACCGAGCCGGGATTGATCACAGAATTGCAGCCGATCTCGGTTCTGTCGCCGACGATTGCGCCGAATTTTCTTAAGCCGGTGGGAATGTCGCCGTCCGGTGCGCTCACAGCGATTTCGGCGTGATTGAGTTTGAGGTTCGAGAGAATCACGCCCGCGCCAAGGTGCGCTTGATGGCCCAGGATGGAGTCGCCCACGTAATTGAAGTGCGGCACCTGTGCTTCATCGAATAGAATGCAGTTTTTGAATTCGCACGAATTGCCCATTACGACGCCATTGCCGACGATGACGTTCTCGCGCACGTAGCAACCGCTGCGAATCTGGCAGTTTTCGCCGATCCACGCCGGGCCCTTCAATACCGCGCCTTGCTCGACCACCGTTCCTCTGCCGACGAACACGCGATTGCTGATAAACGGCTTGCCGGTTAACTCTCCGAAGACCGCTGGTTTCAGCCGAAATTGCAAGTAACTCGCAATCTGTTTGAGCGCATCCCAGACGTAATTCTGGTTGTCGAACAGCTTCGGATGAGCCGTGTGTTTGAGGTCCAGAAAATCGGGAGGGGCAAACATTTTCAGTATGCGGCGCGCCGGTTGCTCACAATTTCCCGAGCGTCACGTACTCGCCGTCTGGCTGTTGAAACCATTCCGGCAGCTCAATCCCCGAGTCCACGATACTTTCGTAACAATTTTGCGTGATCATGCCGCGCCGGGTGCTTTCGCCAAACACTGCGTAGTTCTTCTCGGTCACGAACAATCTGTGCTCGGGCAGCTTGGGAACGTCGTCCTTGAGATCATCCATTGCCTTGGCGCTGGGAATATGATCGGGCAAATGTGTAAAGAGATGTCGAAGCACCTTGGCACGCATGATCTGATGGATCCATATCTGCCACCAACCTTTTCTTTCGAGATAGACATCGCCGAACAGGTTTTTCACTTTCTTAGGGTGGAGCGTGAGCGCGGGAATGCTCAATAGCGCCCTGCATCTGCAGAACAACAGGCCATCGATTCCCGGTGAACGCATCGCGTGAGAAATGAGGCTGGCGACTTTGTCAGTGGGAAGCTGAATCGGGTATTTGTCGTCCACGCACCAGTAAATCCATTCTTCGTCGTCGATGTCTGCCAGCAAATGCAGGATGGTCCCCTTGATGTGCTCGGGCGCCGCGTGGTACTTGATTCGGTCGGTGTCGGTTCCGCGGAGTTCCTGGTATGGAACATGAAAAATAAACGGGTGATCCGGCCAGAGCCGCTCGTATTTCAAAATGAGGTGTCGCGTGATCGCTCGCCAGCGGTCACACGTGAGGACGATCGCTTTTATTTTATCCGGCGAACTCATAACCGAACCGCTCAATATCCACTTTGAACTTCGCTGCAATGATATCTCTTGTTCGAGGAGTGTAATACTCAGTGTAATGACGCCCCCGGGGGTTTTCGCGTCGGTGTGGCAACTTCTCCTCCAGACCGAGCTTCTGGGCCACAAAAGCCCAATCCTCATCGAGCCGCTCGAATTTTCCGATGAAATCGGCTAACAGTTTTCCGTTTGCATCGACAAACCAGTCGAGTTGGTAACGGTGCGGGGACGAATGCACGCATGTGGCGCTGCTGTACTGAATCCAATCGACAAATTGTTCGAAGCTCATCTCGTTCCGGAGCTGTAATGCCTCCGTGCGCTCATACAGCGATACAACCCGGTCCCATGGATTGCGAACAAATCCGAACTTGAAATAGGATTCGAATTGTTTGCGCCCGGTTTCTCTCCGGCGCTCTTCGGGAACGAACAAATATAGCGCGGCCATGATGCGGTTCTTTCGTCCGCCGAATTCGGTCCAGGATGTTTCCATTAGCTGTTTGATCTGCCACAAATTCAAGTGCGGCTTCCACGCCTTCCCAAGAATGGCCCTGACGCTGGTCGAGCCCGTCTTAGGTACCTCGACGAAGATGCATTTGTGTTTGTGTGAGATCACCGCGCTGCCGGATTGAGGTGTGGGAGTATTCGAGTTGTGGGTCGGCCGGGACTCGAACCCGGAACCAACGCCTTAAAAGGGCGCTGCTCTACCGATTGAGCTACCGACCCATGCGGGAACCTTCTCTAAAGTACATCGCTGCTAATGGCAACATTGTAGGGCAGGCGCTCCGCCTCCCAACCTTGAGTTAGGCAAGCGATGCGCTTGCCCTACAGCCTCAGAGTCGTGAGCAAATCACGCAGCGAAATTTTTGGCCGATCTAATTGAAAAACTAACAAGCCCGCCTCCTTCGCTGCTTTCCAATCGCGTTCTTGGTCGTCGCCGACGTGGAGGACCTCGTTCGCATCCAGATGCATTACCTTTAATGCGCGCCGAAAAATTTCCGGATCGGGTTTGTCCGCGCCGAGTTCACTGGAGATAAATACATGGGCAAAATATTTTGAGATTCCAAGGTGCTGAAGGATCAAGCGCAACCGGCCATCAAAGTTCGAGATCACAGCCAGTTCAAAGCGTGTCCGTAATTGCTCGAGCACTTCAAGAACTTCCGGGTAAAGTTTCCACACACCTGCTTCGGCGAAATGTTCGTAAGCGATTTCGAAAAAGTTGTCGCGATCGAGTTCGCTCAGTGAAGGCGCGACCTGATCGAATACGTGACCCACGAGCTCGCGCCACCAGCCTTTGTCATCATTTTCCCGCGGACCGTCGATTGGCGGCCGTCGCGGCATTTCTTGCCAGGCTGCGTGAAATGCGTGCTCCAGTTGCTGCGCGCCGAGATTTAACCCGACTTCGTGACCGACGTAGGCGTAATGGTCGCCCACTGTTTTCGTGAGAAAAAAAAGCGTACCGGCCGCGTCGAAAAGAATCGCTTTGATCACTTCAATGCAAACGTTCAGCGTACAAGCTGCCTACGCAACGCTACGAGGCGGCAAGCGCTCAACGTTAACATCTAGCGGGGGACAGCACGCCACCATTTTTTGTTTGGCAAAATGCGCTCAATATGCGTTGGATGATCGCGTGCGATGAATGCTATTGACGAATCGCTGCCCTTGCGGAACTGGACGCAATCAGCCGGCGAGGAAGTGGCGAATGGTATCAGCCATGGGATCGGACTCGTGGGTGCGATCGTCGGCACCCCGATTCTCCTTCTGGCAGCGTTTCATCATGGTGACGTGCCTTTTCTCATTG
>WNFU01009858.1_pt1 | contig 10699 bp, 12 predicted proteins | sample 5400121 | NCBI WGS metagenome assembly WNFU01 (sample SAMN13153360, study PRJNA577476) | soil metagenome | isolation source: 100 cm soil or saprolite under grassland replicate 1 | place: USA:California | collected 2016-06-15
GCGCGAGCCCCACCGGCTCCTGGCTCGCAGTGCGCCAGTCCTGGGCGGTCACCCGGCCGACCATGGCGAGCACGAGCGCGACGGACACTGCGACGACGAAGTAGCCCACGGTTCCCAAGCGATGCCTCATTTTTGATTTCTTCAGCAGAACACACGGGATAGAACGCGGTGCCTGCGTTTGGTTCAACGCGGGCGCTCGGGACAGGGTTGACGGAGGGAGGAAAGCGGAGAGAGCTGCGCTGCCAACTATTTCGCGCGGCAGTATGTCACTACCCGACGCTCCCCGCAAATTCAGTCGAAGGCTTTGTCGCCTTCCGCCGCCATTTTTCCGGTCGCGTGCACGGCGGCGAAGTCGAAGAGCTTCCGGTCCATAAGGTGCGAGGGCACGAGATCCGAGAGCGCGCGAAACATCGAGTCCACGCGCCCCGGATGGCGTTTCTCCCACTCGGCGAGCATGCTCTTCACCTGCTTTCGCTGCAGCGTCGGCTGCGAACCGCACAGGTCGCAGGGAATGATGGGGAAGCCCCGGATCTTCGCGTACGCCTCGAGGTCGGCCTCCGCCGCGTAGGCGAGCGGGCGGATGACGACGTGCCGGCCGTCGTCGGACTGGAGCTTGGGCGACATCGCCTTCATCTTGCCGCCGAAGAACAGGTTGAGGAAAAACGTCTCGAGAATGTCGTCGCGGTGGTGGCCGAGCGCGATCTTGGTCGCGCCCAGCTCGCGCGCGACGCGGTAGAGCACGCCGCGGCGAAGGCGCGAGCACAGGCCGCACATCGTCTCGCCTTCGGGAACGACGCGCTTCACCACGGAATACGTGTCCTGCACCTCGATGCGATAGGGAATGCCGAGCGTAGCCAGATAGTCGGGCAGCACGTGCTCCGGATAACCGGGATGGCGCTGGTCGAGGTTGACGGCGACGATCTCGAACGAAACCGGCGCGCGGCTGCGCAGCTTCAAGAGCACGTCGAGCAGCCCGTAGCTGTCCTTGCCGCCGGAGAGGCATACCATGACGCGGTCTCCCGCGACTATCATGCCGTAGTCGGCGACCGCCTCGCCGACGAGGCGGCACAGGCGCTTCTCGAGTTTCCCCGCCTCGAAGCGCTGCCTGCGGGTGAAATGGATTTTTTCGGGGGCGTTCATGGAAGATCGCTCCTACGTCGGACTTAACACGATATCCCAGGCGACGGCGATCGCATCCGCTTCCATGCCCGGCGCACGATCTACCCAGTGGCTGGTCGCGGCGTGCCGTTCCTCCCGGCTCAAAGCCCGGTACAGACCGTCGCGCTCGTTCAGCCGCTCGCCCTCGAAAAACATCTGCGTGGTGAGCTTCTCGCCGCGGGCGTCAACGTTGAAATGCAGGTGCGCGGTGCGCCCGCTGTAGGGCGCCGGCTTGACGGTCTTGATGCGATATCGCCCCTCGGCGTCTGCGCGCAGCGAAGCGTAACCCTGGAAGTTGGGATCGAGCGGACCCGAGGCGTCGCTGTCGCCGCTGTGGATGTAGCGCCCGTGCGCGTTCGCCTGCCACAGCTCCAGGCGCGCGCGGGGAAGCGGCTTTCCGCGCGTGTCCAGAACGCGACCGGCGAGATACAGGATCTGTCCGGCGGCCCGACCGGGGCGCCCGGCGATCACGGTGAGATCGGCGTCCTGCTCGGCCGGCAAACGATCGGGATAGAAAGGCCCGAGCGTCATCGCGGGCGTCGCCCGCAGCGCGCTCTCTTGCGCAAGGAGAAGTGCGGCGCGCGAACCGAGCAGCGCGCCCGTGCCCACGGCAAGCGTGGCCGCGACGGCGCGGCGGCGACGGAGATCGGGAAGATGCGGCGTGAGTTTTTTCATAGATTGATGCTCCTGCCGCCATCGACGGCAATGATCTGCCCCGTGGCGGTTACGAACAAGGGGGCACACCCCCTTGTTGATCCCCCATATCGGTGCAGATCATTGCTCACAAATTAATGCTTCGGCCACCGTCCACGGCAATGATCTGCCCCGTTACGTAAGGCGCTTCGGCCATCAAATAGTACACGGCGCGGGCGACGTCGTCGGGGTCGCCGGTGCGCCTCAAGACCGTGTTCGAGACGATGCGCTGGCGCGTCAGGTCGTCCCACGACCCGTCCTCGGGCCAGATGATGGCGCCCGGCGCCACGCCGTTCACGCGCACCTCGGGCCCGAGCTCGCGCGCGAGCGAGCGCGTGAGTCCCACGAGGCCCGCCTTGGCGACCGAGTAGATGACGTAGTTCTTGAGCGGCCGCTCGGCGTGGATATCGGTGATGTTGACGATGGTGCCGCCCGCCTTCTTCAGGTGCGGCGCCGCCGCCTGGGCGAGAAACAGGGGCGCCCGCAGGTTCGCGCCGATCAGGCTCTCCCAGGTCGCCTGCGTCATCTCCCCGACCGGCGTCGGAAAGAAAGTCGAAGCGTTGTTGACGAGCGCGTCGAGCCGCTCGAAGCGGTTGACGGTGTTCCTCACGATCTCCGGCAGGCCCGCGATATCCAGCAGGTCCGCCTGCACCAGCGCCACGGAATCGGCGCGCGCGGCGTTCAACTCTCCGCGCAGCGCCTTCGCCTCGCGCTCCGATCCCCGGTAGTGCAGCATCAGATTCGCGCCTTCCCGGTGAAGGCGCCGGGCGATCGCCGCGCCGACGCGTTTCGCGCCGCCGGTGACGAGCACAACTTTCCCTGAAAGCGATTCGGGCATGGCCTAGAATGATACCGGAATACTCCTTGCTTCCTTCCCATGTCGCTCCCCGAACCCTCGCCCGAGGCGCGCGAGCACAGCGATCGCGTCGCGGAGCACATCCGCGGCGAAATCTCGGCGAGCGGCGGCTGGATCAGCTTCGCGCGCTACATGGAGCTCGCGCTTTACGCGCCGGGGCTCGGCTACTACAGCGCCGGCAGCCGAAAGCTCGGCAAGGCCGGGGATTTCGTCACGGCGCCCGAGATTTCGCCGCTCTACGGCCAGACCCTCGCGCGCCAGGTGAAGCAGGTACTGGACGCGGGGTTCGACGAGGTGCTCGAGGTGGGCGCGGGCAGCGGCGCGCTCGCCGCGACGCTGCTTGAGGAACTCGAGCGCGCAGGAAGGACGCCGCGCAACTATCTCATCCTCGAGCTCTCCGCCGATCTTCGCGAGAGGAGCCGCGACACGCTCGCCTCGAGGGTGCCGCATCTCCTTGAGCGCGTGGCGTGGCTCAACCGCCTGCCGCCCGCTTTTTCCGGCGTGGTGCTCGGCAACGAGGTGCTGGATGCGATGCCCGTGCACGTGGTTCGCACCCAGGGCGGAAGGGTCGAGGAAGGCGGCGTCGGCGTGCGAAGCGATCGCCTCGACTGGTCCTGGCGGCTCGCCTCGGGCGGGCCGCTCGATGCGGCGCGCGCGCTCAAGCTTCCAGAGGGTTTTCGCACCGAGATTCAATTGGCAGCGCGAGGCTTCATGCGCTCGCTTGCGGGCGTGCTGGAAAAGGGCGCGGCGCTTTTCGTCGATTACGGCTTCCCGGAAAAGGAGTTTTACCATCCGCAGCGCAAGGACGGAACGCTCATGTGCCATTACCGCCATCACGCGCACGCCGATCCCTTCTTCCTTCCGGGGCTCCAGGACATCACCAGCCACGTCGATTTCAGCGCGATCGCGACGTCTGCGCGCTCGGGCGGACTGGAGCTGCTCGGCTATACCGGCCAGGCGCAATTCCTCGTCAACTGCGGCATCACGGAGGTGATGTCGAGGACGCCGCCCGAGGACGGGACCCGGTTCCTGCCGTTCGCCAATCAGGCGAACCGGCTGATGAGCCCGGCGGAGATGGGAGAACTCTTCAAGGTGATTGCGCTCGGGCGGGGATTTGCCGCACCGCTCCTGGGCTTTCGCGAAGGCGATAGAAGGCAGGCGCTGTAAGGTGTAACCTGTTCCCTCCGACCAACGCGGGGTGAGGCGGCGAGCGGAGGCTACGATGGAAGCAGCGCAGGCGCAATGGGTGAAGGTCCATCCGCTCGTCGTGCGTGTCACGCACTGGATCAACGCGTTCGCGATCCTCATCATGGCCGCAAGCGGCTGGCGCATCTACAACGCATCGCCGCTCTTCGGCTTCAGATTCCCCAACGATCTCACGCTCGGGGGCTGGCTTGCGGGCGCTCTGCAGTGGCACTTCGCCGCCCTGTGGCTGCTGGTGCTGAACGGCATCGTGTATGTCGGCTACGGGATTTTTTCCGGGCACTTCCGCAGGAAGCTCTTTCCGCTCGCGCCTCGCGCGGTGCTGAGCGACATGCTCGCCGCCCTGCGCGGCAGGCTCGCGCACGACGACCTCGCGGTGTACAACGCGGCGCAGCGCGCGGCCTACCTCGCGATCATCCTGTGCCTCGTAGTCCTCGTGCTCTCGGGCCTGGCGATCTGGAAGCCGGTGCAGCTGCAGGAGCTGGCCGCGCTCATGGGCGGCTATGAAGGCGCTCGCCTAGTACATTTTTTTGCCATGGCCTTGATGGTGTTCATCGCGCTGGTGCACATCGTGATGGTGATCCTCGTGCCGCGCACCTTCCCCACCATCATCACCGGCCGCGCAAGGAGGACCTCATGAAGAAACGCACGATGGATGCGAGTCTCGCCGAGCACTCCCCGAAGCTCATCCGCTCGATCGAGCGGCGCCTGTTCCTGACGCAAGGGTTGTCGCTCGGGGCGCTCGCGCTCCTTTCGGGCTGCGCGCCGACCGACGACGAAGGCGTGCAGGGCCTTCTCCTGGGGATGTCGCGCTGGAACGACCGCGCTCAAGGCTGGCTTTTCAATCCGAACAAGCTCGCGCCGGAATACCCGGAGAGCGCGATCACGAAGCCCTTCCCGTTCAACGCCTACTACGGCGAGGACGAGGTGCGGCTGGTGGACGGAGCGAGCTACAAGCTCGAGCTCTCCGGCCTTATCCGCGACAAGAAGCCCTGGACGCTCCCCGAGCTCTATGCGCTGCCGCAGACTTCCCAGATCACGCGCCACATCTGCGTAGAGGGCTGGAGCGCGATCGGCAAGTGGAGCGGCGTGCGCTTTTCCGATTTCCTCGCGCGCGTCGGCGCCGACACCACGGCGAAGTACGTCGGCTTCGAGTGCGCCGACGACTACACGACGAGCATCGACATGGCGACCGCGCTGCATCCGCAGACGCTGCTCACCTTGCGCTTCGCCGACCAGATCCTGGCGCCCAAGTACGGGTTCCCGATGAAGCTGCGCATGCCGACCAAGCTCGGCTTCAAGAACCCCAAGCACATCACGGCGATGTACGTGACGAACGAATATCCCGGCGGCTACTGGGAGGACCAGGGCTACAACTGGTTCAGCGGCAGCTGATGAAATCGCCGGAAGCCATCGCCGTCGCCGCGATCCTTGCGACCGTGTCCTTCGCCTTCGCCGCCGATACGACGCCGGGCAAACCGATGAGGATGGACGAGCCCATGCACGGGGAAATGAAGAAACAGAACATGAAGAAGGGCGACGTGAAGAAGGCGGCCGAGAAAAAAGCGCGCGAGATGAAGCCGATGATGGAAAAGGAAGCCGCCAGCGCGCCGAAAAGATAGCTCCGTCGCGCGCGTCAGCGCGGGTCGAGCGTCATGAAGAGATTGTTGAGCGACTCGGCGAGCGTCGGGTGCGCGAAGATCGCCTCCTTGATCGCCGTATAGGGAAGCTTGCCCATCATCGCGATCTGCAGCATCGACATGATCTCCCCGCCCTCGATCCCCAGGATGGTGCAGCCTAAGATCTGCTCGGTTTTCTTGTCCACGATCGCCTTCATGAAGCCGCGCGCCTCGCTCGTCTCGAGCGCGCGCGCGACGCCCGTCATCGGCAGCTTCGCCACGCGGTAGTCGAGGCCGCGTCTCTGCGCCTCGGTCTCGTTCAAGCCGACGGTGGCGAGCTGCGGATCGATGAACATGCAGTTGGGCACTATGCGCCCATCGATGGTCGCATTCCCCCCGTTCAGCCAGTTCTCGCGCAGGATGCGGAAGTCGTCGTAGGAGATGTGCGTGAAAGCCGGGCCGCCCTTGACGTCGCCGATCGCGCAGATGCCCGGCACGTTGGTCTCCAGCCGCGAATTCACCTTGATGAATCCCTGCTTGTCCGTCTCGACCCCGGCCGCTCCGAGGTTCAAGCGGTCGGAGTTTGGAACGCGGCCGAGCGCAAGGAGCAGATGGCTTCCCGGGATTCTCCTTGTGCCCTCGCCGGTCTCGAGCACCGCGCGCACGCCCGCTCGGGTCTTTTCAAGAAGCGTCACCTGCGTCGAGTTGAGAATCTCGATGCCGTCCTCCTTCAGGATTTTCTCGACCTCGGCCGAGACGTCGGGGTCCTCGCGCAGAATCAGCCGCGGGTCGCGGTTGACGATGGTCACGCGCGCACCGAACCTGCGGAACATCTGGCAGAACTCCAGGCCGACATAGCCGCCGCCGAGCACGATGAGGTGCCTGGGCAGCTCGGCGAGCTCCATGATGCTCGAGGAATCCAGGAAGCGAATCCGGTCGAGCCCGGGGACCGGCGGTACCGCGGGCCGGCCGCCGGTGTTGACGACGATGCGCTTGCCTTCCAGCTCGCGCGTTCCGCCGCCTTTGAGTTCCACGACGACGCGCCGCGCGTTCTTGAATCGCGCCTCGCCGAAGATGAGTTCGAGGTTGGCGGTTTTCTCGAGCGTCTCCTGGCCGGAATTGCGGAAGCTCTCGACCATGCGGCGCTTGCGATCGACCACCCGGCGCATGTTCACCGTGACGCGGCCGGCGTTGACGCCGTAGTCTTTTGCGCGCCGGGCGAGATACGCAACCCGACCGCTCGCGACCATCGTTTTGGTCGGGGTGCAGCCTACGTTGATGCAAGTGCCGCCGACGTGCTCGCGCTCGATCACCGCGACCTTCCAGCCGGCGCGGGCGAGCGCGAGCGCAAGCGGCTTGCCCGACTGGCCGGTACCGATGATTACTGCGTCGTATGCGGGATTGCCCATGCTGCCTCCGGGGAAAATGGAAAAGGGTCGCGCGCACCCGCGGCCCTTGCGGGCGAATTGCCGCTGCTCAGTATAATTCCGGCATGCACTTCGCCGCGCTTTTCGCCGCCTCGCTCGCAGCGACGGCCGCCTTCGCCCAGGACTCCGCGCAGCTTCTCGAGCAGGCCAAAAGGCGCTGGGCCGAGAGCCCTCACGGGCCGATGCTCGAGCGCATCCTCCCGCCCACTTTCGAGCCGCGGCAGCTCCCCGAGCGGAAATCGCGCGGCGCGCGCCTCGTCGTCCAGTACTGCGTGCAGTGCCACAACCTGCCCAATCCGGCGATGCATCATGCGGCGAAATGGCCGGCCGTTTTCGAGCGCATGGTCGTGCGCATGAGAGGCAGGGGCAACATGGGCGAGCTCATGCGCGAGATGATGGCGGGCGTCGAGGCCCCGACCGTGGCGGAGGCGGAAGCCCTGCTCGCCTATCTGCAAAAATACAGCCAGCGCGCGCTCGATCCCAAAAGATATCCGGCCGTCGACCTTCCCGAAGGCCGGTCGTTCAAGCTCGCCTGCCGGCAGTGCCACGTGCTGCCGGACCCGCGGCGCCACACCGCCTCCGAATGGCCGGCGGTGGTGACGCGCATGGAGAAGAACATGGAGTGGATGAACCGCGTCGTCGGCAACCGTCGCGAGCCCGACCAACCGCAGCTGAGAATCGAGGAGATCAACGCGTTCCTCGTCAAGTACGCGAGGAAAGGCTGATTCAGGAAGGCAGCGCCATTCCGCGTTTTACCGCCGGCCTTGCACTGATCGCGTCGAACCAGCGTTTCACATTGGGCCAGGTGTTCAAATCGGTCTTGTGCCATTCGTAGCGCGCGGCCCAAGGGTAGGTAGCGATGTCGGCGATCGAATATTCGCCGGCGAGAAACTCGGCTTCACGCAGGCGCCGGTCGAGCACGCCGTAGAGCCGGTCCTTTTCCTTCGTATAGCGCTCGATCGCGTAGGGGACCGGCTCTTTCGCCGCGCGCAGGAAATGGTGCACCTGGCCGAACATCGGCCCGACGTGGCCCATCTGGAACATCAGCCACTGGAGCGCCAGGTATTTGCCACGGTCGCTTTTCGGGAGAAATCTCCCGGTCTTCGCCGAAAGGTAGATCAGGATCGCGCCCGATTCCATCATCTGAATGGGACCGCCGCCGGGGCCGTCGGGATCGACGATCGAGGGAATCTTGGCGTTCGGGTTGATCGCGACATAGTCCGGCTTGAACTGCTCCCCCGCCCCGATGTTGATCTTGTGGACGTTGTACGCGAGACCGCATTCCTCCAGCATGACGGAGACCTTGCGGCCGTTGGGCGTGCTCCAGGTGTAGAGCTCGATCATCTCAATCCTCGAGGAGTTTGGAAGCCGCGCAGTTTATCGCGAAGCTCGGTGTTAAAGTGACGCCATGCTGAAATGGGTCCTGGCGCTCGCGGTCGCGCTCGTCGTGCTCACGGCGCTCGCGCCGTGGCTGGCGAAATACGGACTCGGCAGGCTGCCGGGCGACCTCACCGTGCGCTACAAGGGGCGGCTCTACTACCTGCCCTTCATGAGCACGCTCCTGCTCTCGCTCGCCCTGACGTTGCTGACACGGCTCTTCTGAGGCGCTCCCGCCGGCCCTGCAGCGAGGCGCTCTTCGAGCAAGGCCAGCTTCTTGCGCATCGCCTCGCCCACGAAGATCTGCGGGTTGGAGGGCGCGTAGCCTTGCGCCCGCTCCCGGTCGCTCACCGTCTTTTTTGCCATCTCGAAGGCCTTGGCGAACGAAAAGGTCTCGCGCAGGGCTTCGTCATAGAGCGCCCTGCTGAACCAGGTGTAGTCACTGCCCTCATTGCAGCCGAAGGACGAGTGAAGCGCGTCCGCGGCCGTGATGACGAGGGTGTTCGCGTCCTTGAGCGGCTCGATGAAGCCCCCCGCGAAGCATGCCGAGATGACGATCGCCTTCCACTTGATGCCGCTGTCGGCGAGCATGCGCGCGAGCGCGGTCGGCGTGAGCGGCTGAAGCTCGAGGGGCGGCAGGTCGAACGCGAGCGAGAAGTCGCTGCTCCCGTGGGTGGTGAGGTGCAGGAGCACGACATCCTCTTCGGTATCGATCGTGTTCCCGAGGTGCGCGAGCGTCGAGCGCAGGTTGCTCACCGTGGCAACGGGGTAGTCCTTCAGCGTGGCGGGATTGTTGACGAGCGCAATCGACCTGCCCGCGACGTCGAAACGCACCTCGAGCAGCTCTTTGATTGAAGCGAGCTCCTTGTAGAACGTGTCCTGCCGCCCGTCGGCCGCGACTCCGACGAAGTACAAGTCCGCGACACCCGGTCGCTCGGGGCGCAGCGCAGCGAGCTGCTCGTCGAGGAGCCTCCCCTGACGGTGAAACAGCTCCTCCTGGAGCACCGTAGGCTCGGCGGCGTCGGCCTCGGCGTCCTCCGTCGCAACCCAAAGCTCAGCGCGCGGGAAAATCCAGACGAGGAGCGCAAGCAGCCCGGCGAACAGGCCGAGCGCGAGCACCGAAGCACGGCCGCGCCAGCCGGTGAGGACGAGCTGCGTGCGCACGAGCACGGCGAAGACCCACGCGACCAGACTCCAGTTGGCCGCTACTGCGTAGGGCTCGATCGCGTCGAAGTCCGTTGCGAACTGGATGGCGAGGCCGACGATTTCAGACACCGGATCGGTGGCGACGAGCAGCACCGCGAACGCGAGCGCGAGCTGCGCTTCCCGGAACAGCCTTGCAGCGACAAGGCAGGTACCGAGAATCAGCGGGATCTCCGCGAGCGCCACGGTGAGCGCGCCGAAATCGAGGGTGCCCGGAAAGCCCTCGCGCAGCATCCCCCCGGCGAGCCAGAACACGAGGCTCGTGAATACGAGCGCGACGTACTGGCCGATCGAGATGCGGAAGTCGAGCGCGCGCACAGGCAGAAAGAGCGCCAGCCGCCCGCCGGCGAGCAGATTCTGCTTCAGGCCATGCCACAGCGCGGCGGCTCCGGACTGCGGCTCCATTTCAGCCGAGCGCCTCGATCGCGGCGATCCGCGCGCGGCGCACTTGTGCGGCGATATCGGCGTTCGCGCCCTGCGCGGCGATTTTCCCGGCATCGACGCCCGTGGCTGCGCCGAGCGTGCGCCGCAGCAGCACGCGCGGCAGGTAAGGCGTTTTCCCCGAGCCCCGCTCTCCCCGCTCGAGACACTCGGTGAGCGCGAGCAGCTCCTCGAACCGTTCGGGCCTGCGCAAAGCGTCGCAATGTTCTAACAGCGCGAGCAAGTCCGGCGCACGAAGCGCGGCAGCCCGTTGGATCGTCTCGGCGTGCCGCGCCGCAAGGAGCGCGAGGTCGCGGCAGTCCCCGGGCGCCTTCAGGCGCTCGCTCACCGCGCGCGTCGCTTCGACTGAGCCCGCGCCCGAGGCGACGATCGCGAAGCGCTGGGCGAGGCCGAGCCGCTCGGCCGCGGCGCACTCGAGCGCGCGGACCAGAATGCGCGCGCCGTCGTTCGCCGGCCTCATGTGCATGAATTCCAGCTTGAGCTCGGGGAGGACCTTTTCGAGGAGTCCGGCTTCAGCAAGCACCGGGAACATCAAGCCGGGATCGCCTTCCATCAAACCCCGGGAAAATTCCTGCCACACGCGCTCGGGCACCAGTGCGTCGGCTTCGCCGTTTGCGACCATGGAGCGCATCAGCGCCATGGTCGCCGGCGCGACCGCAAAACCGAAGCGCGCGGCGAAGCGCGCGACGCGCAGGATCCGCACGGGATCTTCGGCAAAAGCG
>WNFU01009859.1_pt1 | contig 10698 bp, 9 predicted proteins | sample 5400121 | NCBI WGS metagenome assembly WNFU01 (sample SAMN13153360, study PRJNA577476) | soil metagenome | isolation source: 100 cm soil or saprolite under grassland replicate 1 | place: USA:California | collected 2016-06-15
GTACAGAATCAAACAAAATCTATTGAAACTCTCTCGGCTCCGGCCTTGCTCGGCGCTACTCATCGCGCCTTTGCCTTCTATCTCGGAAATCCCATTTCCTCGATTGAAACTCGTTCGGCTCCCGCCTTCGCTCGCTGCTCCCCTCGCAGCTTTACCTTCTATCTCGGAAATCCCTTTCCTCGATTCCTGCGTTCCTGCTTTCCTTATTTGAATCTGTGGAAATCTGCGCAATCTGCGGACCCTCTTGATCAGAATTGGGTCTAATGCAGGTCGTACACTTCCACCAGCGCAACTCCGGTGGTGTTATTTACCCCACGGACGATGGCGGTGTAGTTACCCGGTGGGAGGTTTGCGATGATCGCAGATTCGCTCGCGTCTGCGGGAGCGTGGCCGCTGTTCTGAATGTCCTGGACCTGATTCTGAGTGATGATGCCGCCGATGATTGTATGCCGCCAGTTGTCGTTAGAGGCAATCAAAGCCCCGGAGCCATCGTGCAGTTCCAATGTCGGATTAGCCAACGGATCCGGAACGCCATACTGGCTGAGCTCAGGGCCAATGGCACGTATGATCACGTTCTTTGGTCGAGTCCCTTGCACGATGAACCCGCCAATCATCACGTCGTCGCCAGTCTGAACAAGACCGCGAGTACTAATATTGTCTAAAATTGGGTCAAGGCTGGGGCTGAGATCATATACCTCCACAAGAGCGACTCCCGTCGTGTCGTCCACCCCACGCACAATCGCGGTGTAATGACCCGGTGGCAGGTCTGCGATAATCGCAGATTCCCTCGCATCCCCCGGAGCGTGGCCGCTGTTCTGAATCTGCTGGACTTGATTGCTGGTGATGATGCCGCCGATGATGGTAGTCCGCCAGTCGTTGTTAGAGGCAATCAGAGCCCCATTGCCATTGTGCAGTTCCAATGTTGGATTGGCCATTGCGTTTGGAACTCCGAATTGGCTGAGTTCAGGCCCAATCGCGCGCAGAATCACCCTCTTTGGTTGAGTCCCTCGTACAATAAAACCACCAATCATCACGTCATCGCCCGTCTGAACAAAACTGCGGGTACTGAGATTGCCCAAATATGACGTCAGGCATGAGGTCGGGCAGTTGAATTGAATCCGATCGAAATCCGGGGCCCAGCTACCAACGATCGGATTGTAGAATTCAAGCGTGTTGCTGCCGGCGTTCAAAGTGACCGTCCTCTGGATTGAGCCGACAGTGTGAAACGAGCCAGTGGACGGAAAGCTCACGGGTGTTCCAGGACTGCCGTTCACGCTAAGAAGGGCATAACGCACCGCGTCTCCGTTGGTGTAGCAGATCGTCACGCTGTAACGGCCCGTTGCGCTAGCACTAACACCATTGAACTGGAGAGTACCCGAGTTATTGCCTACGTAGCCTACCTTTTGTCCATTGGAGCACTCCGCGCACGGTAGGGGCGTCGCGCTTCCCGTCAGGTCGCTCGACTCCGCTTCATACGATGTACACGATCCTGGTGTCGGGGTTCCCGTCGGAGTCGGCGTTGCCGTCGCAGCGGGAGTGGGCGTCCCCGTCGCTATGGGAGTGGGCGTGCCCGTCGCTGTAGGCGTGGGCGTGCCGGTCGCTGTAGGCGTGGGTGTGCCCGTCGCTGTAGGCGTAGGCGTTCCCGTCGCTGTAGGCGTAGGCGTTCCCGCCGCTGTAGGCGTCGGTGTGCTACCGCCTGTCGTCGTCCCGATGAGCCGGAACATCTGGTCGGGTTCGCCCGCCGGGGAGCCAGTGCAACATTGTCTAATGCCCCAAGTAATGCAGTTCGGGCAAGGCGTCGGGCAGCCAGGCGCGGGGCAGGACGAAGGAGCACCAAACCCACCGCCTGGATTCTGCCATGCCGCGGAAGAGTTCGCCTGCACTGTTCGCTCGATCCAACCCCACTGACCGTTTGGGCTGCGGCTCATGTGAGCCTGCACCGAGACCCAATACGTGCCGGCGGCGAGAATCGCCGGGACCGTAAGGGTGACCTGGAATACGCCGGAGTTGTTGACGTAGGACTGGGCAGTTGCGCTGTAAATCTGTATGCTAGGCAGGCTCCCGTTATTTTGATAAAAGAAAACGTTAAAGTTATCCGCCGGGCCCGGTCCATCATATGCGCCCAGCGCGTCCACTTCCGTGATAATCCAAGTTTGGCCTGCGGGAATGACGAAATCGTCAGCCGCGAAGGCGATAAACGCTGGAAAATCCGGAAACTCTTGCGAGCTCACGGCGGACGTTCCGGGGTTGTTCAACTGATCGTAGAGGATCACGGCGGGAAATTTCGGCACTGACGGCATCTGGAACGCGGGGACGCGCACAGGGCCGATGGTCTTTGTGGGGAGCTGCGATTGCTCGGTGCGATCGACCACTGTTCGATTGTTGGTCCCGCGGTTGCGGGATTGCGCCAGCGCGAATGGTATCGCGCAGATGGCGACAAGTGAAAGCAGAATGAGCGCGCTCCGGAGAAGTTGCGCCTTAATGGAAAGATTAATTTGTTTTTTCACTGTGGTACCCTTGTGACTTTTGGGAATTTCCCGAAAGCCAAAGCAGCGCAGCAACGCCGCACTTGTATCTTAAACGCTCCGCGCAATCCGTGACATCCGTGAACGGAGGTGACGGGATCCGCGACGTAAAAGGCAAAGCCGCGAGGGTAGCGATGAGCCCACGTGGGAAGTTAGCGAGTTTCAAATCCGCCCTCTTCGCTTCATTCATGCACATTGAGGTCGCTTTTATTGATCCCTTCTACGGGGTTCAAGGAAAATTTCTTACGATTTCGGAGCCAACTGCGGATGACCGGGTCAAGATCTCCGCAGATTGCGCAGATTTGCACAGATTCAAATAAGGAAAGCAGAAATCGAGGAAAGGAATGCACAATAGAATCAAAATTGCCGGGCTGGTGTATCAAGCCTCTGTCCCAGTTCCCAATTTGAAACTCGCTCGCTGCCAGCGCTCGCTCGGCGCTACCCATCGCGCCTTTACCTTCTATCTCGGAAATCCCTTTCCTCGGTTCCTGTGTTCCTGATTCCAAACATCTGTGTAAATCGGGACTCAGGGAGCGGAGTCGCTGGGAAGCGAACGACACAGACGGGAAGGCCGAACGGCCGAGTGAGCGGGAGCGAGCGAGTCAATCTGCGGATGAAGAACTTCTCTTCGTGTCCTCGGTGGCCTCTGCGGTAAAGCTCTAAGGGCTCGCGAAACCGATCTCGATCTTCGCACCTGGCTCTTGCGTGTTTACGATCACGGCCTTGTCCGGGCGCACATCGATGAGCTTGTACATCCGATTCCCTTCAGCGGTTGCAAGAGGAAACTCCTGGTCTTTGCGCACTTGAAATTCCTTACGGCCGCCCCAGTTGTAAACAAACGTGACGACGGATTGCGGCGACGTGGCGACCTGTCCCTTCACCAGCGTGAACTGTGCGTGATTCTGCTGGTGTTCGAGCAACAACTCCGAAACATCCATCTTCATTCCGTACTGGTTGCGCTCCTTTTTCTCAGTGAACTTCATGATCTTAAAGTCGGTACTACGAATGACGTCGCCAACTTTCAGGAATTGGGTGGGCTCACTTTCGTCGGTGCTGTTGATGCCAAATTTGTCTCTTGTGCGCGACGCAAAAATGTATCGAAACAATTCCTCCGTGGCCGACACCAGACGTAACTTTGTGGTGTAATCCGGATGCGACTGTGCGTTGGTTGGATCGGTACTGCCCTGCCATTCGTCGAGATTACTGAACCCATCCTTGTCGGGGTCCTGTTCAAGAGCGTCGGCATCCGCGATTGGCAACGCATATTTTTCGAACCACTCGTTAGGCACTGGCGCATGCACCTGCGTGTTTTCTAACGTCGCGAGCATGCCGTCCGGGCCGATGAAATGTTTTTCCGGGACGAACAGACCGGAGCGCGTGCTGGCTTTCCATTGCAGCGGCTTCTGGAGCTGTTCCGCGGCGCGATCGAGCTCGACTGCGACCGGCGGCTGGGAGGCGGTTTTCGGCGGGACTGACGGCGGAGTAATAAGGCGATTGTTGAACGGGATTGCGCTCCAACAAATGGCGACGGCGCAAATAAAAAGGAAGCCCCCGGCAGCCATCAGCACCGCGCGATCGTAATTCGCCTTAAGCCAGTCGATTGCTTTCGCCATATTCATGAGAGGAAAAACCACGGATTACACGGATTTCGCGGATAGGAAGAAGTCAGACATGGAGATCGGGATACGTACATTCCGCCGTCTCTGTAAGACGCAATACCCGCTTCCATTCCAGTCGGGCGTTTTTGAAATTGATCAGAAGCGCGAGGTCCAAGCCGGTGATGTTCAGATATCCGATCATTTGAGCAACATGCGTTTCGGTGAAGCACGCGACCACTTTCGGATCGACGATTATAGCGTCATTGACAATTAGATCGGGAACGAGATTGCCGATTAACTCGCCGCTATAGTAAACGGCGAACGAGCGTTGAACTAATACGACGTGTCCGCGACGCTTCAGTTCTATAATCATCGCGCGTTCGTAGAGTTTCTCGTCGAGTCCCGGTTTCAATTCGTTAAGCACTTGCATTGCAGCCCCAATGATCTTGCCGCTCAACTCTTCGTGAATCATCTGCTTGTCCGTGTCATCCGTGCAATCCGTGGTTAGACCTAAAACGTAAACCTCAGCATTTCGATGGTGGCGGAAACTTCGATGTGCTCGTTGCCGACGATGAAATCTAGCGCGCCTGGGGGGGATTGGCCGGGAGATGCCTGCGGATTTGGGACTGGCGTGGGCGCTCCGGTCCTCTCGCGCGGTGGGCCTTTGTCTTTTTCATTGTGGACGTAGAGCGTGCGAATAATGAAAAATTGGCCGGTAGAACTTGTAATCTCATTCACGACCTTTCGCGCGGCACCGGGCGCAGCTTTGAACGTGACCTCAACCACGTTGCGCTCGATCAATTTCGCCGTCGGCGTGCCGCCCGGTTTCGCGGTCGTCGCAACTCTTTGGCCGGGAGATGGTGTCGGTGTTGGCGATGCTCCGCGTTCTCCCGGCAACGGATGACGGCGAAATGAGGTGATGCTGTCCACCTTCGCATCGAGTAAAATGTTGAAGAACATCTGGACTTGCGAGAGTTCCTGTCCAAGCAACGCCGCCATTGCTGTGTTCGGCATCATGCGGGTAAATTCATCGAAACCGAGCTGAAATTTGTCGGGTAACTTCACGTTATTCTTGCGCGCCCGTTCCTCTGCGGCGAGGGTCGTCTGGCGCAGGCGCGACTGGAATTCGTTAGGCGCAAGGGGTGGTTCCGGAACGACTTCGGCTTTCAGCTCATCTTTGAATTTGTCGAGCGCGGCGCTGTATCTCTCGAGGTAGCCCTGCAATTTCCGGTAATTCGCGTCGTTTGGAAACGGATTGAGACCCTGCAAACGGTTCCGCTCTGCTGTGGCCTGGTCGAACGTTTGCTTTGCGGCGCTCCAAACATTCCATCGCCAGTAAAGCAGGGCCGCGCCGAGCAAGATGCATAGCCCCGAAACAACGACAAGTGTTCCAAGCGCCCTGTTTTGCTGAAACCATTTCATGCGGCAAAATTATTCCTCATCACAGAGGACGCAGAGATCACGGAGCAGACAGAATCTACAGAATTAAACAGAATCCATTCTGAAACATTGTGTTCATTCTGTCCCGAAAATCCCTTTTCCTCGATTCCTGCTTTCCTTAATAAATTCGCGGACGCTTTCACGGCATTTTCACCGGTTTGCGAAGCGTAAGCTGAAGCTCAAACGGGAACGCCCATTCGGTGTCGTTCGGGACGGAGGTGGATTTTATAAAACGCTCGGGCGTCTTCGTATCGACGGCAAAGAGCGGCGAGTTCGCGAGATTCCGCAGGTAGTCGACGACGATCTCCTGTTGTTTCGGGTTCCAGAGGTACAGGCCGCGAACGCTAATGCCGTCGATTGCAGCGCCAGTCGCGCCTCTGGTTGCCGGCCCCGTGGCGGGCGTCGGCAGAGGGAGGGATGCACTTTCCGCGGCGCGTTTTTCAGAGACGCCTAACAGTTTTCCACCGGAAGTCGCGGCCAACTCCGTGATCCAAATATCTGATTGGGGCAGGCGCGAGTTTAGCTGTTCGAGAATCTGCGGCCAAAAATTGCGATCATTCACAGCCGTGATCAGCGGGGTCGCAGTGTTGTCCAACGCTGTGATTTGCTTTTTAAGCTTGTCCAACTGCCCCGCGGCTACGCGCATGGTGTCGTTCTTCTGGCGAAGCGTCTCTGCCGTTTGCTGCGCGACCTGCGCCGCGCGTGTGTAATAAGCCGACCAGCCCAGCAGCGCGAGCAGAATGCACGCCGCCGCGGCGATGAAGAATGGCCGGCGTTTTTCCAAATCGTGCCTGCGAACAACGCTCGCCGGCCGCAGGTTCAATTCCATCGGACAAACAGTGACGGTGCGCAGCGCCAAGCCGACCAATTCGCCTAACAAATGTGCAGAATGCGCCACCTCCTGCGTCGGCGCCGACTCGGCAACGGTCACGTTTTGCAACGGATTGAAAAACTCGATCGGTACTTGAAATTTCTCGTGAAAGAACTCCCGCATGTAGGGTATTCCCGCACCGCCGCCACACAGGAAAATGCGAACCGGGCGATTTCCCTGCTGTTGAGCGCGGTAGTGCGTGATGGAACGCATTAGTTCTGCATGGAAGCGAGTCATGGTGCTGCGGGCGATTTTCGAAACTCGCGCAACGTTGGGATCGGCAGGTTCGGCATAAGCGCCGCCCAGCCCCACAAAGCCATCCCGTTTCTTGCGAATTTCCGCCGCGGCAAATGATTCGTTGAATTCCCTCGCGATCGCGGCGGTGAGCGCGCTGCCGCCCAGCGGGATGCTCCGCAAAAAAATTCTTCCTGATTCAATGAAAAGAATGTTCGTGGTACGCGCACCGATATCCAGCAGCAGCGAACAATCGCCGACTTTGGGGTAGCTGTAGCGAAAGGCGTTGTAGAGCGCCATCGGCGCAATATCGACGGTGGAAGTCTGTAGTCCCGTTCCTTCCACAGCTGCATTGGCTTGCTCGAGCAAATCAACTTTGATCGCGACAAGCACGACCTGGATCTGTTCGCCCAGTCCTCCGCCGACGAGTTGATAATCCCAGACGACCTCGTCCAGCGGGAACGGGACATTTTGCTGCGCTTCGAACGAAATTATCTTGTCTAGTTTTTCCCGTCCTAGCGGCGGCAGTTTCACAAACCGGGCGAACACTGATTGCGCGGGCAAAGCATAGTTCACCGGGCGCAGGGGAATTTGCATTTCATGCACCATCTCGCGCAATACCGCGGCACCTTCCTCCAACGCAACATGAGCATCGCGACGCTGCCCGGTCTCAGGATCGAGAGGTACTTCGCGCAACCGATAATTCACCAGGACCAGACCGCCGTGGGCGACTCGGAACTCCGCAAGACCAAGGGTCTGAGATCCAAGATTAAGAGTGATCAGGCGCGCCGGTCCAGGCATGGCGTTAAAGGTCTAAATCGCAATTCCAAAATGCCAAAGCAAATTTCAAACGGGGACTATTTGGCAACTGGACCGCTCTCATTAACACCGGCCTTCAGACCGGTGCACATTAGGTATGGTCCAGCAAAGGCCGTTTCAACGGCTTATCGAAACAGCGTTGTTCTGGCAAGCCGTTAAAACAGCTGAAGAGAGCGCGGCAGGCGATGACCAACGGTCTAAAGACCGGTATTATTGAGAGCGAGGATTTGCTCAAACCCGTTCGACAAATCTCGCGAGCACTCCAGATTCGGCCGTTCTTCCAACGAAGTTCTCCTGTCGCGCCTCTATCTCGAAACTGGATACGCGCGAATTTTCGGTGAGTTGCCGTTCCAGTTCTCGAACGACGCGCCGGCCGTGATCTGGAATTTATCGTTGCCGGCCTGGCCCCAAACATAACTCCCCACGTAATCGCCGCTGCTCTTGCCGTTCCATTTCCCGTAAACGAACCCGACTTCTCCGGTGTAATAGACCTGATTCAACGGCGAACTGATCATCTCTCCTGGCAAATCTTTTCCATCGGTGGCAACCATTTGCGATCGAGAATTGGAAGCGACGCTTGGCTTCGTTGTGGGAAAGGGTCCGACATTACTCGGCGCTAAATAGGTCACCGGAAACAGGCCGAGCGGCGCCATCCCGATCTGAGCCAGCGCGGTTTCGCTCGCCAGTTGCGCGCCGTCTGACCAAGCCCGCACCGGGCCATTGTGAAATAGAAGCGATGCGTTGGACGCGCTGAAAACATTCGGCCGGGAGAGGCTCAGACTGGAACCGTGCTCAAATGCTGTCACAGCGGATGTGGCGCCACGGTTTTGTGTTGATCCGGAATGTTTGGCCTGCTGCGCTACAACGGGAAAGGAAAAGGCAAGGAAGCCGAGCGCCAGAAAGAGCACACCTTTAAACATGCGGAACTCAAAACCAAATCGCAGCAAACGCCAGCAGAATTTTTGCGCAAACCCAAGCCATTAACCATTCTGTCATGTTGAGCGGAGCGAAACATCTCTGGCTAGCTGCTTGAGATGCGTGGCAGAGAACCAGAGATTCTTCGCGTCGCTCAGAATGACAAAAAGATGTGAGCGCTTAACGCTTCAGCTCTTCAACGACTGTTTGAAGTACTCGATCGTCTTCTTGATACCTTCGTCGAATTCAACTCGCGGTTCCCAACTAAGAACTTTTTTCGCACGGGCGATGTCCGGCTGGCGCACCTTCGGGTCGTCCACGGGCAAGGGTTTGTATTCGATTGTGGATTTTGTCTTCGTGATGCGGATGATTTCCTCTGCAAACTCTTTAATGGTCATCTCGCGTGGATTGCCCAGGTTGACCGGCTCGTGGAAATCGCTCATCGCAAGCCTGAAAATGCCATCGATCAAATCGGAGACGTAACAAAATGAGCGCGTCTGCGACCCGTCGCCGAACACGCTGAGCGGTTGCCCGCTCAAGGCCTGCCCGATAAACGCCGGCACCACGCGCCCGTCGCGCAAGCGCATCCGCGGACCGTACGTGTTGAAGATGCGCACGATTCGCGTGTCCACGCGGTGATAGCGGTGGTAAGCCATCGTGATCGCTTCCGCGAACCGTTTCGCTTCGTCGTAAACGCCACGGGGACCGATAGGATTCACGTTGCCCCAATAATCTTCCCTTTGCGGATGCTCTAAGGGATCGCCGTACACCTCCGACGTGGAAGCCAGAATGAACGTGGCTTTCTTGTCCTTGGCTAAACCAAGCGCGTTGTGTGTGCCAAGCGCGCCAACTTTGAGCGTCGGAATCGGGAGTTCCAAATAATCAATCGGACTGGCCGGCGACGCGAAATGAAACACATAGTCGATTTGTTGTTCCGGGAGGAAAATAAAATTCGAGACATTGTGTTTAACGAACCGGAAATTCTCGTTCCCGCCGAGATGGCCGATGTTCGCCGTGTTACCCGTGATCAGATTGTCGATGGCGATGACGCGATGACCTTCTGCCAAAAGCCGGTCTACGAGATGCGAGCCGAGAAAACCCGTACCTCCGGTGACGACTGAAACGGGCTTGGAATTTTTGGCCATTGAGGAGTTGTTCTAATCGCTGCCGCGCAGGTTTACCAGCAGGAAGTGAGGGATGACGAATGGCGATGTAGTGTTCCCTGTCCTCAACGGATAACGCGTGTCCGGCAAGTTGCGCTGAGGACAGCGGACTCTGCAGTATTTGCGCTTCGTCATTAATTCGTCATTTACTTAGTTCCATGCGCATTTTGTCCGGGATCCAGCCCAGCGGTGCTCTGCACATTGGCAATTATTTTGGCATGATGCGACCCGCAGTCGCACTGCAAGCTGAGGGCGAAGCGCTTTATTTCGTCGCCGATTACCATGCGCTCACGAGTTTACGCGACCCGGAAATGTTGCGCGCAAACAGCCGCCGCGTCGCACTTGATTTTTTGGCGTGCGGACTCGATCCGGAGCGCGCGACGCTCTTTCGCCATTCGGATGTGCCGCAGGTGACGGAACTCGCCTGGATTTTATCAACGGTAACACCGATGGGGTTGCTTGAGCGGGCGCACTCGTACAAGGACAAACTCGCCCGCGGTATGAGCGCGAACGTAGGACTGTTCAGCTATCCCATCCTGATGGCGGCGGACATTTTGATTTACGACAGCGATGTCGTGCCAGTCGGCAAGGACCAGAAACAGCACATTGAAATCACGCGCGATCTCGCGGTGAAAATAAATGAAACGTATGGGCAGATTTTCAAGCCGCCCGAGCCACGTATTCAGCCCGCAACCGAAACCGTGCCAGGCATCGATGGCCAGAAAATGAGCAAAAGCTACGGCAACAACATCGACATTTTCGGCGAGGAAAAAGAAATGCGAAAACGCGTGATGAGCATCGTCACCGATTCCCTAGCGGTGGATGCGCCGAAAGACCCCGCGAAGTCGACAATCTTCAAGCTCTACTCGTTGGTCGCGTCGAACGATGAAATCGCAGGCATGCGCGAACGATTTGTAAAAGGCGGTACTGGCTACGGCGATTTCAAGAAACAGTTGTTCGAAAAACTCTGGGAATATTTCGCGCCGATGCGCAAACGCCGTGAAGAAATTCTCAGGGACACATCGTACATCGACGATGTCCTCGCCCGCGGCGCGAGGCGCGCCAACGAAATTGCCAATCAAGTCATGGACCGCGTTCGCAAAGCTGTGGGCTTGCGTTAGCGATTTTTTGAG
>WNFU01016623.1_pt1 | contig 10698 bp, 8 predicted proteins | sample 5400121 | NCBI WGS metagenome assembly WNFU01 (sample SAMN13153360, study PRJNA577476) | soil metagenome | isolation source: 100 cm soil or saprolite under grassland replicate 1 | place: USA:California | collected 2016-06-15
CCCCATTCGTAACCCTCCGGAAGCTTGCCCCAGCCTTCGGCTACATCATAGCGGTACGAGCCACTCCCAACTGTTACCGTCATAGCATGGTGCTCCTTTTAACTTTGTATTTTGATCCAATCTAAATGCGATCAATTTGTAGATCCTGGTTGTTCCTTACAAGTGCTGTCGGATTCCCATCCGGAACCCAAACCCACGCGCTACCAGCGCTAGGCCCACGGTCATCAAAATGAGAATCAGGCTGATGATACCGGCCTGTTCCAGTTGGCGACCCTGCTCGTTGGTCATCATCTCAAGAGCCAATAGGGACAGGGTCAGAGTGTCGCGAGTAGCCAATAAGATGATGCTTGAGGTGGTGTTGGCTGCTATTACAAAATTGAAAGTGCCAATCGTGACCAGAGTAGGCAGGATCAACGGCAGCCAGATCCTGACATAGGTATAGATCCACCCGGCACCAGATACCCGCGCTGCTTCCTCTAAATCCGATCCTAATTGCATGAACACGCCCTTGACCAACTGCGTGCTGGTCAATTTGCCTTGCAAGATCGCCACAAGCGCGAGCGCGTATACGGTACCATAGATAGCCCGCAGGAAAGGCGTCTGCAGGAACATACTCAGCAAGCCAAAGCTAGCCAATATTCCGGGAATCGCCGCAGACAGCCAGAAAATGCTGTCCAGCCAGCCTCTCCCGGGCCAATGGGTGCGGACCATCACGTAGGCCACAATGGAGAACAGCAGCGGTGATACAATGGCCGTTGCCGAAGCTAGGGTCAGAGTCGTGAGCAGCGCCTGTATGAAGCCCCGATCGCCCAGCACTAGCTCCCAATGCTGCGTGGTAAACAGCGGTGTGATCTGAAAAAAACCGACCCTGGTCATAAAGCTGCCACCGATCAGTGTCGCGATAGGGACGACGGTGAGCAGCGCCACCAGGATGACGATCAAAATGAACGCAATGGGCTGCATCCAGCGAAGGTCAATGACGCCCGGCTTGAATTGTCCGCTCACCGTTGTGAATTGTCGTCGCCCCAACAGCCATCGCTGCAGCGGGATAATGATTCCGACGAGCAGCAAAGTCACGCTCGCGAGAGCCGCCGCCGGTCCGTACTGCGGTGGTTCGAATTGAATAAACTGGTAGATCCTGGTCGAGTAGATGTAGAAGTTAATGGGCGTGCCCAGAATCTGTTCGATCTCGAAGGACTGCAGCATCCGGGCCATCTTTAACATGAATACCACTACGATGGGCGGAGTCATCAAAGGCAAGGTCACCCGCAGCATGGTCCGCAGATTAGATGCTCCCGACACCCGGGCAGCCTCTTCGAGTGCCATGTCCATGTTTCGGAATGCCGGGGTCAACAACATCACGCCTTGGGAAATCTCGTTGGACATGAGATGGGCGAAGACAATTCCAGGGACGCTGTAGATGTTAAAGGGGCTGACATTGATGAACGAAAAGACGTCAACCAGAGCGCGGTTCAACATTCCGCGGTCAGGATCCAGTAGGAAAGCCCAGCCTACTGTCGTGGAGATGTTAGGCAACATGAATGAAACCCAGAACATCAATTCCAGCGCTCTGCCGAAGGGCATCTTGGTCCGTGCCAGTGCCCAAGCCACCGCTACGGCAGTAGGAAATCCGATGCTGGTATACATCGCGTATACCAGCAGTGTATTCCATATCGAGGGGAATGCCCCTGGATCGGACCAAGCCGTGCGCCAGTTCTCCAGAGACCACACGGGCGTCTGCCCCAAGCCCGCGGTGTTAAAACTGTTCACGAAGATCAAGATGATTGGATAGATGACCCAAAAACCAAAGCCGATCAGAAGCGTCGCCATGATAAACAGGCCGGCGCCAGGGACGCTCCGCACCATTGGGCTGGGTAAAGCCACTTCTGGCTGAATCGTAGATGTCGCCACGCTAGACTTGCTACCTGTTCATTAGTTAGTCAGGGTTTTCTTGCAGGAGACGCCAATGAGTTCCATGGATCGAGGCGTGATTCCGCGCGAGCGATCCTGAACCTCAAACAAGAACGTGCGAACATAACGCGCGATAATTGTTTGGGATCGCGCGTTCAACTACTCAGATTGTCTGCCTGCCAGTTGCGACGATCCAACTCTGCTCACAGCGTTCGAGGTTTGAGGATGCCAATCGCTTCACGGAAGGATCCCTGGCTTAGAAGCCACGCGCCCTCATCATGTCGCGTATCCAAGCCTGGGACTTTGCGCGCGACTCTGGGTATCTCCAGCCATACCAATGATATCGCGCCAGGTCAGGGTAAATGGACTCCGAAGGTTTCACCGTGTCCTTGGGAATGTCTATGCGCAAGGAGTAATTCCCGGTGGCTTTCTGATAAAAAATCTGGCCCTCTCGTGACAGAAACCAGTTGATAAAGTACTTGGCTGCAGCGGGGTGCGGCGGACTGCTCAAAGCTGTCAGACCATTCCCACCCATGTTCACAGGGAAACCTTCCTTCAAGATCTTGGGAAAAACTCCCTTCACGGAAAGTCCCTGTGCTTCCGCCTCCTCGCCAGCATTATTGCAGCCGATGATACAGAAAGCGTACCGGCCCAGGGCCACCCACTCGACCGCAGTGCGCGCGTCTGGGGCGATCACTGGATTCATTTCGTCAAAGAGCCGGATAAAAAACTTTTCCCCTAACTTCGAGTAGAAAAAATTTCGGTTGCTTTCCACAGCGTCCAGGCGCGGGTCGCGCATAACGATCTTGCCCTTCCACTTGGGATTAAGAATGTCCCAGTGGGACTCGAAATCGTTGGGGTCCAACAGCTTAGGGTTGTAGACAATCAGGCCACGATCCGCGCTGGCGCCAAACGCCAGGGTCCACTCCGAGGCCCAGGGCAACACGCCACCGAACCACGCGGCGGGGTTAATCACCTCTGGATGGACCAGCAATGGCTTGAGGTTTTGCACCGCGCCCGCGGGAGCAAAAACATTGACGATCGACGACGGACCACTGAACCATAGGTCGGCGCTGGGCTTTCCCGCCCGCAGCTCGGCGACAATCTTAGTTGACAGTTGGGTCGGGGAGCCTGAGAGCAACTGGATTTTCAGGCCGACCGCTTTCTCAAACTCGGGCAGTACTTGACGGTAGTCTTTGGTCTCGCTCGCGCCTGTACGGAAAACCACACGACCTTCCGCTTTCCCCGCTGACTTGATAGCCGCCCAGGTCTCTTCCCAGCTCGGTGATTGGGTGGCTGCATGGATTGGCAAAATACTAGGAGCCGCAATGATCGCTAGGAGGGCGGCAGCAAATACGCCATACGGCAGACGCGTCACGAACCTTTTCATTGGTCCTAAAACCGTCCTTTTCTCAAGTCACAAGTAACTCTGACCAGAGCTTCAGGTTGGGGTTAACCAATTGCGTTGACCTCTCGCACGCAGACTACGACCGCCGCTGCTCTACTACGATCGGCTCCCGGCCAACGAGGTTAGTCGCCGTCCTCCCGGTACAGATCGAGCGCTTCCAACACCGGCAGGTCCGATTCGGAGAACAGTATTGCCGGTTGTGTAGCCGAGGTGTTGCAGTGCTGATGCCAGCGCCACGGCGGGAGAATGAAAGTGTCTTTCGCTGATAGGGTCAGTGTACTCCAGGATATACCCGTCGTACGGACTGGCGTCCCTCGCAGCGGCCTCCGAGCCCGCAGCGGCGTTCAACGCGCGAAGCGTATCTGACCATCGGTAGTGGTAAGGCGCGCGCCGGGTTACCTTTCCGAATGAGGGCGAGCGAACCGGAGTCAGCCGCTGCTGTGAGTCCCCGAGAGGTTTGATCACGGGCTGCATCTCACCTTCTGTCCAGTTCTCGTGGAAGTTGGCTTCCAGGTATCGAACTAGCCCGGCGTCGAGACCGTCGAGCCAGATCATCGGCTCGTTGCTAAAGTTGCTGTGATCGTGCCAGGTCCAGTTCGGCTGGGTCAGCAGATCGCCGGGCTCCATAATCATCTGCTCACCATCTGAGGTGGTGTAGCCTCCATGACCCTGCACCACAAAACGTAGCGCCGAAGCTGTGTGACGATGTGCGGCGGCCGTTTCGCCCGGCGCCACATACTGAAATCCCGCAGTAATGGTTCTACTGCCTGTATTCATGCCGTTGGCTCGACGAAACGTATCTTCACCCAGTCGCACGATGGCCGCCGCGCGCTGTAACGCAGGGTAGATGTCGCGCCAGCGCCAGATCTTCGGTTGGATCGGCGCAGGACCGCCGGTTCTTCTGTCCATGTCCCAGTACCCTCTCAAGCCGACCTTGTCGTACAGTTCTCTAAGGGCTTGCATCTCTTCTTGATGTGATTGACCAGTCGTGCTCATAAAATCTTACCTCGCATCTTTCGTTTCGTGGAGTGAAGCGTCATTGTTCCGGGCCACTGCGCTTCGTCATGCTTCCTAGGCAGCACCCAGTCGAAAGTACTTCATGACATTTCCCACTAGCATGCTGTGCCGCTCGTCTTCAGGGACGCCGACCATCGATTCATCGATCGCCTTCCTCGAGTGCGGCCAGTAACCCTGTCCATGAGCGAAATCACTACCCCATATAATGTTTTCGACGCCGATGGTGTGCCGCAGCTGGACGCCCAAGGGGTCTTTGATGAATCCCCAAAGGCACCGCTCGCGCAGGTATTCGCTAGGAAGCCTGGCCAAGGGTTCTAAGCCCCATTTGTTATAGGCGTAATCACGATGCCGCTCATAGGTCTCGTCGAGCTGAGACAGGCAATACGGCAGCCACCCTATCTGAGTTTCGGCAAAGTAGTAACGCAGCGTCGGGAACCGGTCAAATATCCCAGCAAACATCAACTGCAGGGGTGCGATGGCGTTTTCGCTGGCGAAGCGCGCGATAATGCTGATCGGGTCGCGACCCTCTCCCGAGCCCTTGGCCGGGGGGTTAGCGTATTGAAAGACTGGGCCTTCGGTGGTGAATCGGGTCGACCCCGAGGCCGTGTGCGATGTTAAGGGCATCTCCATCTCGATGGCCGCTGCCCAGAACTGGTCGTCCGCCGGCATCGGGTAACCCTTACCGCTGGGGAAGCGGTGGAGGCATATACCCTTAAACCCGGCTTCCTTGGCAAATTTCAGTTCCTCCAGGGCGTCTTCGATGCCCGTATCCGGGATGACCGCCATGGCGAGCAGCCGGTCCGGCGCATACGGGCAGTACTCCTCGGTCAGCCATCTGTTGTATGCATGGATCATCGCCTTGTAGCCTTCATCTTCCCTGATGCCGCGCCAGAATCTCATGTACATCGGATGGGTAAACAGAACCTCGGCTTCTACGCCATCCATGTCCTGCTCACGCAGCCGTTGCTCGGGTGGACCCATACCTACAGAGTCAAAGCTGACAGGGAGGTCTTCCTGAACTGTGCCGACGAGTCCGGTAGGTGACATGGGAGGACGATTCTCAATCACGAGGGCTTCGTTGCCATCGCCAAGTGTCACCCGACGGGGCGCTCTTGCGCGCCACTTCTGCGGCAAATATGGAACCCACCTTTCCGAGGAAAGATCTAAATGGCAATCACCAGATACGATATTGTACGAACTTGCCATAAAAACTCCTCCGTGCTCTTCCTGATTCAAAAACTGCGGCGTATCCGCAACGGCCGGTCAGGCTACGGCTGCAATCTTGATTGGGTAGCGCTCACACAAGCCCCGCCACCGCTGCGCCACCTCCTCAGCTTTCCGTTTCGCTTCCTCCGGAATTACCCGGTAAGGTGGCCGCGGCGGACCCGGATGACAGTATCCAGCTTCATTCATTGCAAGCTTATTAATGTAGGCTTCACCACGATCGTCGCGTGAACTCACCTGCGCAAGGGCCATGCAGATCTCTTTCACTTCATCCCAGTTTCCCGCGCGGGCCGCTTGGAGGGCCCGCACTACCGGCGACGGGCCCAACCAGGCGTTGATGGACCAGCACCCCGCAGCGCCCAACAGCATGTATGGATAGAGCTGTATCTGGTTGGTGAAGACGCTGATTTTTCCCCGAACGATCTCCTGGAGATGCATGAACTGCATCGGTGTTCGGTGGCTGTCTTTCATGGCTACGATGTTAGGCTTTTCCACCAGTTTTTTGAACGCCTCTACCGGGATGGTTATCCGGTGATTATAGGGATTGTGGTAGATCATGATGCCGAGTTGCGGGAAGGCATCGGCCAAGTCATGGTAGAATTGAATCGCATTTTCCACGCTGCTGGGGAAATAATAGGGGACTCCGACCAAGACACCGTCCGCTCCCGCCTTGCCCGCGTATTCCATCTTCCGCAGCACTTCGCGCGTGTGCGTACTGGTGCATCCGATCATTACCGGCACGCGTTTGCGCGCCGCCGCGATGGTGGCGTCCGTGAGAGTGATGAACTCCTCCCAGAGCAACGTATAACACTCTCCAGAACTCGCCATTGGCGCAATGCTATTCATGCCGTCGCGGATTGCCCGGTCCACGCTGCGCTCCACCCTCGCTGACGTTGATCGTGTTTTTGGCCCGCGGATCCCAGCCGTCCTCGGTGGTGAAAGCGGGGCATCATGCCGATCAGCCCGTGAAGATCGCTCGCTGAAACCATAACTCCATCTCCTTCAAGCTTAGATGGGTTTTCTCCCTGCAGATATAGACGGGAGCCAGAAGTTGTGTCAAGCAAACCTAACCCGTTGACTCCTCTCTCGGTAACGAAATATATCTTACGAAACGCGCAACACTGAAACTGGAGGTGAAATAATGACGGAAGAAAATCTGCAGGCCATAGGACGTTTCCGCTGGAAGCGACCTCCTTCAGTATACGAGTCATTTATCGAAGAAGAGAACATCCCGATCGTCCGTGGTTTGGGTGTCTACGATGTGAGAGATGTTACCTTGGGTCCCTGGAAACGAACGGGTGGCCAGGGGGCTTATCTCGAGCTCAGCGGTTTGGGGAACAAAAATGGCCTTTACGTTGTCGAGATACCTCCTCGCGGTGCCCTCAATCCCGAGAAGCACATGTACGAAGAAATGTTCTATGTCGTCGAAGGACGAGGGACCACTGAAATTTGGACGGACAATGACGAAAAAAAACAAATCTTCGAATGGCAGAAGAGTAGCCTTTTCTCGCCACCACTAAATACCTGGCACCGCCTAGTGAATGCGACCTCCAGTCCGGCACTTTTATTAGCCGCTACTAATGCTCCGCCGATTATGACGCTCTTCCGAAGCCGCCAATTCATCTTCGACAACCCATATCAGTTCGACGACCGCTATCAGGGAGACGCCGATTACTTCAAGCCCGCTGACAAACTCGCGATACGACCGGAATCGGGGCGACACATCAATCCCGGCAATTTGCTCCCTGACACTAGGAACTGTGATTTGCCCCTGGAGAACCATCGCGGAGCGGGTCATCGCAACTTTAGCTGGAAGCTCTCTGGAAATACCTTCATCGGTTTTGTCGCTGAGTACCCACCGGGACGGTATTCCAAGGCCCACTACCACCCATCGGGTCCCGCCTTGGTCTGCGTGCGCGGAAAAGGATACTTGATCACCTGGCCCAGACAGATAGGTGTCCGCCCTTGGGAAAGCGGCAAAGGCCACTTGGTGCAGCGGCTGGATTACGGTGAGAACGGGGTTGTCAGCGCAGTGCCAGGCGGCGATGACTGGTATCACGCCCATTTCGGTGTCTCTAAGGAGCGATTCCGGGTGCTCGCCTTTCTCGGAGGCTATCCTCGGGCACTATACGGAGCCCCGGGCGACGAGGTCTCATTTAATCTAGACCAAGCTCAAGGCGGTAACTCCATCGAATATCGAGACGAAGATCCCCAAATCCGTAAGGACTACATGGAGGCCCTGCGAAAAGAGGGGGCAGAATTCCAGATGCCCGAATCAGTCTACGTTGAGCCGCCCTCATAATTGCGAGTCGACGCTTTCTTGATAGCCTGGCTGTGAAATTTTGGTTCTCGTCCACGAGAGAAAAAAAATTTTATTACGGGTTTTTACCAGCGACTTCTATAACCGGAACTGCGCCGAGGAGGCTAAGATGAGATTCGGATTCTTACCGAAGTCGTTGGCTGTGGTGTTGATGTGCGCTGCGATGCCGGCTCTGGTTGCAGGCGCCGAAAAGCCCAAACGGGGCGGCGTTCTGACCCTGGCGATAGGCAAGGATATCACCGCGACGAATCCCCTGATACGGACGTTCTCGATAGACGAATCGGTGCGCGATCTGATGTTCGAGCCGCTGCTGGCGGTCGACAACCGGGGAAACATCCAGCCCAACCTGGCGCAGTCGTGGGAGGTTTCAGGCGACGGGAAGACCTATGTCTTCAAGTTGCGCAAAGGGGTTAAGTTCCACAACGGCCAGGAGATGACCGCTGAAGACGCGAAGTTCGCGATGGATTACACCATGAACCCTAAAAACGGCGCGCGTGGCTACGAGAGACTCGACGTAGTCGAGCGGGTGGAAACCCCGGATAAGAACACGTTGAAAGTCACGTTGAAAAAGATCAGCGCCGCGTTCCTTTACGACCTGAGTGAGATTCAAGCCTTCTCCGTGATTCCGAAGGGGTCGCTCCAGGAGGGAATCGACAAGCCCGCTCAGTTTCCTCCGGGAACCGGGCCATTCAAATTCGTCGAATGGCAACCGGAGCAGAGGATCGTCGTCGAACGGTTCAATGATTACTGGGGGCACAAGGCTTTTCTCGATAGAGTCATCCTCAAACCCATTGCCAATACCACAACGCGATTGAACGCCCTGCGCGCCGGAGACGTCGACATGATCGAGCGGGCGCCTTATGAATGGGTGGAGCAGATCAAGTCGGGAAAATTGAGAGGGCTGACCACGGTGGAAGCGCCTTACGCCAGTTATCATCAGCTCGTTTTCAACGTTGCCATTCCGCCCTTCAACAATAAAAAATTTCGTCAGGCGATCGCCTATGCGCTGGACAAAAAAGAGATCCTGCAGGCGACCTTCTTCGGGTTCGGCACAGTTGCAGATCAAAAATATCCGCCGGGGCATGCCTGGCACATTAAAGGAGTGCCGGCGCCATCCAACGACCTGAATAAGGCACGGGCGCTTTTAGCCGAGTCCGGCTATGATGGGAAGGCGGTCGATATCATGATCAGACAGGGAAGCGATAGCGAGACCGCGGCCAGCACCATCCAGGCGCAGCTCAAAAGGATCGGGTTGAACATCAACGTCAGGGTCTTCGAGTATTCGGCTCAGCGAACGCTCATCCAAAACGGCACATTCACGTTCGATTTCATGGGGAGCGGCGTGCATCCCGACCCGTCCTCAACTTACGGTATGGAAATGGGCTGTATACCCGACCTCAAGAAGAGATCCAGCAATTATTCCGGCTGGTGCGACAAAGAAGTAGACGCGCTCTTGAAAAGCGCCGAGATCGAGTTGGATGTGCAGAAGCGAAGGGAGCTGTTTAAGCAGATTTTGACTAGAGCGGGCGAAGAGGTGGCCGTAGTCCCGATTACTTTTGTGTCGCGTTTCTTCGCCCTGCGCGACTACGTCAAAAACTTCAGTACGGGCCATGACGGAGAGTTGCGCGTCTATGGAGGCGGGCTCAATTACACTTGGCTGGACAAGTAGCAACTCACTCTGCTCTCAGCCGGTCCATCGGGGCGATATGCGAGCGCAACTGAGACAGTGCTGCGAGAATATCGGCCGCGCGTCGGCGGAGACTACGCCGACGTGGTCAAGACGACAACGTTTACGACCGACGTGGAAGAGTATCATCGGGTGAACGACGAGCGCGCCAAATATTTCAAATCGGATCTGCCGACGAGCGCACTGATCGGAGTCGTCCCCCTTGCGCATCCTGACTTGATGGTGGAGCTCGAAGTGATGGCGGTCATTCCCACGGAGCGCTTCAAACCTCAAGAGTAGCCGTAGCCACAGAGCGAAAACGAACCGAACCTCGGTTTGTCCTCCTTTTAGTAAAGTTGGGAAAGTCTGACACCGCTCCTTCCGCCCGGACAAAGGCTCGTGATGTAAATTGTTTCGGACTTTCATGAGGAAATCAGACATTCACGATGGGATGAAACAAACGCGAGAACGTTGATTTCAATCATTAACTGTCAACAAAAGACTTGATAATCATCTAGAAGGCTTCTCCGAGAGGCAGTAGGGTTGGCGGCAAGCCAACCCCACAACTCAAAGGAGGAGAGGAAGATGAAACTTTTTGGTGCCATTGACTTGCACTCCAACAACAACGTCACGGTGCTGATTGATGAGAGGGATGAAGTCGTTTACCGAAAGCGCTTGCCCAACGATCTGAGGTTGATCATCGAGCAGCTTTCTCCCTATCAATCTACACTCGAAGGAATCGTGGTGGAGTCGACCTACAACTGGTACTGGCTAGTGGATGGATTGATGGAGAAAGGTCATCGAGTCCATCGGGCCAACACCGCAGCGATCCAACAGTACGAGGGATTGAAGTACACCGATGACGACTCTGACGCGCGGTGGCTCGCGCACCTGCTTAGGCTGAAGGTGTTGCCCCAGGGCTATATCTATCCGAAAGAAGAGCGAGCGGTCAGGGATCTACTACGCAAGCGCAGCCAGTTGGTGCACCAGAAGACCGCCAATTTGTTGAGCGTCCAGAATCTTTACACCCGCAACACCGGCTCATCGATAAGTGCCAACCGAATTAAGAAACTCCCATCCCAAGAAGTCGATGGTCTATTCACGCTCGGCGATGTGGGGCTGGCGGTCAAGGCCAATCTCTCGGTGATGCGA
>WNFU01009865.1_pt1 | contig 10692 bp, 8 predicted proteins | sample 5400121 | NCBI WGS metagenome assembly WNFU01 (sample SAMN13153360, study PRJNA577476) | soil metagenome | isolation source: 100 cm soil or saprolite under grassland replicate 1 | place: USA:California | collected 2016-06-15
ATGTTGTTCTTGGCGAGGACGCCGTAATGCCCGTAGTCGTACGTCGAGCCAATCCCGCCGTAGATCTCCGAGGAGGGGAAGACGAAGCCGCGCCGCCGGCAGAGCGACACGATCTTGTCCATCGTCACGGGGTCGGCGATCTCTGTCACGCGCCGGAGGTTACCCTCGCACCTGGGAATGAGCACGTCCTTCGTCGAGTTGCACGTCATCTCCGACTCCACGGGGGAGACCGCTGTGCGGCTCGTGCTCGCGCTCGAGGCGCAGTTCCCCGAGACCGAGTTCGAAGTCGTCCGCCATCCGCGCGTCGAGACGGTCGACGACCTGCAGCTTGCGATCTCCCGCACCAGGGACCGCCCTGCGGTGATCGTCTACACGCTCGTCGACACAGAGCTCCGCGACACGATGCGCGAGCTCTGCAGGCGCGACCGCCTCCATTGCTGCGACCTGCTCGGCCAGCCGATCGAGGAGGTGGCGGCCGTATCGGGGAAGGCGGCGAAGATGGAAAAGGGTCGGCGGCCACCGCTCGACTCCCAGTACTTCAAGCGGATGGAGGCGATCGAGTTCGCGGTGAAGTTCGACGACGGCCTCGGCGCGGGGCTCGCCGACGCCGACATCGTGCTCGTCGGCGTCTCGCGCACGTCGAAGACGCCGCTCTCGATGTACCTCGGCTACCTCGGGTACAAGGTGGCGAACGTCCCGATCGTGCGCGGGATCGAGCCGCCGCAGGAGCTCTTCGAGATCGACCGCGCGAAAATCGTGGGCCTGACGATCGACGCGGAGCGCCTCTCCGAGATCCGCCAGGTCCGCGCTCGCCTGATGCGCTTGTCGAAGAGCGCGTACTCCGAGCTCGTCCAGATCTACGAAGAGCTCGAGCACGCAGCGGCCGTCCACCGGCAGCTTGGCTGCCCGGTCGTCGACGTCTCCGAGCTGTCGATCGAGGAGACGGCACAGCGCGTGCTGCGCATCGTCGAGCGGCGTAAGTCGGCAGCGGCGAACGCGTGACGGAGAAACCGCCGGTCCCGCTGTGGCGCTGGGCGCTGTGGTGGGCGCTTCTCGCGCCGGCGCTCATCCTCTTCTACGTGATCTTCCTTCCGCTGTGGATCGGGATACGCATCGCTCGGCTCATGGCGCACGTGCGACGCCCACGATGACGCGCGACACAACCTCCGGGCTCTGGGCTCCAACCGGATCGAGCTCCCAGAAGAGGCCGTTGGGGCCGAGCGGCGCAGTTGCCGGGATGCGGATCCGCATCTCGAAGCGGAGCGTCGCGTGCGGCGCGAGCGGATGCGCGGCGGCGCAATCCAGCCGGTGCGCCTCCGGCTTGCCTTCCGGCGCGAGCAGCTCGACGGCGAACGGACACCTTGCGAACCCGACCGTCTCCCGGCCGTCGTTGCGAAGGCCGACCGAGTAACGAAGTAGCTCGCCGCGCCTGGCATGCAGCGGTCCGGCGCCGCCCGCGAGCGTCAGCACCTTCGCGCTCAGGATCTGCGTCGTCCACGGCTTCGTGCTCGGTAGTACGGGTGGTTGAAACGGCCGAACGCCGATCGTCGACGGGCCCTCGGGGTGCTCACAGCTCGTCACGGCGTTGTAGTAGACATCGAGGCTCCCGCGCCCGTCGAGCAGCGTGATGCGTACGGACGTCGGTGGGATGAGCGGCTTCTTCGCGGTCTGCGCGTTCGGCACGCACCAGTTGCGCCACTCGATCCCGAGTGACGCCGAATCGCCCGGCGCGAGCGACAGCAACCGCGCCGCGGGAAGCAGGAGCCGCGGGAAGGGCGGCTGTTGCGGCGGAAGCGGAACCTGTCGCTGCTCGGGCGCCTTCGGAGCGCCGACGAAGCGCACCGCCGGCCGGCCTCTGAGGCTGCACGGAGCAGTGCCGATGTTGCGCAGGGCCACGCTTCCCGTGGCTCCCGAGATCGCCGCCTGGAACGTGAAGCCGTCTCCCACCGGCCGGAGCTGCGACGCCCGGCAAGGCGGCGCGGGCGTCGTCTTCCGCACCGCGAGCTCGGGGACCGGCTCGTCCGTCCACGGGATCAGCGGCGCCGCAGAGCTGACGGTGCCCGTCAGCTTCGCGTGATGGGTAGCGCATCCGGCCGCCACGGCCCCGAGGACGACAAGAAGGACGAGGCGGGCGCGCACGCCGAAATCATCTCAGTAGCCTGCGCTCGGAGCTCGATGCGGGTGCCGATCACAACCGCTGTCGTGGTGCTCGTCGTGTCCGCGCTCGCGGGCTGCGGCGGCGACAACTCGGCATCCCGTCGAACGACGACCGGCGCAATCACAGTCTCGCCGGCAGACCGGCCGGCGTGCGCGCTCCTGTTCGCGCGCCTGCAGCGCGTGACGCTTGCAATCAAGACGAGCTCCGAACTGATCGCGCACTCCCTGAGCAAGCGGCAGCTCGTTCGCCGGATTGCGATCGAGCAGGTGCAGCTCGAGCGTTCGGCGCGGCTGATGGCGGGAGGGCCGATTCCGGCGGCGCTCGTCGCGGCCGACCGCCGGCTCGTCGCGGCGCTGCGCGCCTTCTCCCGCGACTTCGCGCGCGCCCGAAAGCCCGCCGCTCGGGGCGACTTCCAGGCCGCGGCTGCCGCGATGACCGACCGCCCGGTCGAGCAGCGGATCATCGGCGCCTCGAAGACGATCGAGCAATCCTGCAAGTAGGAGGCCCGAGATGGAAGAATCGCGCCTTCGCGGATGGGGGGTACGGCATGAAGGTGCTTCGCAACGTTCGGAGACGCCGTTCGCTGGCCCAGATCGCTGTTCTGGCGATCGCGGTGCCGCTGTGCGTCACCGCAGGCGGCGTGGCGACGGCGGGCGGAGAGGCCAGGGCCACGGTTGCCGCGCCGGTCGTTGATCCCGGTTACCTGTACGACCACTTCTACGACATGGCCACGAGCTTCAGCTACCGCGTCTCGGGCGCGGACGGCGACCCGCGCAACGCCGCCGATCCGTTCAACCTGCCCCCGACGGTCAACGGCTGGCAGGAGCTTGTCGCGTACTGGAAGAACGCGCTTACGAACTCCAAGGCGGACAAGAAGAACCCGACGCCTCTCGCGGACTTCGCTACCGCGCGCGATCACTACTTCCGGCGTACGGGCGGCTACCAGTTCGACTCGAACGATGCCGAGGTGACGCTTCCGGGTGCGGTCTGTCCCGGCCAGCGCGTGCTGCTCGCCGCGCATCCGGATGAGACCGCCGTGCCGACCGACGTCGTCGGGCTCATCGACTCCGGCACGACGAGCGGCATCAGCGGCTTCGGTGCGGCGCGTCGTCACATCACGCTCAGCAACCTCGGCAACGAGGGCGCGTACGACGGCCTCTCCGGCGTCGCGCTCACGCTCAGCGAATACAAGGCTCTGCTCGACTGGTACGACGCCAACAAGACGTATCCCAAGCGGACGCTGAAGGTTGCTCTCCTCGACGCCCGTCAGAAGCTGCGCGAGGGATCGGCCTACTACGCGAACAATCTGATCCCGGCCGGGCCGCAGGGCAAGTACGTCCTGTTCGCCAACATGGACGCCCTCGGGCTCGACTACCCGGCCCGCCACCTCGGTACCGAGTACTTCTGGAACAACGTCACCGGCGGGGGCGTCGGTCCGTGGTTCACGTTCATCAAGGCGACGCCGACTGCGCCGAACGGCGCCTACCGGGACACGGGCTCCGGCTCGTCGGGTGCGAACATCGCAGCCAACTCGGCGGCGATCGGCCAGTTCCGCGACGATCTCCAGGCGGCCCTTCTCGCCGGGTTCGAGCAGCAGGGTGAGAAGTACGACTTCTCGGTGCCGCTCGAGAACCCGCTTCGCTACAACCAGGTGGGCCAGGCGCCGAACCCGTTCGTCCCGACGCCGTTCAAGCCCGCTTATTCGTCAGCCGACCAGGCGCAGTATTCCCCGGTCCGCGACGACACCGACGCTGTCGAGGACGAGCAGGCGTTCTTCGACAAGGGAATCCCCGGCTTCACGGTCAGCGGCGTGAAGAACAGCACCGTCGACGAGAACCCGTACGCGGCGTCGGTGAACGCGGGCATCAAGGCGACACCGGTGGTCGACTACGCGGGCAACGGGACAACGTTCCAGCTCGGCAACGGCACGCCCCAGGCGCAGGGCGTCTCGCTGACGACTCTGGCGGCCGCGGCGGCCGCCGGCGCGACGAACATCAAGATCAGCTCGAACGCGGAGCTCGCCGTCGGCTCGGTGATCTCGATCGACCTCGGGACGAACGCCGAAGTGAGGACGATCACGAGCATCGGGACGACGGGCAGCACCGGCACCGGCGACAGCATCGATCCGCCGCTGGCTCTCGCACACGCGAGCGGCAGCACCGTGACCCTGCCCGACACCGCACTGACGGTGCCGTCGGCCGCCGGCGACAGCAACATCAAGGTGGCGAGCACGGCTCATCTGAGCCCGAGCCAGACGCTCCTGATCGACCCCGGCCCGAACGCTGAAGTGAGGACGATCGCGGCCGTCGGGACGGCGGGTGCCGGCGGCACCGGTGTCGACCTCAACGCGGCTCTCACCGCGACGCACTCGAGCAGTGCGCCGGTCAGCGTTCTCGAGGGACAGCCGCAGGGCTTCCTCAGCGACACGCTCGAGCACCTCAACTACTTCGCCGCGGGCGCGCCTCACGGCGTTGCAGGGCCGGAGCAGCCGACCGAGGAGCTCGTGCGGGCGCTGGAGTTGCCCGCCCAGTGGACGAGCCTCCTGCTCGCGGGCGACCGCTACCTCGGCGCGACCGAACGGCCGAAGACTCCGGTTGCGTACTTCGAGACCGATCCGGTCAACCCGTCGGGCCTGACCGTCAAGTTCGACGCCGGCTTCTCCCGCGACGAGAAGGGCGACACGAAGGACCTCGAGTACTACTGGGACTTCGGTGACGGCACGCACGCGGTGGGACGAACGGTCACGCACACGTACTCCGCACCGATCTACGCCGACGTGAGGCTCGCGGTCCGGAAGGACGGTGACTGGGGCCTGTACAGACAGGCGGTTCCGGTCAACGGGCCGACCGGCGCCGCTCCTGCGACGAACTCGTGCGGGACGTTCACGCTGACCGCGTCGACGAGTCTCATCGCGGCCGCGAAACAGGCGCTCGATGGGAAGGGGAAGTCATGAGACCGCAGCTGAAGGTCTTCCGCTCGAGGTGGATCCGCGGCCTCGCCGTTCTGGCCGTCGCCGCGCCGCTGGCACTCGTCGCCAGCAGCGCCTCCGCCGGCAAGAAGAACGCGGCACGCCCGGTCGTTGACGCCGACTTCCTCTACGACGAGCTCTACCACCTCGGGACGAACTTCATCTTCCGCGTGGCTGGGTCGGACGGCCCGCTCAGCAACTACAACGACCCGAACAACCTGACCCAGAACTACAACGGCGCGCAGGAGTTCTACAAGTGGTTCGGCAGCGAGCTGACGAACCCCGACAAGAACCACATGGGCCCGCTCGGCCGATTCATGACGGCGAAGGACCACGTCTACAGCACGCGGACCTGGCAACTCAACGATGAGATCGTCACGATCCCGGGCGGATCCTGCGCCGGGCAGATCGCACTGATCGCCGGCCACAACGACAGCACGCCGACCTCGACGGGCGTCGCGAACGGCTCCGCGAGCGGCAGTCCGACACCGATGAGCGCCATGCGCGGCGGTAACTGGGGCAACGGCTCCTCCTACGACGCGGGCTCGGGCGAGGCGATGGGCATGGCCGAGGTGCAGGCGCTCTTGCGCTGGTACGACGCGAACCACGCCTACCCGAAGCGCACGATCAAGATCGGCCTCTTCGACAACGAGGAGGGCGGTCTCGTCGGCTCCGGGTTCTACTCGCAGACGAACGTCACGTCGCTCGCGGTGTCCGCATCGGCCGGCGCGACGAACATCAAGGTGCGCAACACGACCGGCGTCGGGCTCGGAGCCGGCCGGACGATCCTGATCGACCCGTTCGGCACGCCGGAGACCTTCACCATCGCGTCTGTCGGAACGGCTGCTTCCGTGCCGACCACGCTGGCCGCCGATTCCGCGGTGGGCGCGACGAACATCAAGGTGGTCAGCGTGACCGGCATGGTGGCCGGTCACCAGATCGTCGTCGACAGCGGTGCAGATCTCGAGATGGACACGATCCAGACGGTGGGCACCGCGGGTGCAGACGGCACGGGCATCACCCTGACCACTGCACTGACGAAGGCGCACGCGACGGGTGCGCAGGTCTACGACGCAGGCACCGGCGTCAACCTGTCCGCTCCGCTGGCCTCCGCGCACGTCATCGGCAGCCCGGTGTCCGCAGGGATCGACAACGTCGGCGGCCTCATCCCCGACGGCCCGCAGGGCCAGTACCTCATGGTCGCGAACATGGACCAGAACGGGATCGAGTACCCGGCCCGGCATTTCGGCACCGAGCACTACCTGAACAACATCGTCGGAGGCGGCGTCGGCCCGTGGTACACGAACATCAACGCCGTCCCGTTGTACACGACGCCGAACAACCTGTACAACGCGACCGCGATCCAGCGGATCCAGCACAACCTTGCGGCCGTGCAGGCGTTCCGCGACGCAACCGCGAACGCCGTCAGCGAGGCGTTTCAGGTCCTGGGCCAGAAGTACAACTTCAGCCTGCCGCTGGAGAATCCGCTCCGGCTCGACCAGGTCGGCTCGACGCCGGTCAACCCGAGCCCGACCTCGGTGCCGGCCTACTTGCAGAGCGACATCCCGCAGTACTCGCCGGTCGTCGACGACAACACGGGACGCACCGACCAGGTCTCGTTCATCCGTGACTGGGGCATCCCCGGCTACGGGATCATCGGCGCCTACGACACGAGCACGAACCCGCAGGTCGGCGGCAACGAGAATCCGTACCCGGCCTCGTATGCGAGCAAGCCGACCCTGGGCCAGTACGCGCTCTACGACACGAACGACGACACGGTCGCGCACCTGAACTACTACGCCTCCGGCACGACGCACGGGCCGGACGGCGTGGAGTCGCCGTCGGAGGGGCTCAAGCGCGCGCTCGAGCTCCCGGCGACGTGGACGTCGTACGTGATCGCGAAGGACGCGTACGGCGGCTCGGAGAGCAAGAGCGACAACCCGGTCGCGTACTTCGAGACCGACCCCGCAAAGCCGTTCCTGACGTCGACGGTCGGCTTCGACGCGTCGTTCTCGCGCACTGCGGACGGGAAGGCCGATGGACTCAAGTACTACTGGGACTTCGGCGACGGCACGACGCTCGCCACGACTGATCCGAAGGTGAACCACGAGTTCAGCGCGACCCCGGGCTGGCACGACGTGCGGCTCGCCGTCAACGAGGGCGACAAGTGGGACTTCTACCGCCAGGCGGTTGCCGTCAGGTTCGTCCCGGCGCACTTCCCGGAGCCTCCACTTGCGAGCGAGCCGGCCGCTCCGGCGACCGATCCGTGCGGGACGCTGACTCCCGAGGAGCAGACGGCGATCACGCCGATTGCCCAGCAGGCATTCGAGGCGCTGGACCAGAAGCGGTAACAGCAGCGGATCTGCGAGAGGGATGCCGCCGACCGGCGAGCATCCCTCTCCAGTCAACCCCTGCCGGCGACGGTTGTGATGATCCCGTTCGTATCGATCCGGCGCACGCGGTCATTGCCCTGGGTCCCGCTGACGTTGACTTTCGCCCGCAGTCGGCGGGAAGATAGCGCCAGTAGTTACATGCGGCGATAGGAGGCAGGCAATGAGGCGCATCCCGGCAGCGCGGAAAAGCCGGTTCAACATGCTGGTCCTCGGATTGGCCACGGTGGCGGCGCTCGTGTTCTGGGGAGGCCCGGCTGCGGCGACCGTGATCGGGCAGGAGCACTACTCGGGCACCGATTCGTTCAGCTTCGACGACTGCGGCTTCACCCTCGAAGTCGAGTCGACGTTCTACGGCCAGGCGCTCCTTCGGGTCGACAAGGGCGGCGAGGCGTTCTTCGTGAAGGACACGTACTGGTACCGCGACGTGCTCACGAATCCGGACACTGGCAAGTGGTTCGTGAATCGTGGTCACGGCGTGTTCCACGAGATCAAGGCGACGCAGGTGAGCGGGACGATCTACGAGTTCGTCGCCGTCGACGCAGGGCAGCCGTTCATCCTCGAGGACGCGAACGGCAATGTGATCGTCCGTGATCGCGGCATGATCCGCCATACAGCGCTCTTCGACACGTTGGGCGACGGCGCGCCCGGAGCGGAGTTCATCGAGGAGACGAGCGCCATCGTGCACGGGCCGCACCCCGGCTTCGCAGACGATTTCCCGTTCTGCGAGATCGCGGCGGAACTGACCGGCGCTTGACGCGAGCGGCGCGCGGCGGCGCTACGGAGAACGTAGATCCGTAGCCGCCGCCGCGGCTGCGCGGACCGCGTTTCGAGGCCGCCGTGGCACTCCGCGGCGGGGCGGGGCCAAATAGGAAAGGATTCGCGTCCCAATGGCGTACGTCTACGACTTCGACGACCCCTCCGGCGCCGGCCGCGAGCTGCTCGGCGGCAAGGGCGCCGGCCTCGCGGAGATGACGCAGATCGCCGTGCCAGTCCCGGCGGGGTTCACGATCACGACGGACGCCTGCCGTGCCTACATGGCGGCAGGAAAACGCCTCCCGGATGGTCTCGAGGACGAGATCGCCGAGCATGTCGAGCGCCTCGAGCAGCGCGCCGGCAAGCGCCTCGGCAACCCGGACGATCCACTCCTTCTTTCCGTCCGTTCCGGCGCCGCCGTCTCGATGCCGGGCATGATGGACACGATCCTCAACCTCGGTCTCAGCGACGTCGCGACCGAGGGGCTTGCAAAGGCGACGGGCAACGAGCGCTTCGCGTTCGACTCGTATCGCCGGCTCATCCAGATGTACGGCGAGGTCGTCGACGGCATCGACGCGCACCGCTTCGAGCAGCGTCTTACCGACCTGAAGCAGTCGAAGGGCGTGCAGCAGGACACAGACCTCGACGCCGACGACCTGAACGGGCTCGTCGGGGTCTTCAAGTCGATCTACGAAGAGGAGACGGGCAGCCCGTTCCCGCAGGACGCACGCGACCAGCTGACGCGCGCCGTCCGGGGAGTCTTCCAGTCATGGGACAACCCGCGCGCGCAGGTGTACCGCCGCGCGCACGCGATCCCGGACGACCTCGGCACGGCCGTGAACGTCATGCAGATGGTGTTCGGCAACAAGGGCGACACGTCGGCAACCGGCGTGAGCTTCACACGCGACCCGTCGACGGGCGAGCAGGGTCTCTACGGCGAGTTTCTCCCCAACGCCCAGGGTGAGGACGTCGTCGCAGGCATCCGCACGCCTTTGCGGCTCGAGCAGATGCGGGAGACGCTTTCGGATGCGTTCGACCAGCTTGTCGAGACGATGGCGACCCTGGAACGCCATTACCGCGACATGCAGGACATCGAGTTCACCGTGGAGGACGGCAAGCTCTTCCTCCTGCAGACGCGCAGCGCGAAGCGCACCGCAGCGGCCGCCCTCAAGGCGGCCGTTTCCATGGTGGAGGAGGGTTTGATCACGCGCGAGGAGGCGGTGGCGCGGATCGACCCGGCCTCCCTCGACCAGTTGCTCCATCCGCGTATCGATCCGAACGCACAGCTCGAGGTCGCGGCGAAGGGGCTGAACGCGTCGCCGGGCGCCGCCTCCGGCGCTGTCGTCTTCGACGCGGACACCGCGGCCAAGCGCGGCGACGCGGGCGAGGCGGTCGTGCTCGTCCGGTGGGAGACGACGCCGGATGACATCCACGGGATGATCGCGGCGCAGGGAATCCTCACGGTGCACGGCGGCATGACGTCGCACGCGGCCGTGGTCGCGCGCGGCATGGGCAAGCCGTGCGTGGCCGGCGCAGAGGGCGTGACGATCGACGTTCAGGCCAAGACGGCGCAGATCGGCGGCACGACGGTGCGCGAGGGTGATCCGATCACGCTCGACGGTGGGACGGGGCAGGTTTACATCGGCAAGGTGGCGCTCGTCCCGCCGCAGATCAACGAGGACTTCGAGACGGTGCTCACCTGGGCCGACGACTTCCGGCGGCTGAAGGTCAGGGCCAACGCGGACACGCCGGAGGACACCGTGAAGGCGCGCGAGTTCGGCGCGGAGGGGATCGGCCTCTGCCGCACCGAGCACATGTTCTTCGGCGAGGAACGCCTGCCGGTCGTGCAGGAGATGATCATGGCCGACGACGAAGCCGGCCGGCGCTCGGCGCTCGAGCGCCTGCTGCCGATGCAGCAGTCCGACTTCGAGGGGATCTTCGACGCGATGGCAGGGCTGCCGGTGACGATCCGGCTGCTGGATCCGCCGCTGCACGAGTTCCTTCCGGCGGAGGAGGACGCGCGCGACGACAAGATGCGTCGGCGCATCCGTGCGCTCCACGAGGCCAACCCGATGCTCGGCACGCGTGGCTGCCGGCTCGGCCTGATGTTTCCCGAGATCTACGAGATGCAGGTGCGCGCGATCGTGCGTGCGGCCGTCGCCGTCCACCGAAAAACCTCCGAAGCGCCGCTCGTCGAGATCATGCATCCGCTCGTCGGCTTCGCCGAAGAGTTACGCCGGCTGCGTGAGCTGACAATCCGCGCTGTCGAGGACGAAGGCCGGATCGAGTACCTCTGCGGCACGATGATCGAGCTGCCGCGGGCATGCATACGCGCCGACGAGATCGCCGAGTACGCGGACTTCTTCTCGTTCGGGACGAACGACCTCACGCAGACGGCGCTGGGCTTCTCGCGCGACGAC
>WNFU01010714.1_pt1 | contig 10692 bp, 8 predicted proteins | sample 5400121 | NCBI WGS metagenome assembly WNFU01 (sample SAMN13153360, study PRJNA577476) | soil metagenome | isolation source: 100 cm soil or saprolite under grassland replicate 1 | place: USA:California | collected 2016-06-15
GGCTCGCGGTCGGGCGTGAGCCAGACGCTCATCGGCCATCCGCCGCCGCCCTGCAGCAGCTGCACCGCCGTCATGTAGACGGTGTCGACGTCCGGCCGCTCCTCGCGATCGACCTTGATCGGCACGAAGCGCTCGTTCAGCACCCGCGCGATCTCGAGGTCCTCGAACGACTCGCGCTCCATGACGTGGCACCAGTGGCAGGTCGAGTAGCCCACCGACAGGAAGACGGGCCGGCCGGTCCGGCGCGCCTCCTCGAACGGCGCGTCGCCCCACGCCCACCAGCTCACCGGGTTGTGCGCGTGCTGGAGCAGGTACGGGCTGCGCTCCAGCGCGAGGCGGTTCGTGAACCGCGGGCGCCCGTCCACGAGGTGGTGCGTGCGCGGCAGGTAGGCCGGTCCCTTCGCGCGGACCGTGTCCGCGAGCCGGCGGGCGAGGGGCTCCGGCAAGGGCGCCGCCCCGGGGAGGGGTTCGAGCATGGGGATCGCTTAATGGCGGCAGCACGCAGCGCCACCCAGCTCCCTGTTTGTGGCTAGAAGAGCTCTTCCAGCGCCCGCGCGATCCGCTCCTCGATCTCGCGGCGCATCTGGCGGGCGGCCTGGACCGTCTCCTCGATGGCCGCCTGGAGGTCGCCGGCCTCGCCGCCCGGGATGACCCGCAGGGCCTCGCGCGGGAGGCGCGGCCGCTGCGGGTCGGCGTCCGCTTCCGTCCGCCCGCCGTGGCGTCCGCTTCCGTCCGCCCGCCGTGGAGCAGGGACAGGTGCGGCCGCGGGACGTCATCCATGGGCGGAAGATGCACACGCCCCGGCGGCGCGGGCGCCTCCCGAGGGGAGGCTGCCCGCCGAGGGCTGACCTGCGCGCGCCGGCCTAGCCGCCGGTCCGGGCGGCGCCCGGGCTCCAGCCGACCGTGAGGCCGTAGATGAGCGCCGAGATGTCGTAGCTGCCGCGGAGCGGGCGAGTGCTGCCCGGCGTCGCCGGCTCGGTCGGGGAAGCGTTCTCCGCGGTGACGTTGTCAAAGAACGCGTAGAAGACGCCCAGGTCCGCGTAGACGCCGCGCGCGAACCGGTAGGTCCCGCCCGCCGAGACCGCCCAGGAGCTCGCGTCCGGGAGCGTCGGGGAGTAGCGGCGCTCCTTGAGCCCGGAGATGTCGCGCTGCACCCCGGCGCGGACCTCGAGCACGCGCGAGAGGCCGTACTCGGCGCCGAGCCGGATGGTGTGGCCGTTCGAGTATTCGCGCGGAAGGGTGATGGGGAACCCGGTGTTCGCGCGGAAGAAATCCTGGTCGTAGACGATCCAGCGCTCGAACGTGTAGGTGCCGGTGACGAGCAGCGGCTTCATCACGCGGTACGCGATCCCGATGTTGAGCCGGTTCGGGACGGTGAGCTCGTGCTCCGCGGTCTTCGCGGCGAAGAGCCCCGCGAACGGCAGCACCGACGTCGAGAACTGCGGCGAGAACGACACGTCGCCGTCGAGCGACTGCGTGGCCTTGTGCTTGTAGTCCACCGCGACCGTGAGCGGCAGGCCCGGCCACGGATCGATCTCGGCCGAGACGTCGTACCCGAGCGCGCCGCCCGACAGGTCGAGCGTGCCGTAGACGTCGCCCGTGCCGCCGAGCCCGCTGCCGGGGCCCGTGTAGATCGCCTGGGTGAGCTTCTCCGTCGTGTAGTGGTAGACGAGGCCGCCGCCGAGCCGGACCTGCGGGAGCACCTCGATGCCCGCGGTGAGCGCGCCCATGTAGACCCGGCGATCCACCTCGGTGATGCGGTAGCGGCCCGCCCAGTCGGCGGGATACTTGACCCTGGCCCCACCGAAGGGCTGGAACGCGACGCCGGCGCCCCAGCCGCGATCACCGAGCAGCGGCACCCTCCCGCCGTACGAGAGGCTGAACAGGGGGATGGGCGTGAACAGCACGTCCATGTCCGTCTTCCCGGGCTCGACCGGGGGCGTCACCGTGGCGCCCGGTGTCGGGTCCGTCCACGTGTTGAAGATGTTGATGACGCTCGAGCCGATGCGCAGGTCGAGCCCCTGGATCCGCGCGAGCGCGGCCGGGAGCGTCATGACCGCGCCGGAGTCCCGCTGCGCTGCCACGCTGGAGGCCGACATCGCGAGGTCGCGCGGGTTCGGGTTCGGGAGCGCGTAGCCGCTCGCGAGCGCGAGCGACGGAACGAGCAGCAGCGAGGTGACGATCGTTTTGCGCACGGTGAACCTCTTCACGAATGGACGAGACACGGACAGCGAACGTGCGAACGGACACCCATGCGTACTGCACGTCGTCGCTCGCCGGGGGAGCCCCGACGGGCATGGGACCCGGCGAGAGTCGGCCTCTCCGGTGAACCCGATCGAAGTGCAGTGCGCGCCGGCGCGCGTGGAGCGGCCCGCCGTGCGAGCGTCAACCCTTGATGACTCCCATCGGCTCGAGCCGCGCGACGAGGCGCGAGATCCCCGCGTCGTGCATCACCGCGACGACGCGCGCGACGTCCTTGTAGGCCTCGCTCATCTCCTCGGCGAGCGTTTTCTTTCCGCGCGAGATGACCTCGATCCCGCGGTCCGCGAGCTCCCGCGCGATCGAGCGGCCGCGGCCGCGCCGCAGCGCCTCGCCGCGCGAGAGGAGCCGGCCCGCGCCGTGGCACGAGCTGCCGAACGTGTCGCGCATCGCCCGCGCCGTTCCGGCGAGGACGTAGGAGTAGCGGCCCATGTCGCCGGGGATGAGCACCGGCTGGCCGACGTCCCGGTACGGCGCCGGGACGCGCGGATCGCCGGGCCCGAAGCAGCGGGTCGCGCCCTTGCGGTGGACGAGGACGCGGCGGGGCGTCCCGTCGACGTCGTGCTCCTCGTGCTTCGCGACGTTGTGGCACACGTCGTACAGCAGGCGCGCGCCGAGCTCGCGCTCGGGGAGCCGCAGGGCGTGGAGGAGCGCGCGCACCGCGAGCCCGGTCATCACCTGGCGATTCGCCCACGCGAAGTTCGCCGCGGCCTGCATGGCGCCGAGGTAGCGGCGCCCCGCGTCCGAGGCGATCGGCGCGCAGGCGAGCTGGCGGTCCGGCAGCGCGGCGTAGTCCTCGCCGAAGTCGGCCAGGCGCGGCGTGAGCGCCGCGAGCGACTCGTCGCACACCTGGTACCCGAGGCCGCGCGAGCCGGAGTGGATCTGGAGCGCGATCGTCCCGGGGACGAGGCCGAACGCCTCCGCCGCCGCCTCGTCGTAGACCTCGGCGACCCGGTCCACCTCGAGGAAGTGGTTGCCGCTCCCGAGCGTGCCGAGCTGGTCCGACCCGCGGAGCCGCGCGCGCGCGCTGACCGCGGACGGATCCGCCCCCGCGAGCCGGCCGCCCTCCTCGCAGCGCTCCGCATCGTCCGACGCCGCGGCGAAGCCGCGCCGGACCGCCCAGCGCGCCCCCTGCGACAGCACCGCGTCGAGCTCGGCGTCCGAGAGGCGCGGGATCGCGGCCGAGGCGCCGACGCCCGTCGGGATGTCGCGGTAGAGCTGCGCGGTGACGGCGTGGAGGTCCGCGCGCACGACCTCCTCCTCGAGGCGCGTCGTCACGACCCGGACGCCGCAGTTGATGTCGTAGCCGACGCCGCCGGGGGAGACGGCGCCGTGCTCGGCGTCGACCGCCGCGACGCCGCCGATCGGGAACCCGTAGCCCCAGTGGATGTCGGGCATCGCGAGCGAGAACCGGAGGATGCCGGGGAGGTGAGCGACGTTCGCGACCTGCTGCAGCGCCGGGTCGTCCGGCGCCGGCGGCCCGACGCTGTAGACGCGCCCTGGCACCTTCATCCGCCCCTCGCGCGGGATCTCCCAGAGGTCGCCCTCGATGCGGCGGAGGTTCATGGGTCACCGTGAATGCCGCAGAACCTGGTCCTGGACCTGGACCTGGTCCTGGACCTGGACCTGTCTTGAACCTGGTCTTGGACTTGGTCCAGGTCGAGGTCCAGGTCCAGGTCCTTCAGATGTCCAAGACGATCTGCGCGACCCACCCGTCCCCCTCCTTCTCGAGCCGCGCCGCGTGCCACGTCACCGCCTTCACGTCCGCGCCCTCCGCGTGCCGCTCCGGATCGTGCCGTCCGAACGCGACCGTCGCCACGACGGACGTCGCGTCGACGGCGTGGACCTCGATCTCGGCGGGGACCTCCCGCTCCGTCGCGAGCCGGAAAAGCAGCTCGCGCAGGAGCGCCACGGCCGAGCCGGCGAGCCCAGGGCCCCCCGCGACCTCGAGGCGCTCCTCGCGCACCCTGACGACCGGGGCACCGCCCGTCACGAGCGTCGAGAAGGCGAGCGCGAGCCGCGCGAGCGCCTCCTCGGCGGAGGCGGCGCGGACGCGCACCCCCACGTCGGCGGTGTGGCCGAGGTCCTCGTAGGGCTGGGGGAGCGCGAGGCGCACCATGGGAGGCGAAATTACAGCCTGCCCGCGCCCGATGCCCGCTTTGCGGGACGAGAGCTGCCTGCCTGGCAGGCCCCAGCAGGGTTGAAGCCTTGGCCTCGCACCGCCCGGCGCCTAAAAACTCGAGGCGGGGCGGGTGAATGGAGGAAGAACCCCGTCCGACCTCGACGGCCGGTCCACGATCTGCTTACCTCGTGCGCCCATTTCCGACCCCGATGTCCTACATCCCCTCACCTGAAGCAGTCCCGGCCTCCCCCCCGACGCCGCTCCCGGTGGCGACCCCGGTCCCGCACGGCCACCGCGCCGCGCCGACCGGGGCGACCCTCGCGAAGCTCGCGCTCGGCGCGCTCGGCGTCGTCTACGGCGACATCGGGACGAGCCCGCTCTACGCGCTCAAGGAGTGCTTCACCGGTCCGCACGGCGTCGCGCCGACTCCGGAGAACGTCATCGGCGTCGTCTCCCTCGTGTTCTGGGCGATGACGTTCGTCGTCACGTTCAAGTACCTGTCCTTCGTCATGCGCGCGGACAACCGGGGCGAGGGCGGGATCCTGGCGCTCCTCGCGCTCGTCGGCCGCCACGAGGCGGCGAAGAAGTCCCGCCACGCGCTGCTCGTGCTCGGCCTGTTCGGCGCGGCGCTCCTCTACGGCGACGGCGTCATCACCCCCGCCATCTCGGTGCTCGGCGCCGTCGAGGGCGTCACGGTGGCGGCCCCCGCCCTCGGACACGTCGTCGTCCCCGCCACCGTCGTGATCCTCCTCCTCCTGTTCATGTTCCAGAAGCGGGGGACAGCCACGGTCGGCGCGGTCTTCGGGCCGGTGATGATCGTGTGGTTCTGCTCGATCGCGCTCCTCGGGGTCCGGGGGCTCTCGCTCGACCCCACGATCCTCCGCGCAGTGGTCCCGAGCCATGCGATCGCCTTCTTCATCAACCACGGGTGGCACGGCTTCCTCGTGCTCGGTGCCGTCGTCCTCGTGCTCACGGGCGGCGAGGCGCTCTACGCCGACATGGGCCACTTCGGGAGGCGGCCGATCCGCGTGGCGTGGCTCACCGTCGCGATGCCGGCGCTCCTCCTCAACTACATGGGGCAGGGCGCGATGCTGCTCCACGACCCGACCGCGGCGGTGAACCCCTTCTACCTGCTCTCCCCCTCGTGGGCGCTCTACCCCATGATCGCCATCGCGACCGCGGCGGCGATCGTCGCGTCGCAGGCGCTGATCTCGGGCGCCTTCTCGCTCACCCGGCAGGCGGTCCAGCTCGGCTACTCACCGCGCGTCACGATCCGCCACACCTCGAAGACCGAGATCGGCCAGATCTACATCCCCGAGGTGAACTGGGCGCTCGGGGCGTCCACCGTCGCGCTCGTGCTCGGGTTCCGCTCCTCCTCCGCGCTCGCGGCGGCGTACGGCATCGCGGTGACCGGCACGATGATGATCACGACGCTCCTCTTCCACCGGGTCATGCGCGATCTGTGGCGCTGGCCGTGCTGGAGGGCGACGCTGCTCTCGACGCTGTTCATGGTCGTGGACGTCGCGTTCTTCGGCGCGAACCTCGTCAAGGTGGAGGAGGGCGGCTGGTTCCCGCTCGCCGCGGCGGCGCTCGTCTTCACGCTCCTCTCCACCTGGAAGAAGGGGCGCGAGATCCTCGCCGAGCAGATGCGGCTGGCCGGCCTCCCGCTCGACCTGTTCCTCGGCGAGATCGCCCGGAAGGACCCGCAGCGCGTGCAGGGCACGGCGGTCTTCATGACCGGAAACACCGGGAACGTCCCGCCGGTGCTCCTGCACCACCTGAAGCACAACAAGGTGCTGCACGAGCGCGTCGTCATCGTCTCGCTCCTCACCGAGGAGATCCCGAACGTCCCCGAGGCCGAGCGGGTGGCCATCCGGGAGCTGGGGAGCGGCTTCTACCAGGTGCTCGCGCACTACGGCTTCATGGAGACGCCGGACGTGCCCGCTCTGCTCGAGTCGATCCCGCGCCGCGCGATCCCCGGCCCCAAGCTGAAGTTCGTCCCGATGGAGACGACCTTCTTCCTCGGCCGCGAGACCCTGCTCGCGAACGGGCCCTCCCGGATGGCGACCTGGCGCAAGCGGCTCTTCATCGTCATGTCCCGGAACGCGCAGACGGCGAGCTCGTTCTTCGGCCTTCCGCCGAACCGGGTCGTGGAGATGGGCGCGCAGATCCAGCTGTGACGTGACGGACCCATGAAGACGGACGGCGGCGGATCCGGCGCGGTCACCCCCACGCGCTGGCCGCACGCGCTCCGCTCGCTCGCCCGCCGCGACCTCCGGCTCTTCTTCGCCGGGCAGGCGGTCTCGCTCGCCGGCACCTGGATGCAGTCGGTCGCGCAGGCCTGGCTCGTCTGGCGGCTCACCCGCTCCGCCGGGATGCTCGGCGTCGTGAACTTCCTCGGCTCCGTGCCGGTGTTCCTGTTCGGCATCTGGGCGGGGTCGCTCGCCGATCGCTGGCCGCGCCGCCGCCTCGTGCTCGTCACGCAGGCGAACGCGATCGCGCAGGCGACGCTCCTCGCCGGCCTGACGCTCGCGGGCGTGGTCCGCCCGTGGCACGTCCTCGTGCTCGCCGGGATGCTCGGGATGACCTACGCGTTCGAGATCCCCGCGCGGCAGGCGCTGCTCGCGGACCTCGCGGGCGAGGACATGCCGAACGCGATCGCGCTCAACTCCTCGATCGTGAACGCGGCGCGCGTCGCGGGCCCCGCGCTCGCGGGGGTGGTCGTCGCGTCGGTCGGCGAGGGCTGGGCGTTCGCCCTCAACGCGGCGAGCTTCGTCGGCACCTACTACGCGCTCCTCGTGATGAGCCCGCCGTCGCAGCCGCCGGCGAAGGTGGGACACCGCGCGCACGTCCTCGAGGGGCTCGCGTACGCCGGCGGGACCTCGCACGTGCGGGCGCTCCTCGCGCTCCTCGCGGCGTCGAGCTTCTTCGCGATGCCCTACCAGACGCTCCTGCCCGTGCTCTCGTCGGAGGTGCTCGGCGGCGACGCGCGCCTCTACGGCACGCTCCTCGCCTGCGCGGGCGCGGGCGCGCTCGCGGGAGCGATCGGCCTCCTCCTGCGGAAGGGGCTCGCGGGGCTCGGCCGGCGCGTCGCGCTCGGGACCTCGCTGCTCGGCGCCGGCATCGTGGGGCTCGCGCTCTCCCGCACCGTCGCGCTCTCCGCGCTTGCGCTCGCGGTCGTCGGCTTCGGCTTCATCACGCAGATGGCCGGCACGATGACGCTCCTGCAGGGGCTCGCCCCCGCCGACATGCGGGGGCGGGTGATGGGCCTCTTCTCGATGCTGTTCGTCGGCGTCTCGCCGTTCGGCGCGCTCGCCGCGGGGTTCGCGGCGAGCCACCTCGGCGCGCAGCGGACCCTCGCGTGCGGGGGCGTGGTCGTCCTCGCCGCGAGCCTCGCGTTCCACGTGGCGCTGCCCCGGCTGCGCAGGATCGTGCTCGCCGAGCACCCGACGCTGTTTCCGCCTGCGGCGAGCTGATGGCGACGTCCGGAACGCCGCGAACGCCATCTGGACGGAAGTTCAGGGAATGCTAGTCTGCCGTAGTGATCGTCCTAGGCATCGATCCCGGCTCGCGGCGCTGCGGTTACGGGGTCGTCGCGCGGGAGCGCGGTCGGCTCTCGGTCCTCGAGTCGGGCGTGCTCGTCCCGGGCGAGCACCCCATCGCAGAGCGGCTCGCCGTCATCCTCGACGGGATCGGCGAGGTCATCGCCCGCGCGCGCCCGGCGGAGGTCTCGATCGAGCACGTCTTCGCCGGCGTCTCGCCGAGATCCGCGCTCGTGCTCGGGCAGGCGCGCGGCGTCGCGCTCGCCGCCGCGGCCCGCGCCGGGCTGCCGGTATTCGAGTACCAGCCCTGCGAGGTGAAGCTCGCGTTCACCGGCAGCGGCCGCGCCTCGAAGGACCAGATGATCCGCACCGCCCGTACGCTGCTCGGCGTCGAGGCCGACCTCTCGGACGAGGCGGACGCGCTCGCGATCGCGGTCTGCCACCTCGCGCGCCGCGCCGCGCGCCTCTCGCTCGTCCCGGGCCGCGCCGCCGACGCGCTCTCGCGGCTGCGCCCCGCCCGCCGCGACCACCGGACCGCCCCGTGATCGCGCGCCTGTCCGGGACCGTCGCCGAGAAGGGCGCGGACCACGCGATCCTCGACGTGGCGGGCGTCGGCTACCTCGTCCACCTGTCGGCGGTGACGCTCGCCCGCCTCCCGCCGCAGGGGAACCCGGCGACGCTCCGGACGTTCACGAACGTGCGGCAGGACGCGATCGAGCTCTACGGCTTCGCGACCGAGGACGAGGAGTCGGTCTTCCGCGCCCTCATCGACGTGAAGGGGGTCGGCCCCCGCGCCGCGCAGAACATCCTCTCGGGGATCGACGCGAAGGACCTCGCCACGGCGGTCGCGCAGGGCGATCACGCGCGGCTCACGAAGGTGCCCGGCATCGGGAAGAAGACGGCGGAGCGGCTCGTCGTCGAGCTGAGGGAGAAGCTCGCGGTGCTCGCCCGCGCCGCGGGACCTGCGCGGGCGGCGCGGGACGGCGACGCGCTCGAGCAGCTCCGGCAAGCGCTCGTGAACCTCGGCTACAAGGCGCCGCAGGCGGACGGCGCCGTGGATCGGCTCCGCGCCGAGTCCGACGGGAAGCAGCTCGACGACCTCCTGCGCGACGCGCTGAAGCTGCTCCGCGGCTAGCGCGATGACGAGCCGTCACCCCCGGCTGCTACCTTCCCGAGCGCGATGCCCGTGAAGCCGCTCCGCGACGTCTCCCCGAGGCCCCAGGAGGGCGAGGAGCGCCTCGAGCAGTCGCTCCGCCCCGCGACGTTCGACGAGTACGTGGGGCAGGAGAAGATCGTCCACAACTTCAAGGTCTACGCGAAGGCCGCGAAGGCGCGCGGCGACGCGCTCGATCACGTCCTCCTCTCCGGCCCGCCCGGGCTCGGCAAGACCTCGCTCGCGCACATCCTCGCCCGCGAGCTCGCCGTCACGCTGCACGTGACGAGCGGCCCGGCGCTCGTGAAGAAGGGCGACCTCGCGGGCCTGCTCACCGCGCTCGCGCCGCGGGACATCCTCTTCATCGACGAGATCCACCGGCTCTCGCCCGCCGTCGAGGAGGCGCTCTATCCGGCGATGGAGGACTTCCGCTTCGACGTCGTCCTCGGCGCCGGCATCGGCGCGCAGACGATGGAGATGAAGCTCGAGCGGTTCACCCTCGTCGGCGCGACGACGCGCACGGGCCTGCTCGCGTCGCCGCTCCGGGATCGCTTCCCGATCCAGGAGCGGCTCGGGTATTACGAGCCGGCGGAGCTGCACGAGATCGCGGTGCGCGCGGCGGCGAAGCTCTCGCTGCCCGTCGAGCCCGCCGGGGCCGAGGAGCTCGCGCGGCGCGCGCGCGGAACGCCGCGCATCGCCATCCGGCTCCTGCAGCGGGCCCGCGACTTCGCGCAGGTCGAGGGCGACGGCCGGCTCACGAAGGCGATCGTGGACACGACGCTCGCGCGGCTCGAGGTGGACGAGAAGGGGCTCGACGCGATGGACCGCCGCATCCTCACCGTCGTCCTCGACACGTTCGGCGGCGGCCCGGTGGGGATCGACGCGGTCGCCGCGGCGGTCGGCGAGGAGCGCGACACGATCGAGGACGTCTACGAGCCCTTCCTCGTGCGCGAGGGGTACCTCGCCCGCACGCCGCGCGGGCGCGTCGCGCTCCCGGCGGCGTACCAGCACCTCGGCCGCGAGAAGCCGAGGGGCGGACAGGGCAGCCTCATCTAGATCGCGCGACGTGCGCCGCGCTCGCCGCTGGTCGTGGACCTCGACCACTGGAGCCCGAGCGCAGCTGCGCGGGTGAACTCCCGTTCACCCTGAGCGTAGCGCCGCCGAAGGCGGCGCGGAGTCGAAGGGCGACCTCGACCAAGCAGCCACGGCTGACGGACGTTCCCGCCCGGGCGCTGGGCGGGGGAGGGTCGTCTCCCTCGCTCCGGGCCTAGAGTCGCGCCCGGGCGCCGTATGACGTGAGGGCGCCGAACCGCAGCTGCCGGGGCACGTCCGCACGTACCAACTGCGCGCGGGCGACGTCACTGCGCGCGCGGCTCGAGCCGCCGCTCTGCGCCGTGAGGACTGTGTGAGCCTAGTGATTCGTCACATGCCTAGTGATTCGTCACATTTCAACGGAGCGAGCGGCCGTACGAAGAGCGGTATGCGCGCGGGAGACGAGCCCGAGGGTGAACGGGATTGGGCAACGAGGAGTGCGGCGGCCGAGGCGTGTCCTCGAAGAGGAAGCGCCGTGACGAGATCGGCTTCCGGCCACCCGCGAGCTCTCGTTCGACGACGGG
>WNFU01023663.1_pt1 | contig 10692 bp, 12 predicted proteins | sample 5400121 | NCBI WGS metagenome assembly WNFU01 (sample SAMN13153360, study PRJNA577476) | soil metagenome | isolation source: 100 cm soil or saprolite under grassland replicate 1 | place: USA:California | collected 2016-06-15
GGCGACCCATCGCTTCTACACAGAGCTCATGGGATTCGAACTCGTGAAGGTCCAGAATGCACCGACGCCGGAGGGCACAGGCTGGTCGCGCTTGGCGTTTTACGACACGGGCGGCAACGGGTTGATGTCGTTCTGGGATCTCCATGACGACAGCATCGGTTCCGACTACCGAACAGATCTCGGGATGTCTCTCGGCCTTCCCATGTGGGTCAACCACCTGGCTTTTGACGCTCCCACGCTCGGCGACATCGAGGCCCAGAAGCAGCGCTGGCGAGAGCATGGCGTCACTGTCATCGAGATTGATTGGGGGAACACCTTGTCGATCTACACGGCCGATCCCAATGGAATCCTCGTTGAGTTCGCGTGCACGACCGGCGCGTTCTTCACCTCCGAAGAGCACACCCAAGCGCAGGCAACACTCGCGGCTCAACAACCGGAACTCGACGCTCGGCCTGAGGTGCAGCTCCACCCACCCATGACGGCCACTAAGTGACGACGACAAGCGGCGCGCTTGATCGGCAAGTGATGGGCAGATGATGGGTGAGTCGCCGCGACGTGACGCATGGGGCCGCGACCGAAAGGCTTGCACCTCAATGTGCGTCGTGGAGCGGACGACGGGACTCGAACCCGCGACCCTCACTTTGGCAAGGTCATGACGTATTGCGCTGGAGACCGGTGGAACCGCTGGAGTCGACGTCGGGGGCACTCGTTTCCCGCTGGAGACCGGTGGAACCGCTGGACGCCGCTCCAGAGGAGTAGCAATTGGAGTACCAGGCAGCGTCGGGCTGCCGTTCACGCTTCGCCGAAAAGATGGCCGCGACGACACGCGTCGGCGCCGATCCGGCGCGAGGCGTGGCGTTCATCTCGTAACGAGGGGGAAAGGATGAACGATAGGCACGACGTGATGGACACCACTGCAACGGGCCGCAGCCTCGCCGACGTGCTGGCCGGTCTACGGATGCCACTCGAAGAGGCAATGCTCACGCAGCGCGCCATTCGACGGCTCCTGCCAGACCCGGTCGACGACGACATCGTGCTGCGCTGCATCGAGCTGGCGCTCAGAGCGCCGACTGGTTCCAACGGTCAGAACTGGGAGTTCGTCGTTGTCAAGGACCGCTCGATCAAAGAGCGGTTCGCCCGAATGAACCGCCAAGCCGTGGGTGTATACGGCGGTATCGGCAAGCGTGTGAACCGCGGCAACGAGACAATGGAGAAGATTCTGGCCGCGGTGGACTGGCAGGCCGAACACTTCGAAGAGATCCCCGTGCTGGTGGTTGCATGCCTCCGAGGCAACCACGTGCCGTTCGTGCCGCTGCCGCCGATGGCTCAGTCGTCGTACTACGGCTCGATCTATCCGAGCGTCCAGAACTTGCTCCTCGCGGCGCGGGCCATGGGGTTAGGTGCGGCTTTGATCACCCTGCCGCTATGGAGCACAACCGCCGTGCGCCGGTTACTGCGTCTTCCGCTCTCGGTCATGCCGTGCTGCATTGTGCCGATGGGCTGGCCGCGTGGGTGCTACGGCCCTACGACGCGGAAGCCGGTCGGAGAGGTGGTGCACCTCGACCACTTTGGCAACCAGCCCTGGAGAGACGAAACCTCGGGCGGATTGCGGTGTGGTGACGAGGTGGCATAGCAGCATCAGTAGCAGAAGCCCTCCGCGCGTGCCCGACGGACCCGTCACATGGCTGGATCCAACAAGATCGTCGGGTAGGGCACGGACGCAGGCAGCTCGTACTCGCCGCCCAGTTGGTGTCGTGCGTCCCACGCGAGAAAATAGGTAACGCGCTACCGAGGCGCTTCCTCAGGTCGACCCGTAGCGTCGACGCGTGGATCGCGCCCAGGCACTCCAGGCCCTTCCCGATACGTACGCCGTCGCCTTGCGTCTGCGTGACGAGGGGGTGGAACCCGACGCGGTAGCGCGGGTGCTCGACGTCGAGCCCGAAGCGGTCGGCCCGTTGCTGACTCTTGCCGAGGCGAAGCTCGCCGGGCTCATGGAAACGCCAAAGCGGATGACTGAGGGCGAAAAGGTGGAAGGGTGATCATGGGAACGAACCGCAAGGGCAGGGGCCGCCCGTGGCAGATGGTGCTGGGCAGCGGCGCTGTCGGCATGGCGATGATCGGAGCCGCTTGCGGTGGAGGCGGTGGGTCACACGCGGGTGGGGGAAGCGTCACGCAGTACTGCGCGGTGATCGAGAAGACTTATGCGGCCATCCGCCAGGCGAAGGCGGAGCTCCCGGCAGACGCCGACATTGGTGGCGAAGTCGTCGCTCAGTTCAACGAGTACTCGCGGTTCGCAGACCGGATCCGGCAAGCAGCGCCGGAACGGATCGCCGATGAAGTCGAGACGTACATGTCGTTCAACGAGAAGGCGGCGAGGGCCGGCGGAATACCAACCGGCGAACTGAACGATGACGTGGTGGGAGCCGAGAGAAGCGTCCATGACTTCGACGAAGAGAAGTGCGGCGTGACACTCGCCGAGGAGTAGTCGTGCAGGATCAGAATGCATCTCCAACCGACGACCTCGACATGACACTCACGAACGAATTCGGGTTGCGCGCGTTGAACGAGACATTCGAATTGGCGGAGTTGGGATTCGACAAGCGCAAGCGCAATCGCTGGACAGGCAGGCGCGACGGCTGGACAGGCAGAATCCTCGCTGGCCGGATCGACGGACTTCCGGTGCGGGTTTTCGACTACTACCAACCGGTGACGACGACCACAGGGGCAGATGGGTCGTACTCCCAGAGCAGCCACGACGAGAGCTACTCATGCGCGCTCGCCGAGATTCCCGCTGGCTGTCCGTATACGTGGTTCAGTCGCAGATCTCTGCTCTGGCTCGTCAACTGGGTGGTCAGGGCGTTTGGCAGGATGCCCCCAGCGGGGTCAAAGAGCTTCCAACGGACCTTTGAGTACCGATGCAAGGACGACGATTTCGTCCGCGCTCTCCTCGATCCCGCTTTGGAGTCTTGGATGATGAGCTCGAAGGACGACTTTCCGTCCGGGTCGGACATCGAGATGCGGGGCCCGTACTTGCTCATGGCCGTGCGTCGCTGGCGAGGAAAAGACGAAAGAGTCCGCGCCCTTCATCTCCTGCGCGAGTTCCACGCGCGCATTCCAACAGCCGTGTGGTCGTCTTATGCGCGCGGCTGACCGCACCGAGCCGCTGCCATCGGTCCAAAGGCAGACGCGCTGCTCTGGGACGCCACCACCCACGACCACGCGCCGTATGAACAGGCGCCGGGCCCGATTACGCCGAAGGACATCGCCGTCGGTCCCGACAGCAACCTCTGGTTCACCGATTCCGACGCGGAGCGGATCGGGCAGGTCACTCCGAGCGGCGACGTGACCCTTGTGGCTCAGCTGGGCGAAGGCATCGATTCGCCCCCGGTTACTCCGACCGGAATCGCGGCGGGACCCGACGGGAACCTCTGGTTCACCGAGTCCGACGGGAACCGGATCGGGCGGATCACGCCAGGCGGCACGATCACGGAGTTCGTTCGCGGAATCAGCGCCAAGAGCCGGCCGTTCGGGATCGCGGCGGGGCCGGACGGCAACGTATGGTTCACCGAATTCTCCGGGAACCGGATCGGGCGCGTGAACCTGTCGCTAGTGCCCACCTGAGGCTTCTGCCACGGGCGTCGCGAGCGCTGAGGTCAATTTCAGTGATCTCAAGCAGGCACGTACCTCTGGCGCCCCGTCCTCGAATGGTCAGGCCGGGCTTCTTGGAGCGGACGACGGGATTCGAACCCGCGAGCTCGTGCCGCGACGCCGAGCACGAGGCGCTGCACGCGTGCGAAGAGCTTCGCCCGTACCTGCGCCGCGAGCTGGGCTGGCCGCTGAGCGAGCTCGGCCGCATCCGGCTTCGACTGGGCGACCTCGACGGCGCCGAGGCGGCGTTCCTCGACGCCCACCACGCCGGCTGGGATCCGCAGCCTGGCCTCGCGCTCGTGCAGCTCGCGCGCGGCAGGATGGACGCAGCGGTCGCGTCGATCCGCGACGCGCTCGAGCACCCGATCAATGTGCCGTCGAAGGAGCTGCCACCGCACAGCGATCTCCGGCGCGCGCCGCTCCTCGACGCGCAGGTCGAGATCGAGATCGCCGCCGGCGACGTCGACCGCGCCCGGGCCGCCGCCGACGAGCTCGAGCGGATCGCGGCGAGGTTCGGGAGCAAAGCACTGGAAGCCAGCGCGTTGGTGGCCGTGGGGCGCGTCAGCCTCGCGGCGGGCGAGGCAGCCGACGCGGCTCGGCACCTGGAGGTCGCGGTGTGCCGGTGGCAGGAGGTCGGCGCGCCGTTCGAAACCGCCCGCGCGCGTGACGAGCTCGGGCGCGCACATCGGGCGCTCGGCAACGAAGGCCGCGCTGCCATCGAGCACAGCGCGGCGCGGGCGATCCTCGAGGGCATGGGGGCCGGCGCCCACACCACTCAGTCCGAAGACGCGTCAACGGTCGACCGTTCCCATTGCGTATTCCGTCGGGACGGCGACTACTGGACGGTCGTATTCGACGGCCAGACGACCCTCGTGCGCGACCTCAAGGGGATGCGGCACCTCGCGCGGCTGCTGGCGGCCGCCGATCGCGAGTTTCATGTCCTCGATTTGGTCGCAGCGGAGCGCGGAAGCGACGCGTCCACACGGGGGGCTACGTATCCAGATCTCGCGATCGCATCGGACGGCGCCGGCGAAGTCCTCGACACCCGAGCCAAGGAAGCGTACCGGCGACGTCTCGCCGACATCGACGAGGACATCGAAGACGCCCGCGCGATGAACGACCTCGAACGCGCCGCGCAGGCCGAAGTCGAGCGCGACCTGCTCGTGCGCGAGCTGTCCCGCGCCGTTGGGCTCGGCGGTAGCGACCGTAGCTCAGCCTCGGCATCCGAGCGGGCGCGAGCGAGCGTCACTCGCGCCTTGCGGCAGGCGGTTTCGCGCATCGCAGCCCAGAACCGAAGCCTCGGCAGACATCTCGATCATGCAGTCCGCACCGGCACCTACTGCGCGTACATTCCCGACCCGCGCTCCCGGATCACGTGGACGCTCTGACATCCCCGCCATCACAGGTCATCGCGCGCGTTGATGGGCAACTTAATGGGCAGCTGGACCACTCTCGCGTCGTCGCCGGCGCTAGGAAGAGCCGAGAGCCTGTATTGCATAGTCACGCTTGGAGCGGACGACGGGATTCGAACCCGCGACCCTCACCTTGGCAAGGTGATGCCGACTTCCGCTGGAGACCGCTCCAACCGCTGGAGTCGAGATCAGCGGCGCGCGTTCACCGCTGGAGACCGCTGGAACCGCTGGAGTCCGCTGCATTGGAGTAGCAAGGGAGTAGCAGCGCGAGGCGTGCTCACGACTACCCTGCCCGGCGATGCAGGCACGTCAGAACTCCGAGGTCTCTCCAGCTGCCAACGCCTCAAGTTCAGCCACCGCTCGGTCGGCGGCGAGGTCGGCCTCGATCGCCGATCGGAGCCGGACCCCCGCTTCCTTGAACGAACCGTCGGACATAAGCCGCTGGATCGATGACTTGAGCTTCGGGGCGGAGGCGTTGCGTCCCACGCGCAATCCCGCGCCGTGCCACTGGATCCTCGCGGCGATGTCATCCTGATCCCGGCCCATTGGCATGCACAGGAGTGGTAAGCCATGAGCCAAGGCTCGCGACACGGTTCCCATCCCGGCGTGAGTGACAACCGCCGCCGCATGCCGGAAGACCTCCTGGTGCGGAGCAGACCGAACGACCACGACGTTCTCAGCTTTGCCGAAGCTCGCAGGATCGAGCGCCGGCCCCACGGTCACGAGCGCACGCACCGAAGACATCGATGAGAGTGCCTCGATACATCGCCGCAACGCCTGCTCCTGTTTCATGAAGGTGGTGCTCATGCTGATCACGACCAGTGGCCGCGAGTCGTCCGTCGGCCATGGCGGGGTCCACGGGTCGGCCCACGCCGGTTCCTCGAGGACCGGTCCGACGTAGCGGAGGTTCGCCGCCCGTCGGTCTGCTGGTAGATCGAACGCCTCCGAGTACAAGCAGAGGAAACGAGCCGGCTTCTTGAAATGCTCGAGCACGTGCCGCAGCGGCCGGAGCCCACAGAACCGCCGTGCATCGTTCAGGGCGGGCAGCCCCTTGTTGAACAAGTACAGGAAGCCCCGTTCGAAAATCCTGTCGCGCGTCCGTCCGCGAATGGAGCTCGCGGGGAGAAACCCAAACCCCGGGGGAGGCTTCCCCGGCTCAGGCAAGAGGTTGAGACCGTGCACCAGCACCGCCGTGGGCACGCCCGCCGCCTCGCCGGCGACGGCGATGCCGGTGCGAATCCAATCGGCCGCCAGAACGTCCGGTCGCCAGCGTTCGATCTCTTCCCTAGTGTCTTCGGCGTAGGCGCGCGCGGGTCCGAAGATCACGCGATCGCGGAAGGCGGCCAGCCTGCCGATAGGGCTCGTCGCATCAAAATCGCGAACGAAGTCGCTCTCAAGCGACCGATCCTGTTTGTGCGGCGCGTTCGTGAACGAGACGTACGAAGCTCCGATGGCCCGGACGTCCTCTTCGACGCAGGGTTCGGTGAGCACGCGTACGACGTGACCGCGAGCTACCAGGCAGCGAGCTAGCCCGAGTTGTGGCGGGACGTTGCCGCCACCCTCCCCCATCACGAAGAGGAACCTCTTGGGGTCCATCAACGCCTGTGGCTTCCCACGACAGCGGCGACCTGTTCCACGGCCGGTGCGGCTTGAGCATGGGGCCAGTCGAACACCCCCGGAGTATGAATGAATCTCATTCAGTCGTCAACAAGGGACTATCGTGCCTCGCGTGGCGTTCGCACCTGGGTTGTGGTGAGGTGGTTCAGCCGGATGCCCAGACTGAGCCGCGGGTGCTCGACCAGGCCCGCCGCCGGCGCGTCGCCAAACCGGCCGACGAGCGCCGGCGGGAAATACTCGACGCGGCCACACGGCTGTTTCGGGCGCGGGGATTCGACGGCACAACGGTCCAGGCCATCGCCGATGAGTCGAACGTCGCCGCGGGCACGATCTACCTCCACTTCACGTCAAAGGACGCGATCCTCGTCGCGCTGCAGGAGGACTACGAGGCGGGCCTGCTCGATCGGGTCGCAACCGTCGCCGCCGACCTCCTCGCCGAGGAGGACGCCTCAGGGGTACTCGTCACCTACGAACAGGTTGTCGATCGGCTAATTGACGGCATGGTCGCCTACACCCTGGCGCGCCGCGAGTTGTCGCAGGTCCTCGCGCGCCACATCGGTCGGGCCTGTGTGGTGCCCGACGGACCAATCCTCGCCGGTGGGCTCACTGACGTGATCGCTCGTCTGATCCGTGAAGGCGTTCGCCGCGGATATGTCTCCTCATCAGATCCCGCGATGACCGCCTACCTCCTCAACCTCGCAGCGACCACCGCGATGAGCTACGCGGTCGCCTTCGAGGACGACGCGATGCTCGAGCGCGTTGTCCGGCAGACCAAGGAGCTCTACATAAAGGCCTTGGTGCCCGCCAAGCCACAGCTCAAGGCGGCGTTCCGCGAGGCAGACCAAGCAGAAGACAGTGCTGAACGGTCCGACAACGGCGGGTACGAAGCCGAGAGAGGCTCTGTGTAGCTCGTTGACTAGCCGTCCCTGCCAGGAACGCGAGGTGACGGGACGAGAAGATGAAGGCGGGCGGAATCCCCATTGCCAGCATCTCTTGTGGAGCGGACGACGGGACTCGAACCCGCGACCCTCACCTTGGCAAGGTGATGCTCTACCAACTGAGCCACGTCCGCGCGAACCGTCGAGAATAGCGCCCTCCCCTGCCGCACCCGAGGCCTGGATAGCCTGCGCCGCATGCGCATCGGGATCTTCGGCGGTGAAGTCGCGGGGCATGGCGGCATCGACGAGGTGGTGGCGTCGGCCCGTCGTGCGGCCGACGAGGGGTTCGCGTCCTACTGGATGCCGCAGATCTTCGGCCCCGACGCGCTGACGTCGCTGGCGGTGATCGGGCGCGAAGTCCAGGACATCGAGCTCGGCACCGCGGTGGTTCCCACATACCCGCGCCACCCGATGATGCTGGCGGGACAGGCACTGACCACGCAGGCCATCAGCGGCGGGCGACTGACCCTCGGCATCGGGCTCTCACACCAGGTGGTGATCGAGGCGATGTTCGGTCAGTCGTTCGAGAAACCGGTCCGCCACATGCGGGAGTACCTCTCGATCCTGATGCCGCTCGTCCACGAGGGATCGGTGTCTTTCCGGGGCGAGACGATGAGCGCGAATGGAACGCTCGACGTCGCGGGTGCCACTCCCTTCCCCGTACTCGTCGCCGCGCTCGGCCCGCAGATGCTCGAGCTCGCCGGGACGGCCGCCGACGGCACCATCACTTGGATGACCGGGCCAGGAACCCTCGCGAGCCACACGGTCCCTGCCATCACGAAGGCGGCCGAGCAGGCGGGACGACCGCCGCCGCGGGTCTGCGTCGGACTCCCGGTGTGCGTGACGGACGATCCCGACGGCGCGCGCGAGCGCGCCGGGCGCGTGTTCGCGGTCTACGACTCACTTCCGTCGTACAAGGCGATGCTCGATCGGGAGGGTGCCACCGGTCCGGCCGACGTCGCCATCGTCGGCGACGAGGCCACGGTTGCCTCGGCGGTGCGTCGGCTCGCCGATAGCGGCGCTACGGAGTTCGCCGCAGTGGAATACGGCTCCGTCTCGACGGGCGACCGCGAACGCACGCGCGACCTGCTGCGTTCGCTGCTCTGAACCTGTGAGCGAGGGCCCGCGCTCGCCGCTCGAGGCGCTGGGCGCGCTCGCGTCCCAGGAGGTCGAGGTCACCGAGGCGTTGCGTCACGTCGAGGTGTACACGCTCGGCGGTCTCCTCACGCTGCTCTGGCACGGTGATCCGGAGCTGCCGCACCTCGTGATCGCGTGCGGCGGTGCGATGGGCGGGCTGCTCGGACCGGCCGAGGGCCTCTACCACGACCTCGGCGTCCGCTTCGGCGAGCAGGGCATCGGCCTCGTCCGGGTCGGGTACCGGAAGCCCAACGACCTCGGCGCGTGCGTACAGGATCTCGTTGCCGTAGCGGAGCTCGCGGCGCGACGCGGCGCGCGCCACTACGTCACGATGGGCCACTCGTTCGGCGGCGCCATCGCCGTCCGCGCCGGCATCGTCCTAGGCGACGACACCGCCGGCGTCGTGACGCTGGCGACACAGACCGCCGGGTGCGAAGAAGCCGAGCGGCTGGGCACGACGCCCGTCATCCTCTTCCACGGCGAACGCGACGAGCTGCTCCCTCCGCAGGCGAGCGAGCTCTTGCAGATGCTGACCGGCGGCGAGCTCGTCGTCTTCCCCGGCACCGGGCATCTGCTCACCGAGGTCGGGGACGAGCTGCGGGAACGGCTCGGAGCGTGGATCCCGGCCCGCTTCACCTAGGGCAGCGGCGCGCCGAGCAGGCTGCCGACGACACCGAGTGCGCCCGCAGCGAGCAGTGTCAGCACGACGCCGCGCCGGAGCACGAGGAGTGCCATCGCCGCGCCGGCGAGCACGCCGAGCTGCCACCACTCGTCGAGCGCGAGCGCGAGTGGAATCGCAACACCGATGATGGCGCCGATCGCCGCCGGGCCTGCGCCACCGAAGAACGCGCGCATCACATGGTTGTGACGGAGAGTGTCGAAGCGCTGCGCGCCGAGCAGCACGAACGAGAAGGACGGCGCGAAGGCGACGACTGCGGCGAGCAGCCCGCCATCGACCCCGTACGCCGCGTATCCGACGACGGCGACCGTCTGTGTCACGGGACCCGGGGTGACCTGACCAAGCGCGACTGCGTTGAGGAACTCCGTGTTCGTCATCCAGTGGTAGGCGTCGACGGCGTCCGCCTGCATGAGCGGGATGATCACGAAGCCGCCGCCGTACGCGAGCGCACCTACCTTGAATGCCACCCACACGAGCGCGAGCAGACCGCCAGTCACTGTCGCCGCCGCCGCTGCAAGCGGTAGCCACGCACGGTCCGCCAGGCGATCGCCGCCCGCCCGGAGCCGCCACGCCACCTCGACCGCCCCGCAACCGAGCAGCACGAGGACGAGCCAAGGCCCGACCGTCGCCGCCGCGACGGCGCCGAGCACCGCGTACACGACCCATCGCCAGTGCGAGACCGAGCGCCGCCAGCTCTCCGGTACGAGCCCAATCCCGGCGCGCACCGCCACGGCGGCCACGGCCGCGCCGGCGCCCGCCCCCGCGCCGCGCACCCAGTCCGGGGGCGAGCCGAGGAAGACGGCCGCCAGCACGAGGATCATCACGAGACCGGGAAAGATGAAGGCGGCGCCGCCGGCGAGCGCTCCGATCGGCCCCGCGACGCGCCACGCGCAGAAAATCGCCAGCTGCGTCGAGGCCGGGCCGGGCAGCAGGTTGCAGGCGGCGACCGCATCCTCGAACTCGGTGTCGGTGAGCCATGCCTTCCGGTCCACGCAGAGCTGTCGGAGCAGCGCAATGTGCGCCGGCGGTCCACCGAAGCCGGTGCAGCCGATGCGTCCCCACTGCAGGGCCACCTCACGAAGGCCGACCGATGCCGCGCCGCCTCCGTCACTCATAGCGTCGCCATCGCCGCGCATCGTGGCGCGAGCCTCGTAGCCTGACTCCATGCGCTCGTTCGACCGTGGCGCCGTGCAGCTCCACGTCCTGCACCACGCGGCTGAGCACGAGGTCCACGGCGCCTGGATCACCGAAGAGCTGGCGC
>WNFU01010893.1_pt2 | contig 10686 bp, 6 predicted proteins | sample 5400121 | NCBI WGS metagenome assembly WNFU01 (sample SAMN13153360, study PRJNA577476) | soil metagenome | isolation source: 100 cm soil or saprolite under grassland replicate 1 | place: USA:California | collected 2016-06-15
GCGTTGGCTCCGCGCTGATCGCGCTGATCGCCGCGCTCTGGATGATCGAACGGATCTGCGCCACGCGCATTCTCCCGTTCGGGTCTTGAGCCTGAGAACTCCCGAACTCTAAAGGCGGAATCCACCCGCGTGGGAAATACGCGAGCTGAGACCGTGCGACATTAAATGATGCGACCGCATACTTTAATGTCACGGACAGGCATCCGGATCGTCCCAAATAAGAACTAATTGGACCTTGGAGTTTTGGAATTGTCTGGCGCCTGGAGCTTGGCGTTTGGAGCTTAAAACTCCAACGGCCCGTGCGTTCGAACACTCACGCGAACCGACCCACCCCTGACGCCTCCCGGCAGGGGAGCGTATTGCTGCATCCGTTCACGATTCTCCAGCGTAGTCCAACGTGTCAGCCAACACCTCGGTCTCAGGCACGCTGAAGAACGCGGTTAACAACTTGTAACTTCGATTGAACTATGAAGCTGAATTCCATCCTTTCGATGTTCTTGGTGGCCCTTTCATTCGCGGCCGGGTGCAGCCGGCCTCAAACAACCGCTACGAATCCTGTCCGGTCTCCCGGCGATCCACCCGCGATGAACGCTTCCCGCACCCATGGCATCGATCCCTGTGCGCTCGTCGTCGAGCGTCACACCGGCGCTGCTAGCCAACTGGATCTGGAGATTGCCCGCTGGCAGGAGCAGGTGCGAAACGGTTCCGACCCAAACCGCGCGCTGGAACGGCTCGGGTGGGCGTTCGTCGCCCAGGCGCGCGAAAGTTTCGATACGGGCTTCTACACCCGCGCCGAACAGTGTGCTCTGTGTCTCGACGCGCGACAACCCGGCGGGCTCGAGGCGATGCTGCTACGAGGTCACGCATTGCACAACCAGCACCGCTTCAAAGAGGCGGAGCCGATTGCGCGCGAGCTGGTGGCCCGCCGCGGATTGCCCTTCGACTATGGCCTGCTGGGCGACGTGTTGATGGAACAGGGCCGGCTTGACGAAGCCACCGACGCCTGCCAAAAGATGATCGATCTCCGGCCCGATCTGCACTCCTACGCGCGCGGCGCTCACCTGCGGTGGCTCAAAGGCGATCTCGCAGGCGCTGCGGAACTGATGCAATTGGCCGCCAGCGCTGGCAGTCCGCTGGAGGCCGAATCGGCCGCCTGGGTCCACACGCGCCTCGGCCAGTTTCGCCTGCAGATGGGCGCTCTCAACCTCGCCGATCAAAGTTGCCAGACTGCCCTCGAGCTCCAGAGAGACTACGCCCCCGCCTTGTTGCTGCGCGGACGAACCCTTCTCGCGCAAGGCAAGACGCCGGATGCCGTCGAGGTGCTGCAACGGGCGGCGCAACTGAATCCGCTTCCCGAGTATCAATGGGCGCTCGCTGAAGCCTTGCGTGTGGAGGATCGCATCGACGAAGCGCTGGCCGTGGAAACGCAGCTTGTTCGCTCCGGGGCGAGAAACGATCCGCGCACTCTCGCGCTCTATCTGGCTACCCGCGGCCAGTCGCCCGGCCAGGCGTTGCGCCTGGCGCAGGAAGAGCTCGCTCAACGATCGGACATCTTCACGCACGACGCGCTGGCGTGGGCTCTCGCCACTGCCGGCAAACTTCCCGAAGCCCGGTCTCACATGGAACAGGCGCTGGCGGAGGGCACTCAGGACGCGCGGCTCTTCTTTCACGCCGCAGTCATTACCGCCAAAGCGGGCTCGAAGGTCCAGGCCCGTCACTGGTTCGATCAGGCCGTCAAACAGATGGACACACTGCTCCCGCCCGAGCAACAGCAGCTTCTGCTCGCGAGTCTTGAAACCGACGACGATTCGGCTGCTCTGGATGCAGCGGAGACAGATTTTTCCACTCGCGGACAATGATCGGGTCGCCCGGGGGCGGAAACCAAAACAAACACGAACCAAACAACGAAAGGAACGAACCACCGATGAAGAGAAGAATGAAGAGCCTGTACCGCGGTGTCGCGTTGGTACTGGCGGCGCTCATGGCCACGCCGGGCTTTGCCTCCAGTCACATGGACGCGCCCCTCATTACGCGTGATCCCTCGGCAAACACGACTGACGTTTACGCGTTCGTGCAGGAAGAGAACGGTGTGAAGGTTCTGGTCACGGCATTGGGCGTTTATCCGCACCAGGAGCCGGGTATCGGACCCAACAAGTATAACTTCGACGACAATGTGCTCTATGAGATCCACGTTGCCACCGGCAGGGATGTTGCCGTGGGAAAGCCTTCCATCAGTTACCAGTTCAAGTTCGAGACGAACTTCAAAAACAAGGATACCATCCTGCAGTCCTACCTCGGCGTTGTGAACGATATTGGTGACGCCGCCCAGAACCTTACGCAGACCTACACCGTCTGGAAGGTGGATCATCGCCACCACCGTCAGGTGTATCTGGGCCGGGGTGTCGTGCCGCCAAACAATCAAGGTATCGCAACCCCGTTTTACAACCGAGGGGACAACGGCGAGAACCTGGCGAAGGACGGCGTGGCAACCGAGGCCGAATTGGACAAATACACCCGTCAGGCCATCAAAGCGCTTGACCATGGCTACCTCGCTTTTGCGGGTCAACGCGACGACGGATTCTACGCGGACATCCAGGCGGTGTTCGACCTGCTAAAGCTGCGTAATCCGGGGAAGGACTCGCAGGGCGGGTATAACCTTCACCTGATGGCGCTGGCGATCCCGGTGTCCGAACTGGGCGGCGACCAGCAGGTCGTTGGCGTGTATGCCACGACCAGCCGTCGCCAGGTCCGTATTGTGAAGGACGAGGACGACAAAAACGCGGGGCATTGGGTGCAGGTGGCGCGGCAGGGCAACCCCTTGTTCAATGAAGGTCTCGTGGCCATCGCCGACAAGGACCTCTACAGCCGCACCAAACCGAGCGACGACCGCGAGTTGTTCCGCAAATATGCGGAAAATCCCGAGCTGGCGAAATTAATCAACGCAATCGTGCTGGGCGGCACGCTGCCCTCGATCGAAACCGGCCGAACCGACATCGTGGGAATCTTCATCCCGGACCTGATCAAGGTCGATCTCTCCACCGGTCCGTGCCGATTGGCCGGAGGTGGTGCGGCGCATCCGACCAATCCGGACGATCCGGGTTTCTCGCGGCTGAGCATCTTCGGTGGGGACACGCTGACGAGCGCTATTCAGCCTGGATTCGGCGGGGGTGTTGTTCCTGGCGGCTGGCCGAATGGACGCCGCTTCGGTGACGACGTGGTGGACATCGCGGTGACGGCGCTGATCAGCGATTTGCGGGTGAGTCCGCCAGTGATTCGCGGGCCTGCCGGCGACGGTGTTGACAAGAATGACATGGCCTTCAACAAGGTCTTCCCGTACGAATCAACGCCGCAAAACGGGCGCAACCATGCGCATCCCTGATGGACGTAAATCGGTCCAGGATGGCGGCTGCTTTAAGCGGCCGCCGGTCCTGGTTTGTAGTGTCAAAAGTCAATGGCAATGGCTTGGTCGCAGGTCGGTGGTTGTGCGGAAAAAACGTGCATATGCACGTTTTTTCCGCAGGGGATTCGGGTCCTGCTTTTTTTTATGCCGTTTGATTTTGCGCGGCCTGTCACGAGTCCTGAGCCTGCGTCCGATTCGCCGGGCGGAGCATAATCCTGATGTGGTATGTCGATCCGTTGAGCTATTCGCCGTCAGGAGTTTCGAGTGGCGCTTTCCTCTGGCCCGCGGCCAGGCGACTCAGTACGTTAGTGGGCCATAGCGGAATGTCACAACCCGAGTCGAATTCAGACCCGCAGGAAGTGGAACTGCTCAACCAGATTGCCGGCCGCGACCTGGAGGCTTTTTCCCGGCTCTACGACCGTTTCGTTGGTGTGCTGTTTTCAGTGGTGATGAGCATCCTGAAGGACCCCGGTCAGACAGAGGACGTCCTGCAGGAGGTGTTCCTCCAAATCTGGGATCGTGCTGGCGTTTATGACCGTCAATTGGGCAAACCCCTGAGCTGGGTGGTCGCGCTCGCGCGAAACAAGGCGATCGACCGGTTGCGCTCAACGCAACGGCGCAACCGCTTGCTCTCGGACGTGGCCATTGAGGAAACCGAAGCGTCCGTCGCGGTGGAGAGCACCACTGGAGCGATCATTGGAAACGAAACCGCAGCCCTGGTTCACGCGGCTTTGAAAACCTTGTCGGCCGAACAACGACAAGCCATCGAACTGGCATACTTCGGCGGCCTGACCCAGACCGAAATTGCCGCCACGCTCAAACAACCCTTGGGCACGGTGAAGGCCCGGATACGCCGGGGCATGCTTCAGTTGCGTGATGCTTTGAAAGGGCAACTGTGAAGGCATGGTGTAGGATATCGACAGCGCGAAACGCCGGCGAGGTGCCGGCGCCAGCAGAATTATGAACCTGGACCGTTTGCAGGAACTCGCCGCTCTTCATTCCGTCGGCGCATTGGACGGAAACGATTTGGACGAGTGGCAAAGTCTTGAGCTGGCGGACGACCCACGAGCCAAAGCAGAGCTCGCGGCGTTCAACGATGCCGCCGCCCTCCTCGGCGTGACGCTGGCGACACGCCAACGGCTTCCGCCGGCATTAAAGGAAAAGATCCTGCAGGAGCTCCGGCGGCGGAACGAACAGCGTGGGTTCCTGGACCAATTACGGAGTCTTTGCCCGACCGTTTTGGGCGGCTTCTCTTTCGCGCGCGGAGACGACGAAACCGGCTGGCAACAACTTCCCGTCCCGGGCGCTTCGATCAAACCGCTATTCGTGGATGCCAGTCGGGGCTACGCGCTGGTCATGGGCAAGCTGGATCCGGGCTCGCGCTATCCGTCGCACCGGCATTTGCTCGGCGAAGAGGTGTATATCCTTTCCGGAGATCTGCACATCGGTGATCGAGCGCTCAAGGCCGGCGATTTTCACCACGCCGACGCCGGCACGACGCACGGCGTGAATTTCTCCGAACAAGGCTGCGTGATCCTGGCGGTTATTTCGACTCAGGACCTCCAGACGCAACTCCACCCGGCCGACTAGCCGCGGACCGTGAGGTCGTGGGCCTCGCTGTGAACGACCCAATCCTTCGCCACTGGAACCGGACGGCCCGAGTCATGGATGGCATATACTCTATCAAAGCTTTGACCTGAATCCTGCCACTATGATCGTTTCCATCGTGCAAAATCGGCGTGCTGGGTCTCGGTCAACGCCTCGGATTGATAAAACCGCTCGTAAAACTCCACGTCCAAATGAACGGCCTGGTATCCCACCACGGTGCGAAAAGGAGCCAGCTGGGCGGGGAAACGGCCATAACGACGCCAGATGTACTCGCAATAGGCGACCGTCGCTTCAATCGCGTATTCGCTCAGCCTCGGAATTTTTTCCCGCACCGACCTTGAATCGCGCCAAGCCGAGGCCCGGTTTTGTCGCCGGAAAATTCCCTCGGATCCGAATTTGAACTCGACAACCGCCCGGACGGCTTCGGTCATCGAACGGTAGTAAGGAGGGCAATAAGGCTTCAGCACGGCGTGGCCGTTCTGTTCCAAGCCCAGTGGATAGGGCACGATCGGATTGCGTCGGAGCAGGTTCATGCCGAGGGTCGTCAGGCGATTGGCGCCCAGATAACGACTGGCAGGCATCTGGCCCATGCGGAACCCCAGCGCGTTGAACCAACCGAATTCGTGGTTCGCGAAATTCGGGAACCCGCCCAGTCCAAGCGCTTGGGTCATCAGGCCGAGATTTTGCAGCATCATTCCCTGCTCAATGGCGACGAACTCGGCGACCATCAGTTCGACATGTTTGATCGTCGCCAGCCGGCCCCCGTTTGGATCGTCTTCCAAATGGCCGCCATTGCTCCGTGCGAACCGTCCGATACCCGCCGGCTGAAAATTGGCCCGCTCATCCAGGATGAACGCGCCGGTTGTCTCATTGAAAATCTCCAGCAGACCGTTGATATAGATGAAGGTCAGTTCGCCGATGGGAAGAAAGTAGGTGCTGCCGGGAGCGTGAACGGACCATTGATTGGCGTTGATGTTGAACAGGGGTTCCGTGGGTGGAGCAGTCCGACCGTCCTGAATTTTTATCCGGCCGCGCTGGTATAGTTCGTCGAAGGCGCCCTTCTTCCCGAGTTCGATCAATTCCGGAATATCATTGGGAGCGAAATCCTGAGGGCGCTTTAGCAGATAGGTCGCTTGATCATTGGTCACCACCAAAGAAACCGTTTGAATGGCGTCGCCGCTGGCGATCGTGCGCCCGACCAAACCGGCCACGATGTTACCGCCTTGTCCGCGTTCGTAGCAAAGATCCGCCAGCGCGTAGCCGCTTATGCCGCATGCGGCGAAGGCCAGCGCGGCTTCTTCCGCCTCGGTCAACGGCACAGGCTGAAAGCGGCTTTGGTAAGCCAGCGGCCCGCCTTCCATTTTCATCCCCGCGCCAAACCGGCGGGAGCGACGTCCGCGTAATGCTTCGAGAAACGGATAGTCGGCCAGGCGGCGATCTGGATTCGGTGCCTGGTGAACGGATTCGTATGGCATGGGTGCTTATGAAGGCAAATCATTCAACTGCCAAGAAAAACCGGGAAAGTCACTCGCGCTACCCGCGAAACTAAACGCAATTGGCAAAAAGAGAGAGCCGAAATCCGCTGATGGACTACTTAGTCGAAATAGCCTGGCCGCGCTGTGAATCAAAGGGAGGCCGGGCTCTGTACTCTGAAATAACTTTCGCTTTGGACTCGGTGCAGATTATGCCATTTCCCGACTATTTCTGCGCCTCTTCCAGAGAGCATGGCGCTCCAGTTATTCGGGCGGCCTTCGGCCGTTCAGATTAATGAAAAGCCCCTGCTTTTCGCCGAGGTTCAAATTCAGGATGGCGTTAACAAGCGTTTCAATCTGGTCGGCGGTAGTTTCGCCGGGAATCCGGAACTCTGGCTTGCCGAACACTTGCTGGAAGTCCACCGTCAGCCGTTGAATCTGTTCGTCAATTCTGGCCTTCTGGATCGCACAGTCTTCGACGGCTTCGGCCGGGTTGTGAAAGAGGAAATCCACGTCGGCGTCGGTGAGCGCGTGATCATAGATCTGCACCTCGTCGATCAACCCGGTGAAGAAGCCGCCGAGGGTACCGCTAAAATCAAGTCCGCCGATCATGAACGCCCCGTTGTTGGGCACAATTGCGGCGCTTGGATTGCTGGCTTCCGCCGGTCCACCGTCAATGTAAATCAACTGGCTTCCGCAGGCGTGATAGACGCCGACAACCTGGTGCCAGGCTCCGTCATTGACGCTGCTGGTCGAGACCACTTCTTGTCCAGGGAATGATGAATCTGAGAACCAAACCTTGCCCGGTTGCGAATAAGCACCACAGGCGTTTACCGCAAACGCGTAGCCGTTTGGGAAGCCAGCCTCCTGTTTCACGACGACCGTAGAACACTCCGTTGTGTCACCCACGTTCATCTTCACCCATGCCACGACGGAGAAGTCTCCTTGCGTCAACCCCAAGACGTTGCCCATCGTGACAAAACCATTGTCCACCTTGGACACACTGATTGCATTTCCGGAGATCCCGCCCGGGACAAACGCTGCACCCGTCGGTGAGAGCGTCCCGTCAAAAGTTCCGGCGCTGTCATGGGCCGTTATCCCTCCGGTCTCGTCGAAATTCCAATGCGCAAGAAGTCCCGCCTGAGTCGTGAGACACACGGTTGTACAGAGTGTTACTGTTGCCGCCAGCCAACCCGCGACGCGGCCGGTTGCTAGCAGATTCTCTGTCTGATTCGTTTGATTCATAGATGCTCCTTGAGTTGGATCGGCTCTTCCGCCTGATCAATCGGAAGCCAGACTGCCCTTGCCGACTATGGCCTCTTCGTTTGTTTAACCCTAGCCTCCGCCGGAATCTGAATCCGACGCCACAATTGTCACCATTCCCTAGTAACCAACTGGATGAGGAACCTTAACTTTCGTTTCGCCGTGCACAATGGGGTTGTGACCTGAGGTCGACGTGGGGTAAACACCCCATCTCCTGTCGGCCGAACATCCGTCATTCACCGTTTCTAGCGGTGACAATTCGTTTGCCTGCAATACCTTTTACCGAACTAGATTCAAGACTCGGCTTAAAGACCGACTGGAAAGCCATCTGCCCGTCGCATTCTGTCTTCAACACGCGGCGAAGAGGGTGATTTAAAAAGAGAGATGGTTTCCAGTTAGCAAAGGCGACCCGCCTGTTCTGTCCGGCGACCGTCCGGACGGAACGGAAACAACGGATCGACGTAGGTAGGACAGCCGTTTCGCGACGTGGCTTAACGCAATTCCGGTCGGCGGCTTGTCGAGCCGGGCGGGCGAGTCGGCTGCGCGACCCATTCTAGAGAAAACGCTCCAAGTGTTTCAACGACCAACGCGAGCGAGCGAGCGGCAACGCCTATTGTTTGACGCGATAAAACCTCTGTGCCCAGTTCTGTGCGCCGGGATCGACGAAGTTCACAGTTCCGTTCTCGTCCGCGAGCGTGACCAAAGGCGTCCAGTTAGTCAGATCGGATGACACTTCAATCGTGTAAGCCGCTCCGGCATCGCCAGAGAAGACCAAGCTGAATCCTCCCGCCGTCATGTCGCTGGAAGCCGGGTTCAGGCTGGCTGGCGACGGATTGCGCCCGATGAAAAATGTCTCCGCAGTACCCAGCGACTGGACGTCGTAGCCATCAGGCGTGACTTCGACATTGTTCACCTGGATGGGCCAGCGATATTCGCTGGTCTGACTTTCCTGGACCTGGAAAACGAATTCGGCAAGCACGCCTTCATTAGTCGGCCAAGCTGTCGCGCTGCTGATCGCCGCCGACGCTCGCCCCGACTGCACTACGTAATCGGTCTGGGACGGCGCGACGCTCCAAAGGGTCACTGCGCTGGAAGGTACCATGGCGCCGGCCCGCTGGGATTGCGAGTTGATCAACCGAAGCGCATTCGTGGGATATTCCAGCGTGAATGACGCGCCCGACACCGACGCGGTCGAGCCACGAAGCCGGACTTGCAAGGTGACAAGGTCGCCCGGCTGTCCCCGCGATTTGTCCAGCGCTAAAACGACTTGTTCGGGAGTCGGACCCGCCTTACGAAGGCCGGAACGCAAACCGGCCGAAGAGAGAGTGCCGACAGCGCCTTGCGGCGTCGGCTGCGGTTCCAGATCTGTCACGACACGCAGAACCTTGATCACATCACCCGAATCCAAGTTGGAATTCGCATTCATGTCATTGCCGGTAATATCCCAGCCCCGAACTTCGTCGAGTCTGGTCAGCAAGCGTTGAATGATCGTGCCGTCACCCACATCGAGCCGATCATTTGCGTTGTTGTCGCCGATCACCCGCCGCACCAGGATTTGGGCTGCACCGTTTTGAGCAAACGAGCCGGAAGTGATCGGATCGCCGGTCGGTCGCGACACGTCGAGGATTTCGAGCGTGAGATCCGTCGCCAGCGTGGATGGAACACTGCGGGTCCGGAAACTGACGTTGGCGACGGATTGCGTGCCCGTGGGGACGGCAGTGGCGGGCAGTGCGAACGTCGCTCGAATCGTCCCTCGGATGTCGTAGTTCACTTGGTTGAGTGCCGACCCCGACCCGACCACGGAGGACCACTGGAGCTCTGGGTCCTTTAAATATGCCGGGTTGTATCGCAGGACGAAGCTCATGCCGCCGACCTCGCCTTGACTTGTCAATTCGATTGGCACCACGATCCTCGAACCCTCCTGCCGCGCTTCCGGATTTAGCACGGCCAGGACTCTGGCCGGAATCTCCCGGAAACTGGCGGTGACCGTCTTGTTGCCGTTCATCGTGACCGTGATCGGGTTGGTCGTGCCCGACGCGTCGCCGCTCCAGCCGGCGAAGGCAGAGCCGGGATTCGGGACGGCTGTGATGGCGACAACCGCACGATTCGTGTATTGGGCGAGGTCAGGATCCCTGGTGACCGTTCCGCCCGTGCCTGCGACGGTGGTCAAGCGCCACTCACCAGCAGGCTGGTCGTGAGCGGGAATGACCTGACTTGGATTGCGATTCACACCGCCGACAAGGAAAGGAGCGGAGTTGCCTGCGAGCGGCACGCTGGGCCTGCTCGCCTCCACCGGCGTTCCGTCAACGTAGATCGATTTGTTCCCGCCCAATTCATACACGGCAACAACGTGGTGCCAGTTGCCATCGTTGATATCTGAAGTGGAGTTGACCTCCTGGCCGGGGAAAGCTGAATCGTAGAAGTATGGCTTGCCGGCTTGGCCGTAACCAAACGATGTGTTTGCCCCTACGAAGTACCCGTTTGCGTACCCGGCTTCGTGCTTGGAGAGGATGAGCGTATGCGGTGTCGTATCTCCCACAGGGGTCTTCACCCAGAGACCAATCGAAAAATCTCCGGTCCCCATCGGTAAAACATTCCCCATGTTGACGAACCCATTCGATGCCCACGAGACACTCATGGCGTTGCCGGAAACGCCGCCGGAAACAAAAGCCGCACCGCTCGGTGAAAGAATCCCATCAAAAGAGCCCGCGCTGTCATGCGCCCTCGATCCGCCGGTCTCGTCAAACTTCCAATGAGCCACTGCCCTGGCACTGGGAACAATTCGAGCGGGAGCTTCGTGCCCCGGATTTGTGAAAACAAAATCCACGTCGCTGGCGGACAAGGTGTAGTCATAGACTTGCACGTCATCAATCAGCCCGGTGAACCTGCCAGTCGGGACTCCATCCTCGCTTTGATCTCCGATCAGAAATGCAACCGAATTCG
>WNFU01014045.1_pt1 | contig 10686 bp, 8 predicted proteins | sample 5400121 | NCBI WGS metagenome assembly WNFU01 (sample SAMN13153360, study PRJNA577476) | soil metagenome | isolation source: 100 cm soil or saprolite under grassland replicate 1 | place: USA:California | collected 2016-06-15
GGTGCCGCCCGCGGCGTTGGAGGCTGCTGGTCGGGGGTGGGCCGTAGCCAGAGCGAGCCCGACATGGGTTGCATGGTCTGGTCGACGACGGTGAGGAGTTCGGCGGTGAGCGCGTCGAGGTCGATCTGCTGGCGCAGCCGGGCGGCGAACGCCTCGATGGTGTGTGCCGCGTCGTAGCGGCGGCGGTTGAAGCGCCGGTCGACCACCTGCTGGATGCGGCGGCGGGCGGGGTGGAACACAACGGCCACGGCCAGGGTCGCGCCGGCCACGACCAGGCTCGACTGCCTGCCCAGGAGCCGGCCGAGGCCCAAGACCACTCCGGCGTAGCCACCGCCCAGCAGCACGGTGAGCAGGCCGTAGGCCAGCGTGCGGCTGATGACGCGGTCCAGGTCGTACAGCCGGTACCGCAGGATCGCCGCACCGATCGCCACCGGTAGCCCCACCAACCAGACAGTCACCGCCCAGGTGACCACGGCCGTGGCACCCATCGCCAGGGCCGGCAGGACGACCACCGCCGCCAGCACCACCAGGGCCGCCGCCAACGCCACCCAGCGCAGCTGCTGGCGCTCCACCCCGCGGGTGCGGCGGAAGCGCACCACCAGCGAGCCGGCGGCGACCAGCACGGCGAGGTTGGTGACCGCCAGGGCCACCTGGTTGGCGAAAAGCGGGACACCGCCGAGGCCGCGGAAGTCGAACGGGCCGCTGATCGCCTGGTCGTAGGGGTCCACCGGACCGGGCGCCAGCGTCCCCACCACGAGCAAGGCGACCGGCACGGCCACCATCGTCCTGGCCCACCACCGCCAGCGCGGCGAGGGCACCGATCCGGTAGCAGCCAGCCCACCGGGTGGCGGGGCCGGCGGCTGGCGAGCACCGCGCCGACGACGGCCGCGCTCACCGCCGCGAGCACGGGGCGCGCATCCCATTGCGTCAGGTCGGGCCGGCCGGCCTGGCGCAGCAGGTGATCGGCCCAGCGCACCGCGGGGAGTGGGAGCACGACGAGCGCGCACAACGTCCATGCCAGCAACGCCGGCCACCGGCGCCGCCTCCTCGGCGCGGTGCCCGGGCTCGGCCCCTGTGGTTGTCGATGCAATCGGACCACCTCCGGTACCGCTGCCGATCAGCCCAGGCTGCGGCGCAGGACGGCGCGGGCGGCGAGGTGGCCGCACATGCCGTGGACGCCGCCGCCGCGGCGAGGTGGCCGCACATGCCGTGGACGCCGCCGCCGGGTGGGGTGGATGAGGAGCACAGGTAGACGCCGTCCAGCGGGGTGGCCCAGGGGGTGAGCCTCGGGACCGGTCGGGTGATGAGCTGGCGCAGGTCCTGCAGGCCGCCGTTGATGTCGCCGCCGACGTAGTTGGCGTTGTCGCGCTCCAGTTCGGCGGGGCCGCGGACGGCCCGGGCGAGGATGCGGTCGCCGAAGCCGGGCGCGAAGCGCTCGACCTGCGCTTGGATGCGGCCGGCGGTGAGGGCCGGGTCGAGGGTGGAGCCGTGCGGCACGTGGCAGTAGGCCCAGGCGGTGTGGCGGCCTTCCGGCGCACGGGTGGGGTCGAACCGGCTCGGCTGGGCGAGCAGCACGAAGGGGCGCTCGGGATGGCCACCGTTGGCGACGGCCGCCTCGGCGGCGGCAACCTCGTCCAGGGTGTCGCCGAGGTGGAGGGTGCCGGCCTGGTCGCAGCCGGACGCCTTCCACGGGATGGGCCCGTCCAGCGCCCAGTCGACCTTGACCACGCCCGGCCCGTATCGGTAGCGTGCCAGCCGCCGCCGGTAGCCGGCGGTCGGCCGGCGTTGCAGCGGCAGCATCGCGTGTGCGGCGAGTCCGGCGAGCAGCCCGCGTGCCTGTGGGCCGCGGAAGCGTGCGGTGGCCAGCCGCGTGGCCGGGCGGGCGGCGTCGCGCCCGAAGCGGGCGAGCAGCAGCGGGTGCCGTGGAACCCGCAGCGGGTCGAGGAGGCTGTCGGCCAGCTCGGTCGTGTGGTCGGCGAGCGGGCCGAGGAGCTTCTGCCAGGCGGTGCCGTCCTGGCCGAGCGAGCCGGCGGTCGCTTCGACGGAGCGCTCGAGCACCGCCGCGGAGGAGTCGTCGAACGGGTGGGCGAGCGCCGCGGGTGGGTGCGCCAGCTCCAGCCCGTGGCGGGCGAGCGGCACCGCAAGCTCCCGGAGGAACGGCGAGGCGAGCGCGAGCGGATGGACCGCGGCGCAGACGTCGTGGCGGAACCCGGGCAGGGTCAGCTCGGCGCCGCGGCAACCGCCCCCGGCGGTCGCCGCGGCCTCGAGGACCAGCACCGAGCGGCCGGCGTGGGCCAGCGTGATCGCGGCGGCCAGCCCGTTCGGGCCGGCGCCGACGACCACCGCGTCCACGCCGCAGCCGTGGGTGCCGGCCCCTGGCTCAGCCGCGCGCACCGGGACCGTCCGCGGGGTCCGGCCCGCCGTTCGCCGGCCGGCCCCGGCCCGGCCACAGCGATCGCAGCGGGGTGCCGAGCACGTACAGCACCGAGCGGATCCCGGCGTTGTGCCACACGTTGCCGGCGTTGCGCCACTGCCGCCGCCGGTCCACGCATACGACGGTGGTGGTCACCACCGGTGCCGCCACGCCGAGGTGGCGGGCGAGATTGGTGAGCGTCTGCGGTCGTTGGCACGCACCAGCACCTGCGCCTGCGCCACGGTGCCGCCGCCGTCGCCCTGGCCGGCGCTGAAGGTGATCCAACCGGCGAACATGTGCCCCTCGGGATTCATGAAGGTGAACGACTCCTCGTCGGCGTACAGCACCAGGATCCCGGTGGACAGCTTCATGCCGCCACCGGGCGCCAGGTTGAGCAGGGCGACGTCGCCGGGGGCGATGCTGGTGAGCGGGCCGTAGAAGCGGCCGACGGGGGGCCAGAAGCTGCCGAACCGTTCCTTCCAGGTGACGATCACCTCGGCGGGGGTGACGTCGACGTCGCGCAGCTCGACGCGGTAGGTCTTCTGCCACAGCTTGCCGAAGCCCTGGATCGGGCCGACCACCCGCTTGCCGGTGACGTTGAGGTTGAGGGCTTCGGGGGGTACCTCGCCGAGCCGCAGCCGGGTGACCTGCGTGGCCCAGTGGCCGGCGTCGCGGGGGGTGAGTTCGGTGGGTTCGGGGAGGTGGTTGCCGCCCTGTGGGGTCGGTTGCGGGGTCGGTACGGCGCTCATGGTGCGCTCCTTGTCAAGGTCGCCCGTCAGTGGGCGTCCGCGGCGGCCAGCGCCGCGGTCTCGGTGTCGTGGATGCCGATCGCCTCGTCCAGGCGGGTCAGCTCGAAGATCTGGCGGTAGTGCTGGTTGATGCCGTAGGCGAGCAGCTTCTGGCGCTGCCGCTTGGCGCGGACCAGCAGCGTGACCAGCATCCCGATGCCGCCCGAGTTCATGTACTCGAGCGCGGTGAAGTTCAGCACGATCGCCTTGGTCGTAGGGGTGCTCGCCTTGGCGTAGGCGTCGCTGAGGGCGTGTTCGCTGGCGGCGGTGACATCGCCATGGATGTCAAGCACGCTCACCCGGTCGCTCACCGCGCGGACTGCCATGGTGAGGTCTTCCTGGTTCATTCGGTCGCTCCTTCCGCTGCGCGGACGTCGGGGTTGCTGGTCGCCGCGGACCTGCCGGCGACGGCGCTGTCCTCGTCGGGGTAGAGCCCGATGAAGTCGGACAGCCGCGTGATCGTGAAGATTCGGCGGTAGTGCTCGCCCAGGCCGAAGGCGCTGATCGGGCGGTGGTCTCTGCGGGCGCGGGCGAGCAGCCCGACGATCACCGCGATGCCGGTTGAGTTGATGTAGTCAACTCCGGCGAAGTTCAGCAGCACCGTGGTCGCGCCGTCGTCGACCGCCCGGTCGTAGGCGTGCCGGAGCGGCGCGTCGGCGTCGCGGTCGATGTCCCCGGCGAGGTCGAGCACGGCCACCTCGGCGTGGTATCGGACTGCCACGGTCAGCTCATTGGTTGCCATCGGCTGCGTCCTCTCCCTCTCCGGCGGCCTGGTGACCGTGCAGGTGCATGACGAGGTGGATCGTGTGGTGCGCGCCGTCGCCGGAGGTGCGCAGCTCGTCGACCATGTTGCGGATCAGGAACAGGCCCCAGCCGCGGGGGGCCTGCAGGCCGGCGACCTTGGCGTCCAGGTCGGGTTCGGTGGCGTCAGGGATCGGCCGGTCGCCGCTCTGGTCGGTGACGGCCACCTCCAGGAGTGCCACCGAGGCGGTCACCCGGACCGCGACGGGCAGCTCGGCCCGGTGCTGATTGCCGTGCTCGGCGGCGTTCATGACCGCCTCGGCCACGGCCGTCTTGAGCTGCTCCAGGCGGGCGGGTGGCAGCAGGTCGAGCTTTGCCACGGCGGCCGCCACGCGCTCGACCGCGCCGCGCTCGGCGCCGACCTCGCTCGGCACGGTGAACTCATCGAGAACCTGCGGCGCGGATGTACCGCCAAGGCGTTGCAGGGTCACCAGGGTGATGTCGTCCTCCTGCTCCCAGCCCGGCCCGGTGAACCCGGCCAGCTCGGCCAGCAGCCGGTCGATCAGGGCCTCGCCGCTGCCCGGCTCGCCGCACAGCTTGGCCAGCCGCGGGAGACCGAACATCTGACGGTCGGGCGCGTGGGCCTCGGCCAGCCCGTCGGAGTGCAGCAGCAGGCGGTCGCCGGGCCGAAGGGTCGCCTCGCGTTCCTCGTAGCGCATGCCGGGCAGCAGCCCAAGCGGCATGCCGGTGGCGCGCAGCTCGGTCACGCCGCCCTCGCCGTGCAGGTATGGCAGGTTGTGGCCGGCGTTGGCGAAGCGCAGCCGGCCGCTGGGCGGGTCGAGGATTCCATAGAGGCAGGTGACGAACATGTACGGCGGCATCTCGCCGATCAGCAGCTCGTTGGCGCGCTCGAGCACCTCGCCGGGGCTGGCCAGCCCGCGCGCATCGGCCCGCAGCACCGAGTGGGTGGTCGCCATCACGAGTGCGGCGGGCACGCCCTTGTCGGCGACGTCGCCGACCACGATCCCGGCCTGCCCGCCGGGCAGCTCGATGAAGTCGTAGAAGTCCCCGCCGACCGCGCGAGCCGGCCGGTAGTAGGCGGCCACCTGCCAGCCGGGCAGGTCGGGCAGCTCGCGTGGCAGGAACTGCTGCTGGATGAGCTGGGCGACCTTGAGTTCCTGCTCGATCCGCTCGCGCTGGCGCAGCTCGGCCTGCTGCTGGCGCACGAGCTGCGCCACCCTGATGGCCGGGGCGGCGTGGGTGGCCAGGTCGTCGAGGAGCTTGCGGTCGTCGTACGAGTAGTCCTGCTCGCTGCGGCGCGGCCCGAGGCGCAGCAGGCCGATCAGCTCGCCCTGGCTGACCAGCGGCACGGCCAGGCGCGTGCCCTCGGCACGCAGCGCCGCGAGCGCCGGGGAGTCCAGCTCGAGCCCGTCCAGGTCAACGGTGCCGTGCCCGCCGGTGAAGTAGGCGAGCAGGGGGTCGTTGGGGGCGATGTCCAGCTCCACCACCCCGGGCCCGGGCCCGGATCCGCCCGCTGTGCTCGCCAGCTCGGGGACCGGCGCCGGCGGGTCGGTTGGCTTTGCGGGGAACGCCGGCCGCCACCGGCTCCAGCGTCGGCTCCCGCTCGCGGATCGTGTCATCTCGAAACCTCCCGGCCGCAGTTGTAGCTGGGCACCGTCCCCAAAACGTTACGACGCAGCGTTACGGTCGCAAGACAATCAGATCCGCCGCTGACTTCCGCATAGCTGCGCGCCATCCAACGCTCGCCGCCCTGCCGAGCTACGAGGCGGCCGCGGCCCGGGCAGACGGTGTAGCCGACTGAGGCATTGCGGCAGATGCTCACTCGGGCTCGTTGTGGGCCGTCCCACCCACGGCGAACGGTGTGGTGATTCCCTCGTACATCAGGTGGGTGACGAGCCCTTGGATGGCGTGCGGCAGGTTGTGGCAGTGGTCCATCCAGATGCCGGGGTTGTCGGCGACGAAGGCGATCTCGTACGCCTCGCCGTTGCCGACGTTGAGCGAATCCACCCACCAGGGACTGCCGGTGGCGGGCATGCCGTTGCGGCTGAGCACCACCGCGTGGTGCCCGTGCAGGTGCATCGGGTGGACCTGGCCGCTGTGGTTGGCGATGCGCATCCGCACCACGTCGCCCTCGGCGACGACAAACATCGGCACGTCCGGGAACAGGTGACCGTTGACGGTCCACCAGATCCCCGGGCGCCCGTCGATGAAGCCGGGTCGGCGCCGGATGTCGTACCGGAACCGTCGATCAGCCTTGTCTGGGTCGAATTCCAGCGGCGCCTTGGTGCCGTAGGAGAGCAGGTCAAGTGTCGCCTTCGGCCGGGGGACCGCGGGTACGTCGTACGACCTCGAACCGAGCACGACGGCGGCCGAACCGCCGAGGTGGACCCGCACCGGCGACCCGTCCGCCGGCATGGTCACCTCGAGGTCAGCGCGCCCGCCGGCGGTGACGAGCACCGCGGTGTTCTGGACCGGGGAGGGCCCGTTCAGGTCCGTGCCGTCGACGGCGACGAGCCGGAACGGCGCACCGGCGACCCACGCCGGCATCGGGCCGTTCTCGGTGTTGATGACCCGCACACGCGCCCGTCTGCCGGGCGGCGCCTCGACTCGGACGTCGCCCTCGCGGCCGTTGACGGTGCGGGCTCCGCGGTACAGGTGCACCAGCGCCACGACGTCGACCACGCCGGCGGCCTGCGCCGGCGGCGTCACCACCAGAGGGCCGAGCAGGCCGCCGCTGACCTGCTCGTGGGATACCTGATGCGAGTGGTACCAGAAGGTGCCCACCTGGTCGGCGACGAACCGGTAGGTGTACTCCTTGCCCATGCCGACCGCGTCCTGGGTGACCCCCGCGACTCCGTCATCGGAGTTGGGTACATCCACGCCGTGCCAGTGCAACGTGACGCCGTCGGGCACCGACTCGTTGATCAGCCGCACCTGCACCAGCTGCCCGCCGGCGGCCCGGATGAGGGGGCCGGGCGACTGGCCGTTGAGCGTGTATCCGTCGACGGCGCGGCCCGAGGGCAACAGGAATCGTTGCTTGCGGGCGATCAGGGTGACCGCCACGTCGGCCGGGCGGCGCGGGTCGGCGGTCAGCGACCTGACGCCGCGCCCAGCCATCGGGCCACCATGCCCGGCATGCGCCATCGAGCCGGCGACCGGGCCGCCGCCGTAGTCGGCGTACCCCATGTCGGTCACGGAGTAGCCGCCCGGCAGCAGGCTGGCCTGCCACAGCCAGAAGAGCGGACCGAGGACGGCGGTGGTCGCGGCGCACGCCACCACGAGGCGGACCCGCCGGTTCATCCGAGGTATGCGGAGCATCTGACGTACCTCACGCCGGCGTCGTCGCCGGCGCTTCCGCCTCGACAGCCGGGCTGGGGGCCACGACGCGACGACGGCGCGCGGTGTAGAGAGCCGCGCTGAACAGCAGCAGCGCGTTGAGGCCGTGCAAGGCGCCCACGGCCGGGACGGCGTGGCCGAACAGACCGAGGTTGACCTGTACCACGACGAGCAGCAGCACCAGGCCCGCCCACTTCACCCCGCCGGGGATCTTCGCGAAGAAAGAGGAGATCAGCAGCAACAGCGCGATCAACGGAATGATCATCATCCCGTTGATGCCATGGATCAGGAGGCCGATAGCTTCGGGGAACGCCGATTGGCCGCTCTCCATGACCGACTTGTCGAACACTCCACCGCTATCAACCCATTTACCAAGTCCGGCGATGGCATAGACCATCGCCATCGCCTGCACGACGACCTCGGCCGCGACCAGGTAGGCCAACACCCTGTAGACAGATTTCATGACGTAGAACTCCTTTCCTGGGGAGCAACCGAGGAAGCCAAGAACATGACGTGGACCACCAACACAGGCGCGGGTCTTCCACAGCGCACGTGCGTCGTCTCGAAAGCTCCGGCCGCAGTTCTAGCCGGGCGTCGTCCCGAAAACGTTACGACGCAGCGTTACGGTCACAAGACAAGTCAGTACCGCCGTTGCGTTCCGCGTGGCCGCGCGCCCGTGAAGCCCAGCAAGGTGAGCGGGTGGCGCCGGCACGGCCGGGGCTAAGACCGGAGAGAGGAGCAGATGGGCCAAATCCGGCTCCGGCTGGCGTTGCTCGGGCCGCCACGCATCGAGGTGGGCGGTGCGCCGCTCCGGGTCGACACCCGCAAGGCGCTCGGGCTGCTCGCCTACCTGGCCTGCGGTGAGCGGCGCCACGGGCGCGACGAGCTGGCCGCGTTGCTGTGGCCGGAGGGGGACGAGGCCCACGCCCGAGCCGCGCTGCGCCGCACGCTCTCCGTGCTCAACCGCGCCCTGGGCATTGCCGGCGCCGCGCAGGTCGTCGCCGACCGCACCGTGCCGGAGCTGCGGACGTCGGCGATCGACCTCGACGTGTACCGCTTCCGGCACCTGGTGGCCTCCTGCGACACCCATGGACACGAACCGGACCGGGCGTGCCCGGCGTGCACCGGGCCGCTCCTCGAGGCGGTCGCGCTGCATCGCGGCGACTTCCTGGCCGGCTTTTCGCTGCGCGACGCACCGGAGTTCGAGGACTGGCAGCTCGCACAGGCCGCAACCTTGCGCCGGGAGCTGGCCGGCGCGCTGCGACGGCTGGTCGCGGCGCACGCCGTCCAGGAGCGCTGGGACGCGGCGATCACCGCCGCCGAGCGGTGGCTTGCGCTGGACCCTCTACACGAGCCCGCACACCGGCAGCTCATGCGCCTGTACGCGTGGAGTGGTCAGCGCGCCGCCGCCATGCGCCAGTACCGCGTCTGTGTCCGCGTCCTCAACCAGGAGCTCGGTGTGGCACCCCTCGCGGAGACCACTGCTCTGTACCAGGCGGTCGTCGAGGACCGCGCCGGCTCGCCGCCCACGCCGGCGGCCTCGACCGTACTATCTGCCGCGCTGGCAGGTACGCCGACGAGCCCTGAGCCTGAGCCGGCATCGCCGGGCGGTGGTCCGGCCCCGGTCCCGCTGGTCGGGCGTGCCAAGCAATGGGCCGCGCTGCTGGACGCCTGGGCAACGGTGCAGCGGCACGGCCGGGGCCGAATGGTCGCGCTCACCGGCGAGGCGGGCATCGGCAAGACGCGGCTGGCCGAGGAGTTCACGGCGCACGTCGTGGCCGCAGGCGGGCGGGCGCTCGCCTGCCGCTGCTATGAGGGGGAGCGTCTGGCCTACGGGCCCCTCACCGACGGGCTGCGCGCCGCCCTCGCGGCTCCACACGGCGCGGCCAGGGTCAGTAACCTCGACCCGCTCTGGCTCGCCGAGGCCGCCCGGCTCCTGCCCGAGCTGGCCCCGCTCGTGCCCGACGCGGCGCCCGCTGCCGGGCCGGACGCCCCCGGTGCACAGGGCCGATTCCTGGAAGGGCTCTACCGCACCCTGCTCGCCGCGGTGAGCGGCCCGCGGCCGGGCGTCGTCGTCCTCGACGATGCGTACTGGGCCGACGAGGCCACCCTCGACGTGGCCGGCTACCTGGTCCGTCGCCTGGACCGCGCACCGCTGCTCCTGCTGGCCACCTGGCGCGGCGAGGATGTCCCGCGCGGGCATCGCCTGCGCCGCCTGGTCGCCCAGGCGCAGCAAGCCGGAACCGTGACCTCGCTGGAGCTCGGGCGCCTCGACCGGTCCTCCGTGGCCGAGCTGGTCGGCATGGTCGCACCCGGACGGGCGGGCGCGGCCGACGAGCTGTACGAGCGCTCCGAAGGCCTGCCGCTGCTGCTGATCGCCTACCTCAACGTGCTGGACGGCGATGCCGCAAGCGCTCTGCCTACGTTGACGGCCAGCATCCGCGAGCTGTTCCAGGCGCGGCTCGAGCAGGTCTCGGAGGCTGCCTGGCAACTCCTCACCACGGCGGCCGTGATCGGCCGCTCCTTCGACGTCGACACGGTGCGCGAGGCCAGCGGGCGCAGCGACGACGAGGTGATCGGGGCGCTTGAGGAGCTGGTGCGGCTGGGCATGATCCACGAAGTGCCAGTGACCGGGCCGGCCGCCAGCCACGACTTCGGCCATGAGCAGATGCGCATGCTGGTCTACGAGCAAGCCGGCCTGGCGCGACGGCGGCTGCTGCACCGGCGGGTGGCGCTCGCCCTCACCAGCCCCATCCGCGGCTCCACCCATGGCCACAGCCCCGCCGCCGCGGCGCAGGCCGCCTCGATCGCCCGGCACTTCCAGCTCGGCGGGCAGGACGCCGAGGCGGCCGAGTGGTTCGCACGTGCCGGCCAGCGTGCCGCCGCGCTGTACGCCAACCGCGACGCCGTGGCCCACTACCAGGCCGCCCTGGCGCTGGGCCATCCCGACCCCGGTGGCCTTCATCAGGCCGTCGGCGACCTCCACGTGCTGCTCGGCGAGTACGGCCCCGCGCTGCTGAACTATGAGGCGGCCGCGGCACAGGCAGACGGCCTGACCCTGGCGAGCCTGGAACACAAGCTCGCCGGGCTGCACCACCGCACGGGCGACTGGGCAGCGGCCGACAGCCACTTCGCCGCCGCATCAACCCTGCTCGACCAGGAGGACAGTCCGGCCGCCAACGCCCGCCTTCGCGCCGACTGGAGCCTGACCGCCCATCGGCGCGGCCAGCTAGATCGCGCCCTCGGCCTGGCCCGCAACGCGCTCGCGTTGGCGCAGCAGGCACGAGACACCCAGGCGCTCGCCCAAGCCCACAACATCCTCGGGATGCTCGCCAGCAGCCGCGGCGACCCGGCCGGCGGCCGCGAGCACCTGGAGCGCAGCCTCGC
>WNFU01011861.1_pt1 | contig 10683 bp, 7 predicted proteins | sample 5400121 | NCBI WGS metagenome assembly WNFU01 (sample SAMN13153360, study PRJNA577476) | soil metagenome | isolation source: 100 cm soil or saprolite under grassland replicate 1 | place: USA:California | collected 2016-06-15
CTGGCGCTCCGCGGGACGCGCGTGGAGGATCTGCCGGAGGTCCAGCTCCGCGTCGGCGTGCGCTCGCCCGACCAGGCGGCGGTCGAGCGCTTCACGCGCGAGATCGCGCCGCTGATCCTGAACGGGCCGCCGAGCGTGACCGGATTCGCGGGCGGGCGCCCCAAGCCGGAGGAAATCGTGGCGTATTGGCCCGCGCTCGTCGACAAGAAGATGGTGGAGCCATGCGTGGAGCTCGTCGAGGTATGAAAGGGCGGTCGAAGAAACGGCGGCAGCTGCTCCTGGAGCTGGCACACGCTCGGTCCGGAGACAAGGGTGACACCGCGAACGTCGGGCTCATCGCGCTCAAGCCCGAGTACTATCCCATCCTGGTCAAGCAAGTCACCGCGGCGCGGGTGGCGCGGCATTTCAAGGGGATGATCACGGGACCGGTCGAGCGGTACGAGCTCCCCAACCTGCACGCCCTCAACTTCCTGCTCCACGGCGCGCTCGACGGCGGCGGCACGATCTCGCTCAAGACCGACGCCCAGGGCAAGGTGTTCTCGACGGCGCTGCTGCGGCTGGAGATCGAGGTGCCGCGGTGAGCGACCGGGTCCTGGTCGCGCTCGAAGGTGGGATCCTCACGGCGACGCTCAACCGACCGGAGAAGCGCAACGCGATCGATACGGCGATGATCGACGCGCTGCTGGCGCTGCTCGAGCGCGCCGATCTGGCCGCCGACGTGCGGGTCGTCGCGGTGCGCGGAGCGGGCACGGACTTCTGCGCCGGGATGGACCTGGAGGAGCTGCTCGCGTCCGCGGACCGGCCGGTCGAGGAAAACCGGCGGGCGGCGCTGCACTTCGCCGAGGTCTTCGTGCAGATGCGCCGCCTGCCCAAGCCGGTCGTGGCCGTGGTGCACGGGCGGGCGCTCGCGGGGGGATGCGGGCTCGCGACGGCGTGCGACCTGGTGCTCGCGACGGAATCGGCGCAATTCGGCTACCCCGAGGTCCAGCGCGGATTCGTGCCCGCGATCGTGATGACGCTGCTCAAGCGCACCGCCGGCGAGAAGGTGGCCTTCGATCTCGCAGCGACGGGCCGGGTGCTCACAGCGAGCGAGGCCGCGGGCCTGGGCCTCGTGTCCCGCGTCTACGAGGACGCCGACTTCGAGGAGCAGGCGGGCGAAGTGCTCCGCACCCTGGCCGCGTCGAGCGCATCGGCGCTCGCCTTCACCAAGCAGCAGTTCTACCAGCTCGATGGGCTGCCGTTCGAAGATGGGATCCGCCTCGGGGCGGACGTGAACGCCGTGAGCCGGATGACCCCCGACTTCCGCGCGGCCCTCCAGGCGTTCCTGAAGAAATGAGCCTGCGCGAGCCCGGTGCGATCCTCCTCATCTCCTGCTACGAGCTCGGCCACCAGCCGCTCGGCGCCGCGTGGCCCCGCGCGTTTCTCGAACGGGCCGGCTACGCGCCGGCCACACTCGATCTCTCGATCGAGCCGCTCGATGAGGCGAAGGTGGCGCGTGCCCGCGTGATCGGGATCGCCGTTCCGATGCACACCGCGCTGCGGATCGGCGCGCGTGCAGTCGAGCGGATCCGCGACCTCAATCCGGGCTGCGTGGTCGTGTTCTACGGCCTCTACGCCCTGCTGAACCGGGACTACCTGCTGGGCCGGTTCGCGGACGTGGTATTGGGCGGGGAGTTCGAAGGGGCGCTCGTGGCGCTATGCGAACGCGTGGAGGCGGGACAGGCGGCGGCGCTCGATGCGGCACCGTCGCTCGACCGGCTCGCGTTCCCGCTCCCGAGCCGCGCGGCGCTCCCCGGGCTCACGCGCTACGTGAGTCTCGCGCTCGGCGGCCGGCTCACGCCCGCGGGATACGTCGAGGCGAGCCGCGGCTGCCTGCACCACTGCCTCCACTGCCCGATCCCGCCGGTGTACGGCGGCCGGTTCTTCGCCGTCCCCCGCGACGTGGTGCTCGAGGACGTGCGGCGGCTCGTCGCCGCCGGGGCGGGGCACATTACGTTCGGCGATCCCGACTTCCTCAACGGCCCCGGGCACACGCTGAAACTGGTCCGGGCGCTGCACGCCGAGTTCCCGGCGGTCACTTACGACTTCACGGCGAAGATCGAGCACATCGTGCGCCACCGCGGGATGTTCCCGGAGTTCGCAGCCACCGGGTGCCTCTTCGTCGTCTCCGCGGTGGAATCGCTCTCGAATGTCGTGCTCGCGAACCTGGAGAAGGGGCACACCCAGGCCGACGTGAGCGTCGCCCTCGACATCCTCCGTCGGGTCGGGATCACGCTCCGCCCGTCGTTCGTCCCGTTCACGCCGTGGGAGACGTTCGCGGATTACCTCGACCTCCTGGACTTCATCGCGCGGGAAGATCTGATCGATCAGGTGGATCCCGTGCAGCTCACCATCCGGCTGCTCGTTCCCCCCGGGTCGCTGCTGTTGTCGCGTCCGGCGATCCAGCCGTACCTCGGCGAGCTGGACGCGGCGAGGTTCACGTACCGCTGGACGCACCCCGATCCCCGCATGGACGCGCTGCAGCGTGAGGCGAGCGCGCTCGTCGAAGGCGCGGCGCGCTCCGCAGAGGATCCCGCCGTGACGTTCCAGCGCGTCCAGTCGGTTGCGTACGGCCGCGCCGGCCGCGCACGGCCCCTGGGCGCGTTCCGCGCGCCGCCGCCCGAGCGCCCGGTCCCAGCCCGGCTCACCGAGCCCTGGTTCTGCTGAGCGGAGCCGACCGAGAGCCAGTTGGGCTCTGTGGAGCGGGAAGCCGCCGGGTGGCGCTGATGCCACACGCCGTTCTGTAAGCTTCCTGACAGGTTGGCGGACTAGCTTACCGGGCGATGCGGCGCGCACTCTCGCTCGTGGGCTGGTGGACCGTTTCGACCGCGGGATTCGCTCTCCCCCAGCAGCCGGTGACCCGTGCCGACGCCGTCACCGCGGCGCTGGCACGCGGCGGGCGGGCCGCGATCGGCCGCGCCGACACCACCGCGGCCGCCGCGGTGCTGCACACGGCACGGCTCTATCCAAATCCTGCCCTTGCCGCGACGTACACCAAGGACGTTCCGCACTACCACCTGATGGCGGATCTTCCGCTCGACCTGCCCTGGCTGCGCTCCGCGCGCATCGGCGCCGCCGCGGCGGCGCAGGATGCGGCCCGGTACGGCTTCGCGTTCGAGCGCGCCGCCATCCGGTTCGATGTGGATACGACGTACACGCGCGCGCTCGCCGCGCTCGCCTGGGCGCGACTCTCGCGCCGCAACGCCGGCGACGCGGACAGCCTGGTCAAGATGGCGGAGCTGCGGCGCCAGGTGGGAGACGTGAGCGACCTGGACGTCCGTCTGGCGGCGGTGAGTGCGGGACACCTCGAAAACGCCGCGGCGGACGATTCGCTCGCCGCCGTCGAAGCGCTCGTCGCGGTGCAGCTCGCGATGGGACTGCCCGCAGAGGAGCCGACGATCACCCTGACAGACTCGCTCGCACCGCCGACCGATACCGTGTCGCCCGCCTCGGGCGAGCCACTGCCCATCGCGGCGGCCGTCGCGAGTCTGCGCTCCGCGGAGCGCTTGCTCACCCTTGCCCGCCGCAGCGTGTTCGCGGCCCCGAGCCTCCAGCTGGGAGTCGAGCAAGGTGACCCCACCGGACCGGGAGGCCTGTTGCCGACCGTCGGGCTGTCGCTGCCGTTGCCGCTCTTCAACTGGAACGGCGGCGAAGTCGCGCAGGCGGCGGCGGCGCGCGAGCGGGCGCAGGCCAATGTCGATCTGGTGCGCCGGGAAACCGTGGCAGCGCTGGCGCGCACTCAGCGCGCCCTCGCGCTGGCGACGGCCCGCGTCGACCGCGACCGGAGACTGCTGGCGAGTGCGGACCGGGTAGCGGCGATGTCGCTCACGGCCTACGCCGAGGGGGCGGTCGCCCTCCCGAACGTGCTCGAGGCGCAACGCAACACCCGCGAGGCCCTCGGCCGTTACATCGACGACCTCGCGGCGGCGGGCAATGCAGCCGCGGCGCTCCGGTTCCTCACCGCGGCGGACCGCCCATGACGCGCCCGCTCGGGGTTCTCGGCGCGGCGACCGTGCTGCTCACCGCGTGCCACGGGGGCCGCGAAGCGCCCGGCGAAGGGCAGGCGACCGCCGGCGGGCAGGCCGTGGTGGGCGCGGGGACGGCGGTCGCCACCATGCAAGCCTTCCCCCAGATCGTGCGCGCCATCGGCACCGTGGCGCCCCGCCCGGGCCGGTTCGCGGAACTCGCCCCGCCCGGGCCGACGCGGGTGGCGCGGATCTGGGTGGCGTCCGGTCAGCGCGTCGCCGAGGGGGACACGCTGATCGGGTTCGAGCGGGCGTCCTTCGATGCCGCAGCGCAGAGTGCGACGACGACGCGAGACAATGCCCAACGCGCCTACGCGCGAGCGGTGCGGCTCGTCAAGGCGGGGATCCTGCCGCAGAAGGACAGCGACCAGGCGGCGGCCGATCTCGATCAAGCGGAGGTGGCCGCGGTGACGGCCCGCCGGGCCCAGCAGCTCGCGACCCTGCGCGCCCCGCTCTCGGGAGTTGTCACCCGCATGAACGCCGTGCTGGGCGCGTCCGTGGACGCGAGCCAGCCGCTCGTCGAGATCGCGGATCCCCGGACGCTGGACATCCTCCTCACCGTTTCCCCGGCCGAGGCGGCGCAGATTCGCGAAGGGAGCCCGGTCACGGTGACCGCCGGGGACGGCACGACCGGCGAGCCCCTGGCGCAGGGCGTGGTGTCGGGCGTCGCCGCGACGGTCGACTCCGTGTCCCGCGCCGTGGTGGTGCGGGTACGGCTGCAGAGTCCCGCGAGGTCCCTGCGCATCGGCGAGTCGGTGTTCGGGCGGATCACCACGGCGGTCCGTCCTCACGCCGTCACCGTGCCGGTGGCGGCGCTCGTCCCCAGGGGCGGGGAGGGTTTTCAGGTCTTCGTGGTGGACAGCGGCGGCGTTGCCCACGCCCGAGAGGTCACCGTCGGCGGGCGGAGCGAGGCGCTGGCGGAGATCCTCTCGGGGCTCGCCGGCGGCGAGACCGTCGTGACGGCGGGCGCCTACGGTGTCGCGGACGGCGCGAAGATCATCCGGGCTCCACGGTGACGCTGTTCGACCTCCTCAGCCGCCAGCGCCGCTTCGTGTACCTCCTCGTGGCGCTGGTCAGCGTCGGCGGCGTCTGGGCGGCGTTCGTGCTGCCCTCGGCAATCTACCCGGAGCTCAACTTTTCCCGGATCAAGATCGTCGCCGAGGGATCCACCCTCGGCGCGCGGCAGGTGGTGTTCAGCATGACGCGCCCGCTGGAGGAGGCCGTGAGCGTCGTGCCCGGCGTGACGCGGGTCCGATCGCACTCGATTCGCGGTGCGAGCGAGATCGCGATCAGCTTCACGCCGGGCACGGACATGGGCGATGCGCTCCAGCTCGTGCGCGCACGCGTCAGTCAAGTGCAGGGCACCCTCCCGCCCGCTCTCGACATCGAGGTCGAGCGGCTCACGCCGTCGCTGTTCCCGATCCTGTCCTACAACCTCGAGGGCGGCGATCCCGCAACGCTGTACGACCTCGCGCGCTACGAGATCAAGCCGCTGATCGCGCGCGTGCCGGGAGTCGGGCGCGTGGACGTTCAGGGCTCGGACGTGCGGGAGATCGAGGTCGTCGCGGACCCGGCCCGCCTCGCGGCGCAGGGGCTGACATACACGGATCTGGCGGACCGGATCCGGCGGGCGGTGACCGTCCAGGGGGTGGGCCGCGTGGCGCAGGATTACCGGCAATACCTGATCGTGACTGATCAAGAGGCGCACAGCCCGGAGGACATCGGCGCCGTCGCGCTGCAGAGCGGGCTGCGGGTGCGCGACGTGGCGACCGTTGCGGTCGGGACGGAGGACCACGTCCGCATCATCGCGGGCGACGGAAGACCGGCGGCCCTGATCAACGTGTCACGGCAAATCGGGGGCAACACACTCGCGATCGCGGACAGCGTGGCAGCGATCGCGGCCGCCGTCGGCCCCACCTTACCGCCCGGCGTCCGCCTCAAGCCCGTGTACGATCAGGCGTCGCTGGTGCGGGATGCCGTGCGGTCAGTGCGCGACGCGATGCTCGTCGGGGCCGCGCTCGCCGTCCTCGTGCTGCTGCTCTTCTTGCGCCACGCTCGGATCACGGCGATCAGCGCCGCGTCCATTCCGCTCACGCTCGCCGTCACCGTGTTCGTCATGAGCGTGCTCCGGCAGACCTTCAACCTGATGACCCTGGGCGCGATGGCGATCGCGATCGGCCTCGTCATCGACGACGCGGTCGTGGTCACCGAGAACATTGCGCGGCATTTGACCCTGGGCGGCGCCGGTGGCGGCCGGCTCACGGCCCTGCGCGCAGCAGTGCAGGAGCTCGTCTGGCCCGTGACGACGTCCACCGTCACCACCGTGGTGGTATTCCTCCCGCTTGGCTTGCTACAAGGGGTCGTGGGGCAATTTTTCGCGGCGCTCGCCACGACGCTCACGGTGGCCGTGCTCGTCTCCCTCCTCCTGGCGCTCACGGTCATCCCGTTGCTCGCCGAGCAGTTCGTCACCGTGCACGACGTGGAGGCCGTCGCCACCGGTCCGCTCGCCCGCATCCAACGGACGCTCGATGCCCTGGCGCCCCGCTACGAGCGCGCGCTCGCCGCTGTGCTCGATCATCCCCGCCGGATCGGTCTCGCGGCTCTGGTCCTGATGGGAGCGGGCCTCGCGGTGTGGCGCTTCGTGGGGACGGGCTTCCTCCCGGAGATGGACGAGGGGGCGTTCGTGCTCGACTACTTCACGCCCGGCGGCACGGCGCTGGCGGAGACCAACCGGGAGGTCGGCGTGGCGGAGAGCATCCTCGCGCGGACGCCCGAGGTCACCGGCACGTCCCGCCGCACCGGGGCCGAGCTCGGGATGTTCGCCACGGCGCAGAACAGCGGCGACATCATCGCGCGACTCACGCCGCGCGGCCGGCGCTCGCGGGACGTCTTCGCCGTGATCGACCGAGTGCGCGACGAAGTCACATCCGCCGTCCCCCGCCTCCACGTCGAGTTCATGCAGATCCTCGCCGACGTGATCAACGACCTCGCCGGCGCGGCCCGGCCGGTGGAGGTGAAGCTGTACGGCGAGCGGCTGGATACGCTCGAGGCCTACGCGCGACGGCTCGCCCCGGAGCTCGAGCGGATCAGGGGGCTCGAGGACCTCTACAACGGGGTGAGCGAGCCCGCGGCCGAGCTGCTGATGCGCGTCAACGAAGCCGAGGCGAACCGGATCGGGATGACGCCGCTGGACGTGGGCAGCGCGATCAGCGCCGCCCTCCTCGGCGTGCCGGCCGGGGAGATCCGGACGGGGGACCGGCCGGTGGCGGTGCGCGTGCGGGCGCCCGACTCGGTCCGATTCGATCCCCTCCGGCTGCGGGAGCTCCCGGTGCTCGGCGCCGGCGCCCGGCGGGCCACGCCGCTCGGCAGCCTCGCCGCGTTCCAGCCCGCCGATTCCCGCCTCAGCCTCGAGCGGGAGGACCAGCAGCAGATGATCGCAATGACGGCCGACGTGAGCGGGCGCTCCCTCGGCGGGGTGATGGGCGACGTGCGGCGAGTCCTGGCGGCGCACCCTGGGCCCCGAGGTGTGCGCGTGGCGCTGGGCGGTCAGTACGCGAGCCAGCAGGATGCGTTCCGGGCGCTGCTGCTCGTGCTCGGGCTGGCCGCGGTGAGCGTGTGCGCGGTGATGGTCGCGCAGTTCGAGTCGTTCGTCGAGCCGCTGGTGGTGCTGCTCGTCGCGCCGGTCTCGTTCGTCGGAGCGCTCGGGCTCCTCCTCGTCACGGGCACGCCGCTGAACGTCTCGTCCTTCATGGGACTGATTCTGCTGGTGGGCTTGATCGTGAAGAACGGCATCATCCTCCTCGACTTCACACGCCTCCGGATGCGCGCGGAGGGGTCCCCGCTCGAGGCCGCGATCCGGGAGGCGGCCCGGGTCAGGCTGCGGCCCATCTTGATGACGACGCTGTGCACGCTGTTCGGCCTCTTGCCGCTGGCCCTCGGCCTGGGCGCCGGCAGCGAGCTGCAGCGCCCGCTCGCGCTCGCCGTGATCGGGGGGCTGACCTTGTCCACACCGATCACGCTGCTCGCCGTGCCCACGCTGCTCGTGGCGATCCGCGGGCGGGGCTACACGCTGCCCGCGGCGGGGTGAGTCACGGCTCGAGCACCAGCAGGGCGAAGGTGCCCGGGACGATGCTGGGCCGCGGGCGGGGGTGCTCCGGGGTGGCGGCGGGAGGCGGACCGAAATCGGCCGACACGGTGAACACGCGATGCGTGTGCTCGTCGAGCTCCATCGTCCGTGCACCGCGTTTCGTCGCCACATCGGCGACAACGACGAACTTGTCCGGCGCGTCTTCGTGGACGATGGTGAGCGTCCCGTCCCCGTTCGAGGCGAACGCCAGCTGAGTACCGGGGTCGAAGCGACAGGCATCGACACCCTGGCCGATCGGCTCCGTGGCGATGAGCGTGCCGGCGGTGGCATCGGAGATCGCCATGAGCTGGTTGCGGCAGCCGCTGAACAGCCGGTGATGCACCCGGTCGACGGCAAGGCCGGTGGGCGCCTGGCACGGCGCCAGGGACCACTGGCGCGTGACTTTCATGGCGGCGGCGTCGATCTCCGCGACCGCGCCCTTGTCCTCCAGGTTGACGTACAGCTTGCCGTCGCCCGCGGAGACACCGAACTCCGGGCCCCCGGCGAGGTCGACCGTGCCGATCCGCTTCCCCGACGCGGGATCGATCACGCTCGCGGAGTGCGCGTCCCCGTTGAACGTGAAGACACGGTGCGTCGCCGGATCGTACACGATCGCGTCGTCGTCGGGCGCGGCGGCGGTGTGCCCCAGCACCCGGAGCGTCTTGAGGTCGAACATCGTGACGGCGCTGTCCGCTCCCGACGTGGCGAACCCGTGGCCCGTCTCGTAGACGAACGCGATCCCGTGGGCGCGATCGAGCCCCGGGATCTCCGCCGTCACCTTCCCCGTGCCCGGATCGACGACCATCACGCGATTCTGGCGCGCGATGAACAGCCGATTCCCGACGGTGTCCAGCGCAAGGTAGTCCCACCCGCCGGCGCCCCCGAGGACGAACGTGCGGGCGACGTGGTAGCCTGGCGCCCCCGCGGGCCCGACGCCCAGACCCAGCAGCCAGGCGGCGGAGGCGAGGACACGGAACGGAAGGCTCATGACGGCTCCTTGTGCGATGGTTCCGACGACAACGGGAAGCTGATCGTGACGCGCGTGCCCGTGCCGGGTGTCGAGCCGATGTCGATCCGCGCGGCGTGGGCCTCGGCGATCCACCGGGCGATGGCGAGCCCCAACCCCGCGCCGTCCGCCCGGTGACGGGCCGGTTCACCGCGATAGAACCGGTATCGGTGACAATGACGGTCGCGCGGCCGTCCTGGGCTGCGACGTCGAGGCGGACGTGACCGCCCCCGGGGGTGAACTTCACGGCGTTGTCGAGCACGATGACGAGCAACCGGCGCACGAGCGCGGCATCTCCGCTGATCGGCGCTTCCTCGAACCGGCCGACCTCCAGCCGAATCTGCCGGTGCTCGGCGAGCGCGCGGACCGCGTCCACCGCCTCCGCCGCTACGTCGTCCAGGTACAGCGACCCCCGCGCGATCGCACGCTCGCCGGAGTCCGCCCGCGCCAGCGTCAACAGCTCCCCCACGATGTGGCCCATGCGGGCGGACTCGCGCTCGATCGCCCGCAACGTCGCCGTGTCGCGAGTCGCGTCCCGGTCCTGCCCGAGCGCGACCTCGGCGCGCGTTCGCAGCAGGGTGACGGGCGTGCGTAGCTCGTGGGCGGCGTCGGCCATGAAGCGGCGCATCTGAGCCATCGACGCCTCGATCGGCGTGGTCGACTTGCGAACAAGCACGTAGCCGCCGCCGGCGACGAGCAGCAAGGCGATGAACGCGGCCCCGGCGAACGCACGGATCAGGGACGCGTATTCCGCATCGACGTCCAACCGGTCGGCCACGACGGCGGCGACGTACAGCTTGTCACCCGCTCCGGCGAATCGCTCGGCGTGGAGCTGGACGATGTGGTCGTTCGGCGTCTCGAAATCGCGATCGGCCCAGCCGGTGCGTCCCGCCTCCCGAGCCGCATCCTGGATCCAGGCGGCTGCTGCCGCCGGCTTGATCGGGCGCGCGGCGACATCGAACAGGTACAGCGATCGATCGGGGATGTGCAGCTCATCGACGGCGTCGGCGACGACGCCCTTCGCGCTCGCCCGCTCGGTCTCACGAACGCGCGCCGCCTGGACCAAGGCAGCGGTGGCGGCGCGAAGGGACGCGTGCAGCTGACGGGACACACGGTCGCTGACGGCGACGAACAGGCCGCCGCCCAGGAGCCCGAGGATCGACACCAGGATCCCCACATACCACAGCGTCAGGCGCAATCGCACACGTGTGAGCGGTTGCATCGGCGACGTCATGTGCCGAACCGGTACCCCGACCCGCGCAGCGTCGTGATCAGCTTCGGCTCGAAGCCGTCGTCGACCTTGCGACGCAGCCGCCGCACCAGCACGTCGAGGACGTTGGCGAAGGGGTCATGGTTGTCGTCCCACACATGGGCCGTGATGGTCGCGCGGTCCAGGACCTGTCCAGGACGGCTCAGGAACAGCTCGAGCAGGGTGAATTCCTTTGCGCTGAGGTGCAGCGCTCGTCCGCCACGACGCACCCGGCGAG
>WNFU01009879.1_pt1 | contig 10681 bp, 6 predicted proteins | sample 5400121 | NCBI WGS metagenome assembly WNFU01 (sample SAMN13153360, study PRJNA577476) | soil metagenome | isolation source: 100 cm soil or saprolite under grassland replicate 1 | place: USA:California | collected 2016-06-15
GATCGCCTGTTGAATGAGATTAAGCAAAAGACTGCCAACCTTGACCAGGGCTCCGATGAAGTCATCGCTGAAAAACTTGACCCCGTGATCAAGGAGGGGCAAAAGCTTGAAAAACTGCTTCAAGGTCAAATGGGTGAAGCTGCCAAGAAAGCCGTTGTCTTCGAATTGACGAATGAGAAGATCCTCGACGCGGGTGACAAGGTAGCCGCCAAGCACCTAACACAGGTGCAGAAGATCGTTCAGAAGAACATTGAAGCGGTTGAAAACGAAGTCAAAGACGAGCGAGCCGTCGAACTCGAAAACCTCAAGATGGAGATGGGCAGGATCAAGGCAGACGCCGACATGCAAATGGAAGCTCTGCGCTCCCAGTTGGAAGATCAGACGTCTGCTTCCTCGAATCAGTCTTCGCGCATGCGCGATGAATTGCTGGAGCTGCGCCCCTTCACGTTTATCAGTGAAGTTCGTTATCGCGAACTCAAGCAGCGCTGGGGACAGGTCTTCCGCGCGGATATGGGCGCCGAGGCTTTCTATGATGTCCTTGAGCGTCTAGACCTTGATAGACTCTCGGTTGAATTGTGGCACGAAGTTCGTACCACCAAGTCCAAGCAGAAACGCAAGAAGGCAACCACCCGCTTGAAAGTGGTGGAAGCTTTCCGTCGCTCAGGCAATCGCCCTGAATGGATGATCCTGACCGTTCTTCCTGTCATTCCTCCTGACCTGCGCCCGATGGTGCAGTTGGATGGTGGTCGCTTCGCTACATCCGATTTGAATGACCTGTATCGCCGCGTAATCAACCGTAACAATCGCTTGAAGAGATTGCTCGAGCTCGGCGCGCCGGATGTCATTATCCGCAATGAGAAGCGCATGCTCCAGGAAGCTGTTGACAGTCTCATTGACAATTCTCAGCGCGGCAAGGCGCTCAGCCGTCGTGGTCGCCGCGAACTCAAATCGTTGAGCGATATGCTCAAAGGCAAGAAGGGACGTTTCCGCCGCAACCTGTTAGGCAAGCGCGTGGACTACTCCGGTCGTTCCGTGATCGTAGTGGGTCCGCAGTTGAAACTGTATCAGTGCGGTCTGCCCAAGAGCATGGCGCTTGAGCTGTATCGTCCGTTCGTGATCGCACGCCTGGTGCAAAATAACTACGCCGCCAATGTGAAGGGCGCGCGTCGTTTGATCGAGCGCAACCGCCCCGAAGTTTGGGAGGCGTTGGAAGGTGTGATCGGAGAACGACCGGTTCTCTTGAACCGTGCGCCTACCTTGCACCGCCTGGGCATCCAGGCATTTGAACCGATCCTGATCGAAGGTTCCGCCATCCAGCTCCATCCGTTGGTCACAACAGCCTTCAACGCAGACTTTGACGGCGATCAGATGGCTGTCCATGTTCCGCTTTCACAAAAAGCCGTTCAGGAAGCACGTGAATTAATGTTGGCTTCCAAGAACCTGCTCAAGCCTGCCGATGGTGAACCAATCATTTCCCCTTCGAAGGATATGGTACTGGGTGTGTATTACCTGACCATGAAGCAGAAAGCCAATCACAAGGGCGATGGACGCGCCTTTGCAGATATGGATGAAGTTGAAATGGCTTACACGCTTGATCAGGTGGAGGTCCATTCTGAGATCAAACTGCGGGCGACCACCTGGTACGACGATAAAGGTGATCGTCTGGCTGAACCTGTAACCCGCATCATTGACACGACCGTTGGACGCACGCTCTTCAATCGCATCCTGCCTCCTGAAGTTCAGTTCGTCAACGAAAAACTGGATAAAGGTGGCGTGAAGGATTTGATCGCTGAGGTGTATGAAGTATGCGGACAGGAAAAGACGACGGATGTCGCGGACGCGATCAAATCTCTGGGCTTTGAATACGCGATGAGATCCGGTACGACATTAGCAGTCGCTGACATTTCCATTCCACCGGAGCGCAAGGAAATCATTGAAGAATCGCTCAAAGCCGTGGAATTGGTACAACGCGATTTCCGCCGCGGTCTGCTCACTGAGCAGGAAAAGAAAGAGCGCGAGATCTAGATCTGGCAGGGCACAACCGACCGGGTGTCCGATGCCGTCAAGAGACACATGGATCCTGATGGGAATCTTTCCACGATGGCATCCTCCGGCGCGACCAAAGGTGGTTTCTCCACCATTTCACAGTTGGCTGGTATGCGCGGTCTGATGGCTGATCCGTCGGGACGCATTATCCCAATGCCGATCCGCTCGAACTTCCGTGAAGGACTCACGGCGCAGGAATACTTCATTTCCACACACGGCGCGCGCAAGGGTCTGGCAGATACAGCTCTGCGTACCGCAGATGCTGGTTACCTGACCCGTCGTCTTGTGGATATTGCGCAGGATATCATCATCAATGAACATGACTGCGGCACGCACGATGGTGTGTACATCCGCCGACGTGACGATGTTGCCGGTCAGGCCTTGAGCAGCCGTCTTTACAGCCGCTTACTGGCTGAAAATGTGATCGACCCGAAGACAGGAGAAGTCATCGGTGAATACAACGATGTGATCAACCAGGAACTGGCTCGCAAGCTCGCTGCTTCCGGTGTGCAAGAGATCAAGGTCCGTTCTCCGCTCACGTGCGAGTTACAACATGGCATTTGTTCCAAGTGCTATGGCTTGGACCTGGGACGCGGCGCCATGGTTGAGCTCGGTTCTGCAGTCGGTATTGTGGCTGCCCAATCCATTGGTGAGCCTGGTACGCAGTTGACGCTCCGCACATTCCATACCGGTGGTGTGGCGGCGGGTGGTGCAGACATTACAACGGGTCTCCCACGCGTGGAAGAGCTCTTCGAAGCCCGCAAACAACCGAAAGGTGAAGCCGTCGTCGCAGAGATCAGCGGAACGTTACGCGTCGATCAATCGGAAAAATATGCCGACCTGCGCGAAGTAACCATCGAACACAGTGAACTGGTCAGTGATGAATACAGCATTCCTGAGGAATGGAAGTTCGCGGTCAAAGATCAGGCGGAGGTCAAAGCTGGTGAGGTGCTGGCGACCAAGGACGAGGCGAAGATCGTCGCCCAGCATGGCGGACGTGTCCGTGTGGAGAAGAAGGAGCGAAAGGTAGTCGTTTCCTATGATCAAAAGGAAGCCACGACCTATGAAATCCCGAATACCGCACGCTTGCTGGTCAGGAACAACGACAAGGTCGAAGCCGGTCAACCGCTTACGGAAGGCTCGCTCAACCCGCATCGTGTATTGAAGATCCAGGGACGCGAAGCCTGCCAGATGTATCTGATGACAGAAGTGCAGAAGGTGTATCGCTCGCAAGGGCAGAACATTCACGACAAGCACTTTGAAGTGATCATCCGCAAGATGATGAGCAAGGTTCAGGTCACCCGCCCCGGCGATACCAAATTCCTGCCGGGTGACCCTGTCGATCGCCTCGAGCTTCGCAAGCTCAACGAACAATTGCTTGCGGATGGCAAACAGCCTGCTAAGTTCTCTGAAGTGTTGCTGGGCGTGACCAAGGCATCCCTCAGCACCGATTCGTTCCTCTCCGCTTCCTCGTTCCAGCACACCATCAAGGTGCTGGCGGGCGCAGCGATTGGTTCGACAACCGATCCGCTCTTTGGCTTGAAGGAGAACGTGATCATCGGCAAGCTCATTCCAGCGGGTACCGGTTTTATCCACGGACGCTTTGCGAATGAGGAAAGCGATGGCAGTTCCTCGCAGTGGACGGAAATTTCTTCTGACGCTTCTGCGGCAGACTAAACAATCAAGGGCGACCCGCCTACAGCGTGGTCGCCCTTTTGATTTAACAAATTCGCCGATGGTCGAGTAGCCCGAAAGCTTTCCCCGGCACCGACCCACCGGGGCAGGTGTAGAGGGCGTACACTGGCACCGTACGTGATTTGCTAGGCAAATCATGCAGGTGTCGAGACCACTAATTTCAAGCATTTTGCGCCGGGCTGGTCTCACCACTTGCACCTGGCGCACACCTGTCCAGGCCTACGGCGGACGAGCCACCTACTCGACCAACGGTGTATTGTAGATAAAATAGCTACATGCCATACAACCGCGTTTCCAAGAAGCCAGAGGGACAACCTACCCGTGGGAAAACTGCCTCCAACCGCCTCCGCCGCGTGGATAACTTTATCCTGCTCTATGAGCCCTCCCTCCTCACACGGACCGATCGCTTGTTCGCTGATTCTCTGTTCGTTGACCTCGGCTATGGCTTTGACGCGCGTACCACCCTCGAAAGTGCAGCACGCTTCAGGCGCGTTAATCCTGATTTGAAAATTCTTGGCGTGGAAATAGAAAAGGGACGTGTCGAAGCCGCATTGCCTTATGCCGATGAAAAGACATTTTTTCGACTGGGCGGATTCAATTTGCCATTGAAAGAAAGCGAGCACGTCCGGTTGATTCGTGCATTCAATGTCCTGCGCCAATACGAAGAAAAAGATTTTGCTCCTGCCTATGAGCGTCTAGCGCACTATGTTTTACCCGGCGGACTGATGATCGAAGGGACATCTACTCCGTTTGGAAGCAATTGGTGCGCGAATGTGGTGAGAAAAACAAACTCGGAACATGTCATTCTGAGCGGAGCGAAGAATCTCGAACCTCAATCTACAGAGACTCTTCGGTCGTGGCGCCAAGAGCGCCACTCTCTCAGAGTGACATATGATTGGAGATTTGAAGCTCTTGTCTTCAGTACCAACTTGCGCATGGGGTTCGATATTGAAGAATTTCAAACTATACTGCCAAAGAATTACATCCATCATGTTGTGCCGGGTGAACTGATATACAACTTTTTTGAGGCGTGGAAACAATCGGCGGCACAAAGCTCCGCCATGAAAACCTATGGACCCAAACAGTGGTTCGTTCACGCGGGGGAATTGTTAGCACAAAAGGGATATAAGATCAACTTGCAGAAGAGGTTTTTATCCAAAGGATGGCTGATCTGGGAACTATAAGTTGGCTTGAAAGACAACGAACCAGCCATTGAGCGGGTGCTTAATAGACAACACTCTAATTTGTTCCATTCCCCGTTGTTCCATCACCGAACTCATTTTTGAAATAACATCCATCCTTTCTTCGTCAGTATGATAGGGCATAATAAGATTTAGCGTATCATCCAATATTTCTGGATACTTTCTTGAATTCAAGATATTTCCTTCGGGCTTCACTTCGGTCAACACTCTAAACCTTAACTTTACGGATGCTTTTTCTACACTTCTGACCTTGCTAAAAGTTTCTTGTTCCGAAAATATTGATCCTAGAGCTTCCTTAACATCTTGCGGAATATCGCTTTCGACAAGCCTTTCATCCAAGACTTGAGAAAATGACCTTTGTATAAGCTCCTTCACGCTTATTGTTTCAAAGAAGCTGCCATGTACTAAACAAATTTTCTGATGTCCTTTTCTATGTCCGCGAACGAGATAATAGACTTCCCGTTCTTCTAGTGAAAAAACATCATCTCCCGCTTTCTGCATTTGCAGAAAGATCGTACCATGTTCTGAAGAGATAATCTTCCTAATGTTCTTCTTTCCAGTTGGAACTGTTGAATTAAATGATGATACGTTGTATGACTTACTATCTTTTAATTCGATCAACTCCCCACCCGTAAAGATAAAGCGTATTTTATTAAGTTTTATAGCCAAATCTGGAAATACGCCCTTGTTTACACAGGAAAGCATCCTTCTATCAAAATTGAATTCACTTAAGTTTGCGGTTTCGAAAAACAAAGGTTTATTGTCAACAAGATGTTTCCAAAAATGATAGATTGAATACATTATTTATCCAAAGAGCGATGGTTGACCTGATTCTCTTTTGGCAGGTATTTTGGATATAGGCTTTGTATCCCAAATTTTCGATAAATCTTCTGTATATAAATAATCCTGATAATGCTTTTCAATGCTATCAGAGTCACGAATTTCTTCAACGCGGTTATTGATCATCTTAACATTCTTTGGGTCAATCTCGATTGCAATACTATTTCTTCTTAATTGATATGCAGTAACAAGCGTTGTACCTGTACCTGCAAAAGGATCAAAGACAGTATCACCGATTTGCGTCGAAGATAATATTATTCTTAATAATAAAGCAATTGGGGACTGCTGTTTATGAAACCGCTCACCATTCTCCAAACGGATAGCTTCGTCGCCAGCAAAGTAGCCTGATGTTAGTTCTCGAATATCATCCCATAAATCGGTAACATAGACACCATTTTCTCGTTCGAACTTGTAATTTGGCGGAAGTGGTGGCGAAATACGCAGGCGATTAAAAACGCGTGCCTTTTCCCCTTTTGTTGCGTAGGCAAGAATTTGATAATGCTTGCCAAATTTACTAGGGACGGGAACTGCTGACGTTTTTTTCTTCCAAATAATCAAATTTTGCAATGTCCAACCAGTTTCACGGAGGCATCTTAAAACATCCTCTGTGTTTTTTTCGCGTTGCATAAAATAAATGGCACCACCATTGGATGTAATATTAAGTGTACTTTGGCAGACGTTCTTCATGATCTCCCAATATTCTTCGGAAGATAACTTATCATCATGAAATGCATACTCTTTATTTTGGTTAAAGGGAGGGTCCAAAAAGGTTAAATCAACAAGTTCGGAAACCTTGTTGTTTTTCAGAACATCCAAACAATTGCCTTCAAGAATCTTGTATTTGGTCATATGAGAGCCTTTGAGATGGAAAGTATACAGTAACTTAGGTACTGAGACAAGCTATATCCGACGATTGGCTTACAAAAGGTTTTCGGTTTGGAAGAGGGGCGAAGCCATTGGAACAAACGCCGCAAAGTGAACGCCTTTATTAGGAGCAGATGCGTCCGCGTTTTTGGCGTTTTAACGCCGCGATTGACCGAAGGGAGTCACCATGCGAAAGTCAACACTATCCCTTTATCGGTTACCCTCCTATTGGTTGCTTCTCTGGCTTGTGGCTTTATACGGTCAGCGCCCCAGCCTTTGCCTACGATCCAAGCGGACATAAACTCCGCGCTACCATTACACTCTGTTCAAGAGATGAACAAAATGGCATGTGCATAACAGAGTCGATCAAGTTCACGCCATAGAAAGAACAGGGCAGGCTTTCGAAAGCCTGCCCTGTTTATCTTTTGCAAATGAAGTTTCCTTCAAAAGGGCGTCGAGTTAGAAGTTATAATCTGATTATGGAAACAGCAGAGATTTTTGAATTTGACGAAGAACATCAAGCGATTCGTTTGCCAAAAGGTTTTGAAGTTAAAGGCGATTTGGTGTATTTTAAACGCTTTGGAAATGCCATTGTCATTTTGCCTTATGACAAACCATGGGAAGCTTTAGTTGAAAGTCTCTCGAGATTTTCAGATGATTTTATGAGCGAACGTAACCAATAATATCTGGATAATTCTGTAAACCACTTGACTTCTTTCCTCTTTCCCCGTAAGATTATAAAAATAGAACATTAATTCACCACGAAGATTCTTTTTAACCTTTGAGATGAACCTTTTACTCGTCAATCTTCGCGCATGTTACCTTTACGCGGTTTAAAGGATTCTTGGTGGACAGACACAAAAGGATTTCATATGGAACTTGGTTTAATTCGGAAAATAGATATTGATAATGAAATGCAGCAGGCGTATCTCGATTACGCCATGTCTGTGATTGTGGCGCGCGCCCTACCGGATGCGCGTGATGGACTCAAGCCTGTGCAGCGCCGTATCCTATACGCGATGTACGATATGGGCATCCGCGCCGACTCAGCCTACAAAAAATCTGCAAGAATCGTGGGTGAGGTGTTGGGGAAATATCACCCGCATGGTGACTCAGCCGTCTATGAAGCGATGGCGCGCATGGCGCAGGATTTTTCTATGCGTACGTTACTCGTGGATGGACAAGGCAACTTCGGTTCCGTGGATGGCGATCCGCCGGCTGCGATGCGTTACACCGAAGCGCGCCTCACTTCCGCCGCGCTCGATATTCTTTTTGATCTGAACAAGAACACCGTTGACTTCAATCCGAATTTCGACGATACCCTCACAGAGCCAGGCGTTCTGCCAGCTGCGTTGCCAAATCTTTTGGTCAACGGCGCGACGGGTATCGCGGTCGGTATGGCAACCTCCATCCCGCCACACAATCTTGGGGAAGTGATCGATGCCCTCGTCTACATGCTTGAGAAATACGAGAAGCTTGATGACATCGACGTTGAAACATTAATGGAGTTCATCCAGGGACCCGACTTCCCTACAGGCGGCGTCATCATTCAGGAAAAAGGGGAAGAAGGACTCGAAGCCGCCTATGGATCGGGGCGCGGACGCGTCACTGTGCAGGCAAAAGCCCATGTGGAGGAAATGGAGCGCGGCAAGAACCGTATCATCGTGACCGAGCTCCCCTACATGGTCAATAAGTCCAGCCTGATCGAACGCATCGCGGACCTGGCGCGCGAAGGCCATCTCGAGGGTCTATCTGACCTGCGCGATGAATCGGATCGTCACGGGATGCGGATCGTTCTTGAAATGACAAAGAATGCCGATCCCGAAGTTATCTTGCGTGACCTCTACAAACGCACACCGATGCAGACCACGTTCAGCATCAATCTGCTGGCGCTCGTGGATGGAGAGCCGCGCACGCTCACGCTCAAGCAGGCCCTGCGCGTCTATATCGAGCACAGGCTGACGGTCATCAAACGACGCGCGGAATTCGATCTGGAACGAGCCAAACAGCGCGCTCACATCCTCGAAGGATATCTGGTCGCCTTAAAGAATCTGGATGAAGTGATCAACATTATCCGCTCCGCCTCGGATGTTGATAGTGCGCGCGGTAGACTGATGAAACGATTCAAGCTGACAGAACTCCAGGCAACCGCCATCCTTGATCTGCAGTTGCGGAGACTCGCTGCATTGGAACGCAAGAAGATCGAGACTGAATACAAAGAAGTGACCACTACTATCAAGGATTTGGAGGCGTTGCTGAAATCTCCGAAGAGAATGCGCGGGGTGGTATCGGATGAACTATTGAAAGTGAAGGAGCTATATGGGGATCGACGCCGCACGCAGATCGTGAACCTGTCCGCGAACGGCAAAGCGGCTGCCAAGACACTTACCGCAAGAGACCTCCTGCCTCAACAACAAATATGGATCGGTGTGACAGAGGATGGTTTGGTCTCGCGCACACATGACGACAAACAACCAAGACAGTCTGGCAATGACGCGCCGCGCTGGCTGGTCAAGGCTTCGACATCAGACACGGTTTACTTCGTATCGATATCAGGACGTGCCGCCGCAGTTGCCGCGCATATCATCCCACAGGCGGAGAAGTTATCGCAAGGTACGCTCTTCCATAGAGTATCGCCTTTGACCGAAAACGATTCGCTCGCGGCAGTGTTCGCTTTGCCCTCCAGAAAAACTGCATTGCCCGAAGAGACCTGTGTAATCACGGCGACAAAGCTGGGCATGATCAAAAAGAGTCTGGTCAGTGAATTGCCAGGACCTTCCTCGCAAACATTTGTGCTCGTAAGGGTGAACGAAGGCGACAGGCTAATCTCGGTCGGTTTGACCGATAATAAAACGAAAGATATTCTGCTCGTCACCGCGCAGGGCATGGCGATCCGCTTCAAGGAAGAGGAAGTGCGCCCGATGGGGCTTGTCGCGGCGGGTGTGAACGGCTTGAAGTTAGCCGATAAGGACGAAGTCGTTGGCATGGAAATCCTGCCTGCTCCAGGGGGTGAGATCTTCCTGATTACGAGCGAAGGCAAAGCCAAACGGGTTGAACAAAAGGAATTCCCTGTCCAGGGACGCTACGGCAGGGGCGTGATCGCCTGGGATATCCCTGATAAAGTTCGGCTAGCCGGCGTTGCCGTAGACAAGCCGAATCATATGGCGACGATCCATCTCACCAAAGGTGCACCGAAATCAACCCGCTTGGATGAGGTGAGTATCCGCAAACGCGCGGCGACAAAGGGTGACGTGGTTGTGGATGTGAAGCCTGGCGAGGAAGTGGTCTCCGTCAATGTAGGCTGGACTGTGGAGAAGTTTGTAGAGGAGCAGAAAGAACCCTCACGCAAAGCTCAGGGCACGAGTGGAAAGAGGAAAGATGTGAACGGTAAGAAGCCGGCGCAGGCGAAGGCCTCTCCCAACGGGAAAGTAAAGACATCATCCCTGAAGGGGAAGACTGCGACGAAGAAGAAATCAGCGGCGAAAGCAAGACCTACAAAGAAATCGCCGACGAAGGCAAAAAAGAAAAAATAGTCGATCTTTATACTCTCGAGTGCCAAAAACTCGAGAGTATTTATATTTCATTTGACTATTATTCGACTATGAATTGACTAATGTTTAATCCCAAATATGAAATCACTCACGGTCATAATTCATAATTTAGCAGTGATTTCTTGCCTGAGCCCCACGTACCGAACACACCGATAGTTAGCGGTGTGTTGCCTGTTTGGATAATTTCTGCAAGGGTTTCAACATAAGGAGTGAAGTCAGGGCCATCTTTGTCGGTCCATTGGTCATCGAGAATGTAGGTCTTTGAGTCGTTGTTGGGCATGCGAGGTTTCTTTTCCCCTCACCGCTTCGACAGGCTCAGCGCGACGCCTGCCCTCTCCCCAAATGTCCCTTTCAGGGATGCTTCGCAAGGAGAGGGGTATGCGCCGCGATGGGAGAGTAGTTAAATCAATTATGCGGTCAAATGGTCGCAATAACTTGACGCGAACATTTCAAGAGCGTATGATACAGCGACATAGGTGACCA
>WNFU01009880.1_pt1 | contig 10679 bp, 10 predicted proteins | sample 5400121 | NCBI WGS metagenome assembly WNFU01 (sample SAMN13153360, study PRJNA577476) | soil metagenome | isolation source: 100 cm soil or saprolite under grassland replicate 1 | place: USA:California | collected 2016-06-15
GTTGATCGCGGCGCCGGCGCGCAGCAACCGCATGATCTGCTGCTGTTCTGCCGGCCGGGGCAAGGCGGCGAGCTCGCGAAGCATGCCCTGCTGCAACGTCGACGCGGTCTTGATGAGGTCGAATGCCTCCTGCTGGCCGAGCCCCGGCTGCGGGGTCGGCAGCGCCGCGCGCGTCGCGCTCGTCCGGGCGCAGATCACATTTGCCCGGCGCGCCCAGTCCGCCTCCGTCATCACCTTGGCGCGAGACTCTGTTCCGCCGGCGGCGCTTCCGCCCGAGCCACCGCCGATGACTCCGACGGCGGTGAGCGTTCCGACGACCGTCCCGATCGCGCCGATCACCGCGACGGCGGCCTTCATCGGCCCCGTCATCTCGCTGATGTACGAAGTGACTTGCTGCCGCAGCGGCCTTCTGCGTTCCCCCTCCATCGGCCGCCCTCTCGCTCGCGGTAGACCACGAGTGTACTGCGGTCGCGACGCGAAGACCTAATCGAGACCGACGCACCGACTGCGTTCGGCCCGGTCAGGCCTTGGCTGCTCGCTCGACGACGCGTGCGAGCTTGTCGCGCACTTCGGCGGCGACGGCTGCGAGCTGGTCGTTGCCGACGATGGAGAGCATTCGCTCGGCGTCGATCGCCGAGATGTGCGTCTGCCCGTCGCGCGTGTAGACGACGACGTTGCACGGCAGCAGCACGCCGAGCTCCGGCTCGGCCTGGAGCGCCTGATGGGCGAGGGGTGGGTTGCAGGCGCCGAGGATCAGGTAGGGCTCGCCGTCGACGCCGAGCTTCTCCTTCAGCGTTGCCTGAACGTCGATCTCGCAGAGCACCCCGAAGCCTTCGGTCTTGAGCTCGTCGCGGACGCGCTCCGCGGCCTCGGTGAAGCCGAGCTCGGTCGTCGCGCTCAGCGTGTAGCCGGTTGCATGCATCACTCAGCGCCGCGCGTCATGAGCTCGCTCAGTGTTCGAAGCTGTTCCTGCACCGCGCCGCAGACCTCCTCGCACAGCGCGAAGACGCCTTCGTCGACGATCCGGTAATAGACGTAGTTGCGCTCCTTCCGGCGGCCGAGGATGCCGGCGTCACCGAGCACCGCGAGGTGCTTGGAGACGTTCTGCTGCGAGGCGGACAGGGCCTCGGAGAGCTCGCCGACGGTCGCCTCGCCGCCGCGGAGCTGGTCGAGCAGCCGGATCCGCATCGGCTCGGCGAGCACGCGGAAGCGGCGGGCGATCAGCTCGACCAGGTCGCCGGGAAGCGGATGGGGCAACGCCATGCTTGCTACTCCTTCAGGAATAAACTAATCAGTTGTAGAGTTGTATAGCACGCCAGATCGAATCGACGCAAGGAGGCCGAGATGTCCAGGAACATGAGCAACGTCGATCGTGGGCTGCGGAGCTTCGTCGTCGCGCCCGTCGCGATCGTGATCGCGTTCGTCGTCGGCGCCGGCTCGGTCGGCGGAATCCTGCTCTTCGCGCTGGCCGCGATCATGCTCGCCACGAGCGCGGTCGGCTTCTGCCCGCTCTACAGGCTGTTCCGCGTCGACAGCCGCGGCCGGCTGCCGCTGACCCACTGACCAGGAGGGAAACGAGAGATGGATGTGACGACGGCGACGTTCGACCGTGAGGTGCTCGAGCGCTCGCGCGAGTTGCCCGTGGTGGTCGACTTCTGGGCCGCCTGGTGCGGACCGTGCCGGGTGCTCGGTCCGATCCTCGAGCGGCAAGCGGACGAGCGCGCCGGCGCGTTCGAGCTCGTAAAGGTCGATGTCGAGGCAAACCCGGAGCTGGCGGTTCGCTACCGGATTCAGGGCATTCCGGCCGTGAAGGCGTTCCGTGACGGCCGGGTCGTGCGCGAGTTCGTCGGCGCGCTGCCACCGGCGTCGGTCTCGCAATTCCTCGATGAGTTGACCGGTCCCTCGGCCGCCGAGCGGCTCGTCGCAGAGCTGCAGGCATCCGGCGAGCTACCCGAGGTGGTCGCCGCACTCGAGCAGGACGAGCACGAGCACGCACTGCGGCTCTTGCTCGAGGCGATCACCGCGGCCGAGGGCGAGCGGCGTGAGTGGTTGCTCGGTCTCGCCGTCGCGGTGTTCGGCGATCTCGGCGACGAGCATCCGTTGACCATGCGTTATCGGCGACGGCTCGCAGCCACGCTCTACTGACGACGTCGGCGAGCCGTCGCCAGCGCGAGCGCTGCGCCCCAGACGACGAACCAGAGATCCCACAGGAAGACGTGAAAGCGGAGGGCCCGCTCGTCGACGGGTTCTGACGGCGTGATCACGTTGGAAAGCACGAGCGCCCCGGCAATGATGCTCGTACCGCCCCAGAGCAGCAGGATTGCGCTGCCGATCCAGTTTGCAGTCAGCAGCAGCCGACGGCCGAGGCGTGTGCCCCACGGTCGCACGAGCGCGAGCGCGAGCAATCCCGAGGCCACCTTGAGCACGATCACCGTCGTCCCGAGGGCGAACGCGCGCACCGAGCGCTCGCGGGCGAGATCCTCGAGGCTTTCACCGACGGTGTCGAGCAGGAAGGTTCCGCCGAGCGTCCAGAAGAGACTGACGGCGGCGGAAGCAAACGCAAGCGTCGCGGCGGCATATGCCGGCCAGGCGCGACGCAACCATGCCCGCGAGAGCTGCAAGTCCCTCGCTGGTCAATGCTAGGCGCTTGAACGAGCGGCGTGCGTTGATCGCCGTTTCGTCAGTCGGGCAGCAGCGGCATCGTCAGCCCGGGGCGCCGGCCGAGCAGGACTGCTCGTGTCACGGCGCTCAGGCCGAACCGCTCGCGAATCTCGTCGAGTGCGGCATCGAGGGCGGCGCGATCGCGACCGTCCAGCGCCAGCCTGAGCTGGAGCGCGTCGTCGTTCTCCAGGTTGGCGACGGCGATCCCGATGAGGGTGAGACCCCGGCGCTCGATCAGCGGCATCGAGGCGGCCAGGAGCCCTCTCGCGGTTGCGAGGATCGCGTCGGTCTGATGGGTGGCGTGGGAGAGTGTGTGCGAACGCGTCGCGTGCGAGAAGTCGGCGAAGCGAAGCCGCAGCACAACGGTGCGGCCCGCGCGCCGAGCCGCGCGCATGCGGCGCGTGACGCGGTCGACCAAGGCGACGAGCGAGGCGTCGACGTCGGCGACCGACTTCGGCGATCGGCCCAGTGCGCGCTGCGCCCCGATCGAGCCGCGCCGACGGCCGGGCTGTACCGGTCGCGGGTCGCGGTTGTGTGCGAGTGCGTGGAGATGTCTGCCCGTGGCGCGACCGAGCAGCGCCACAAGGTTCGCCTCCCCGAGCACGGCGGCCTCGCCGACGGTCGTGATTCCTCGTGCGTGCAGCTTCTGCGCCGTGACGGCGCCGACACCCCACAGCCGTTCGACCGGAAGAGGATGCAGGAACGCAAGCTCTCGGTCGGGCGGCACAACGAGGAGGCCGTTCGGTTTGGCGACGCCGCTCGCCACTTTCGCGAGGAACTTCGTCCGCGCCACGCCGACGGTGATCGGAAGCCCGACGCGCTCGAGGACGCTTTGCCGCAGCCGCCGCGCGATCTCGAGCGGCGTTCCCGCGATCCGCTCCATTCCGCGCACGTCGAGGAACGCCTCGTCGATCGACAAGCCTTCGACGATCGGCGCCGTGTCCTCGAAGACGCGGTAGACGGCCTTGCTCGCCTCCGCGTAGGCGGACATGCGAGGCTCGACGACGGTCCCGTCCGGGCAGAGCCGGAGTGCGCGCGCAGCGCTCATTGCGGTTTCGACCCCGTAGGCCTTGGCTTCGTAGCTCGCGGCGAGGACGACACCCGCGCCGACGATCACCGGCCGCCCGCGCAGGCGGCGGTCGTCTCGCTGCTCGACGGACGCGAAGAAGGCATCGAGATCGGCATGGAGGATGGTCGCGCCCGCCACGAACGTATGTTCGCAGTCGGCACGCTACGTGTCGAGGTTCAAAACGCGGCGTCAGCCGCGGCCTGCTCGGGGGATGGGCCGGGCAGGAATCGAACCTGCGACCTTGGGATTAAAAGTCCCCTGCTCTACCAACTGAGCTACCGGCCCGCGCTCACAGTGTGCCACCGGGCTCCGCCGCTCAGCTCCCGGCGCGTTCGTGTTCCCACGCGTCGAGCAGCGCCTCCACGTGATGCCGTTGCGCGTCGGAAAAGTCGAACTGCGCGAGACAGCGGCGCGCCTCCGCCGGATCGTCGTTCGCGACCGCGGCCTCGAGCCGCTCACGCAGCGGCGTCGGCTCGCGCAGCTGACGGCGCAGCCAGCGGAGGAGTCCGACGGCGTTCGACCTCGTCGTCACGGCGCGATCACGGATCCATTCTCGCGCCCCGGCTAACCTGTGCCCAGGCCCCCATCGTCTAGCGGCCTAGGACACCGGCCTTTCACGCCGGCGGCGCGGGTTCGAATCCCGCTGGGGGTATCGGCCCGGGCGGTTAGCTCAGCTGGGAGAGCACCTGCCTTACACGCAGGGGGTCGCAGGTTCGAGCCCTGCACCGCCCACTTTTCCCTCGCACCGCTTCGCTTTGCTGCTCGGGGGCTCGCGCTTCGCGCTCGCCATTGGTTGGTGGTCACGGGAGCGCTGTCTTCCGGAGCGTGGGCGGCGGCGCAGCTTAGCCGCGCCGCCGCTCTGACCTTTTCTAGCGAGAGCACACGAGCCAGGCCCCGTTGAGCGTTCCGGGCGAGTCGTGCCCGTTGACGACGACCACTTCAGCCGTCGGCGCGAAGACCGGGATCGAGCCGGCGGTGAAATACCAGGCCTGCTGGACCCGGCGCGCCGTGCCTTCGGTCGTGTAGGCCACGGAAACGGCCTCACCGCCTCCCGGTGACATCCAGAGGCCCACGTCCCCGTTGTCGATCGAAAAGTCGGCCGTCACGAATGCGGCGAGGGCCCGGCAGTCGGACGTGTTCCGGTAGCCCGTGTGCCACGCGGTATTCGCAGGAATGGTCTGGCTCGTCGCCACCCGCGTCACGCGCTGGCTCGGCGGATCGCTTAGGGCGTTCACCGTGCCGCCTGTCACGTTGACGTTTGCGGTCCCCTGCTCGTGAACCTTGATGTTGTGGTCCGCATCCGTATTGACCTCCTGCGCGGGCACCGGCTGCGACGCATCGTTCGTCACCAAGACCGGCAGGATCGCCTGAGCTGCGGAAGCGATCGGCTCGCTGAACACTGTCGCGCCGAGCACGAGGCTCACGAGCAGCCCGGCCGCGACGATCGCGTACTTACGCATCGTTCCCCCCTCGATTGTGACCTCAGACTGAACGGCTTAGAGCCTGCACCAGAGCGGAGATGAGTTCAAGACGCTTGCGGCGGCGACGGGCACCGTCGCGCGGGCCCGCTGCGCGTCTCACCTCGGCCGCCAGCCTGGCAGCCTGGTCGTACTGTCAGCCGTAGCAAGAGCCGAGCGTGACGCCGAGCAGCGGATCGGGCTGCGTCACGATGTCTCGTTGGGCGCGAGCACGAGGACGCGCGCGCCGTTCTGCTCGCGCTGCAGCGCGAACTTGAAGACGCGTGGCGCCGTCAACGAGTCGATCGTCTTCTGCTCTTCCGGCGAGAGCCGCCCGGGAACCGGCGGCTTCGCGGCCGGCAGCGTCGCGCGCAGCGGCCGGTCGAGTTGCGACTCGAATTGCGACTTCGCGAAGAAGAGTGCGTTTGTCGGCGCGTCGCCGAGCTTCGGCGGGAAGAAGGTCACGACCGACTTCGTGCCGTCCACGTACCGGAACGTGTAGAGCGCGAGCTCTAGCGCCTCGCGCCGCAGTACCTCGCCGCGCGCGATCGACGCCTTGCCCTCGCGGATCGCGCACTTCTTCTTCGCGTCGCCGCAGAGGATGTACATGGCGGTCTCGTTCGCGTCGATGATCGAGAGGATGTCGCTCTCCTGCGTCGGCGTGAGCGTGCGCGCGAGCGCGACGGCGCGGATCGGGTCGCTTCCGGCGTCGGGCCCGCCGACGATGATGCGCACGAGCTGGTGACCGCTCGGGAGGTGATAGCGACGGCCGACGTACTGCGCGATCTCGACCTGACGCTGGCCCGCCGTCTCGCTGGCCGGCTCCCACAGCGACCACGGCGGCGGCGGCGTCGGCCCGGGCTTCTCCACGCCGAGGACGAACAATCCGAGCCCGGTTCCGAGCAGCGCGGCGAGCGCCAAGTAGGCGAGCCAGAAACGGCGCGCGGTCCCTACAGGAGGGGCCATACCTTCTCGTCCGTCAGGTCGACGCTCGGGATCTCCAGGTGCGCGTCGTTGAGGAGCGCAACGAGCTCGTCGCCGTAGAGCTCCTTCTTCTCGATCACGACCTCGGCGATGTGCTCGACCTTGTCCTTGTTGTGGAGGATCAAGTGGTAGGCCTTCATGTACGCCTGGCCGATGATCTGCGCGACCATGCGCCTCTTGTCGCGGTCGGCGAGGACGGGGGCGATCGGGTTGTGATCCATCCCACCGGTGTTCGTGCGGTTCATGATCCGCAGGCCGATCTCCTCGAACTTGCGCATGATCTCGGTGCGCTGCTCGTCACCGGTCAGCCGGCGCGGACCGCCGTTGCGTCGCGCGACGCCGTTCAGCTCGATCCGCTCGGGTCCCATTCCCGACGCGCCGACCATGTACGCGGTCGCAGCCGTCACCGAGAAGAGGTCGCCGCCGACGCCGTTCGAGTTCTCGCCGTAGAAGACGTGCTCGGCGGCCATCGCGCCGAGGCCCCAGATGAGGATCCCCATCTCCTCGCTGCGGAAGCGGCTGAACCGCTCCTCCTTGTCGAGCGCCTGGTGATGGCCGAGCGCGCTGCCGCGCATGCGAATCGACAGGCGCGTCGACTCGCGTCCCTCGAGGTAGACGTGCCCCGCGACCGCGTGGCCGGCCTCGTGGATCGCGACCGCGCGCGTCTCGCCGGGGACGTAGTCGATGCCGATCGCGGTGCCCGACTCGAGCGTCGTCATCGCCTCGACCATGTCCTCCCACTGGAACAGCGCGCGTCCCTGGTGATGTGCATACGTGAGCGCGAGCGAGCAGACCTGCTCGATCATCGCGGGCGAGTTGTGCGTCACGGCGAAGCCGTCGGTGACGTAGAGCCCGTCCTCGGCATCGACGGTAATACACTGCGCCGGCTCTACGCCGACCCATTCGACGGACGTGATGCGCTTGCGGAACGGCTTGCGCGACGTGCGATAGTCGTCGGCTTTGCGCGGCAGGCGGAAGGGCACGACGCCTTCGGGCAGGTCGAACGAGACGCGCCACCCTTCGCCCTTCGCCTTCACTCGCGCGATCCCGCCGAGGGACCGCGCAATGAAGGCAACGTCCTCCGCGAGCGCGCGCGAATGCGAATAGAAGTCGGCGCTCGTGCCACGGCGGTAATCGCGCGATCCGTCCGCGTCCATGAGCCCCTGGAGCACGGCAAGCCGATCAGCCGCTGTTGCCCATTTGTATGCGTCGGGGATGAACTTGTCGTGTGACCGCTTCCCCATGAGGTCCAGCTCGCGCAGAGCGCGCGTGAGCGGATTCGGCTGCGATCGGGGAATTCCCCGGCGCGAGCCACCGGTCAACCGCCAGTTCATCGGGCCATGCTGTGCGAGCGCAACGCCAGCTGGGAGGAGCTCTCGTACAGCGATCAGGTTCTGCTCGTCCGCCGTGCAGAAGTCGGGCGTCTGGCCGGTCAATCCGCCGTCGCCGAGCAGAAGACCCAGAAGGTACGGATCGATTGGAAGCTCGGGAGTCGAATCGAACTCGACGGGCGCGAGCTTCGGCAGATAGAAGCGGCTGCCGCGCGGCGACCACCGGAAGCCCCGATGGAGCAGCTCGGAAAGCGTGAACGTCCGCGCTCGCATTCGTGGATCGAGCGCCTCAACGGTCCACAGGTGGTCGGCGGTGCACCGCGTCGATGTCCCGTCGTTGAACCGAACTAGAAAGATGTCCATCTCGCCACGGGGATGGACACCTACGACCGTCGTCGCTCGACCGTCGACGCCGATCACGCGATCGCCCACACGCATCTCTCCCATCGCTTTCCAGCCGGTCGGCGCGAGAATCTGGGCGTCCAGCGGCTGTGCGTAGCCGTTCGTGATGCGTGCGATCTCGTCGCGGCGCTCCGCGCGGTCGAGCTCCTCGTGGTGTGCGACTCGGTCGAGGTAGAGGTCGAAGATGTCGAGCCGGTCCTGCTTCGTCGGCGTCCGGAACCAGACGTGGCGACCCATGCGGCCGGGGCGCGTCAGCGCCGGGTCGAGCTGGTCGATCGGGATGTTCGTCGCGCCGATGAAGTAGATCTGATTGCCGAGCGGCTTCGCCTTCGGCAAGCGCAGCGAGCGGCCGCGGATGCGCCGCGGGACGACATAGACCGCGTCGAGCACCTGATTGACCTTGTTCGTGAGCACCCGGCGCGTGAACGGCGGATTGTCGATGCCGTCCATGACGACCAGCAGCTGGTTGAGCGCCATCTGGCCGCCGCCGCCGAACATCCCGCCCGGGACCGCCTGGTTGACGATCCCCGACACGCGCTGCATCCACGCGGGATACGGCGACACCGGCTGAGGTGCGCGCTGGTTGAACAGGCGCTCGCGCCAAGCGCGGGTCTCGAGGATCATGTCGCCGCTCGGATTGAGCGCGCCGTTCGGCCCGAAGAACAGGACGTCCTCGAGCGAGGTCGGCTGCATGCTTGCGCCCTGCACGCCCGCGCGACGGCGACCGACCGCGTCGATCTCGTCGATGAAGACGATGCACTGGCCGCCCCACTTCGCGGCGAGCTTCTTCGCCTTGCGCGCGAGGAAGCGGACGACGAGCACGTCGATGCCGATGAACGTCTGCGCGAAGCCCGAGCCGGGAATCGTGACGAAGGGCGAGTTGAATCCCGTCGCGATCGCCTTCGCGAGCATCGTCTTGCCGGTGCCGGGCGCGCCGAGGAAGAGCAGGCCGCGCTCGCGCTTGCCGCCCGCCGCCTCGAAGTGCTCGCCGGATTGCCAGAGGGAGACGATGCGCCGGACCTCTTCCTTCGCCTCGTGCTGGCCGCGAACGTGCCCGAGCTTCACTCCCCATTCGGCGTCGCCGGGCTCGTAGCCGCGAATCTGGCTGATGCCCATCAGCATCATCGGCCCGAGGAAGATCATGAAGTTGCCGATGAAGAGGAAGCCGAAGAAGACGAGCTGCAGCCACAGCGACGCCGAGCTGATCAGGTGGAAGCCGCCGGTGAGGATGTGGCTCGCCGTCGACGGCCAGCTCGTGGAGTCGCTGCCGTGCACGAGCACCTTGAACACGTAGATGAACGTGATCACCAGGAAGACGAGCCACGCGGTCCGGTACCAGAAGCGCCAGAACCACGCGCGGCGGCGGTTGACGACGTCCTCTTCCTTCAAGCGGGTGTCGTCGGTGCCGAAGAGGCTCGGCCACGGGATGAAGCGGCGCAGGACGAGGTCGACGAGCCCGCGGAAGGCCGCGACGGTCACGATCGTCGCCACGATCGACCAGCCGACGCCCCACTGCTGGTGCTTGTGGAACCAGACGAAGGCCGCCGGGCTCGTCAGGATGGCGACGAAGGTCGCCGCGCGGGTCAGCCAGCGCCACTGCTGCGCGAGGAGGGTGGATTCCTCCTGCGAGGGCAGCGCGAGTGAGCGCGGGTCACTCATTTCGGCAGTGTAGAGCAGGGTTCCACGTAATTTGGATTACGAATCGGTGCAGCCCACGGATCTCTTCAGCCCGGACGAGGTGGCCCGAGCGCGCGCGTATCACCGGCCGCTCTACGTTGCGCTGCTCGTCGATCTCGTCCTGTATGTCGTTGTGACGGCCTTCGCGGCCTTTGGTTGGCTCGGCTCGGCGCTGTGGAGCCTGACCGGCGGCGCGTGGTGGGTGCGGACGCTGCTCTTCACGCTGTTCTTGCTTGCGGTGCTCGACGTCGTGCGGCTGCCGCTCTCTGTCTGGCGCGGGTTCGTGCGCGAGCGGCGCTGGGGCTTTTCGACCCAGACGCTGCGCGGCTGGCTGTGGGATCACGTGAAGGGATTCGCGGTCGCGTACGTGCTGACCGCGGCCGGCTTCGTGTTGCTGCTCGCCGCGGTGCGGCTCTTTCCGGGCTGGTGGCCCGCGGTCGCGGCGCCCGGCGCGGCGCTGCTCGCGCTGCTGCTCGGCTTCGTCGCGCCGGTCGTCCTCGAGCCGCTCTTCAACCGCTTCCGGCCGCTCGCAGACGCCGACCTCGCCGGCGCGATCTTCGCGCTCGCGGAGCGCGCGGGCGTGCCGGTGCGCGACGTGCTCGTCTCCGACGCGAGCCGGCGCACGCGCAAGCACAATGCGTACGTGTCGGGACTCGGGCGGACGCGGCGCGTCGTGCTCTTCGACACGTTGCTGCGCGAGGCTACGCGTCCTGAGCTGGAGATCGTCGTCGCGCACGAACTCGGTCACCGTCGCAACCGCGACGTGCTGAAGGGAACGCTGCTCTCGATGGCGGGGGCGGCTGCCGCCGTGCTCCTGGCGTGGCCGCTCGACCCGACGCCGCGGCACGTGCCGCTGCTGCTCTTCGCGATTGGAATGCTCGAGCTGGCCGGCGTGCCGCTCTTCGCCGCGTTCTCGCGTCGTCTCGAGCGGCGCGCGGACCGCTTCGCGGTCGAACTGACCCGCGACCCGGCTGCTTTCGAAGCGGCGTTCCGGCGGCTCGCGCACGCGAACCTCTCCGACCTCGACCCACCGCGGCTTGCCTACGCGCTCATCTTCACGCACCCGACGCCGCCGGAACGGATCGCGGCGAACATCCC
>WNFU01011824.1_pt1 | contig 10678 bp, 10 predicted proteins | sample 5400121 | NCBI WGS metagenome assembly WNFU01 (sample SAMN13153360, study PRJNA577476) | soil metagenome | isolation source: 100 cm soil or saprolite under grassland replicate 1 | place: USA:California | collected 2016-06-15
GACCGCTGGATCGGCCCCGATCTGTGCCTTCAACTGCTCGAGCCTGGCGAAGTTTCCGTGTTCCGCCTCCTTCCGAGCGGCGGTGACCTGGTCCGCCACCTGCTCGATGCCGTCGGCGATCTGAGCGGTCGGGCCCGCGGCGTCGGCCGGCGGCTTCATCTCCGCGAGCTTCTCCGCATCGTCGTGCAGCGTCGTCTCCGCCGTCTTGAGGCGCCGGACCGCTTCGTCGGGGCTGGCGGGACTGGCCGTGAGGACCCCCCGCAGCGTCCTCTCCTGGAGGGGGCGCAGGATGGCTCCGATCTGCGCCTCGTAGTCCGACTTCGAAAGCGGCTTCTCGCCGCCCCCGCCGCCGCACGAGCTCGCGACGAGCCCCGCCAGCGCGAGGGTCGCTGCGAGCAGGAGCGGCTTCACCGGCACCAGGATAGTCCGCGCGCTGGGTTTATCCGCGGGCGCGGCGCTCTTCGACCGACTCGTCTTCCTGCGGCGCGCCGCCGGGGCCGCTCATCACGACGCCGTCCTCCTCGACGAGCTCCCGCGGGTCGGCGTGCCGGTACTCGTCGCTCTGGACGCCCCCGCGCGGATCCCCCTCGCGGTCGAGCGCGCGCGGGTCGCCCTGCTGTTTGTTCGCGCGGTGCTTCTCGCCGCGCCTGCGCCATCGTCCGAACACGGGCGAATCGTTCCCGCTCGCCGCTACACTAAGCCTCCGCGCGGCGCATTCGTCTAGTGGCCTAGGACACCGCCCTCTCACGGCGGCGGCACGGGTTCGAATCCCGTATGCGCCTCTAGCAGAAAGCGCCGCAAAAGCGGCGTTTTCTGTTGTCACTCGGCGCAACGGCGATTGCACCACGGAGAGCCTCAGGGGGGCCATTTGTCTCCGGTACATACGACGTCGACTGGGACGCTGACTTTGACCGCGATGATTTCGGCGAGCCCCACATCGTGGGCGCCCACCCAACTGTGAACTTCTTCCCGAGTCGTCTCGGTTGCCGAGCTTGCGGGCTGAGGCTCAACGGCTTGGACGAGCTCCTAGCAGCCGGCATCGCCCGTTCATGGCAGATGGAGGACGTGGATACGGACGCCTTGCTGGCGGCCTACCAGGACGAGTGGGCAGATTTTGAACCCTGACGTCGGACCCATAACGGAAGACCGGGCTGATGAGCGAATGGCTCGAGGATCGGCTCTAGACCGAAGCCCTGAAGGCGTTTAGGCCCCCTAGCGGACTCCTACACGACGCCTCTGTTGGCGCCAGTCGAGCTCGTTAAGATCGTCGCGTGTGTAGCCGTGGTACTCAAGCCACTCGGTGGACCAGGCGGGCCGGCGCCCGCCGTGAAGGTGGATCACGAGGGGTCGTCCTCCAGATAGACCCGATGCCAGCTTTGCCGGTCGCGCAAGGCCTCCCAGCCCCCGGCCGTCGTAGGGGTCTGGGAATCCCTACGTCATGAAGTCAAGCCGATTTGGCCTGGTCCAGCGGGTCATTTGTGACAGACGTGCCGGTGATGCGCGTCGCGTGCAGACCTCGGAGCACCGGTTGAATCAGTCGAGCGAAAACCGCTGATCGTGCACGGGTCAGCGCGGGTCGGCTTCGGCGCTGGCATCGAGCCGGAGTGGGAGCTCCGTCTGCCGGCGGGGCGTGGGACGAGGCAGGAGGGCCGGTGCACATCCAGGAACCACGGTCCGGCCGCCGAATGGCTGGCGCCTGCGGAGAGCGCTCACTCGAGTTCTCGGCACGCTCCCCAGCGGTGAGCTTTGCTTTTTCTTCCAGGTGGATGGCGTGGCTTTCAGCGACAGCGTTCTCTTCGGAGTGATCATCGACTCCGGGACGATCTCGAAATCGCCGACGTCGGTCTTGTGGCTTCAGAGACCGAGGACAAGTATGAGAGCCTCGTCGACGGAACGAAGCTCGCGTGCCTCCAGGCGGCCGGCGGAGAGGCCGAGGCGCTGAGGATCGACGACCGTCGTCTGCTCGACGAGGACGCGCGTCTCCTCTCGTTCGAGAGCGATGGTCGGGCGGAAGCTCGCCGCCCGGGCGCTGGTCGAAGTGGGTGCAACCAGAACGGTGCTGAGGTCGAGGAACTCGTCGGCCTGGACGATGACGGCATAGCGAGCCCCGCGCTGCTCGTGCCCGCGCCCACCGCGAGGCGCCGGCAGGCGGAAGACCTCACCGCGGACCATCTCAGCCGGAGAGGGGCGGAGCGAGCTCCGTCAGCTGCTCCCGAATGACGCGCATTTCGTCCCGATCGCCTTCGTCAGCCGCGAGCCGGCGCACCTCGTCGCGAATCGCCGAGCGGACTCGCCGGCGGGCGGCCGCCTCCCGTAGTGCGGTTCGCACCGCTTCTGAGTCGGTCAAACCCTCGCCGCGGACGATCTCGAGCGCCGCTGCGGAAGCGTCGTCGAGGCGAACGTGGAGCGAACGAGGCACCCTGAGAGCGTAGCACGAATCATGCTACAGTGATCATCGTCCGGAAGGTTCGAATCCACAGCGCCCCTTCTTTCGATCCGGGGCTGGGTGTCGCGCTTCGGCGGCTCCAGCGGTGCGGACTACGCGCCTAGCTCGACGAGTAGCGGGCGCGTGTCCAGCGGCTCGAAGCCGATCCGCGCGGCGATCTCCTCGCTCGACGGGCGCGTGCCCTCGGTGAAGAGCGCTCGCAGGCGCTTGCCCGTCTTCTCGCTCGCCCACCACTGCTCGCCGACCTCGCGCTCCAGGTACGCCCGCAGCTGCGCGGCCCGGATCCACGCGCGCAGGTAGTCGGCCGAGTAGAAGCCGGCGTCCATGTCCGCCAGGAAGCCGTCCGCGCGGTAGCGCATCCCCGTCGCCACCGTCAGCCGCTCCGCGTACCCCTCGCCGGTGCCGCCATTCAACGCGAAGCGGCTCCAGAAATCGAGCTCGAACTGGAGCTTCGCGACGTAGCGCCGGAAGAGCAGCGCCTCCATGAACACCGTCGCCTCGGCGTTCTCCGCGGCCTGCTCCTCCGAGAGGTCGAAGTAGCGCGCGTGCCAGCCCGGCCGGCGCGAGATCGCCTCGACGATGTACGAGTAGATCTCGGTCAGCGCGTGGTCACGCGAGATGTTCCGGAACGTGTACGGCAGCCGCGGATCGACGCCCGCATAGTGGAGCGCATGCCCGGCCTCGTGCAGGAAGGCCTGGTAGTCGTGGAGCCCGCCCTGCGCGCGGGTGATCAGGTGGACGATCTGCGGCGGGTCGGACGGGATCACGCAGGCTCGCGGCGACTTCTGCGGCCGGTCGTCGAGGTCGAGCTTGATGTTCGGCTCCGACTCGAGGTCGAACCCCAGCCCCGCGAGCGTGTCCATGCAGATCGGGACCGACCGCTCCTTGGTGTAGATGCTCTCGAGCGGCGAGAGACGCCGCAGGTACGGGAGGTGGGACGAGGAGGGCACGTGCTCGCGCTCCGGCCCGAGCAGGCGCTCGAACCACGACTCCCGGAGGCGCGTGTACACCGTCTCGGCGGCGACGCTCGTCTCCGCGAGTGCCCGCTCCAGCTCCTGGAGCGAGATCGCTTTCTCTTCCTCGATCCGCTCGATCGGGTCCTCGATCCCGCTGACCTCCGCCTCAAGCTCCTCGCCTGCGCGCAGGACCTCGAGCCGCTCATCGTTGAAGGTCGCCGAGAGATCCGACGCCAGCCGGCCAAGCTCGTCCCGGTCGGCATACGACGGCAGGACGGCCAGCTTCGCCTGAGCCGTCCGGAGCGGAAGCTCGTCGCCCTCGAACTCGAGCCTCGCCGCCAGGATCGCGTTCTCGAGCGCGTCCTCTCGCTCGGCGAGCTCGGCTGCGATCAGGCCTCCTTCGCAGGTCTTGCGCAGCCGGTACAGCCGTTCCCGCTCTTCTCCGGCCGGCGCTTGCTCCTCCGCCCCGCGCAGGGCCTCCAGCTGGTCACGGGTGAAGAGATCCCCGTAGCGGGCGACGATCGCAGCGCGCTCCGAGACTTCCTTCTCGCCCACACGCACGGCGCGGGCCTCCTCGGATCGCTCGAAGAGGTAGCGCTGAAGGCGCGACTCGTAGTCGGCCGGGCGAAGGACGGCGGCGACGCTCACGGGGGCTGGAATCTACCGGCTCACGAGCCGGTGGACGACGCCGAGCAGCTCCTCGAGCCGGAACGGCTTGGCGACGATGCCGTCCGCCTCGGCCTGGGTGTCCGCGTCGAGGCGAGCGCTGCCGGTAACCAGGACGATCGGCGGCGCGCCGCCTTGCTCCCGCACGGAGCGCATCAGCTCGATCCCGCTCTCGGGCCCGACGTGGACGTCGAGGAGCACGAGATCGACCGATTCGGAGCGCAGTATTTCCTCGGCCTCGGCCACCTCGCGGGCCTCGAGCACCCGGTAGCCGTCCAGCTCGAGATTGACGCGGCAAAGAAGCCGAAGCGACGCGTCGTCGTCGACGACCAGCACGCTCGGCACCTGGGCGTCTTCCCCCATGCGGAGCGGCGAGTCTAGCGCCGTATCCCCTTCGACGCCGATTTCGTTTATGGCTCAGAAGTGATAAGCGACGTTGACGCTCTTCCGCGCCCGACCGCGCACTTCCGCCGGCGTGCCTGGCTGGAGTTTCAGCGCGCGCTCGACCCGCTCGCTCCGCCCCGGCCGCTGCCGCCGATGCGGGCGAGCGACTCCTCCTTGCCCAGCAGCTCCAGGCTCTCGAACAGACCGGGAGACACCGACGAGCCGGTGAGCGCCAAGCGGATGGGCTGAAACGCCTCGCGGGGCTTGAGGCCGAGTCGCTCCGCGAGCTCCCGTAAGGCCCGCTCGATCCTGTCCGCCTCGAACGGCTCGACCCCCGCGAGCGCCTGGGCGGCGGCGGGTAGCACCGCGCCGTCTCCGAGCAGGTCCGGATCGGGCTCGACGCGCACGAAGAGGAAGCCGGCGAAGGCCGGGAACTCGCCGAGCGTGGCGATCTTCTCCTGCACGAGCGGCGCCGCCCGGCGCACGAGCTCCTCGTCCCACTCGTAGCCCTGCTCGCGCAGGTAGCCCAGCAGCGTCTCTGCGTACTCCTCCGCGGGCAGCGCACGCAGGTAGACGCCGTTCATCCATTCGAGCTTCTCGTAGTCGAAGGTGGCCGCGCTCTTGCCGACCCGGTCGAGCGTGAAGCGCTCGATCAGCTCCTCGCGGGTCATGATCTCGGTCCGGTCGTCGTAGCTCCAGCCGAGCAGGGCAAGGTAGTTGACTAGCGTGTCCGGGAGGTAGCCCTGGGCGCGAAAGTCCTCGACGGTGATCGCCCCGTGCCGCTTGGAGAGCTTGCGCCCGTCCGGCCCGTTCAGGAGCGGCACGTGCGCGTAGACCGGGATCTCCGCGCCGAGCGCTTCGAGAATCTGCAGCTGCTTGGGCGTGTTGGAAACGTGGTCCTGGCCACGGATCACGTGCGTGATCCCGTCGAGGGCGTCCTCGAGCGGGGAGACGAAGTTGTAGGTTGGGCGGCCGTCGGAGCGCACGAGCACGAGGTCCTCGAGCTTCTCGTTCGGGTACGCGATCCGCCCGAGAACGACGTCGTCCCAGGAGGTCGCGCCCTCGTCGGGCATCCGAAAGCGGATCGCGCCCTCGTCCTCGTAGGCTTTGCCCTCGTCGACGAGCTTCCGCGCGACCTCCTGCGCGTCCTCCATCCGGTCGAGCTGGAAGGTGACCTCGCCGTCCCAGTCGAGGCCGAGCCAGGAGAGGGTGCCCTGGATCTGGTCGACCGCCTCGGCGACCTCCCGGCTCGTGTCGGTGTTCTCGATCCTCAAGCGGAACTCGCCGCGGTGGTGGCGGGCGAAGAGGCAGTTGAAGAGCGCCGTGCGGGCGCCGCCGACGTGCAGGTAGCCGGTCGGGCTGGGTGCGAAGCGGACGCGGACGGCCACGGCAGTAGCGTACTGACGTGCCCGAGCGGGTCCTCACCCTCCGGGAGCTGAACCGGACGACGCTGCTGCGGCAGCTGCTGCTTCGGCGGGAGCGGCTGCCTGTCGCGCGCGCGGTCGAGCGGCTCGCGGGGCTCCAGGCCCAGTGGCAGCCGTCGCCGTACCTCGCGCTCTGGTCGCGGCTCGAGGGCTTCGAGCGCTCCTCGCTCGAGCGGGCGCTTGTGCGCGGGGCGGTCGTGAAGGCGCTCCTGATGCGGGCGACGATGCACCTCGTCTCGGCGCGGGATCACCCGTTCTTCGACGCCGCCGTCCGCGAGGCGCGGACGATCGCGCGGGTGCGCGGACGCACGCCGCCGGCGCCGGAGGTGGTCGAGCGAGCCGTCGCCCTCACGCACGAGCGGCCCCGAACGAGGAGCGAGCTGATGCGGGCGTTGGGGTACGACCCGCGAACGACCGACCCGGACGAGCTGCGCGCGTACTCCTGGGTGGTCGCCCTCGGGCGGCTCGAGCAAACGCCCGAGGCGGCGTTCTGGGCGTTCCGCGGCTCGCCGGTCCTGCGGCCGGCCGAGCACGAGCTGCCGCCGCCGCTCGAAAGCTCTGCGCGTCTCATCCGGCGCTACCTGGCCGCTTTCGGGCCCGCGACCCGTGCGGACGTCTCGCAGTGGAGCGGCGTTCCGGTTCGGGACCTCGCGCCCGGCTTCGAGTCGCTCCGTCTGCGGACATTTCGGGACGAGTCGGGGCGCGAGCTTCTCGACCTGCCGCGCGCTCCCCTTGCTCCGGCAGACGCCCCTGCCCCGCCACGGCTGCTGCCGCGGTGGGAAGAGCTCCTCCTCGCACACAAGGACCGCAGCCGGGTTCTCCCCGATGACTATCGGACGACCGTGATCGCCTTGAACGGGGACGTCAACCAGACGTTCCTCGCGGACGGCTTCGTCGCGGGAGCGTGGCGGGCGGAGGGCGCCCGCGTGGTGATCAACGCCTTCGCCCCGCTGCCACGGACGGCTCGCCGCGAGCTCGAGGACGAGGCGGGCCGGCTCGCCGCCTGGCTGCGCTAGCGTCAGAGCCGTGCAGCTCGGCGCCCACGTCTCTTCCGCCGGGGGAATCCACACCGCGATCGACCGGATCGAGGCGATGGGCGGCGAGTCGGTGCAGGTCTTCACGCAGAGCCCGCGCACCTGGCGGCCGACCAACCACGACCCGGCCAACTTCGAGCGCTTCAAGGAGCGTCGCGCCGAGGCGGGGATCGACGGCGTCGTCTGCCACGCCCTCTACCTGATCAACCTCGCGAGCCCGAAGGACGACTTCTACGAGAAATCGGTCGAGGCGCTGAAGAACACCGTCGACGTCGCCTGCGCGATCGAGGCAGATGCCGTCGTCTTCCACGTCGGCTCACATCAGGGTGCCGGCTTCGAGGCGGGCCTCGATCGGGTCGTGCCGGCGCTGGCGCAGGCGCTCGAGCGCTGCTCGGAGCCGACCTGGCTCTGCATGGAGAACTCCGCCGGAGCCGGCGGCACGATCGGGCGGTCGCTGGACGAGCTGGCGGCGCTCTACGAGGCGCTCGAGGGGCATCCGCGCCTGGGCGTGTGCGTTGACTCGTGCCACCTGTTCGTCTCGGGCTACGACGTCACCGACCGTGCCGAGCTGGACCGGCTGATCGACGAGCTGGACGACCGGATCGGGCTCGACCGGCTCCGGTGCCTGCACGTGAACGACTCGAAGGCGCCGCTCGGCTCGAACCGCGATCGGCACGACAACATCGGCGACGGGCTGCTGGGCGAGAAGCTCGGCGTCTTCCTCTCGCACCCGCGGCTCCAGGGACTCCCGGCGATCCTGGAGGTGCCCGGCAAGGACGGCAAGGGTCCCGACGCCGAGCAGCTGCGAAAGCTAAAGGAGCTCTACGCTAGCGCTACCTCCTAGCGTCCTGGGGCGCCGCTGGGTGTGCGGTGCCGGAGGGACGGTGCAAGTGGCACGGCCCCGGAGAGCATCGTGCGGCCAGCGGCGTCAGGCGGCGGCGGATAGCTAGCGCTCCTCGGATCACGCGCGGGAGCCGTTGCCGGTCAGGGCGCTAGGAAGCGCGGAGCTGGGCGAAAACGCGGAACGAAGGCTCGCCGACCGGCAGCTCGTGGAACTCGGGGTTGACACAGCCGAGCTCCTCCAACCGGCTCTCGTAGCACGCCTCCACCTCGACGTGGCACATCGGCAGCGCGGGCGCGGTCGCGCGCACGGCACCGAAGCCGCCGCGCCCGGACTCGGCCTCCTGGAGCAGGTCGAGATCGATCTCGACGTCGAAGACCTTCTGCATGCAGCCGACGTACGTGTGGCCGAACTCCTCGTACGAATAGAGGAACGGGCAGCTCCGCTCGAGGCACGCGCCCGGGAAGACGACCTTGTCGCAGTGGACATCGCAGCGGCGGCACTCGAGCTCGTCCTGAGGCCGGAGCGGTATCTCGGCCGGGCCGGTCGCCGCCTGCTCGCGTATCTCCATATGTGGATTTTGGGTGCTGAGGCGCACCCCGCGCAAGACTTGACAAACCGCTTCGCTGGCGCTAGCAACACGGGGGAACCCTGGTTCCCCCGTGTTGCCCCCTCCTTGCGAGCGATGACGCAGCTCCAAGGTTCCAGGAGCCGCTTCTTACGATCGAGCTACCTACGTTTCCGTCGTGGTCAGCCTCCCGCCGGGCGAAGCCCGGCTCCGGCGGCTGATCTTCCGGTCGATTCGCGCGCTTACGGCCCGAGGCGGCGCACGATGTTGAGGACGTCCATCTGCGTGAAGGCCTGGTGGTCCGGCTCGCGGCCGTCAGGATGCTCGTCGGCGCGGAACCAGAGGGCCTGCACGGTGGTCATCCCCAGCTCGCCGGCCCCGCGGACGTCCTCGTAGAGCCGGTCGCCCACGAACAGCGCGCGCTCGGGCTCGACGCCGAGTGCCTCGAGCGCCCGTTCGAAGATGGCGGGATGCGGCTTGCGCACCCCGACCTCGGACGAGAAGACGCTGAAGTCGAGTCGCTCTGCCAGGCCCATCTGCTCGAGATCGCGGTGCAGGAGCCAGCCCGGGTCGAAGGCGTTCGAGACGAGCGCGAGCTTGAGCCCCCGCGTGCGAAGGCTCTCGAGCAGGGCATGCGTGTGCGCCGCGAGCCGGCGGGCCGGCTCCCAGGCAGCGTGCTCGGCCTCGAGGTACCGGCTCAGCTCCCCGTCGTCCACGCTGACGCCGAAATCCCGCAGCAGCTGCCGCACCAGCCCGGGGTACTCGATCTCCTCGACCGTGCCGGGGACCCAGAAGAGCGGCTCGTACCGCTCGCGGAAGTGCTCGCCGAGGTCGTCGACCGCGGGGAGGTCGTCACGGCCGATCGCCTCCAATCCAGCGCGATGGCCCGCCTCGAGCAGCTTTGGGTCGTGCACGAACTGCATCAGCGTGTCGCCCCAGTCGAAGAGAACGGCCTCGAACACGGCTCGGTAGGGTAGCGGCGTGGGCCGGAAGCTCCTTTGGGGGTCGCTCGTTCTGGCTCCGGTCACGATTGTGCTCCGCTACGTCTTCCACACGGGAGACGCGACGTTGTTCGTCCTGTCGGCCGCCGCACTCGTCCCGCTCGCGTGGCTGATTGGCGAAGCGACGGACCATGCCGGCGAGCACACGGGCCCGGGAATCGGCGGCTTCCTGAACGCCAGCTTCGGCAACGCGCCCGAGCTGATCATCGCGCTCTTCGCCGTCGCCGATTCGCTGCCGGAGGTCGTGCGTGGCTCCCTCACCGGGAGCATCGTCTCGAACCTGCTGCTGGTGCTGGGGCTCGCACTGGTAGCGGGTAACGACCGGGAGCGACTCGACCGTTCTTCTCTCTTCGTGCAGCTCGGGCTGGTCGTGGCGGCGGTGCTGTTGTTTCTCTTGCCTGCGGTTCCGGGGTTCGACGACGGTCCCGAGCGTCATTCGCTGGCTGTCGCGACCGCGCCGGTCGCAGCGATCCTCCTGCTTCTCTACCTGGCCGTCACGGCCTGGGGCCTGCGGCGACACAAGCGTCTGCATCTCGCGAGCGGTGCCCAGCCGGGCGAGGGCTGGTCGCTCTGGCTTGCGCTCGCCGTGCTCGCGGTGGCCACAGCCCTGACGGCGATCGCGAGCGAGATCCTCGTCCACTCCCTGGGCGCGTTCGCCGAGGCGGCCGGGCTCTCGGAGTTCTTCATCGCGACGGTGATCGTGGCGATCGTCGGAAACGCGGCCGAGCATGGGGGCGCGATCGTGATCGCGCGGCGGGGCAAGCTGCGGCTGGCGACGGAGATCGCCGTCTCGTCGAGCGCCCAGGTCGCGCTCCTGGTCACGCCCGCGGTCGCGCTGCTCTCCTGGCTGGTGACGCCGGCGCTGCCGCTCTCGTTCCGGCCGGTCGAGCTCGCGACGATGGGCGCCGCGGCGCTGGTGGCCGGGGCCGTGCTCTGGGACGGGCGGGGCCGGCGCCGCGAGGGGTTCTTCCTGGTCGCGCTGTACGTAGCCGTGGCCGCGGTCTTCTTCGCCGCCGGCGACCGCTGAAAGCCGCTCCCGGCCGCTGAGGCGAACGTCACGCTTTCGTCACGGTTCCGTCACCCACCGGCGCGAATTTCCCCGATACGATCGCCTCGGGGAGGAGGCTGGGCGAACCGTATTTCATAAGGGAGCCAGCGGCCCCACCCCGGAAACAGCGCGGCTGGGCTCGGGGTTCGCTGGTACTCACCGGAGGACGTCGGCCGAACCGTCCTCAAGAAGAATCGCCAGGAGAGCCCGGCTCCGTCGCGCCAGAGACCTCCGGCGCACGCGTGAAGGGATAGGTCGCCCAGTAGAGCTTCGTCACCGTGCCCTCCGCGTCGCGGACGACGCGCAGCAG
>WNFU01022210.1_pt1 | contig 10677 bp, 18 predicted proteins | sample 5400121 | NCBI WGS metagenome assembly WNFU01 (sample SAMN13153360, study PRJNA577476) | soil metagenome | isolation source: 100 cm soil or saprolite under grassland replicate 1 | place: USA:California | collected 2016-06-15
GCCTCGTCCTCCGGCGGGACCGGGAGGGGCACGGTACGGAAGGCGCCGGCGGCCGCCTGCCCGCGCACGAGCTGGCGCCACAGCACGACCGTGAGCAGCCACGACTCGACCAGCACCTGCCTGGGCAGCAGCCAGAGGCCGCGCAGCCAGCCCGGCTCCAGCCGGAAGCGGACCAGGTCCTGCGCGTTGACCAGCTCCTGGGCGGTGGCCCCGACGGCCGCGGCGGCGAGCCCGAGCAGCACCTCGTTGCGGTCGAGCGTGCTGACGAACGCCAGCCACAGCCCGACCAGCGGGATGTACCAGGCGATCCAGAACTTTGCTCGGCGGGTCACGCGTCGGCCTGCCGTTCGAGATTCTCGCTGATGTCGCATGAATGCTGAGCCTACCTTGTGTGGCTCCCCAGCCCCCGCCCGTGGGCGCCCGTGCGCTGGCGCATTCGAGACGGCCGCTCCCGAACCGTCCCCCGGTCGCGTATGGCCTGGCCGGTGTACGAGCACCCAGGCGCTCTCCGAGCCTAACTCCGAGGGCCCCCCGAAATCAAACGCCCGTTCGTTGCAAGGCCGTAATAGGACGAATAATTGTGGGGGTGTATTTTCCCGTGGTTTACTTTTCTCAGAGGGCAGAAATAGGAGGCGGAAATGGACAGGACCACCGAGCAGCTCCGGGAAGAGTACCTCCGGCTGCGGCGCGCGGGACACGCGCACACCGCCGAGGTCATGTGGCCGATCACCGACGAGCTGGACGAGCGCTACGAGCTGGGCGACGAGGCCGCGAACACCGACGACCTGGAAGACCTGATCTGAATGGAGAGGACGGGACTCGGCCGATGCGCCGGATGCGGAGTCGCAGGCGACGACCTGTTGTGGGATGAAATAGGAGGGTGGTGCCCACGCTGCCGAGGAGCAGACGAGCAGGAAATCATCGACCGGATTATCGAAGCAGGAGGAGAGGAGCAAGGCAATGACTGAGGTCACCATCCAGACCGGTCCGAAGCGCAAGGACTACCGCAAGCTCGGTGTCCCCGACGAGTTCCTGAACCCAGGCACCGGCAGGTTCCTGCCGGGCTACGACGCGAAGTACAAGGCCCAGCTGATTAACGAGGCGCTTGAGGCCGAGGCGAAGGGCACCAGGCCGACCAAGGCCAACGGCGGGCACTCATCGGCGGCAGCGAAGCGGCTGGCCGAGCTGGGCTGGACTTCGCACCTCGACAAGTCGCGGGAGTCGCGCAAGGCCAAGGCCGAGCGCAAGGCGAAGAAGGACGCCGAGAAGGCAGCCAAGTCCAAGGAGAAGTCCGCCTGAAACACTCGAAGAGTTAGACTGCGAACCCCCGTGCGAGCGGGGGTCGTGGTCTATGTGAAGAGGACGGACATGAAACGAACGCTTCTTGTCGCGGCTGCCGCTGCCGCCCTGGTGGCCTGCTCGGGGACAAGCAACCGCGAGGCCTCGCCTACGACGAGAGTAACCACGACAACCGTGGCGCCTACAACTACCATCAAGCCAACCACCACGACCAGCGCCAAGCCCCGGGTCGGCGCGACGCAATACGTCTCGATAAGAGACCAGTCGTATTACTCCAAGGGTAGCGCTACGGTGCTTGCCTACACCAACAACGCCACGCTCCCGCAGTGGCGCAAGGACTTCGCGCCCAACAAGAACCAAAGGTACGTCGGCATCCAGGTGCGAGTGTGCCTGAGCAAGGACACCTTCCCCGACCCGACCACGGTGAGCTGGGATCCGTGGAACCTGCTCGGCCACGACGGCTCCACCTACGAGGCAGCGGGTGACTATTATCCGGACACGCTGATCCAGCCGCTGTTCCCGCAGGGCAAGATCCTGGCGGTTGGTAACTGTCGCAAGGGATGGATTCCATTCGCAGTCCCAAACGGTTGGAAGCCCGATTCCGTCGAGTACAACGCCGACTCGGCCGACCAGGTTCTTACCTGGGAGCTGTAGGAGGGGCGAACCTATGTACGAGTACATGGCTGAAGTGAACAAAGGCAGCATCAACATGCGCTCTTGGATGGGCAAGCTGAACGACCTAGCTGCTCAAGGTTGGCGCCTGGCTCATGTCTTCGAGCAGGACAAGAACACCGTCATGGTCTTCGAGCGCCAGAAGTAGCCACAGGCGAAGGAGGGACGGGCGAACCGCCCGTGAGGGACGACTAGCCCACCAAGGCCAGAAGGGAGAGAATCTGCCCCAGACGGCGGCCGACCCTGGGGGATGGAGCCCCCAGGGCCGACCTGAGCCGAAGACCTGCAAGGAGGTCCCCGGCCTTGTTGAAACCTCTCCTGCCCATCTTGGCAGCTCTGATCCCTCTTGCGCCAGCCTCGCGGGCGGTTAGCCCGAAGTGCGCCGACGGCCGTCACATGCAATGCGCTCGCTGGTGGTGGGTGATGAAGGATCACATCGCCCTCACCTGCTTCTGTTGGTGCCACGGAACCTAGAGGTGCGGCTCGGTGGTGCAAGGACCACTGAGCCGTGCTAGAGGGGGTCGGCCGGTGGAGCGGTCGGCCCCCTCGCCTTCTCCGGCTACGAGTCCGCGCGTTCGATGCGCGTGACGTCGCTGGTACGCAGGCGCAGGACGGGCCACATGTCCGCCCGGCTCCCGGAGTAGAACTCGATCCAGGTGCCCTCGTGCCCCTTGTCGGTGAGGCCGTTGGCCTCGACTTCCTCGGTGGGTCCCGTCGGCGAGCTGGATCTTGAACTTGGGCATGTGGGAGCCCTCCTTGGACTTGGAGTCCGGGCCGGAGGGGTGTGTACGACAAACGTACGGGATCGCCCTGGACAACCTCTCCGAGGACCCGGACACTGGCAAATGTCGAGACACCAGGAAGGAGCGCGAGCCACCAAAAGGCGGAAGGAAAGCACTACGAGGAGACGGGTGTTGTTGTTAGAGCTAGAGTCTCGCAGGGAGCTGAGCGCAGTCCTAAGGGCGAATCTCAAAGAGCTAGCTCGCCACATGGCGGGTTTCTGGACTCCCTCCGGAGAGGGAACCTGGGAAATCGAGGGCACCGACGAGGATCATCGTTTCGAGGTCGTGTTCGACCAAGAAGCTGGTCCGGTAGGGTCGAGTCGGAGGCGCTTCACGGCCTTCTACGTGGGCGACCACTTCCTATGGATCGAACACGACCCGGGGGACGAAGATGCCGTCCCACGTCTGTTGTGGCTCGAAGGCGGATATGTGCATCAGATAGCTCTTGGACTGGCCGGAGCGTCAGAGAAGATCTGGAAGAACGGCAGAGGCTTCGGTCCCTCCCGTGACGAGTAGGCAAATATTGTAGGGCTGCAAATCTCCGTGCTATGCTACTGGTAGCAGCACACGGCCGCCCGGAGCCGTTATTCCGGGGAGCCGCCCAAGGCCCCGAGCGTTCAGAGGTCGCCTAGACCCTCACGCGAATCCTCTGCTCGGAGGACCGGGAGAACGGCGCAACACAAGTGGGGCATCAGCCACCAGTGAAATGCCGACGTTTCGGTGTGACCGCACCGGGCGGCTGGTGGTCGCAGATTGACGGCGTGACGCTGTAGCTCGGACACGCCGGGCGATCGAGGTCTCCCTTTGGAGAACTCTCGCCCGGAGGCATGTCCCTATGCGTCTATTGGACGGCGCCAAGGTCCAGCGTTTGCGCAAGCAGGCCGGCTTCACCACCACCAACTTTGCGTACCTCATCGGCCGCACCGAGCGTCAGGTACGGCATTACGAGAACGGCCGCTACCAGCCGCCTATTGAGGTGGTCGAGCGGATGGCCGGGCTGCTGCATGTGCCGGTGGAGGAGCTATACAAGCCGCTGACCAGGACAGCGGCATGAGCCAGCTCCGTTCCCGCACACGGCCACGAAGTGGCCGCGAGCTACGCATCGAGGTCGAACCTGACTTTCGCCCGGTCGCGGGCGGCGCGGACGCGCTGTCTCGCCTGGCGAACGCGATTCTCAGCCTCGAAGACGAGAGCCCTCCGGATTTCCCTGCCCGCCCACCAGAGGTCCCTGAATAAAGCGAGACGGCCAGCGCTCACCCAACGCCAGCCGTCTCTGGATCCCCGAAGGAGGTCGCCATGGAGGATCTGACGCCACGAAATCACGGCCAGCGTCAGGCTGTCAAGTACAGCGGAAACGCTCGGTGGCCGAGCGCACTCGCGATTTATGTAAACGGACAGGGCGAGGAATACCCGCTTTTTACACGGTACGACGTTGAGTATTCCCAACAGGTCGTCGAGACCATCCGCCAAGAGCGGGCGGGGACGCCAGCATGAGCGCCAGGCGGCAGGTCAGCGAGCTGAAACCGCCGATCTACTACGAGAACCTGATCTCGGCCGTGTGCGACGACGACCGCGCCTGGTTCGAGCGGAACCCCGGCAGGAACGCTCGGACTCGGGATCTCGTACCGGGCGAGTTCTGGCCCGTCGAGTTCCCCATCGGCTCGAAGGTGTTGGTTCAGCAGCTCGCGCCCGGTGTGCGTACAAGGTCGGTGGTGTCCTGATGCCTCAACTGACCTCGGAGCAGCTTGCGAGCCTGGTAGACCTCCGGTCCGTCGCTCTGGACTTATATGACGCCGGCCTCATCTCTCTGCCGGCCGAATGCGCCGGACACCGGAAGAGGACGCTCGTCCCATGGAAGGAGACACAGACCGCCCGCCCCAGCCGCGAGACCGTGGACCGATGGTTCCGCCAACATCCGAAGGCGAACGCCATCTGGGTCAAGGCCGGGCACCTCTCGCGCGTTGTCATCCTGGATGTGGACACGCCCGAGGGGCTCGCTTGGTGGCGCTCAGCACTTGGGGACTTGTTGGACAAGACCGCGTGCGTCCTGACGCCGAGCGGCGGATGGCACTTCTGGTTCCGGCTGGAAAATGGCGGATTCCCTGACGCATCTCCAACCGGCTCCTGATGCCTTGCGTAAGCCGATGGTGGAAGGCCGTGGCGAGCGTCTGGACCTGGGTTACATCTTCAACGGTGTGCCGAGGGGCGACCGTGACGGCGCCGCATTCAGGTATGCCTCGCGGCTCCGCTCTCTCAATGTGGCTCGCTCCGAGGCCAAGATCCTCATGGAGAGAGCCTGGGAGCGGATGGAGCCCAGCGCCGATGACCCGTTCATGCTGGATGACGCACTAAGCAAGGTGGATCGCGTCTATGACGAATACCGCGCCGGCCGCTCCTATGAGCAGGAACAGACCTCCTCTTGGGCGTCCGTGGATCTGTCCGCTATCGTCCGGGGCGAGAACCCTGACCCTCTGCCCACTGTGCTCGTACGAGACGATGGACGAGCCCTGTTCTACGCCGGGAAGTGCCACGTCCTCCACGGCGAGACCGAATCTCTCAAGTCATGGGCGGCGCAGGTCGCTTGCGCCCAGGAGATCGTTGCGGGTCGGCACGTGCTCTATTTCGACTTCGAGGATTCAGCCTCCGGGGTGACCAATCGTCTCCTCGCGCTGGGTGTCCCGGCCGCCGATATCGTGGAGCGGTTCCATTACTCCCGTCCCGTGGACGCGCTGGGCGAAGACGGCGAGTTGGCTCTGAAAGAGGGGCTGGCCTTAGAGCCTACCCTTGCGGTGATCGATGGCGTAACCGAGGCCATGATGCTGCACGGTCTCGACCCTCGGAGCGAGATCGGGGTCGCGCAGTTCCATGCGCTGCTCGCGAAGAAGATCGCCAGCCAGGGTCCTGCTGTTGTCTCGATCGACCACGAGACTCATTCGTCAGACGGCCACGGGCGCCCGATCGGTTCGCAGCACAAGCGGGCGGGTATCGACGGGGCCTCCTACAGCATGGCGAAGAAGAAGCCGTTCGGCCACGGCCAGTACGGCATCGCCCTAATCGGCATCTCGAAGGATCGGCCTGGGCGGGTCCGCGAGCATCACCCTTCCCTAGCGGGTGAGCTGCACCTGATCTCCAAGGCTGACGGCTCCGTGACGGTTGAGCTACGACCTCCAAGCGCTGACAAAGATTCTGAGGCTGGGGTCTTCCGGCCCACCTATCTGATGGAGCGCGTCAGCCGGTTCCTAGAGGAGGTGCCGCAAGGCAGATCCAAGAACGTCGTGTCGCAGAGCGTGAAGGGAAAGACTGACGCCAAGAGGCTCGCCATCGACCTGCTAATCGAGGAGGGATTCGTCAGGCTGGAGAGGTCCGGGCAGGCGCACATGCTGCGGTCAATCAAGCCCTTCCGAGAGGGGGGCGAGGTAGTTGGTTTCTAGGCGGGCTCGCCCGCCTCGCCCCCTAGAGGGGGGGCGAGGGGCGAACTCGCCCGCAGCAGCTAGGGGCGAGGTAGGGGCGAGGTAGGGGCGAGGGGCGAGGTACATGGTCATAGAAGAACCCGGAAGACCCAGGGAGAAGACCCAAAAATGTCCACGCTCTCGAAATATCGAGAGCCAAGTTCGCTTGGAGAGGCTGTACGTATGTTCCGATTCCGGATCGGCTCCATTTCGAGAGAACCACTCCGCCCGAGGCGAGCGTGACCCGTGCGAAATACGCTAGGACTCCGTGTGACCCGCAAGACCAGAACTCAGCCACTGGTGCCAAGGGTCGCCAAGGTGGCTGGGGAGCCGACCCGTGAGGTTCACTCCGCGCCGAACGGGTCGGCTCACTCGTAAAAGAAAGGAGACGATCAGCGATCGTGAGCGCTCCTGAGCGCAGGCTAGATCCAGACTCGAACGGGCACGTCGAGCTGCCGGCAAGAAAAGGACCAGGCAACCCGCATTGGCGCCCAGCAAGCGGGATCCCCGCGCGGCAGTGGGCGGAGACCGAGACGGTACACGGCGCCTACTCACCAAGGAGGGTCAACCCGCTGGCTGAGGCGATCCACGGCCACCTCGTGGCGAACAACCCTCACCTGACGCCGAGCGACAACCTGGAAGTCTGGGCGCTGGCACGGGCCGAGGCCAAGACCCAGCTCGTGTCCGAATGGCTCGATCGAGTAGAGGCCGGAGAGATCAAAGCAAACGACCACCGGATCGAACTGGCGACACGCAACATGCAGCGGTGGGAAAGGCAGGCACAGTCGAGCAGGGACCGGCTCGGTTTGAGCCTGCTAGCAAGAGCAAGGATCGGCAAGGAGCTGCACGCACCAACCACCGCCGACCTAGCCAAGATGTTTGCTGAACTGACAGACGAGAACCAAGCGATCGAAGCAGAGCTGGTCGAGGACTTGGCGAAACGAAGCGAGCGAAAGCAAAACGAGAGCGAAAAGAAATAGTCAAGCGGGACCGAAGCGAGCAAGCAAAAGTCGGCGCTGGGTTTTTGTCCGTCCGCGAGATATTCCGGGAATTGCCTGTGACAGAGAGTCAATATTGAGAGACGGCGATTAGTCGAATGCAGCCTGAGGAGATCCAGAGGCTAGGGGACATCGGCTTCTTCAGTCGGGTCTTCAGCCCGTTCCCTTTGCGTGCTCACCATCAGGCGGCTCTGCGCCTTGACAAGCGGGTCACGTGCATTCTGGCTCACCGGCAGGCGGGGAAGAGCTGGGCGGTGGCGCTGCTGGCGTTCTGGTGGGCTTTCACGCGTCCGGGCAACCGGGTGCTGGTGGTGTCGGCGGGGGAGCAGGCGGCGAAGGATCTGCTAGCGAAGGTGCGGGAGCTTGTGGCGCATCCACTGGCACGGGGGAGCGTGGTGGACGAGGGCCTGATGCAGGTGATCTTGACGAACGGGAGCGTGATTCGGGCGGTTCCAAGCTCTGAGAGGCAGGTCCGTGGGCCGAGCGTGGACCTGCTGATCTTGGATGAGGCTGGTGGGATTGAGGACGCGGTGATCAACGCGGCGATGCCGACGACGGCGGCGAGGCCGGACGCCAGGATCGTGATGGCTTCCAACCCTTGGGGGCAGGTCGGGCGGTTCTATCGCGACATCCGGGCGTCTGACCGCCAGAAGGGGAACCATCCGAGCATCGATGTCTACCGCTGGACGATGGTTGACAGCCCGTGGCTGTCCTCCGAGCAGGTTGAGCACGACCGGGCGACGATGCCGGCGGCTCAGTTCGCGGCGGAGTACGAGGGCCAGTTCGCTGGGGTGGGGAATCTGTACTTCGATCCGGCACATGTCGAGGCTGCGCTCGCGGATTACCAGATGCTTGCGCCGCAAGACGCGAATGATGAGACGGTCAGTCTGGGGCTGGACTGGGCCAAGAGCTTCGACCGGCAGGCGATCGTCGCGGTTGGGGTGCTGGATGACTACGGCCTGAGTGCCAGGCAGGTTGAGGGTGGGCGGCCGGTGCTGCTGGTGCCGTGGCTTGAGACGGCTTCGCGCTCCTACGGAGAGCAGATCGGTGAGGTTGTCGACCTGGTGAAGGGGGCTAGGTCCAGGGGCCGGGCCGCCAGCAGGCGCCTACCGAACGAAGTTGCCGGAGGCAAGGTACAGGCCACCACAGGCGGCGGCCTGAACGCATCCGGAACCGGGATGTTCTTCGAGGACTTCGGGGAGCTGACCAGGTGGCGCACGAGGTTGGGGCTGGGACACCGCCCAGGGTGCTTCCACGTACCGGTGATCGTCTCGGAGACGAACGGGGTAGGCGACTACCCGACAGAGGACCTGGCGGACAAGCTCGGGAGGCCCGTCCAGACAAGAGGAGAGTTCGAGGCGAACCCTCGGCGGCCGGTAGTTGTTGGCTGGTGGACCAGCCTGCAAAGCAAGATGACGGCGTACGGGCGTGTGAGGGCGCTTCTGGCGCGGCAGCAGCTCGTGCTGCCCAACGAGTTGGAGCTGAAAAGGCAGATCCGCGGCGTGACATTCGAGATGCTGCCGGAGGGTGGGATGCGGATCGGCGCGGATCAGGAGAGCACGCATGACGACCTGACGGACGCGCTGAGCCTGGCGGTGATGGGGCTGCCTGCGAGTTGGGAGGCAGCCTACCGACCCTCTGAGAGCTTGGCGCTGGACTCCGACGAGTGGGTTGAGACGGGGGCTGGGCATCTGATTCCGAGGAGGCCGAGGCCGTGCAGGACGACTCTCGGACGCCACCCGACGACTATTCGAGCTGAGTAAAAACAAAGGGTAGGCACAAGGCGTTCCACGACCTTCGGTCGCCTGCCCTTAGAAGGGAAGAGAAATGAGCCTGTCCCAGACGGACGAGCTACTAGTGGCGAAGAGGAAGGTGGAGAACGCCAGGGTCAGGCTGTCCACGCTGGAGGGCGAACTCCAGATCCTGCCGCGTCACATCCGAAAGGCGTGGATGGAGTCTGACACGCTGCAAGCGTTTCGGGAGTTGAGCGCCAGGCGGGCTGAGCTGCCGGCGCTGATCGAGCGGGCGGCGGAGGAGCTAGAGGAGGCTGTCAGGGAGGAGTTGGAGGTTAGGCATGGGAGCGCTCCGCAGTGGCATGTTGATCGGATCCTCCGTGCGTACCGCAATCCGATGTTCCAGCGCCCAGGCCCCGCCTAAAAGGCGCCACCAAACGAGGTCCCTATGACGCGAAGCGGAGAGGCAGAAAGGAGTTCCCCTTCGGGCTGGGACCCGAATTGGGGCAACCTGGTACTGCATATGGTGCTTCGGGTCGCTGAGATCGCGCACGAACCAGATGGGTACGTGAAGCTCGTGTCGGACGACCCTCCGTTCCCGGTTGAGGCGACGTTTCTGTGCCGGGGCTGTTTTCATGGCGCCGAAGGCGGCCATGTTGAACTCCAAGAGCACCGCACTCCGGCGCCTGAGAAGCTACGAGTTGACCATTTGCTGATCCCTCTACGAATGGCAATGACGGGGAATGCAACCGAATGGGAGGTGGGTGATCTCGTCGCCGGGTGGGTTAACACGGAAACGAAGGCGTGTGCCTTTGATCTGTTGCTGTGGCCAGACTGAAGCGCATCCAGTGGGTGTGAATGGCGACCGGGAATCTTCGCATGCTACGCTGGCGAACGGCCAGCCAGGAGGAGTGCAAAGCACATGCCAAGTCTCGAAAGTCTGTATCGAGACCTCGAATGGGCTGAGGTCAAGTGGCGGGACCAGACGGTCAAGGTCGGGTGGCGGCCGGCAGCGCTAACCAGCGAAGCGCTTATCCGCTTCCAAAACCAGATTAATGACCTTCCTGACGACGCGCCCGTCACTGCTGCCGTACCGTTGATGGCGGGCTTGCTGATGGACATCATTGCTGAGTGGGATCTCACCGAGAAGGACGGTGGACCGCCTCTGCCTATTACCACCGAGAGCCTCATGAAGCTACCGTCTGATCTCCTGATCAGCGTTAGAAGCTCGATTCTCGACTCAACGTCACCGGGGGAATCGGAAGGGACCTCGCCCGATACTTCGCAACAGACGGTGGCGTCGGTGAGGTCCCTACCTGGTACTGGCTCATTCGAGCGGCACGCTGGCTAGGGGTTCCACCGTGGGAACTGGTGGAGCAGCCTTACGCCTGGACGGCCTGGGCGTTGGCAGCTGACCAGGCCGAGAATACGCCACGCGAAGGCCGGAAGCTATCCCCGGACGAGTTGGATGAGCACATAAGGCGCACCCGACGGGGTGCTTGAAAGGAGCAAGAGGGCACAAGCGCTGAACAAAGAGAAGTCTCGCTAGCCGAACCGATGGTCGGTAATCGAAAGAAGAGGGCGTGAGGCCCCGATCCGGGCGGGAAGCCCGGCGGTCCGATCAAGGCCACAGGCGAGCGGCGTGAACAAGCGTGACGCGGAACGCGCCGAGCGGTTGAGGATTCCTCCTCCTGCTCGGCGCTTGTGTCTCCTGGCAAGCAGGAGACGCCGTGCCAATAGCCGA